>Ga0302325_10000220_pt1 | contig 163801 bp, 146 predicted proteins | sample Palsa_T0_2_FD_201948 | JGI IMG/M metagenome (GOLD analysis project Ga0302325, IMG submission 201948) | Peat permafrost microbial communities from Stordalen Mire near Abisko, Sweden - Palsa_T0_2 | ecosystem: Environmental > Terrestrial > Soil > Palsa > Peat permafrost | place: Sweden: Abisko...
GCGTCAGGATGTCCGACGCCCAGCCTGAGCCTATGTCGGCCCCGCCGAGTCCGCCGGCACCATCCAAGCGGCGCTTCCACCTGGGAATGTAAGCCGTCCGCGCTCATTGTGGCTTGCTAAAGTCGATTGCCAGGCCGGTGGCGGTATTGTGCTCGTCATATTTGGGAGTCGTGCCGGTCATCGACGGTCCCGTGATCGTAAAGCGCGAGCCGGATTCCGAGGTTTGGATTCTCATATGGATTCCGGCGTCCCCCGCGGCATCGCAAAACGCCTTATTCTGCTGGCCCTCGTGGTAACGATCCCAAAAAAGCCACACCGGAAGGGTCATGCCGCATGCGAAGGCGAAAAACACTAAGATAACGACCAGACCGGTGCTAACTCCCGTGTCGATTTTCGTCGCCGCCACTCTCAACCGTTCCAGGAGATCATTCTGGCGCCCGATACCGATGTTGATTTCCCGCACAGGGAGTGAGTTTACCAGACGTTCCGTTTCGGCGGTGACGACCTTCTTGAATAATTCCCTGCGGTACACCTCCAACTCCACGATGCGGCCGGACATATCCTCCATCTCGCGAACTACCTTGGCGCCGGCCTCCGTCATTTCCTTCGGAATCCTCTTCGCGTAGGCGCCATTGGCTTCCAGCACAGTCAGCAACTTGCTCAGGTAGCTGTCGTCGCCCGTTTCCGAAATCTCGTAAAACGCACAGCGCGCGGCCTCCCGCTTTTCCGGCGGGAGGGCCTCGATGCACTGCTCCAGATAGGACTTGTTGTCGCCGGGCATCATAGGTTGCTCCGGTTGATCTTTGCGCCCCGCCGAACGGCGATGCTCGCGGCCGGCGGCGGCACTTGCGAAGAATCGAAGCCGGCCGCCAGTTCCGTAGGGAGCAGTTTTTCGGCGAGCCGGTCGAATTTCTTAAAAAGGCCCTTTAGCCAATCCTCGATCACCATCCGCACCAGGGAATCGAGGGGAAGTTCAAGATTCATGACGGCCTCGGCGTGACACACCCCGCGCCCAAGATCGGCTTCGAGGGCCGCCAGATGATTGCGGGCAATCGACAATAGTGCCGGAAATTCCAGCACCTCGGCGCCCAGCGCTTGAAGCTCCCCTTCAAGCTCTGAACCGTCGAACATCCGTGTTCGCGGGGCGCGGGCTTGGTTCTTTACGACGACATAATCCACCGTGCCGCCCAGCCGGCTTACCGTCTGGTCTATGTCCGTCATGACTTCCAGATCGTCCGCCGGGAAGAGGAGGACCGTGATCCGACCGTCCGCTTCGGCGAAAGTCTCAGGAAACCGGATCATCTCAAAACCCCGGATCAGAATTTCTCTCAGGTGCGCCCTCGGATCAATGACGGTGACGGGCAGGCCCGCGCACCCGCGAAGGAGCTTGATAAGGTCGCCTTCTGGTTCGTCGCCCAGCGGGGCGAGCGCGACATTTTCCGGGAAAAGCCGCGCGAAACTGCGGTGGTCGGGATCGAGGTCGAAGCCGTGCCATTCGATGCCGCGCTGTTCGAGCCAGCCGGCGATGACGCCCAGGATCGTGCTTTTGCCCACGTTCCCCCGGGCTTGCATGGGAACGATGAGACGGTGACGGATGGAGGATTTCATGGATTTGGTTGCAAGGCGATGCGCCTCGTTTCCCTTCTCCCGGCGTCAACTAGCCTTCGCCAAACGCTCCCGGCGCTCCGCACGAGCGTTCAATTCGGCGAGAAAATCGACGACGGGTTGCATCTCCGAAAGGGCCAATTCGCACGTCGCCGGCGACCACTCCCGCCAGACCTCGGGGTGGTTTTTGACGAAACGGCCCACCGCACGCAATTCCCTCAAAAGAACGAAGGGTGTCGCCGCTCCGGCCGGCGCCGGACCACCATCGGGTTTTGTAGGCCCGGCGCGGTACTGCCGGATGCGTTTCCTAAGAGCGATGACCGATAGGCCCTCCCGGGCGGCGGTATCCAGCCAGGTTTTGATTTCGGCCGACGTTTTGAACGCTTTGCCCACCTCGCAGTGATGCGACCAGGACAAAGTGTTGTGACGACACAACAGAGGGATTCGGGAACAGACGAGCTTGGCCGACCGCAGCGTGCCGGGATCGAAGCCCGCTGCCTTCGCGTATTCCGTGATTTGCCCGCGATACTTTCCGTCGCCAAAAGCAAGGAGATCGCCAAGCCAGGCCGTCAGCGTGTCCCGCCTGCGGCTCGCGTTCCCGGCCATCTGGACCACGTTTGCGATCAGCCGGGACCAGTTCTCAAGGCTAAGGCCCGGTTTGAGGGACAAACCAAGCCGGGAAGCGATTTCGATGTGCTCCTGGGGCAGCGAGGCCAGCAACTCGGCGGGCGCGGCAGCAGCCTCCGGCCCCGATTTAAGGGCCGTCGAGGTTCCGGCATCCGCCGGTGAAAAAGGTAGAATGGTCTCAGGTGGCATCGTTTCTTCGATTGACGAGCCGGTGTTCGGCCTGCGAAGGCAGACGCGGCAAATCGAGCCGCTTTCTCATCTCTTCCGCTTTCCGACGGAACCATTCGTGGGTGCAGCCGTGCTTGCACCCGTAATCCCGAAGGCTGGCCGGCCCAAATTCGGCGATGCCTGTAACGTGGATGAAAACATCGACCGCCAAATCGCGATCCTTCTCCCCGGCGAATTCATAGGCGATGTCGCGGGCGATCCGCAGTTTGTCGGCCCCGCTGTCCCCATTCTCCATGCCCAGCAACTTCCGCAGATCGCCGAGCAAGCCAAATTTAGCCGCGTCACGGAGGATGTCCGCAGCGGAATCGAACCCGGAAAAATCCGGTTCCACTCTGCCCACAGGGGCACAGTCGGAGAATCTGTCGGAGTTGGAAGTAGGTTTTGCCATCACTTAGACTATAGCCAGGCATCTTAACGAACCGGGGGTGCGTTTAATAAGGGGACGACTAGGGGGCTATTTTCTCCTATTTTCGGGCATGAAGGCTGCTCGCACCCAATGGATTGCAGGACTTCAGAGCGGGACCGCTCGAATCCGGCGGCATATCCGATGGCTGCAGCGGGACCAAAATCGAAATGGTCCGGCATGCCAGACCGTTCGAGGCCGGGGGAAAAATGAAGATTGGAATTTGGTTTTGCCATGTGCGCCTGTTTTTCTGGCGAGGAGGATAACCCATCGGCCCATAACCAAATAGGGCCTTCGTGGATGCTTCACGTTGTCCTATTTAATCGCATAAAATGGCATAATTGATGCTGCCCGCGCTTCGGGCCTGGGAAGGGGGACCGCCGCAGATTTACCTCTAATGACGTGCGGCAGGATCTTCATGCCAGTTTCGCACCGATGGTCGCATAATTCGCCAATGCCAGATAGGGACGGAGCGAAGCGGTGATATTTCCCAATCTGCCGTTTGTGGCGGCATGCTCGATTAGGGCTTGGAGAAATCCTGTCGGCCGGAAGACGGGCCGATTTTTCCTCCGCTATCTACTGGGTGAAACAACCATAACCATGATTTCACCACCCGACGATAATGACCGCCATTTCTCGCTTCTGCGCTTCTGCCGCGAGCATCCGTTCGCCGCCTTCTTGACGCTTTTTTTCATCATGATGGCCGGCATGTGCATTGGCGCCGTTCATCAAAACGGCGGCGACCGCGAGTTGCTGGGCTCCTGGAGCAACCTGGCCTGGTAGCAGCGGACTTAACTCAACCACAAATTCAACCGGACCATGAGCAGACTGCTTCGCAATCCTTTCAGCACCGTTATCACCGCCGCCGTCCTCTTTCTCGCCGGCTATGCCATTGAGATCGCCGCCGACGTGTGGGTGGTCAACCACCCAGCGCCGAACGACCTTTTCGCGCATTATATGCCCGTTCCGGTCACCCACATCCGGCATTACGTGCTGCCGTGGGGAGGCCTGGTCCTATCGGCGTTTCTTTTCGTTCGCCGCGCCGCGCCGGCTGGGCGGGATGCGATTTGGACAATCGAGGTCGGAGGCTCGATTGGCGAGGCGTTTGGGGCCGCCGTCCGAGGCCTGGCGTGGACGGTTGCGGCCATCGCGGTCTTCCAGACCGCCATTTGGCTGCAATGCCGGCTATTCGGATTTTTCCTGCCACCGTAAGGGTTGCTCCGCCCAAGCCGAATTGCGGACCAAGACGAAGGCATATCAGCTACTCGCCTGAATGGCCCTAACAAGATTATTGGGACTGTTGCTCGGGACTAGCCATAGTTTCGCCTGTCGGGGCATTTAACATGTACCGCCATACGAGGCGAAAATGTGGAGCGCCTTTAACCTTCGCATTGAGCATCGAGCCATGGGCGGTCTTGCTGTCTACGGGCTTACCGGGCCAGTTCGTGAACAACACATGGGCGCGATGAAATGGGGCGGTCTCCTTATCTACATCCGCTATTCCGCCGACCTGGTCCATTCCAAGCTTCTTAATATTTTGTAGCAACTGGTCGTAGTCGCATCCTTGCTTATCCTGATAATTGTTGAATGCGAAGTAGCGGCTAAGTGGAGTGACCGATGATCCGTACCATTTCGCAGGCTCGTGGTAGAATAAGCTGAAGTCCTTTGGTGCACCGAAGCAGAGCACGCGAGCGACTAAATATCGTGTCGCGATGATAGCCGCGTGACCGCCCCCTTGCGACTGCCCGGCCACTGCGACTTTTTGCCAAGCGATATGGCCCCCAACGATAAATTGGCCCCAGTTCTGGTTAGGATGCTGACGCTGCAAATATTCCATGAGCTTGATTGTTCGATTCTCGATACTTTCAGTCCGAGGCACATTGATGTATGGAGTATTTCCGCCCTCGATTAGCGCCCAGCGAAAGACGGAAAAGGCATCTCGGTCGGACGAATGGGGACACGCTTCCATCGCCGCGACATCATTCGGATACATCAAATAAACAACATGGTATCCATTGAGCGCAGCGACCTTGCAAAACCAGTTGGCTAGAGGCTTCTGTGGCTCTCCCTTTCGTTCCTGCGGTTGCGTGCCGGGTATGAAAAGGAGCAATTCGTTCCTTAGCCTCTGTTCAGATGGGAAATAGATGCCATGGGGATTGTCGAAGGTTTTGATACTTGGGTCCGTTGCGGTCGGTCTAACTTCTTCGTCGGGCATTGGTTCTCGGGGGATGGCAGCATTAACTGGAACGAAAACGACCAGCGCTATTGCCGTGAACACCAAAACGAACGTCTGGCGAACGTAGGGCCGAAGGCGTGCTCTTGTGGGCGGTGGCATGGCAGTCATTTTCACTCCTATGTCTTTACCGGTTTCTACGGCTTGGCGTTCACAGGCTGCTTCGAAGCCATGAAGCTCCAATCCTGCTCCGAATACTCTGCCTGGACCTTTGTATCCAATAGAGCGTGTTCTGTTTGGTACTGAACTACGTCGCGTTGAAGTTGGGTCGCTGTCACAGCAAGGCGATTGAGTTGGTCGTTGATGACATTTTTTTCTGTCTCCCGTTTTGACACGACGCCGGCAGCGCCCTTCACCGCACCCAAAATCCCGCCTGCGACTACGCCATCGGGACCGGCTGCCGCACCCTTTGAGGCTTCAATGAAAATGTCGGTGACGAATTCGTCTAAGTCGTCGGTGCTTCGCCGGCGAACAAGTGCGTCGCGATTGAGCTGCGCGAACCGGCCGACCTCCACGAATAGCTCACGCCGCTGACCTATCGTACGTTCTCGAAGCGTCACCAATTCAACAGCCATGGTATCGACCCCCGCTGCGCTGGTTGTCGCTAGTTGGTTTTGCGCGTGGCCGTAAAGCTGGGAAAGCGCCTGGCAGCGTTCAATGACCGCGCTCTCGTATTGGACCAGCGCATTAGGGTAGTTACGTATCGCGTTAGCGTAGCCCCGGAATTCCTGCGGTGTAGAGTGTGGCGGTGGGCGATACGGGCGGCGGGGCGGAGAAAATTTGGGGAGCTCCCGGAGTTGACTAGCCAGATTTTCAGAAATCGCCTCGTACGTCCTGAGATAGACATTGGTTGCGGGTCCCCTGCTTCGGGAACACGCGGCCAAGAGTCCACAGATCAAAGTGGATGACAGTGCGAGAAACGGAGTTATGCGCACGAGCCAAGGAGAGCGCGGCGGCGACCCATCGCCAACAAAAAACGGGGTCTAGCGCCATTCTAGCGGACTCGGGTCAATCGAAGAAAGGCTCCGCAGGGGCTTTCAGCGCCTTGGGAAATCGTGACCGCCGCGAGTTGGGGGCGGAGCGCAAGAAGCCGACCGGGGCGGCGCTACGCTTGCCCGACATCGCACGCTAGTGTCCCGAGGTATTCGGAGACGCCGTCCGCGCCCTGGCATGGACGTTGGCAGCCATCGCCGTCTTTCAGACCGCGATTTGGCTGCAATGATGCACCGTAGACGCATCCCGAAAGGCATCGGATTGACACATCCGGTGCTTGATCTGAGAAAGGTCCCACGCCTATGGGTTTTTTTAGTCGAGTGAAGACCGATTTCTCGTACTCGCTCCTCCGTACGTTTGTCGAAAACGCATCCAAAGACCTCGCTAAGCGGGACCCCAATATGGAGCGTTTTGATATGTTCCGCCAGATTTGGCCAGAGGCGGCTGTGCGAGTCGGTGCGTCGAAGATGATCGCTGACGGAGATCAGTATGTAAAATTTGCCGCTGCGTTCGCTAATCCGCAGTCGTCGATTTCTTTCACGACCCAATGGCTGGCGATGGGAACCCTCTTAGGGTTTAGCAAAACCAGGTTCATGAAGGAGCTTCGCGATGGGCTCATGGCGTATGAGATTCATATCCGTCGCGATCAGGGCGTAGTGATGTCCAGTCACTTCGCACAACTCAATCCGAAGGGATATTTGTATTATGTCGGAAAATACAAGCGCGAGCCCTTTACCGATGAAGATGCCCAAATGCTGGCCGATGTGCAGCGAGTGTCGCATACACTTGAATAGTAGCCCCAATGGGCATTGAAGGGATATCTGCTTATGGAACTGCTTGATTTTCGGGAGCGTATCCGGGTCTTACAAGACGAACTTGTGGCGACGGTGCGAGCGATAGTGCCAGAAGGGTTGAACGAACTATCACAACCTTTCACCGCATACATCAAACTCGATGGACGACTTCTCTCCCTGTCGGTAACAGCCATTCTACAGGATAAAGGTGTGCATCTGATTGGAACACGGGTACGCGATGGCGAAAAGTTGATGGCCAGAGACGACCAACTCGATTGCGAAACACTTTTGGACGTATTGGTGCGCATGCATACTCGTGGCAATTTTCCCGACGGCTCAAAACTTCTCCCAACGACATTTTCCGAGGAGGACGACGTTGGTAAATTCATGGGGGTTCTTGTGGGCGTACAACAATATTACTTGAGATTGGTAGCCAAGGATGGGCCGAAGGTATTCGGTCCGTATTGCGGAGGCGATAGGCTTGGCCTTAAACTTGGGCAAATTGATGGGCGAACCGCTGAATTTCGGCTGGCCAGCGAGACGAAGTGGAAAGAGATAACGATACAGTTCTGAAATTACCCAGGAATTGGATGAAACCTCGATGGTATGAAAAGATTACGGTTCTGGCGGTGATTTTCACATTTGCCGCCTCGCTGAATGCTTGGCCCTGGTCGCCGAAGCCTGTTGACCGCCCCATTGATGCCGTTTCCAGCGATACCTTGGAAAAAAGTTTACAGACTTTGAAAAAGGATCTTTCCGACGAAGACTTTCAGACACTCATGTCTTCGATTGCTTGGATAACGTTCTACGAGGGCACAATGGTTGGCGTAGGCGGACGATATGACCCTGATTTGTCCATGGCCCGAACTCGCTCCGTTCTCAATGGGAAGAGCTCAAAGCAGGTATGCGAGTATGCCGTCAAACTTGCGAAAGATGCACCACGCGTCATGGAAGGATACCGGCATTGGATCGCCGCAGGAGCAAAATGAGGAAATTCGCGGCGAAAGGATTCAGGTTGCCACTAGGTTGCCAAAAAGAATGTTTTTGCTTTCACTTTCCTGCCGCTGGCCTCATCTTATCTCTCGTTCTAAGAAATTAACCCTCAACTAAGTCCGCGTTTTCTAGCGACTTAGCTTTTGAGCCGAAGGGCGGTTCGAGTCCCATTGGCTGCGGTTGCCCAAAAGTTGCCCGAAATGATGTTTTTCACTTCACTTCGTAGCACACGTCTGCATCTATTGGCGCGTTCTAAAACATTAACCGTCAACTAAGCCCGCGAAATCTCGCGACTTAGCTTCCACGTATGGGGCCGATTCAAATCCAGCCCCTGCACCCAATTTGAAACCCTCCGATTCATCTCGGAGGGCTTTCTTTTTCAGGAGGTTACGCCAATCAATTTGTCGTCCGGGGTCTCCGAAAAATTCTTCAGGTGGGCTCCTGCAGGCGTACACCTGAAGGTCGCTGGTCGTGAAACCTCAGGAGACCGCCATATGTCTCACTCTGCTAAGCAAGAGCAGCAAGCGGAGGTCGCTTGAAACATCGGGATGCATTGGGCACCCCAAGTTGAGAAATCCCAAAGATTTCAACAAAGGCCTCTGCTTGGGTTTACCGTCTCGCCAGAGCGAAGCCGACGCACAATCGACGCGGGTTGCCTATATCCAACCTCAGCCGATAAACGTAGCCGACGGATGGACGATCCCGGAATCAAGGGTTGCGAGCTGCGCCTTTTTGGCGGTGGCCAATTCGCAGAGATAGCGATCGCTCACTTCCTTGTGGTTGCGGATCGGGCTTCCTTTCAAAATCCCAGCAGGTGGAAGCCGGTCGACAAACTCATAGCGGCCTCCCAAGTCCTTGATGAACGTCGAAAGGAGCGACTCGGCATCCTCGAACGCGGCCCCGATAGTCTTATCCGCCATCGAAACGCGGATGAAACTCAGCTCCGTGAAGGCACAGCCCAAGACCTGCGGACTCTCCTTCGCATACCAGGAGTTAGCTTTCCCATGAAGACTGTGGACGCCCCACAAAAGTCCGACCAGGGCATTCACATCTAACAGGAACCGCGGCTTCACAGGAGATCGGCATTAAGCTGAGCAATTTCCGCGGCGCTGACTTTTCGCGCCGTCGCTTTGACCGGCATCATCACCGAGAGGCCCGAAACGGGATGCTTTTTCAACTGATATCGCCGCATTTCGCGGGCGGCCCTGAGAAAAATCCCTCCATCGAGAATCTCGACGTTCAAGCGCTCGCCTTTGGACAATCTCAATTTGCGGCGAGCTTCCGCGGGAAGCACGAGTTGGCCTTTGCTTGAAAGAGTTGTCTCCATGTCTTACCATGTCTTACTTTCCCTCGACTGTCAATTGGCCAGGAGGTAGCAACGGGATGGTCGGTAGGATGCAATCGGGGTTATGCAAGCAATGGGTACGGCTGGGAGCGGACAAATTACAACAACTGACCGTGAAAGAAGGGAACGCAGCGCTGTTTGAATTGGAACTGGAGCTGCCCGACAAGCTGCTCACCGATCTGGCCGGACGTTTGGTAGGTTTCCACGCGCGTTTTGCGCGGCTCCGTCAGGACCTCCGCTTGCTGGTCGATAGGGACGGTTTGGAGCAATCGAGCAAGAAACATTACGGCAAGCGCCTGCCGTTACTCGACTCCCTCCGCGACCGATACCCGTTGGTGGTGTTCCACGGCGACGTGGGCACTGGGAAGACTGCCACCGCCGAAGCCGCAGCAAACGCCCTAACGAAGGAGATGCACAAGGAAGCCATACCATTCAAACTGAGCACCCGGGTCCGCGGCGGCGGCAATGTTGGGGAAATGAGTATGCTGATAAACCAAGCATTTGACCTCGTTTCCCATGAGGCGGGTCGGGCGCGCCTCGCTTACCGGGCTGACGATCCATATGAGTGGTCGATGCTCATGAGGCTCCGTAGCTCGAATCAACTCACGAGCGCAGGGACCTCAAAACAATTATAGTTCGTCGGCTCTCACGATATTTCCCCAACCCGTAGTTTCCCTCGTAGTGCTTTCATAAATGGAGCTAACTTGTTGACCAACAATTGAAGCGGCGCACGCTCATAACCTGAAGGTCGCTGGTTCAAATCCAGCCACTGCACCCAATTTGATCCCCTGTAACCTCCCGGTTATGGGGGATTTTGGTCACGAATAGGGTGTGAGTGCCCATTCCTGGCCGATGGGTTAGAGTCCTCCACTTCCAGACGAGTTCGACATTGATCGCGCTCGATCCGGGCTTCCAATGACTTGGCGTGCAATCGTGTTGCGATTGGCGCAGTTGCTGCTCAACCTCTCCTACTCGGAGACGTCATGGGAACACGAGTATTCATCTTTGTCCGGTCGATTTTTGCCCTTATCGGTTTGTTCGCGATGGCGTGGACCGCACATGCGCAGGTGCTCATTATCTACGGCGCCGCCAGCAATCCGGCCTACGCGCAGGACGTGGTAACGGAATTGCAGGCCGCGAATTTGAACCTCGGGCCCATCACGATCTATAATGCCGGCGGCTCGAATCCCGTTCCCTCGCTGGCGACACTGCAACAGTACCAAGCGGTGCTGGCTTTTTCCGACTCCGGCGGCTTCTCGGATCCCGTGGGATTGGGCAACAACTTGGCCGCCTATGTCAACGGCGGTGGCGGCGTGGTCGAGGCGGTGTTTGCCAACGGCAGCATCCCGATCACGGGGGCCTGGGAGTCGGGGGGCTACTCCCCTTTCAATCCGGGTAATCAATCCGAGGACACGCCTCTGACGCTGGGAACGATCCTTGAGCCGAATAGCCCGATTCTCGCCGGGGTCACCTCCTTCTCGGGCGGCACTTCTTCCTATTACTCCACCGGTTCCCTCACCTCCAACGCGGTGGTTGTCGCCGACTGGAGCAACGGTGTTCCGCTGATCGTGCTGAGCCCGGGCTTCGACGGCAGAATCGTGTCCCTGAATTTTTACCCTCCTTCGTCAAATGCCCGGTCGGACTTCTGGGATGCCACCACGGACGGTGGGCTTATTCTTGCCAATTCCCTCGACTTCGTCGCGGTCCCTGAGCCCTCGACGTGGACGCTGCTCGGGCTCGGCGCCATGCTGCTCGGTATCAGGTATCGGCGCCGGCTGCTCAGGCGGCCAGTCTGACTTTCCCAGCAAGGCGAATGTCCTTGCTCGACCTGTCCTAGAATTCCGCGAGCTCGAGTTGGGCCGATCCTTCGGAAGTTTCGGCCCCAGCACCCGATTTGAGGCCCTTGTAGCCGCTCCAGGGCCTTTGTGTTTTCCACGGGCGCCCCGGGATTTGCGGTCGCTCCCGGTCTTTCCAAGCGCCGCGGGAGCCCGCCAATGACCAGCGGAATCTATGGGAAGATGGCCGGGCAGTTGGCCAATGAAACGTGGGTTGCCATTTTCAGCCGAAGCCATCAACGAATCTGAGGCAACCTCGCCCTGAACCAGCCTGACCGGGCCAGTCCGTCTTGAATCCAAACAAAGAACTCCTTCACGAAGCCGCGCTCAAGCGCCGCCTTGTAGGGGACGGTGCCATGGGCACCCAGCTGATGCTCGCAGGCCTTGAACAAGGCAGTTGTGGCGAGGCATGGAACCTGACCCATCCCGAGCGGGTGCTCGCGATCCAGCGGCGTTATGTCGAGGCCGGCGCGGACTGCCTGATCACAAACACCTTTGGCGGGAGCCGCATCATGCTTCGGCGCCACAGCCATGAGTCGGAGCTGGCGGAGATCAACCAAGCCGGCGCCAGGATCGCACGCGAGGCGTTTGGGACCCGCAACGGCTTTGTCCTCGGTGACCTCGGGCCGCTCGGCGCCATTCTTGAACCTTACGGCGACCTTCCCGCAGACGAAGCCCAGGCTGCCTACAAGGAGCAGGCAAGTGCGCTTGTCGAAGCGGGTGTCGATGCCATTATCATCGAGACACAGACCTCTCTTGAGGAGTTGGGGGTCGCCATCAAGGCGGCCAGGGAGGCAGATGCACCCTGCATCATCGCATCCCTTGCGTACGACCTCTCGCAGGACGGCACGTTCTTCAAGACCATGATGGGCGTTTCGCCGGAGGAGGCCGCTGAGTTCGTGACCAGCAACGGGGCGCACATAGTTGCCCTCAATTGCGGAACCGGCATGGACATGGTCGCCGCGGCAAGGGTTGCGCGCCTCTACCGCGCCCACAGTCAGCTGCCCATCATGGTGCAGCCGAACGCCGGCCTCCCTGTCCTTGAAAACCTGAAGGCGGTCTACAAGCAACTTCCCGGGGACATGGCGGCGGCGGTGCCTGAGGCGCTCGAGGCCGGTGTCGCGATCGTCGGCTCATGCTGCGGAAGCACGCCGGAACACACCCGCGCCATTCGGCAGAAGGTTGACGCATTCGTTGAGCCGAAGTGAAGCCTGCCGCTTGATCCGTCTCAAAAAGACCTTCGGAGGATCCGCCCCCCGGTTGCTTCAGAGTCCACCGATGTCGACTGACTGCCCGACGATATCATTGCGGCTGGACCCGCATTCTGGCTCAGTTGCCGCGATGCGCCTGACCGACCCTTGCATGCGATTGAAGGGATGAGCCGCTCCGGACAAGGGGTCCGAACCGCTTCCCGATTCTCGGACCCGTCACTGCTGCCACTTGCGGCGGTGCTCCTCGCGGTATTCATGGTCAGCCGGCTGCCGTTCTTCTGGTATTACCCGTCGGTCGGGGCGGCGCAGGACACGCAATGGTACCTGGACATTGTAATGGCGATCCGGGCGGGCCACTGGCCCCATCTCCAATACCGGCCTCCAGGGTACCCCCTCCTCTTCTGGTTCGTCACGCTCTTCACCGACCGCTGGATCGCCGTCGTCTACGTGCAGAACCTGCTCTCCTATGCCTCCAGCCTTCTCCTCGTCTATTCCGTGCGGCGTTACCGCGCTGCGCTGGCGCTGCCGGCCACGCTGGCGATGTGCGGATTCCTGGGCAGCTCACAGGTGGTCCTCTACGACATCGCCCTGCTGAGCGACAGCCTGTACACGAGCTGCCTCATCGCGACGGTGGCGCTTTTTTTCCTGGCGTTCAGGGAATTTAACCCGTTTCGCCTCGCCGCGGTCTCCGCTGCAATGGCCCTGTGCATCCTCGTCAGGCCCGCAGGAGAGTACTTCATCGTGATCTATGCGGCAGTCCTCGCCTATCTGCTCTGGGAGCGGAAGCCGATACGTTCGGTGGTCGCCTTCCTGTTTCCCTTCCCGGCGCTGGTCCTGGGCCTGTGCACCTACAATTATGCGACGATCTCCTGTTTCGCGGTCTCCTCCTTGGGGGAGGCCAACCTTGCGGGCGCGACCGCCCTCTTTTGGGAACCCGATCCGCGGCTGCCGGAGTCCGTCAATCTAGCGCTCAGGGACCTTCCCGCCTCCTATGCGAGGCAGGACATCACGCCTGAGGATCTCCGGACGATGCGGACATCATGGGATGTCGACCGACTGAACCTCATCTATCAGAAGGCCTTTAACCGGCTGATATTCAGCGAAGGATGGGGATGGGGCAGGTTTGCCTCGGGGGACTACCTCCGGGCCAGGCCGACCATCAGGGCGGTGTCGCTGATAGCAATTCGGAGGCATCCGGTCCTCTATGCCAAGTTTGTCTGGGTCGGCCTGGTCGAGTACTTCAGGGGCGTCGGATACAAATTTGATATTGAGTCATCGATCGCATATCGCGAGCAGGGCAATCCCCTCGCTTCGATCATCGGGCTCCACCCGGACGAAACGGCCGCGCGCCTGGCTGCCGTCCCGAATGGTCCCGGGCCAGGCAGCGCCCTGCAGGGCAAGGGCGAGGCTTCGGGCCAAGAGCGCTTCTTCAGGGGTCTCCAGCACCAATGGCAGAGGCTGCACTCAGTCATCTTCCAGAACATTGCCTGGAGCTATCTCTATTTCATCGTGCTGACCCTGAGCGCGGTCCAACTGGTGCGCTCCAGGGGCCGCGACAAGAGCGTGTTCCTGATGTTCGCGCTGACGCTCATCCCGCTCGGTGGGAGTCTTATTGTTTCCCTCGTGGTGCTCTCTGCGGACCGCTACAGCTATCCTACGCAGTTCATGTTCTACTTGTGCGTGGCGTTGACACCGCTCCTGTTCGGCGGAAGCCCGGGAGGCGCCGAGGGGGATCGCGGCGCCTAGCGAGGCACGTCGCGTCAGGACACAAGCCGTCCCCTATTGGGCTTTCCCGATGAAGAGTAATTCTGGTGAAACCCCGACTGAAGCAAAGCCCCGGGAGCTTTCCGCTCGGATTTTGCCGTACCTGGCCGCCCTAGCTCCCGTTCTCATCGTCGTCGCCGTCGCGGCGGCCTACGGCAACACGCTTCGGGCGCCCTTTGTCCTGGACGACCTCCCGTCGATCGCGGGCAACTCCAGCATTCGTCAATGGGGAACATCCCTGGAGGCGCCCGTGCAGTCGTCGACGCAGGGCCGACCGGTACTGAATCTCTCATTTGCGCTGAATTACCGGATAAGCGGCAATTCCGTTTGGAGCTACCACGTCCTAAACCTGCTTTTCCACGCGGCGAGCGCGCTGGTGCTCTATGGAATCGTCCGTCGGACGCTTTTTCAGTCTCTCGGCGCCAACGCGATACCAATTGCCGGCAGCGTGGCGCTCCTTTGGGCGCTTCATCCCCTCAACACCGAGGCAGTGACGTACACGGTGCAGCGCGCCGAATCCCTCATGGGCCTGTTCATGCTGCTGACGGTCTACTGCTTCATCCGGTTCACGAGCGGCGATCCGAAGCGGCGTTGGATTTTTGGCGTCCTGAGCGTCGTCTGCTGTTTTCTGGGGATGGCCACCAAGGAGGTGATGGTCGCGGCCCCGTTGATCGTCTGGATCTACGACCGCGCATTTGTCGCGGGAGGCTTTCGATCGGCCCTTCGCAGTCGCCGGGGGTATTATTCCGGGCTTGCCGCTTCGTGGATCGTGCTCGGGGTCCTTGTCGTCAATGCCCACGGGAGGGGCGGTACGGCCGGATTTGGCAATGGAGTCTCCAGCTGGTCCTATTGCATCACGCAGGCGCACGCGATCGCCCACTATCTGCGGCTGTGCCTCTATCCGAGCCCCTTGATTTTTTACTATGGCGAAGGACTCGTCACCGACCTCCTGAGCGTCGTACCGCAGGCCGTTCTCGTGATCGGCCTCTTGGCGGCCACGGCATTCGCCCTGCGAAGGATCCCGGCACTCGGCTTCCTCGGGGCATCGTTCTTTCTGGTCCTCGCGCCAAGCTCAAGCTTCGTTCCGGTTGTGACGGAGACGGTGGCGGAGCATCGGATGTATCTGGCTCTCATCCCGGCGGTGGTGCTTGGCGTGCTTGCGATCTATCGCTTGTTCGGATCCCTGGGGCTGCTGATCGTCCCGGCAATCGCCCTGTGCCTTGGCGCTGCGACGTTTGCCCGCAACCAAGCCTACGGCTCTGCCCTCAAGCTTTGGAGCACCACCGTCCGCGATGACCCGGGAAACGCCTGGGCGCACAATAACCTGGGTTGCGAGCTGGACACGGTTCCCGGCAGAGCCCACGACGCAATGGCCGAATTCGAGACGGCGCTCCGGCTGAGGCCGGAGCACGCGGAGGCCCACTACAACCTGGCCAACGACCTTCGACTCATTCCCGGGCGGCGCAGCGAGGCGATAACCCATTATGAGGCCGCCCTGAAATACGACCCAAATTTCCCGAAGGCCCAGAACAACCTGGCGACGCTACTCATGGAGGATCCCGAGCGCATGGGTGACTCGATTTACCACTACCGCGAGGCGATCAGGCTCTACCCAGGATATGCCGAGGCGCATTTCAATTTGGGAAACGCCTGGTCGATGGTCCAGGGGCACGAGCGAGACGCCGTCGAGGAATATACGGCCGCCCTGCAGCTGCGCCCCGATTACGCCGAGGCGCACAACGACCTCGGCAAGGTGCTCGCCAACGATCCGGCAACCCAGTCCGAGGCCGTCGCCCATCTGATGGAGGCCGTCCGCATTAACCCCGGCTACGCCGAGGCCCAGTATGACCTTGGCACGGTGCTGTCCACGATTCCCGGGCGGACAGACGAGGCCATCGCGCATCTGCAGGAGGCGATCCGACTAAAGTCGGACTATGCCGAGGCCCGAAACAATCTCGCCAATCTCTGGGCCAACATGCCCGAGCATTGGGAAGAGGCCATCGCCCAATACCGAATGGCCCTGGAGAATCAGCCGAACTACGCCGAGGAGCACTACAACCTCGCCGCCGCTCTCCTCATGCGCCCCGGGCATGAGGAGGAGGCCAGGAGTCAGCTCCTGGCCTATTTGAGGCTCGATCCAGGAAACGCCAAGGCGGAGCAGCTTCTTCAGTCCATTGGGAGCCGATAGGTTCCCGATCGCCGGCCTCATTGGCCCATCTGGCGAAGCTGCTCCCGGAGCCCGGGAAAGTCAGGATTTAGCTCCAGGGCCCGGCGCCATTGCGCAATCCCCCCTTTCCGGTCTCCGGCGTAGACGAGCAGGTAGCCGAGCGCGGCGTGGGCGCGGCTGTCGGACGGATCCAATATGACCACCCGGCGGTAGATGCGGATCGCGGCGGCGAAGTCCCGCAGGCGCGCGTGGAGGTCAGCCGCCAGGCTCAGGACGGCCGTGTTGTCGGCCGAATCGGCCTCGGCCCGGGCAAGCGCCGCAGCCGCCTCGGCGCCCTGACCCAGTTGCGCAGCGCACTCCGCAAGCGCGAGCTGCACCTGCGCAGGCGCGCCAGTCCCCCTGGCCGCGGCCCTCAGGGGCGCTATGGCACCGGCGGCATCGTTGCGCGCGAGCAGGGCGAAGCCCGCCCCGGCGTTCGCATCAACGCTGTCCGGCGCGACGGCCAATACGAGATCGTCAAGGAAGAGCGCCGTCCTCGCGTCGCCGTGCTCCAGGGCATTGCGCGCGAGCTGAAGGGTCCTGTCCCTGACGCCCGACGCGGACCTGAGCGCCGGTATCATGAGAGCACGCGCCCTCTCGGGATTGCCGCGGCCGAGCTCCAGCAGGCCCAGTTGGCACTCCACCGGCGGATTGTCGGGCTGGATCGCGAGCGCCGAGCGGAACAGGGCCATCGCCTCCTCGTCGCGCCCCTGGTGATCGTCGATATCGGCCAGCGTCACCATTGCCTGTGTGTTGGCCGGATTGATGGCGAGGGCGCGCTCGGCGTGGACCCTTGCGTCGTCCATTTTTCCGGCCGCAAAAAGCGCCGAGGAAAGGAAATACTCGGCGTAGTCGTTGCCGCCGTCGACCTTGACAGCATGCGCGAACAGGGTCTCGGAACTCCGCCAGACGCCCTCCTGGTCCCATGTGCGCAGGGTGCACGCCCCGAGCACGGCGCAGGCCGCGCAAGCACACGCAATCCGCTCCCGCCGGGTCGCCGATGCCGGAAGGCATTGCACGAGGGCCAGCTCGATTCCGAGGAGCGGGAGATAGGTGTACCTGTCGGCCATCGCCTGGAAGCCGACCTGTATGAGGCCAATCGTCGGCAGCAGGGTCACAAGATACCAGCCGAGGCCCACCGCTATCCACGGCCGGGCGCGGCGCTGCCACCACGCGATCGCGGCAAGGCATGAGATGAGAAGCGCGGCCCCGAGAATGGTCGCTGCCGGCCATGAGCCCGGATGCTCGTAGCAGACTATGAGATCGAACGGCCAGACGAACTTGCCGAGGTAGCGGTCGAACGACACCACGGCGTTTTCCATGCGGTCGGCCAGCGAAAGCTTGAGGACGAAGGCGTCCGCATTCCTCTGCATCAGCACCGTGACCGCCGCGGCAGCGCCGGCCATGGCGAAAAAGGGCAGTTTCTCCAACAAAAGCTGGCGGCCCGTAAGTCTCCGCTGACGCGCGAGCGGCCACCAATCGAGGAGGAGAAGCACAAAGGGCAGCGTCACCAGCATGGGTTTGCTCATCAGGCCTGCGGCAAAGAAGACGAGGGCCAGCAGGTAGGCGCGCACCGCCGGCCGGCCGGCCGAACGCGCCGCCGCGAAGCGCACATAGGCGAGGACCGTCAGCAGGAAAAAACAGCCGCTCATCACGTCCTTGCGCTCGGTTATCCACACCACGGATTCGACGCGAAGCGGATGCCATGCGAAGAGCGCCGCCGCGAACGCGCTCCTCCACAGGCCGCCCGTCAATACACGGAACACGAGAAATGCGAGCACCGCGTTGATCGCATGCCAGAGGACGCTGGTGGAATGATGGCCCGCAGGCGACAGGCCGAAGAGCTGGCAGTCGAGCATGTGCGACAACGTGGCCAGCGGGTGCCAGTAGTCCGAGGGTGCCGTGAAAGCCCAGGCCACGCCCGCCCAGCTCAGGCCGCGCTCCACCATCGGGCTGTCGGTCACATAGAGGGGATCGTCCATATTGACGAAACCGCACCTTTCCGCCCTGGAGAAGAGGAGCAGCGTTCCCGCGAACAGGAGCGCGCAGATGATCGCCGTGCGAAGTCCGGGGCGCATTGGACGGGGCAAGGGCCGGGCAAGCCCTACTTGGCGCTTCCCTCGGGCGAGCGCTGGAACATTCGATCCGCCCAGGCGATGAAGTATTCCATGTTGGAGCGGTCTTCGTGCCCTCCGTCGTGCTGGCGCCAGGCAAGCTGCCCGTCGAGGAGCCCGGTGTTCACCGGCGGCATCTTCGCGCCATGGTAGTCCTCCTTGACCCCGAGGTCGCGGGCGCCGAGCAGGCGATAGACCTCGCCGGCGGCGACCGTTGCCATGTAGCTGCCCTGGTGGTCCAGCCAATGGCCATCGCCCTTCTCGGGGATCCCATAGCTCACGAAGACCGGGCGCGGGGCGCACAGCGCAATCAGCTCGTTCGACTCCACCGGAAGGTCGTTTGGCGTCTTGCTGCCGAAGGTCGCGTCAGCCGCACCGTATTTCAAAAAATTGCCGGCCATCCAATGATACTCGCCTGATGAGGTTAGATTCTCGACCGCTTCCCCGTAGTTGCGGCGGTTGGGCCTCACGCCGCCCTCGCCGGAAGACCCGATCAGGGCTATGGCGAACCTCTGGTCGAACGCCATCGTGACCAGCGCCGCCTTTCCGTACCGCGAGACCCCTTCGATTCCGACACGCCCTGCGTCGACGGTCGGGTCGGTTTGCAGGTAGTCGAGAGCCCGGCCCGCCCCCCAGCCCCAGGCACGCAATGCTCCCCACTGGTCCGGTTTTCTGCGGCTCCCGTGGTTGGTCAGTCCGATGATTCCGGCCGTGAGGCCGGCGCCGTTGTCCGCCTGGATGCTCGTTGTGTAGAGCGAAACATATCCCCAGCCGTCCGCGATGAGCCGCTCTGTTGACGACGGTCCCGCAGGCGCGGGACCGGGCGGCCCGAACCTCGGCATCGGCTCGTCGGGCATCGTGCCGAACCCGAACATGATCAGCACGGGCACGGGTCCGCTCGCGCCGGCGGGCGTGACCACCGCCATCTTGATGTCGACCGAGATGGCCGGATCGGCCGAATTGTCGACATGGCCGGTGACCTGGCGCGCGAGAACCGGCCGACCGCCAACGCTGGTGGAAAGGGTGCGGGTCACGCGCCAGCTCACTGACGGAACGTTGGGGGGAATCCGGCCATAAACCTCTCGCTCGAACGCCTCCACTATCTCGGGGCGCCGTTCGCTCCACCATGCATCGGGGCCCGCAACCTTGCGGCCGTCCGGAAACGTCAGCGGATCCGGGTAGTCAGGGTACGGATTGGCCCTGGCCTCGTCGTAGTTCGCCCCGTTCGGATCATCGGGCTTCCCACTCGCGTTCTTGCCCGGCCTCAGCTGCTTGATTCCCAGCTGCGCCATCATGTCGGCGTGATCCTGCTCGGTAAGCGCCTGGAGCCGTTGACGCTCCTCCGGGCTCAGTTGCCACGGCATGACGGCGGGGGCCGTCTTCGCGGTTTCCGGCGGGGTCGGAGTGGGATCGGCGGCGACGAGAGTGGTCGCGGAGCCGAGAAGGCCTATGAGCGCAACGAGGCGACGTGGGGTTGACATGGAATTGACTATTGGCATCGCGAGGGCGGAACGCGAGAGGTCGTGCAGTCTCCAATTAGAACCCGGGAGCCTGGGCTGTGCCTCGTTGCGCACTCACCGGCCGGGTTCGGGCGCGGCAGCCCCCAGGCGCCTCGCCTCCTCAAGCTGCTCCTCTGCCTCCGCCCCGCGGCCGGCGCGGCGCAGTTCCTCTCCCAAGCCGCGGTGCGCCGGCGCATAGTCCGGATTCAACCGCAGTGCCTCCCTGTACTCGGTGATGGCTTCGTCCGAAAGCCCGGCTGCGGCCAATGCATTGCCAAGATTGTTGTGCACGTCCGCCTTGCCGTCGTCGAGACGCAGCGCCTCTTTGAAGCTGTCTATCGCCTCCGCCGTGCGGCCGGTCTCGGCCAAGGCGATGCCCAGTGTGTTGCGAGCGTCCGCGAACCCTGGCCGCAGCCTCACCGCCTCGGCGCAGGGTGCAACCGCCTCCGCCGGCCGGCCGGCCCTGATCAGAGCGTAGCCCAACCCCACCCAGGCCGCAGCATAGCGGGGATCGAGGCGCACCGCCTCGCGATAGCCCGCGATCGACTCGTCGATCCTGTCGGTCAGGAGAAGCGCGTACGCGAGATTATTGAACCCAGGCGCCCAAGTGGGTGTAAGGCGCACTGCCGCGCGGCAATGCGCGACGGCATCCTCGAACCGCCCTTCGTGCATCAGGGCGTCGCTGAGCTCCCCCTCGGTTGCTGCGCCGCCGTACTTCAGACGCAGCGCCTCCTCGAATTGGGGGATCGCCTCGGGGTAACGGCCAAGGCTGGCGAGCGCCCGGGCCAAATTGAGATGCGCCGGTGCGTAATCGGGCCTCAGGCGCAAGGCCTGCTCGAAATGCGCCACGGCCTCGGGCACCCGCCCGAGCTCTTCCAGGTCGTACCCCAGCTTATTGTGGAGTATGGGCGCCTGTCCCACCGCGGACCAACCGTTGTCGAGGCGCAATCCCGCCTCGTCCTGCTCGACCGCCTGAGCGAACTGGCCCTGCTCGGAGTAGGTGATGCCGAGGTTGTATCGGGCCCGCGCGTTGAGTGGCGCCTTGTCGACCGTATCGCGCCATAGTGCGAGTGCGGACCCGTAAGTCTCGTTGCGCACGAAGGTCAGGCAGCCGAGTCCGACCGCGATTGCCGGCCAGAGATAAAGGCTTTGGCGGCCGAGCAAGGCGTACATGCCTGCCACCGCGAGCGCCACCACTGCCGCCAGCGGCAGATACATGCGGTGCTCGGCCATCGTCTGCGATGCGAGGGGCAGTATGCTGGAGGAGGGCGCAAGGATTGCAAAGAACCACACCCCCAGGAAGCCCACCACCGAGCGCCGACTGGCAGCGACCGCGGTTCCAATCAGCAGGCATCCGAGCATGAGCGCCTGCGGCCACACGTCTGCGAAGTCGCGGACGATGCCCAGACCATAGTCGAAAATCAGCGGGCTCGGCCAAAAGCAGAGCTTGAGATAGAGGGCGACCGCGCGGCATTGCGTCAAAAGGTAGGTTGCCGGCGCAATCCCCGAATGAACGCCAATCGTGCCCGCGCGGTCGTGTGCGCCGGCCACCAGAAACCCAAGCAGTATCCACGTTGAGGCAAGCGCAGAGTAATAGCCGCGACGACGCAGCAGCGCTGCCGCGAGCCCGCCATCCGCCCCGCCGCGCACCAGGATGAAGTCATAAAGCAGCACCAGCAGGGGGCCCGAGACCATGAATTCCTTCGTCGCCATCCCCAAGAGACAGGCCGCCCACGAGACCGCGCCCCACGCCGCGGGCCGAATCGCGCCGGAGCTTTCCGCCAGGCGTATGAAGCCGTACAGCGTGAGGAGGTAGAACAGGCCGGCGAGCGATTCCGCTCGCTGGCTCACGTAGGTGACGGATTCGGTCTGCAAGGGATGCAACAGCCAGATTCCGGCGACCGCCAGGGCCAAGGGCGCTCGCGCATCTCCGAACGTTGGGCCGAGGCGGGGTAGCCCGAGCGTTCGCCGAACGATGCCAAAGAGAGTGCAGGCCGCCAGAAAATGAATGCCAAGGTTTAGCGCGTGGTAGCTCCAAACTGCCTCGCCGCTGATCGCGTAGTTGACCGCGAGGCTGAGGTTCAAGAACGGCCGGCCGCTCACTGTCGCCCCGCCGGCCGGCGGGGAGAGCGCCGCCCAGGGCGGCCAAAGGTGACGGATGGTCTGGTTCCCCGTGATGGACTCCGCGTCATCCAGGATGAACGGAGCCGAGAAGGTGTCGTGGTAGGCCGCCAGGGCCGCCACCGCGAGCAGGCCGACCGCCAGGAGCACGCCGCGCCGCGTCTGAGCGGTGGATGGCACGGGTGGCGCCGAAGCATTCACAGACTCGGTAGAGCAGGAATAGCCCGCCATGAAAAACCCAATCTCCCGCTACTTGTCGCCCCGCGATCCCGGAACATAGTGGGGGCGGACCGATTCGTAATAGTCCAGCGGGTGTTCGGGGGCCTCGACCCCCTTTGGAACGGGCCTCTTGGAGAACTGCTGGAAATAGAGGATGCAGCCGTCTCGCCATACGCGAGCCTCCCGCTCCTGGATCGCCAACAAGGACTTCACATGGAGAAAGCGCTCATCGTCGACGGCGCCCTCCAGGGAATCCCATTGCCTTTGCATTGAGCGGACCTCGTCCACCCCCAGCTGGTAATCGAGGCAGAGTTCGTCCCAAAGCGTCCGGCCCGAGCGCATCCGGTAGTCCCACGGGACATGATGAAACCAGAGGATCAGGTTGTCCGGGCACGATTCCAGGCCGCCCCACCTCTTCGCCAGCTCGGGCGCATACTGCGACAAGGCGTCCGAGCCCTCAGGCGTTCGGTCGAATCCGAGACCGAGCGAGTCGGCGTGATGGTAGTAGGGGGCGGTCCAGTCGGGCCGGCCGCCGGTGACCCAGGGGCCAGGCCCGTAGTGGTGGTCGCGGGCCATGATGTGGTGCAGTCCGAGCGGCATCGTGCCCTCGACCGCCGCCTCCCGCGACCTCATGAGGATGGAGGTGATCGTCCCCAGGATCTTCGGATCGTTCGAGAAGGTTTGGCGGGTCCATTCCTCGGCGATCATGTCGCTTCCGAGGGCCGGGTCCCAGGCGAGCCGGCCGAAGGCATACCAGTTCGAGGCCGCCATCGGGTTCCCGGTCCAGTCGCGATCCGCCCCGACATTCGCGACGCCTGCGATCGCCGTCAGGTGGTGGTTGTCCAGGCTGCCGTCGACAATCCGCGCGACGGTCGAGCCGGCCCCCGGGCGGTAGGTGTCCGAATCCAGGCATTCCTTGTAGAGCGGCGCCAGATAGACCAGGTAAACCGAGGCGCCCAGGTATTCCTGGGTGATCTGCAACTCGAGGGCCAGCTGCGTGTGCGGCATCGCGCCGAAGAGGGGGTGGAAGGGCTCCCTCGGCTGGAAATCGAGCGGCCCGTTCTTTATCTGCAGCAGCACGTTGTCGCGGAACTTGCCATCGAGCGGCTTGAACTCCTTGTACGCCTGCTTGACGCGGTCGTCCGTGTCGTTGGCGTCGTAGACGAAGGCCCGCCACATCACGATTCCGCCATGCGGTGCCAGCGCATCCGCGAGGAGATTTGCCCCGTCGGCGTGCGTTCGGCCGTAGTCCTGGGGACCCGGCTGCCCCTCCGAGTTCGCCTTCACCAGGAATCCCCCGAAATCCGGAATGATCCGGTAGATCTCGTCCGCCTTGGCCCTCCACCAGCCGATGACGGACGGGTCGCTGGGGTCGGCTGTGCGGAGTCCGCCGATCTCGACGGGAGAGCTGAAGCGCACCGGAAGATAGATCCGGATGCCATAGGTCCGGAATGCATCGGCGAGCGCGGCCACCTTGACCAGGTAGGGCGCGGTAAGCACGAGAGGGTCGGCATTTACGTTAGTCAGCACGACGCCATTGATGCCGACGGAGGCGTCCGCGCGGGCGTAATCGCGGTAGCGCGGGTCGATATAGTCGGGAAGCGTGAACCAGTCCCAGAGGGAACTTCCCGCGTAGCCCCGCTCGACATACTCGTCGAGGCTGTCCCAGTGGTCCAGCACCCTGCGCTGGATCCTGGGGGTGCTTTGCACCTCGAGCAGATCAATGGGCTGGCGCATCTGCAGGCGCCTCAGGAGCGCGAACGCCCCGTAGAGCACGCCCGGGCCACCGTTTGCCGAGATGGTGAGCGCACCGGTGCCGCGGTGCCTGAGCTCAAAGCCTTCATCGCCGTCGGCGGCATTGGCGCCTTCCGACTTCGCGACAGTGACGGGGATCTCCACACCCAGCAGGCCGCGCAGGCCCGACCTCAGCTCGCCGCGAGCGGCGCCGATTGACGGGGTCTCGGCCCCGTCCGGCACCGCGAGGATGATGCCCGGAAGGCAGGCGACATACGCGCCCCGCAACCGGTCGTCCTCTATCCTATCATATCGAAGCCAAAGGCGGTAACCGTCCTCGGCGCGCGATGCAACCGAGAGTGCCGCGAACAATCCGCATCGGAGAACGCGGACCAGGACCTCATGTCGCGGCATATTTCGCGCGCCGCTCGGCGAGCTCCGCCTGGATCCTCAGGCCAAGCTCCTTTCCGATTGGGAACGCGGCCAGGCAAATGAGGCCCAGGACAAAGGGAACGGCGGAATACACCGTCGCGCACAGGCGTATTCCCATCAGCGAGTGCTCCGTCTGCGCGACGTTGGGGACATATCCGTAGGCCGCGATCAGCCAGGCGCTGAGCGCGCCCCCGAGGCCGAGACCCGCCTTGAGCGCGAACAGGATACCCGCGAAGGTCAGGCCCGTCGCGCGGCGAGAGGTTTTCCACTCCGAGTAGTCCGCAACATCGGCGATCATCACCCAAAGCAGGGGCACGGTCGGGCCCCAGCCGACGTACCAGAGCATGCTCAGCACAAAGAGAATGTTTATCGAGGTGGGCGGCACCACGAAAATCAGCGCGGTGACGATCGTGGACAGGCTCATCCCCGCGAGGAAAACCGCCTTCTTCCCGAACCTGTCGGCGAGCGGCTTCGAAAACAGTATGCCCACGATCTGCACAAGACAGCCCGACACCAGGAAGAAACTGAGGGCGACCGAGGCGGAGTTCGACCCGTCGGGCTTCGAAATCAGGCCGAGCGAGTCGAGGGCGGACTGCCACAGCGTGAGGTCCCCGGTCGAGACCGAGGACAGGCCAATCTGGCCGAGGAAGGCCTTCAGCTGCGGCTGGTCGAGATAGTAGGCAAAATAGTAGTTCGTCGAGCTGCCGCGCAGGACGAGTGTCGTGAACACAAAAAGCGTGAGCAGGAACATCATGACCCATGGGCCGCAGGTGACGAGGTCCCCCAGGTCCTCGCGGAGGGAACTCTTCTGCTTGGGATTGGGCATCACCCTTTCCCTCGTCGTGGAAAACGTCACCAGGTACAAGACGACCATGATCGCCCCAAACATGCCCATCGTGATCGACCAGCCCTTGGCGGAGTCGCCGTGGCCAAACTTGTCGACGAGCGGAAGGGCCAGGGCCTGGATGAGAAGCTGCCCTATCATGGCCGCCACAAAACGGTATGTCGAAATGCTGGTGCGCTCGCTTACGTCGGAGGTCATCACCCCCGTCAGAGCAGAATAGGGGGTGTTGTTGGCCGAATAGAGCATCATCAGGATCACGTACGTGACGCTGGCGTAGACCAGCTTCCCGTTGGGGCCGAGATCGGGCGTCCTGTACACCAACCAGAAGACCAGCCCGAACGGGACTGCGGTCCAGAGGATCCATGGGCGAAACTTTCCCCATCGGGTGCTGGTCCGGTCCGAAAGGAGGCCGACGATCGGATCGAAGATCGCGTCGGCTATGCGGACCAGCAGGAACAGGGTGCCGACCGCGGCCGCCGAGAGGCCCACCGTGTCCGTGTAGAAACGGGTTTGGTAGAGGATCATCGACATGAAGAAAAAGTTGGTCGCAACGTCGCCGACGCTGTAGCCGACCTTTTCCGTCCGGGAGAGGGGTTTTGGGGTGTTGTTCATTGGCCGGTTCTGGGCACCGGTGCCACTCGCTCGACGCCTGAATCCTAAACCAGTTTCACGGTCGCTGTCGCTGGCAAAGGAGCTCCGAGCGAAACAGCGCGCTTGCCGGGGGACGCGGAACCAAGGGTCACCTGGTAGGTCCCCGGCGCATGCGCGCGCCGGCCGGACTCGCCAAACTGCTCGAAGGCCGACGATTCCAGGTGGAACTCGACCGGCGCCGTCGCCCCGGCCGGCACGCGGACCCTCTGGAAGTCCACGAGGACCGCCCGCGGGCTCTCGGGATTGAGGCGCGGGGGTACGGCATAGCACTGCACCGACTCCGTCACGGGCCGGTCCGAGAGGTTCCTCAGGGTCGTCCGGGCGACCAGTTTCCCGCCCGCCTTGAGCTCGGCAGCGCTGAGGCTGGCCGGCCCGTACTCCAGGCGGGCGTAGCTCAGGCCGAACCCGAAGGGATAGAGGGGCTCGATCTCCGAGAACTTGTAGGTGCGGCCTCGCATCCCGTAGTCGTTGAAGGGGGGAAGGTCCGCAGTCCTCATGGGCACCGTGACCGGAAGCTTCCCGGAGGGGGACGCGTCGCCGAAAAGGACGTCCGCCAGCGCCCTGCCGCCCTCGCAGCCGGGGTACCAGACTTGGAGGACGGCGTCCGCGAGCTCGTGCACCTCGGGAGCAGCGATCGCGCTCCCGCCCGTCAAGACGACGATGAGCTTCTTCGCGTGCCTCCGCAGTTCGACGAGGAAATCCCGCTGGCCCTCCGGGAGCTCAATGAATTCGCGGTCGCCACCCGAGAATGAATTGACGGCGTCCCCTTCCTCCCCCTCCAGCGAGGAATCGAGTCCGAGGAAAGCGATCGTCAGCTCGTTTTCGGTGGCGGTTGGGTAGGTGTAATTGATGCCAGGCGCCAGCGGCCCGGACAACGGGCAGCCCGCGCGGTAGACGATGCGGCAGCCTATTGGAGCACGCTCCACGATTCCCTCGGCGAGCGTCACCAGCCGCGGCGAGAACCCGTAGTAGTTCCCCAGGAGGACCGTCGTGTTCGCCGCGGTCGGGCCGGTGAGCATCATGCTCTCGCAATTTTCGCGAATGGGGAGGATGCCGTTGTTCTTGAGAAGCACGATCGACTCCACGGCCGCCTCCCGCGCGAGCGCGCGGTTCTTGGCGCCGTCGATCACCTCAGGCGACGTCTTCGACCAGGAAACCCGCGCGGGCGGGTCAAACATTCCCAGCCTGAACCTCGTCGCGAGCAGCCGGGACAGGGAGACGTCAATCTCCGCCTCGGTGATAAGCTTCTCGTCCACCGAAAACAGGAGGGCGCTGAAGGTCCGCCCGCAGTTGAGGTCGCAGCCGTTTCTCACCGCGAGAGCCGCGGATTCCGCCGCCGAGCGCGTGACCTTGTGGTGCTCGTGGAAGTCATCGACCGCGCCGCAGTCGCTCACCACATGTCCCTTGAAGCCCCATCGCCCGCGCAGGATGTCGGTCAGGAGAAACTTGCTGCCGCTGCAGGGTTCGCCGAGCGTCCTATTGTAGGCGCTCATCACGGCCTCGACCCCGGAACGGACCAGTTTCTCAAAGGCCGGCAGGTAGGTTTCCGCAAGGTCCTTCGCCGTGGGCCGCGCGTCAAATGTGTGGCGCTCCCTCTCCGGGCCGCTGTGCACCGCGAAGTGCTTCGCGCACGCGGCGGTCTTCAGATGGTTCGGGTCGTCTCCCTGCAGCCCTCGCACCATGGCCGACCCCAGCTCGCCCGTCAGGTACGGGTCCTCCCCGAAGGTCTCCTGGCCCCTGCCCCATCGCGGGTCGCGGAAAATGTTGATGTTGGGAGTCCAGAACGTGAGGCCCTGGTATTGCCCGTGGCGCCCCTCCGCCAGCGCAATGTTGTGCTTGGCCCGCGCCTCGTCTGAAATCGCGCTCGCGATGCGCGCCACGAGCTCGCGGTTCCACGTTGCCCCGAACCCGATGACCTGCGGGAAGACCGTGGCCCTGCCGTTGCGGCCGACCCCGTGGCAGGCCTCGTTCCACCAGTTGTAAGCGGGAATGCCCAGACGCGGGATGCCCGGCGCCTCGTGAAGCATCTGAGCGACCTTTTCCTCGAGACTGAGGCGCCCGATGAGGTCGGCTATCCGCTTTTCAAGCGCCAAATCGGGGTCGAGGAATGGGTACGGCGTCGGCATCAATTCTATACCGTTGGAAGTGGTAACAGTGCTCGTCAACCTTCCAACCCGAATATGCGCGGACGGGCAATCCGTTGGGCCCAAGGAGCCTTGCATGGATTCGGGAGCATGTGGGGTTCGGGGGATTTTCTTCGACCGGGCGCCTTCGTAGGCACCTAGCGCGAGCCGGAACGAGCACGGAACAGGGTCATTCCGCCTGAGGTGGGCAACCACGGGATGTCGCCCGAGCGAGCTTCACAAGGATGTCACGATTCTAACATTAGACTTGCCGCGACCAGCCCCTTGGGAGATATGGAGCGGCGCAACCCCTTGAGTAAGCTCCGTGTCACGATGGCAGACATTGCGAAGTCTGCGGGCGTCCATGTGACGACCGTGTCCCTCGCCATGCGCAACCATCCCCGTCTGCCGGCGGGCACTCGGCAGCGCATCCAGGCGCTCGGCGCGAAGCTCGGCTACCGGCCCGACCCCGTGCTCCGGGCGCTCGTGGCGTACCGCGGCCGGGTGATCGAGCGGCGCAACACCCCTACGCTGGCCTACGTCACCAATTGGAACACCCGCTTCGGCTGGAAGAAGGTGACCGCCCACCCCGACTTCTTCGCCGGCGCCGAGTCCAAGGCAAACCAGCTCGGATACAAGCTCGAGCATTTCTGGGTGCAGGAGCCCGGCCTGACCCAGGGCCGGCTCAGCCGGATGCTCTACGCGCGCGGCATCAACGGCGTCATCATCGCCTCGCACGGGCGCGAGATGGGCGACGCCCTCCAGTTCGACTGGCCGCACTTTAGCGCCGTCAAGATCGACTACTTTCCTCACAAGCCCGTGCTGCACAATGTAACCAACAACCAGTGCGACATCGTCAGGCTCGCCATTCAAAAGGTTGTGGCTCTCGGATACCGGCGCATAGGCTTCGTAATGCACCGGGGATGGGACCACGCCGTGGACCATCTCTGGACGGCCGGCGTCCTCTGCGAGCAGCAGCATCTGCACCCTCTCGACCGGGTTGCCGCCCACATCTTTCCCGAGCTCCATCCGGTCGAGGCGTGGCTCAATGAGAGCGATGCCCCCGTCGAGTGCGAGTTCGAGCCGTTCGAGGAATGGTTCAACAAGAACCGGCCCGAGGTCATCATCAGCAAGGGCTCATTCGTGCTTCCCGGGCTGAAGAGGATGGGGCTCCGGATTCCCCGCGACGTAGCGTTTGTCGACGCGTTCCTCGAGCAGCCCGACGGCCCGACGGCGGGTGTGCGGCAGAACCACGAGACGGTCGGCGCGGTGGCTGTCGAGATCCTGGCCGGGCAGCTGCAGCACAACAAGTTTGGAGTGCCGGACATCCCGACGACAACGTTCGTGGAGGGCACGTGGTTCGACGGCGCTTCCTGTCCCATGCGGGTTCAACGCACGACAAAGAGGATCGCCCCGGCCGTGAAGCAGCGCGCGTGAGCGGGGCCCAGCTACGCGATACAATCAGCGGACGGTGAGGGACGCCCTGAGCGCGGCAACATCCGACGCGGGTCCGGCGCGCAGCTCGTACACGCCGGGATCCACGACGTACCTCTGTCCTACGTCGTCCCATCGGCGGAGACGCTGCAGCGGCAGCGGGATCTCAACGGTCCTGCTCTCGCCCGCCTTGAGCGTGACCCGCTGGAAGCCGACCAGCGCCTGGAGGGGCATCGCGACTGGGGGGTTCTCCGCGTGCGCGTAGAGCTGCACGACCTCGTCCCCGTCGCGCGCGCTCGTGTTTTCCAGGGTCACCCGGGCGACCACGGATTCGCCGGCACCGGCATTCTCGGCGCTGAGCCCGAGATTCTCATACTTGAAAGTCGAGTAGCTTAGCCCGTGACCAAAGGCGAAGAGGGGTTTGCCGGAAAAATAACGGTACGTCCGGTTCTTCATCGAGTAGTCGGTGAATTCCGGCAGGTCGGAATCGGACGCGTAGAAGGTGACCGGCAGCCGCCCCCCGGGATTTGTCTCGCCGAACAGCGCCTCCGCGACGGCTTCGCCGCCGTGCTCCCCGTAGTACCATGCGACGAGGGCCGCGTTGGCCTTCTTCACGTCGAACGAGATCGCGGATCCGGTCGTCAGAACGACGACCACCGGTTTGCCGAGGCCGGAGACCTTCTCCAGCAGCTCGGCCTGCGGCTCGGGCAGGAGCACCGAGGTGCGGTCGCCCCCATGAAACCCCTCGGCATCCACGCTCATCTCCTCGCCCTCTAGGTCGGGGGTCAGGCCGAGGGCAAGGACGACGCAATCGGCCTTCCGCGCCACGTCCAGCGCGGCGTCGAGCCTCCTGTCGCCGCCCGGCATCTTCCAGCCAAACGCTATTTCGGCCTTACCGTTGTTCTGGGAGTATTCGAGCCTGATTCGCCTCACCTGTCCGGCCGTGAGCGCAACCTTGGCGTTCAGGCTCCTGTGGTCGCCCGCCTTCCACGAGTCGATGACGAGCACATCGTCGACATACAGCCGTGCCCCTCCGTTGACGACGAGGCCCAGGTCATAATCTCCCGTCGCGGGCGGCACGAGCCACGCGCTCCAGGACACTGATGCGTGCTCGACCGGCATGTCGTGCAACGGATGGTAGGCGTTCCACTTGAAATCGACCTGACGGTCGGTTCGCTCCGCGATCGGCGCGCCCCCGAGGTCCGGATTGGTGAAGACACGCCCGGAGGCGCCGGGAAGCGCGCGCGCCTCGTCCGCGAACAGGACTCCGTCGGGGAATGGGTTGCAATACTGCCGGTACCCCTTCGCGAGCGGCGCCCCGGGAGCATAAAGGACCTCGATTCCCCGGGGTGCCATCTTCGCGCGCAGGGCGGTCAGCAGGGTCTCGGGGGTGGCGGGATACCCGTTGTAGTTGCCCAGCATCGCGGAAATATTGTCAGCCGTCGGGCCGATCAGCGCCAGGGTCCGAATCGCGCGCGGGTCGAGCGGGAGCGTGCCGTCATTTGAAAGGAGCACCAGGCTCTTGCGGGACGCCTCCAGCGCGAGCCGGTTGTGCGCGGGGGAGTCATTCTCGGAGATGGGGATGCTCGAATAGGGCACGCGCGCCGGGGGATCAAACTGGCCGAGCTGGAAACGCAGGCGAAAGAGCCGCTCCAGGGCCAGATCGAGGTCAGCCTCGGTCAGGAGGCCCTCCTTCAGCGCCTCGGGCAGCGCGGCGTAGGTCACGCCGCTGCAAAGGTCGGTGCCCGCCTTCAGGGCGAGCGCGCTCGCATGGGCGGCGTCCGGTGCAAAATGATGGGAGTTCGGCATCCAGATGTCGGCGACCGTGTCGACGTCGCCCACGACCGCCCCCGTGAAACCCCAGTCATCGCGAAGGATCGTCGTAAGCAGCCGCGTGTTTGCCGGGGCCGGGGTGCCGTCTATCGCGTTGTAGGCGCTCATCACGGAACGGGCCCCGCCCTCCCGGATGCCCGCCTCGAATGCGGGCAGATAGGTCTCGTGCAGGTCGCGCTCGGAAATGACGGCGTCAAACCTGTGGCGAAGCGGCTCGGGGCCGCTGTGCACCGCGAAATGCTTCAACGTCGCGACCGTCTTCAGGTAGGTGGGGTCGTCTCCCTGCAGCCCGCGGACGAATGCGACCGCGAAGCGCGAGGTCAGGAACGGGTCCTCGCCGTAGGTTTCCTGGCCGCGGCCCCACCTGGGGTCTCGGAAGATGTTGATGTTCGGGGACCAGATGGTGAGCCCCTCGTTGCGCTTGGTCGCCCCGCCGGTTCGCGCGACGGTCGCGTTGTTTTTCGCCCTGGCCTCGGTCGAGATGGCCTCCGCGATGCGCCCGTGCAGGGACGGGTCCCAAGTTGCCGCAAGCCCGATCGCCTGCGGGAAGACGGTGGCCACCCCGTTGCGCGCGACGCCGTGCAGCGCCTCGTTCCACCAGTCGTAGGCGGTCACCCCCAGGCGCGGGATGCCCGGCGAGGTCATCATCAGCTGGCTGACCTTCTCCTCCACCGTGAGGCGGGAAATGAAGTCATCGACCCGTTTTTCCAGGGGCAGGTCGGGGTTCCGAAAGGGCATTGTCGATTCCTCGGAGCGCAGCGTGCCGGCGAGGACAAGGGCGCAGACTGGAATGCTTATGATGCGGCGGGTGGGCAAGGGGCCGGACACTGGATTGAAGCGGGATCCGACGGGGCGGACTGCGGTCGGGGTTGGGGTGATGCCAGTCGAAGCGACGAGGGGACGCCAGAGAAGACTTGTTCTAATGGTAGACCAAATGGCCCAGTCAATGCCGCCGTCCCCTGCCCCGGCGCCCAAGCCGGAGAGTCCCCTTCAACCCAGGGTGGCCATGTCTATCACGAACCGGTATTTCACATCGCTCCTTAGCATGCGCTCGTAGGCCTCGTTAATCTGGTCCATGCGGATCATCTCGATGTCGCACGTGATCCCGTGCTTTCCGCAGAAATCGAGCATCTCCTGGGTCTCCGGTAATCCGCCGATCAGCGAGCCGGCAAAATTGCGGCGTCGCATGATGAGGGGGAAGGCCGACACGGAAAGGGGCTTCTCCGGCGCGCCGACGAGCACAAGGGTCCCATCGCGCTTGAGGAGGTTCAAGTAAGCGTTGATGTCGTGATCCGCCGACACCGCGTCCAAGATGAAGTCGAAACTGTTCGCTTGCGCCTTCATCTGGGCCTCGTCCCTGGAGATGACGACCTCGTCCGCCCCCAGGCGCTTCGCGTCGGCCGCCTTGTTTGCGGAGGTCGTGAAGAGAACGACATGCGCGCCAAACGCATGCGCGAACTTGAGCCCCATGTGGCCCAGACCGCCGAGGCCGACGATGCCGACCTTCTGGCCGGGCCCCACGTTCCAGTGGCGCAGGGGTGAATACGTGGTGATGCCAGCGCAGAGCAGCGGCGCCGCCGCCGCCAGGTCGAGGTTGGCGGGAACCTTGAGGACGAAGTCCTGCGTCACCACGATGCTCTGCGAGTAGCCGCCCAGCGTCCCGCCGCCGAGAACGGGATCCGCGCTGCCGTAGGTCATGACCATGCCCGTGTCGCAGAACTGCTCGAAGCCCTTGCTGCAGTTCGGGCAGGTGCGGCACGAGTCGACGAGGCAGCCCACCGCCGCGACGTCCCCCACCTTGAACTTGGTGACGCCGCTCCCGACCTTCGTCACGCGGCCGACGATCTCATGGCCCGGGACTGCGGGGTACGTGGTGAACCCCCATTCGTTGCGCGAGAAGTGGAGGTCCGAGTGGCAGACGCCGCAGAAGAGAACATGGATCTGCACGTCGGTCGCCGTCGGCTCGCGCCGCTCAATCGTCGCGGGACCGAGGCGGGCCGAGGCGCTGGCCGCCGAGAAGGCCTTGGTGGAATAACATGTGGGCTTGTTCATGATGGGCAGCCAATCGACATCACCAACCGCGGGATATCAACACCCCTCGTCAAAATAATCCCCCTATCTCTGCGGAACGCCGCCGAGGGACGGCCTTGACCGGCGGCCCATTACGGGGCGAGATGGAGCCAACCCCAAGACCCTGGCCATGGACGGCGGAACGAGCTCGAGCGCACAGTTTACCCGGCGCGACTTTCTGCGTGTGGCTGCCGCAGTGCCCGCCGCCCTCGCGGCCAGCGGGCCGCTCCTGGGCTCCTTCGCCCCCGTCTCGGGTGGCTCGGCCCTCGAGCCCTTTGACTACAGGGGTGTGCGGCTCCTGCCCAGCCGGTGGCTGGACCAGTATCAGCAGACCCGCGACTACTACCTCACGGTTTCCAACGACGACATCCTCAACGGCTACCGGGTCGCCGCAGGGCTGCCGGCGCCGGGGAAGACGCTCGGGGGCTGGTGCGCCAAGAACAGCGACGAGGTGTTCGGCCAGTGGCTGAGCGGGTTCTCGAGGATGTACTGCGCGACGGGGGACCAGGCGGTGCGCGACAAGGCGGCCTACCTCCTCGAGGAGTGGGGCAAGACCGTCGGCGCCGATGGCAACTGCCGCATGGGGCTGTACGGGTACGACAAGCTGGTGTGCGGCCTCGTCGACCTGCAGGTGTACGCCGGAATCTCGGCCGCGGTGCCCCTCCTCGAGACCACGATGGCCTGGGCCATGCGCACGTTCTCGCCGGAGCGCACCCCGGGAAGCCCCGGCCAGATCAACGGCCGGCCGGCCGAATGGTACACGTTTGCCGAGAATGTCTACCGCGCCCACGAGCTGACCGGGTACCCGGAGTACAAGCAATTCGCCGACACCTATCTCTACCACTCGTTCTGGGACAAGTTCGCCGGCACGGCGGCGCCGCCGGACGCCTACCACGTGCATGCGTACAGCCACGTCAATTCCCTGAGCAGCGCCGCAATGGCGTACCAGGTGACGGGCGACCCGGCCTACCTGGCCATCGTCCGCAATGCCTACGAATACCTGCAGGACACCCAGTGCTATGCGACCGGGGGATACGGCCCGATGGAGCGGTGGGTTCCGCCGGACGGCACCCTCGGCCGGAGCCTGGAGGCGCGCAACGCGTCCTTTGAGACCGTCTGCGGCTCCTGGGCCGGCTTCAAGGTCTCCCGCTACCTCACGCGGTTCACCGCCGAGGCCCGCTACGGGGACTGGGCCGAGTGGCTGCTTTACAACGGCGTCGGCGCCGCGCTCCCCATTGCGGAGGGCGGAAAGCACTTCTATTACTCGGACTATCGCGTCACGGGCGGGCTGAAGGTCTACAAGGTGTCCCGCTACGCCTGCTGCTCCGGCTCGCTTGCCCAGTGCGTCGCCGACTATCACAACCTGATCTATTACCGCGACCCGTCGGGCCTTTTCGTGAATCTCTATGTGCCGTCCGAGGTGACGTGGCAGGGACCCTGCGGCGACGTGAAGCTTGTGCAGAAGACGGCGTATCCGGCGGAGGAGACCTCGACGCTCAGCCTCGAGATGGGCGCGCCCGCGCAGTTCTCGCTCCGGTTCCGCGTGCCGGAATGGGCGGCGGGCGCGACGGCAACGGTGAACGGCGCCGCATTTCCGGTGGAGGCGAGACCGGGTTCGTGGGCGCAGATCGCGCGCACGTGGGCCTCCGGCGACAGCGTGCAGATCCGGATTCCCATGACCCTCAAGATGGCGCCCGTCGACCGCCAGCACCCGAGGCGGGTGGCCGTGGTGCGAGGCCCCGTCGTGCTGGTCATGGACGACTGGGTGTTCGAGGAGATACCGCGGCTGCCTGAGCCGGACGACCTGGACAAGTGGCTTGTCGCCGACGAGAAGCCCGGGATCTTCAGGATCGCCGACGCCGACGGCAGGAAGCTCCAGGCGAAATTCCGCCCCTTCTATGCGGTTGGGGAGGTGACCCCCTACCGGATGTACCACGACCTGGACGCGCCGCCCATCCCGGTCTGGTAAGCGCGCGGCCCTACCTCTCCTGGGCAATCTCGGCCCATTCGGCGTCGGTGAGCTCCACCGAGGCCGCGCCCACGTTCTCCTCGAGGTGCGATATGCTCGATGTACCCGGTATGGGCAGCATCACGGGAGAACTCTGCAGGAGCCAGGCGAGGGCCAGCTGCGACAGCGTCGCTCCGTGGCGTTTTGCCAGGCCGTCGAGATGGCCCCCGGGCTTCGACATCTCGCCCGCGGCCAAGGGAAACCACGGAATGAACCCGATCCCGTTCTCAGCGCAATAATCGACCACCTTCGCGGACTTGCGGTTGGCGAGGTTGTAGAGGTTCTGCACGCTGGCGATCGGGGCCGTCTTTCGCGCGAGGGCTATCTCCTCGACGGACACCTCCGACAGCCCGATATGGCGGATCTTGCCTTCGTCCTGGAGCTTTTTCAGGGCGCCGATCGTCTCGGCCGCTGGCACCTTCGGATCGATGCGATGGAGCTGGTAGAGGTCGATCCGCTCGACCTTCAGACGGCGCAGACTCATTTCGACGCATTGCTGGAGGTATTCCGGGCGCCCGACGGGAGCCCATAGGCCGGGGCCCGAACGGGTGAGTCCGCCCTTGGTCGCGATGACCAGCCCCTTCGGATAGGGATGGAGAGCCTCGGCTATCAGGCGCTCGCTCACCTCGGGGCCGTACGCGTCGGCGGTGTCGATCAGGTTGATTCCCAGCTCCACCACCCTCCTGAGAACCCCCTTCATCGCATCGGGATCCTTCGGTTCGCCCCAGACGCCGGGGCCCGTGATTCGCATGGCTCCGAAACCGAGCCGGTGGACGGGCATGTCGCCCCCGATGCTGAAAACGCCGCTTTCCGTGGCCGAGGGTTCCTTCGTCATAATCCGACCATCATAGGAGCGATTTCCAATTTCGCAAAAGGGGCCGCCAAGTTTCCGCGTGCAGACGGATGCCAGATCGAATGAAGTCGTCCCCTCGCACCGTGCCAGCACTCCAACCTTTTCGCCCGGTCCCCGTCCCGCAGGGCGCGCCGGCGTCCTGCGACCATGCCGCCCGAACTTCCGGCTGAAGGCGCCGGTTCCCGCACGATCCTGCGGGCCTACCCGGCATACGGTTGGTTCTGGTGCGCGCGGGTCGCGTCCGGCCTCGCCTTCCAGATGCAGGCGGTCGCGGTGGGCTGGCAGATCTACGATCTTACCCACAGCACGTTCCAGCTCGGCATGGTCGGCCTGGTCCAGTTTGCCCCGATCGTGCTCTTCACGCTCGTTGCCGGCCACGTGGTGGACCGGTATGAGCGGCGGGTTGTCTACGGCGCCGCGCTCGCGGTCCAGGGGATCTCCGTCTGCGTCCTGGCGCTCGGAAGCTGGGGCCACTGGCTCGGCGTGCCCGGGGTCTTCGCGATGGTGGCGGTCATAGGCGCCGCGCGCGCGTTTCAGGGCCCGGCGACGCAGGCACTGTTGCCCACGCTCGTGCCCGCCTCCGTCGTCCCGAAGGCCATCGCTTGGGCGACGGGCGCCTTCCAGACCGCTTCGATCGTCGGCCCGACACTTGGCGGCCTCCTCTATGCCTTCGGGGTCGCCGTTCCTTATGCCGTGGCCGGCGCCCTGGCCCTTCTCGGCGCCGTCTTCATCGCCCTCATGAAGGTTGAGCGGAGAGGCCGGGTCCGGGAGCCGGTCTCATTTTCCTCGCTCTTCTCGGGGGTGCGCTACATCCAGACGCATCCTGTGATTCTCGGGAGCATCTCGCTCGACCTGTTCGCAGTCCTGCTCGGAGGCGCCACCGCGCTCCTTCCTGTCTACGCCCGCGACATTCTGAGAGTGGGCGCATGGGGCCTCGGCGCACTGAGGTCGGCGCCCGCCATCGGATCGCTGGCGATGTCGATCGCTCTCGTCCGCTGGCCGCCCCGGCGGCGGGTCGGGCACAGGATGTTTGCGGCGGTGATCGCGTTCGGAGTCGCGACAATCGTGTTCGGGCTCGCGCGATCGTTCGCGCTCTCGTTCGCAGCGCTGGTGGCGCTCGGGGCGGCGGACACGATCAGCGTCGTCATACGCAGCTCGCTCGTCCAGCTTGAGACGCCGGACGAGATGCGCGGGCGGGTGGGCGCCGTGAATTCGCTCTTTATCGGCACGTCCAACCAGCTTGGCGAATTTGAGTCCGGGGTCACGGCGTCCCTCCTCGGAACCGTCCCCGCGACGGTCCTGGGCGGCGTTGGCACCCTCTTCGTGGCCGTCCTTTGGATGCGCCTTTTCCCTTCGCTCCTGAATTTCGGCGGCTTCGAGAGGAGGATGCCGCCGGAGCCTGCCGCTCGGGCGCAGGAGGAGACAGGCGCCGCGCCGCAGCCACCCAAGGGATGAAGCCCCGCCGCAACCTCATCCGAAATTCCCATGCCGGAGTCTAGGCCCCATTTGCTTGCTCCCGGCGAGCCGGCGGCCGGCCGCGGCGGGATTTGGCTCTGCGCCGCGCTCATCATCGCGGCGGGGCTGGTCGCCTACCACGACAGCTTCCACGGTCCGTTCGTCTTCGACGACGTGCTCGCGATCTCCGAAAACCCCAGCATCCGGAGGCTCTCGGCGCTCGGCGATGTCCTGGTGCCCCCTCATCAGGCGGCCACGGCCCAGGGGCGGCCGGTGCTCAACCTCAGCCTGGCGCTCAACTATGCGATGGAGGGCGTCAATCCCTCGGGCTACCATTGGGCAAACCTCCTCATCCACATTGCCGCCGGGCTGGCGCTTTTCGGAATCGTCCGCCGGACCCTGCTCCTGCCCGTCATGCGGCCCCGCTTCGGCGAGGCGGCGCTGGCGCTCGCCCTTGCGACGGCGGTCATCTGGACCGTGCATCCGATTCAGACCGAGGCGATCACCTATACGATCCAGAGGGCCGAGTCGCTCATGGGCCTCTTCTATCTCCTCACGCTCTACTGCTTCGTCCGGGGCACCCAGTCGGGCGCGCCGGCAATCTGGTGGGTCGCGGCGTTCGCCTCGTGCCTCCTCGGCATGGGGACAAAGGAGGTGATGGTGTCGGCGCCCGTCATCATCCTTATCTATGACCGCACGTTTGTCTCGGGCTCGTTCCGGAACGCCTGGCGAAGCCACTGGAGGGTGATTTCTGCCCTGGCCGGCACCTGGCTCCTCCTCGCCTACCTGGTGGCCTCGGGCGGCGGCAACCGCGGCGGCTCGGTGGGCTTCGGTGTCCGGACCCACTGGTGGGCCTACGCGCTCACCCAGGGGGAGGCGATCATGCGCTACCTCCGCCTTTGCGTCTGGCCGCATCCGCTCGCCCTAAGCTACGGCACGTTCTGGGTGACCGACCCGCTCGCCGCCGCCGTGTGGAACCTGCCGGTCGTCCTCCTTGTGGCGGGGATATTCGCGGCCTATATGCGAGCGCCTCCCCTGGGATTCCTGGGCCTCTGGTTCCTCGCCATCCTGGCGCCCACGAGCCTAGTCCCCGGCACGACACAGATGATCGTCGAGCACCGCATGTACCTGGCGCTCGCGGCCGTGGTAGCATGGGGTGTGGTGGGCGCCTACGCGTGGCTCGGCCGGCGAAGCCTCTGGATCTGGCCCGCCGTGGCTGTCGTCTTCTGCTGGCTCACGGTCGAGCGCAACCGGGATTATGGCACCGAGGAGGGCATCTGGACCGACACGGTCAGGAAGAGCCCCCTGGACGCCGTCGCCCATTACAACCTTGGACACGCCCTTGAGACGCAGCCGGGAAGGTCGGCGCAGGCCGAGTCCGAGTTCCGGGAGTCGCTGCGCCTCAATCCCGACTACGCGGACGGCCATGACAGCCTCGGTCTGCTCCTGCAGCAGCAGCCGGGGCACCTCGAGGAGGCCCTCGCCGAATTCAGGGAGGCCATCCAGATCAATCCCGGCGACGCAAAGGCCATGAACAACCTCGGGTTCGCGCTCTCAGGCGTGCCCGGGGGCGCGCCCGAGGCAGTCGCCGTGCTGACGGCGGCCGAGCGCCTGGAGCCCGGCCACGACGTCATCCACGTGAACCTGGGCAATGCGCTCGCGCAGCTGCCGGACCGCCTGCCCGACGCGGAGGCGGAATTCGAGGAGGCGCTGAGGCTCAACCCCTGCGCGCCGACCCTGACGGACCTGGGCGCCCTGCTAACGAGGCTGCCCGGCCGGCAGTCCGAGGCCATCGCAGATTACAGGGAGGCGCTCAGCCTGGACCCGAACTACGCGAGGGCTCACGACAACCTGGGCTCGGCGCTCGTGGTGATGCCCGACCGCATTCCCGAGGCGGTGCGGGAGTTCCAGGAGTCCATCCGCCTTGACCCCTCCAACTCGTCAGCCCACTGCAATCTCGGGATAGCCCTGGCAAACATTCCCGGCAGGATGGACGACGCGGTCGCGGAGCTCCGCGAGGCGGTGAGGCTCGGTCCGGACCGCCTGGAGCCCCACTACAACCTGGGCGTCATCCTTGCGGACAGCGCCGGGCACCGGGGCGAGGCGGAGGCCCAGTTTGAGGAGGCCCTTCGGATCAAGCCGGACTTCGAGCCCGCCCGGCAGATGCTGGAGGAGCTGCGGGGCCGCCCGTGAGGAAAAAGCGGGAAATCCGCGCCGCGCGACGGGATCGGTGTTGATCGGAAAAGCCGCGCGGTGCATGGTCGCGCATGGCCCCTGCAAGATACGAGGACGAGATCATTGTCTCATGGATCGAGCTCCACCGCGACGCCCGGTACCTGTCGGAAATGCTTCACGCGAAGGGCACCTGGAAGGGTATCATCGCGATCACGCGGGGCGGGCTGGTCCCGGCGGCGCTCATCGCGCGCGAGCTCGACATCCGCCTGGTCGACACGATCTGCGTGACAAGCTACTCGTCGTCGGGCGGCGGGACCGCCGAGCAGACCCAGTCGGAGGTCAAGATCCTCAAGGGAATCGAGGGGGACGGGGAGGGGTTCCTCCTCATCGACGACCTCGTCGACTCGGGCCGCACCGCGCAGTTCGTCCGCCAGCTGCTTCCCAAGGCGCATTTTGCGACCCTCTACGCGAAGCCCGCCGGCCGCCCCATCGTGGACACGTGCGTGAAGGAGTTTAAGCAGAACAAGTGGATCTTCTTTCCCTGGGACATCGAGTACAAGTTCGCCCTGCCCATAAAGGACGGCGGCCACACGGCGTCCGGGCCCGGCTGAGTCCCGGCGCGGCTGCCTTCAGGGCGAGGGTCCCGCGGGGCGCTCGTTCCAGAGCGCAATGACGGGGCCGTTGTGCTCGCGGCCAAGGATGCTGAGGGAGGCGGTGTCCAGCTGAAGGAGCGCGCAGTCCACGACCGGCAGCCCCACCCAGCGCGCGCCGAGGAGGCGCCCGAAGTGGCCGTGGGAGAAGAGCGCGACGTTCCCGTCGAGGCCCCTGAGCCTGCCCAGGAGCCGGTCGGCCCGCGCGGAGGCTTGCTCGGGCGACTCGCCGTGGGGGCAGCCGTCGCGGAAGAGGCTCCAGCCGGGGCGCACCTTGAGGATCTCGTCGGTGCTGAGACCCTCGTAGTCGCCGTAGTCCCACTCGGCAAGGTCGGGCTCGACAACCGCGGCGGCGCCCCACCCAGCCAGTTCGCACGTGCGCCGCGCCCTCATGCGCGGGCTCGCATAGACGTGGGTGAACTGCGCCGCTTTGAGGCGCGTCGCCAGCCAGGCCGCATCCCGCTCGCCCCTCGCGGTGAGCGGGATGTCCGTCCGGCCCGTGTGCCGCCCGGAGGCCGACCACTCCGTCTCTCCGTGGCGCACGAGGTAGAGGTCCAGGGGCATGGCAGGTCCTTCTAGGCTCCAGGGGGGCGCGACTGCGGGCTGTCGACCAGCTCCCAGAAGCCCACCATGAACTGGTCCTTCTCCTGGTACAACTCGTGCCAGAAATAGCGCGATTTTATCCGGTCGTTGAGCGGCCCGAACCGCGAGTCCCCGTCAACGCAGTCCCTCGGCAGCCAGATGACGTACCGCACGTTGTTGTGAAGGAGCCAATTGAGCGGGTCGGGCAGCTTTCCCCCGTAGAAATCGTTGATCTGCGCGAGGCGCTCGCGGATCTCCGCGAGGTCCCCGCGCCACGTGGTCTCGTGCCAGGGCCACCCGAGCAGGCTTTGCTTGCCGGCGAAGAGGGGGATGGCCGGGGACTCCGTATTCTCCATCTTGATACCGCTCTCCAGCGCGATCCCGTCCGGCTTCGTTGCCAGGACGATGATCATGTCGCGGATGATGGGGTCCCTGTTCAGCCAGCCCGATCCCGCGAGGGCGCCCGTCGATCCGGCCCGCGCGATGAAGTTGTAGTGGTGGTGGAGATCGGCCGCGAACACCAGGCAGGGCAGGAGAAGGACAGCCGTCCCGTAGCGGCACAGGCGCGAGCCGGAGCCGAGGTTCTTTGCGCCGAGGGTCAGGATGATCCCGGCATAGACCCAGCCCCACCACTTGAGCGTCGAGTTGAACCGGCTCCATATCCCCCCGTACACGTCGTGATTGTAGAGGAGCTCGGTCGCGGCGAGCTCGAGAGTCCAGACGACGATGAGAAAAACCGCCAGCGGGCGCTGCTCCCGGCCGAAGAGGCCGAGAAGGAGGATGCCGGCCACCGGCCAGAACGTGAGGCACCAGCCCAGCCACGGAGTCCGGTCCTCGGGCTGCGTCAGGCCCATGGCCGCATTGCCCATGATGGCCTGCTGCGTGAACTCGATGAGGTAGGGGTACTCCAGGACGGTGGCGACGGCAAGGCCAGCGAGCGCCGGGATGAGGAATCCCTGCTCCAGGGAAACCAGCCGGTAGGCGAACCAGCCGCCGACCAGGATGAACAGGAGCGGGAACACCCAGGCGTCGGAGATGAGGGCGAGGGGAACCGTCGCCGCCAGGAGCGCGTGGTTCATCCAGCGCCGTCCGCCGACCGCCCCCGTCGCCTGCGCCGCGATCAGCGTCGAGGCGAGTGCCAGGAGAAGGTATCCCGCGAGCGGCGGATGGTAGTCGCCGGTGATGAGGACGTAGCTCATGGGCTCCATGGGCAGGTCGCGCGCGGGTATCCTGGGGGCCATCATCCACGGTATGACGCGCGACCCGAGCCAGGTCGGCGGGTCGTGCTCGATCGCGCCGCCGAGGAAGCGCACGCAGCTGAGCATCCCGGGGTGTACAAGGAGGAGGTGAGCCGCGACAACGGAGCCGCTCCCGCCCACGAACAGCGCCAGGAGGCACGCCACCCGACCGGGCCGCCAGTCGCACAGCCTCGCGACGCAGGAGCCCATGAGGACCGCGATGAACCCGACAAGCGCGCAATACGCGAGGTGGTAGCTCACGCCCGGGCCCACCCCCAGGAGGCGGCCGAGCAGCGACGCGCAGTAGTGCTGGAAGCTGTAGTAGAAGTTGGCGCGGAACGGCGGAAGCCACACGTCGGGCGCGGGGAGCTTTGTTCCCCTCATGTAGGCCTCGATCATCATGAGGTTCGGCATCTTTTCCCCCGTGTCGTCGATGTCAGGGGCCGCGTAGCGCCAGAGAAAGCAATACGCGAAGCCCGCCGCAAAGAGGACCTCCGTCTCCCAGTTGCGCATGACGACCCGCCTGTCCCTCCATATCAGCCAGACCGAGAAGGCAGTTGTCAGGGGCAGGAGCGGCGGATGCGGCCCCCAGCCGGCGAGATGCTCGAGGAAGAAGGAGACGAGGCAGACCGCGATCACTCCAACGACGCGGGCGATTGCGAAGTCGTCCACGATCCGCCGCCCCACCAGCCCAGCCCCCAGAAGGTTTATCCAGAGAGAGGCCACGGCCAAACCTAGAAAGACCAGCGACATTCCCCTGAAATCTGCCCGACGGCCTGCCCCTAGCGAGCCCGGATTTGGAGGCGGCCGGCGCTCCGCAGGGGCCTGGGCAGAGTGCCGGATTGATTCCTGGCCGCGGGGCCGGTTGACTCTGCCCCGTCGCATGAAGAAGACCCTGATCCATCCCGAGAACAACTCCGCCCCCCGCGGGGCCTACAGCCATGGGCTCCTGGTCGAGAGCGGCGGCCAGAAGACGCTCTTCCTCACCGGCCAGCTGGCGATCGACCCGGAGGGAAAGGTCGTGGCCCCCTATGACGCGACCGCCCAGACGGAGTACGTGTTCGAGCTCATCGGCTCGATCCTGAAGGCGGGGGGGATGGACTTTGCCGACGTCGTCAAGGTCCAGACTTTCCTCACGCACATGCCGGACTTCGAGAAATTCTCGGCCGTGCGCAACCGCTACTTCGCGCACACGCGGCCCGTGAGCACGCTGCTCGAGGTCAAGGGCCTCGCCCGCGAGGGATGCTGCGTGGAGATCGAGGTCATGGCGATGAGGTGAGCCTGTGACGGATCCCGTCTTCAATTCCGCGGCAGTCCCGCCCCTCTGCGTCGCCGACGATGCCGCGTTCTGGCCGTGGCACTCCTCGCCGGCGATAGCGGAGTGGCCGGACAGCGAGGAGACCGTGGTTGTCCTGCCCTTGGCCGGCATGGCGGACTGGGGTCTCGGCCATCCCCTCGATGCGGAGGAGACCGTCCTCATGAACGTCCTGCGCGACGCGTGCCGGCTCCTGACCGGAGGGCGCAAGCCGCTTGTCATCCCTCCCCTGCGGTTTGCATTCGGGGCGGATCCGACGTGCGCCTTTCCCGTGGACCAGCCGACGGCGCACGCCCTGATCGCCGAGGTCTCCGCCTGCGTGGCCGCTTCCGGATTCCGGAAGATCGTGATCTTCAACTCGAGCCCCTGGAGCGAGGAGCTCTGCAACGCCGCCGCTCGCGACCTGCGGGTCTCCCGGGGGCTCCACATGTTCCACATCCACCTGAGCGCGCTCGAGCTGGACCTTCATCCGGTACGCAGCCGGAGCAGGCGGCGGGTCCAGACGCTCCTCACGGCGCTCTACGGCCGCGAACCCGAGGCGCCGGAGGGCGCAGCGCCCGCCACGCGCGCCGCTTGGGGCGACGAATCCGTCAGCGCACTTGCCGGGACTCCCGCCACGCTCGGCGAGGCCCAAGGCGAGGGCGCGGCGATCCTGGCGGCCGCCGCCGGGCGCCTCGCAAAGCTGATCTCCGACATCACCGACCGAGAACCTCTGGTCGCGACGCTCACGCCGCCATGACGTTCCCATCCTACCGCTCCCGCTATCTTCCGGCGATGACGCTTCGCGAGATCCGCGCGCTGCCTGACAAGGCCTGGGCTCCCGTCATCCTCGCCACGGGCGCGATCGAGCAGCATGGCCCCCACCTGCCGGTGGCTGTCGACGCGCTCATGGGTCAGGTGTGGCTCTCCCGAACGCTCGCCAGGCTTTCCCCCGAGGCCTCGTGCTACGTCGCCCCGCCGATTACGATCGGCAAGAGCAACGAGCATACGGGATTCCCCGGAACGCTGATGATATCCAGGGAGACCCTCCGCCAGCAGATCCTCTGCGTCGCCCGCCAGGTCCATTCCTGGGGATTCCGCTCGCTTGCGGTCATCAACACCCACGGCGGAAACGTGCCCGTACTCATCCCCACTCTCCGCGAGGTCCGGGCCGACTTCGGGATGCGCGCCGGTATCCTGCAGGCGCGCCAGGCGGACGGCCTGTCCGCGCAGGAGGCGACGTTCGGGATCCACGCGGGCGAGGTGGAGACTTCCTGGGTCCTCGCGGCGGCCCGCCGCCTCGTCGACCCATCCAAGGCCGAATGCGAATATCCCGCGAAGCTCGACGATCCCGGCGAGGTTCGCCCGGTCGCCGCGCCGGCGCTGGTGGCATGGGCCTCCCGCGACGTCTCGATCTCGGGCATCATGGGCGACGCCGCGGCCGCCACCGCCGAGAAGGGCGAGCGATGGATCGAGCGCGGCTCGGCGGACCTGGCGGAGGCGATCCTGGAGGTCTGCCGCATCGGCCGGGGTCAGGCTTCCTGATCACCCGCCTGGGCGCCGGCAAGCCGCGCCAAAGTCCCCGAATTCCTTGCGGGCGCGCCGAAGGTGGGCCAAATTTCGGCATGAAGTTAGGCAAGGCCCTGCTCGCCCCGTCATGCCTTGCGGCCTGCCTCATGGCCCAGGCCTGCGTCGAGTACATCCCCGAGAATGGCGCCGGCCCGGGGAGCCAGCCGCCTGGAGCTGCGCAAGTTGCGGAGTCGCCTCCGCCTCCGCCCACACCCCCGACCGCACCGCCCCCGCCGCAGGCCCAGGACAGCGCCCTGGACGCGCTGCTTGCTCCGATCGCCCTCTATCCCGACCCGTTGATCGCGCTCATCCTCCCGGCGTCGACCGTGCCCGCCGACATCACGGCCGCCTCCGCCTACTTGATCCAGTACGGGGACGCGACGCAGATCGACAGCCAGCCCTGGGATCCCAGCGTCCGCGCGCTCGCGCATTACCCGGCGGTCGTCACGTGGATGGCAGACAACATGGCCTGGACCCAGGCACTCGGAGCTGCGTTCCTGGCGTCGCCCGCGGACGTGATGGCGTCGATCCAGCGCCTGCGCGGGCGCGCGATGGTCTCCGGGGCGCTCGCGCCGTCGCCGCAGGAGCAGGTCGTCTCCGAGGACGGCGACATCGAGATCATCCCCGCGCAGCCCGACGTGATCTGCATCCCCTACTATGACGCAGATTTGGTGTTCGACGAGGGCTACTATGCGGGCCCTCCCATCACCTACGGGCCGCCATGGCCGGCGGGAATCTGGCTCTCGTACTATGTCGACTGGCATCACCGCTCGGTCTGGCAGGCGGGTCCCCGCGCGCAGCGCGGTGCCGGCGGCTGGTACGACCCGCGGCTGAGCGGCGGCCGCCCCCCAGAGGGCGCCAGGGCCTGGCATTCGCCCTCCGGACCTCCGGCCGGCGGCGCGCCCCGCGCAACCTCCGTCCCCCACCCGCGCCCAATGCCCGGAACGCCAAACATGGCGGCTCCCCGGCCCGGGCAGGCCGGCCCTCAGAGCGGCGGGACCCGCCTGCAGCAGCCGACAACAGCCGCACCCTCATTCGGCCGCGCGCCGGCGCTGGCCGAGAGCGTCCATTCGACCGGGACGCCGGCACACAAGGAACCCGCCTCTGGGACCGCCCCGGCGACCGCCACCCAGGCGGACTCCAGGGACCGCGACCCGCAGAAAAATTAGCATGGATCTCCCACTGTACTGGATCGACGCCTTCACCGACCGGGTCTTCGGAGGAAACCCCGCGGCCATCGTCCCGCTGGAGTCGTGGCCCGAGGACAAGCTCCTGCAGCGGATAGCGTTTGAAAACGGGCTCTCCGAGACGGCCTACTTCGTCCGAACGGGCCCGGCGCGCGCCAAGCTCCGGTGGTTCACCCCCGCGCTGGAGATCGATCTGTGCGGCCATGCAACGCTCGCCACGGCCCATGTGCTCATGAACGAGCTCGGACAGAAGGAATGGCCCTTCGTCTTCGACACCAAATCCGGTCCCCTGTCGGTCGCGAGGCAAGGGGACATGATCGAGCTCGATTTCCCCGCGCTCCCGGCGGCGCCGGCGGAGGCGAGCCCGGAACTCCTGCGGGGCCTGGGCCGGGAGCCCGAAGCGACGCTCAAGACGGAGCGGATGTGGCTCTGCGTCTATGGGTCCGCGGACGACGTGGCCCGGCTTGAGCCCAATGCGGGCGAGCTCGCGGCCGCGTCGCCCGGAAGGATCATCGTTACCGGCCCAGGCACGGACTGCGACTTTGTCTCCCGCTTCTTTGCGCCCTACGCCGGGGTCCCCGAGGACCCGGTGACCGGATCCTCCCATTGCACGCTCGTCCCGTACTGGGCGGCCCGTCTCGGCAGGACGAAGCTCCACGCAAGGCAGATCTCGAGGCGGGGAGGCGAGCTCTGGTGCGAGCTCGACGGGGCCCGTGTCCGGATGGCGGGTCGCGCCGCGGCCTACATGAAGGGCCGGATCAGCGTCTGAGGCCCGCCCTACTTCTCCTTCATGTGGTAGACGCCGTCCCAGTCCTGGGGCGGCGGATCGGCCCTGTAGGCCGCCACGATGTCCAGGTACACGAGCGAGGGATTGGTCTTGGCCCCCGTCGTGCGCCCGGGTCCATTCACCTCGAGGACCTCTGAGCGCCTGAAGAAGGCGACCGCCCCGTCCCAGTCGCGCGCATAGTAGCGCGCGAGGCCCTGCTCAAAGATCGATATGCACTCGCGGTTGGCCCCCGTCGCGTTCTCAGAGAGCGCCACAAGCTCGAAGATCGGGACGGGGGTGGCGCGGCCCTTGACGACGATCCTGCCGAGCGCACGGAAGAGAACGCGGCCCGGCTCGACCTTCTCGCACTCGGAGCGGGTCGCCTCCGTGCACATGGTGTAGACCCCCCAGGCCTTCGCCCCGCTCTCCATGCGCGCCGCGATGTTAACGTCGTCGCTCATCATCGTGTAGCTGAACCGCGTGTGGCTTCCCATGTTGCCGACGACCGCCGGGCCGGTGTTGAGACCAAGGCGCGCCTGGAGCCGGTGGATGATCTGCGGCCACTTGTCGCCCTCGCCCTTCCACTTGACGCGCAGCTCGGCGATCCGCAGCTGGACCCGGAGCGCTGCCACGCAGGCCTTGTGGGCGTGGCCCGGCAGCGCGAGCGGCGCGCCGTAGATCATGATGACGGCGTCGCCTATGTACTTGTCGAGCGTCCCGCCCTCTGCCTGGAGGATGTCCGTGCAGGCGGTGAGGTACTCATTCATGAGCTCGACCAGCAGCGAGGGGGAGAGCTTCTCCGACATGGTCGAGAACGACTCGATGTCGCTGAAGTAGGCGGTGATGTGCTCGACGACCCCTCCGAGCTTGGGCTCCTCGCCGGAATCCACCATCTGGTCGACGAGGGCGGGCGAGACGTAGGTCCCGAACATCCCCTTGATCCGCCCCTTCTGCCTCTGCTCCTCGACAATCTGCCAGACGAGGCCGACGAAGCTCGTGGTGAAGGCGGAACCCAGGGGTGCGACGACCGGAATCACAATGTGGCTCAAGCGGAAAAGCTCGAAGGCAGCTGCCACATAGAGGACAAGGCCGAGGACGGCCATTGCCTTGGCGAAGACGGCGCGTGCGCCTCCGGCGAGCGCGAGGAAGGTGATCGCAATGGACAGCCCGAAGATCACGGCGTACGCACCCCATTCCGGCAGGCGCCTCAGGAACTTGCCGGACACGATGGTCTTGAAGACGTTCCCATGCACGCTCACCCTGGGCTCGGGCGCCTCGTCCATGGGCGTCGGCGCAATGTCCTGGAGGAGCTTGTCGACCGGTCCGATCAGCACGACGGCGCCCTCGAATATGTTCCTGACCTCGGGGCGGCTGAAGTAGAACTCACCGGCCTTGCGCTCGTTCTCCTTGTCCGATTGAAGCAGCAGCGCGGCCGCATAGACCTCGCTAAAACTCGCATGCGGATTTCTGTCAGTGTCGAGCCATGAGGAAAACCAATTGATCTCAAGAAGCTGGTGGTCAATCATCGGAATCTGAACCGCCGTCGTCCCGTCGGCCCGCACGAGGTCGAGCGTCCGATCATTGATTTTGATCCCGCTGCGCTCGACGCCATAGTAAATGCGCGCGAGCTCCACACCCATGGAATAGTAGGTCCGCACCGACGTGTTTGCGTAAAGAGGCACCATGCGAACACCTCCCCCGACCGTGTCGATAAGCCCCACCCCGGGCGGGGTGAATGGTGCGGTCCGGCCGATGTTGAAGCTCGGCAGCTCGGGGGGCTGGATCTGCCAAAGCGGCGGAAGGTTCTTCGCGAAGACGTACGGAAACTCGCGGGTCATGATGATTCCTTGCTCGTCGCGGTGGACCGCCGCCGAATACGACGCCGCCACGACGACCGAGGGAGTGCGCCACAGGTAGCTTCCGAGCGCCCTGTTGCCGGCGATGAACTTGCTTGAGTCGAATCCGTCGGGAATTCCCTCGTCCGAGAACACAAAGTCCATGCCCACGGCGCGGGCGCCGCCTCGCTCGATCACAGCGCGCGCAACCGTCGCGAAGTACCCGCGGCTCCATGGGAGAGCACCCAGGGTCTGGATCGAGATCGAGTCGACGTCGACATAGGCCACTTTGGCCGACGCATTGATCGGGCCGCGAAAGTGGTACCGCCAGTCGAGCACTCGATTCTCAACAAACTCGAGTAGGCCAAAATGCGCGACTGCGCACCAGGCGAGTGGAATCGGCGCAAGTAGCAGCCAGCGCAGCCGAGAAAGCGCGGACTTATTCAGGGATGCCACGGGCCGCGACGCTATTGAGCGCGGGCCCTCAAAGAAAGCAGAATTGCTGGCGCGGCGCTCAGCTGCCGGGAGACAGCACCGGAGTCGTGTCGGGTGTGCCCGAAGGGGTATTGCTTGTGGGGTTGGGTGTCGCCCCGGAAGGCGTGCCCGCGGCCGTGCTCGCGTTGGAGGCCGCAATGAAGACGCCCTCGTTGGCGGTGACGATGCTCACCGTCGTATTCTGAATCGCCGCAGTGTCAGAGGCGGAGGTATCGGAGGTCACGACCGTGATGGGCGACACGGTACCTGTGCCCGTGCCGGTTCCCGCGCCCGCACCGGTTCCTGTGCCCGTCGAACTCGGCGGAGTATAGTTAAAAGTAGCGACGACCTGCTTGCCTGCGGGAACGCTGACAGGGGCGGACCCGTGACCAACCTCAACGGTGACATTACCCTCGACAGTGTAGACGGTGAATAACGAATGGCCGGGATTGCTGGGATCCGGGCGGAAAATGATCTCGAAGGTCGTACCGCGGATTCCGGCCGCGCCCACCGGGGTCTGGACCGTGAACTCGGAGCCCCTGTCGATGTTGAGGTGGACAACCTTTCCGACCAGCTCTCCCTTCGTGAGGTTCAGCTTCGTAACGGAGGTAGTGGGCTCCTGGGTCATTTCAGATACCTTCTGGTTCGTCGCGAAGGGATCCTGCTGGAACTCGTCGATATCGAGCGTCGAGTCGGCCGCCACGTCGACCGAAGCGCCGTTTGAAAACACCAGGATGGCCTCGGCGCCGGGAGCCGTGACGATCCGGGTGCCGTCCAAGATCGAGTCGCCGCTCTTGATGGCGACGGAGACCCCGGTTGCCTTGGTAATAACTGTCACATGGCCGTCTACCTTGGCGACGATGATCTTACCCCTGATCCTTGACGATGCGGTCGGGGTGGCGGCAGCCGTTTGGGCGCCGGCAGACGAAAAGCCCATGATTGCTCCTAACATGATGACACAGAGAAACTTGTTAAGCATGGAGGAAGCAGTTAAGGCCGTTGTTGAAGCCGATTTGCCAATCGCTGACGCAATACTTGTGCAAAAAGAAAGCCGGGGTCAAGACGCAAGCTGAGATTGGCGGCCGCCATCGCGGGTCCAATCTCGGTGCGCTTGAGGCTCAGGTGATAAGCCTCGTAATACCAGACGTCGGCCCTGGCTGGAGCGATCTGTAGCGCATGAACAAAGGATTTCCCGCCCTTGATCCACCTGTACTGCATGTCGAGTCCCGTTCCTTGGCGGAGCCAGAACTCGGCGAAGACGGGGCAGATCTCAATCGCCCGGTCGGCATCGCGCTCGGTGGAGACCCCAAGTTCAACGGTGCGCTGGGGCTCGACCAGGGCCCAGAGCGAATACGCATTGGCCCGGTCGGACCAAGCCTGTGCGTCCATGGGATCGAGCGAAACCGCCCGGTCGAGCCCCGCGCTTACCGCCGTGAGAACGTCCCTCTGGCTCGACGGGTCGACTCCCGACTCGGCAATCTTGTCGATCTTCTCGCGCGCGGCCCACCTGAGTTTCTCAGCCTCGTATTTCGGTGCAACGCAGAAGACCGCGAACGCCATGACGGCCGCCGCAGCGCACCAGGCGCCGGCGACACAGAGGCCCGAACGAATGGGGCCGCCCGCGGCGGGCCCGCCTTCCGCCGGCCAGGCCTCCCGGACCACAAGCGCCGAGATCGTCGCAACGATCATGGCCAGGGCGGGAATCTTAAGGTGGAAGTCAATCAGGAGGTGCAGGAAAAAGGCGAGGAGCCCCGTCCACGCGGCCGCAGCCAGCCCGCTCACGCGGGAGGTCCTCCAGCCCAGGTATGCGACGGGCCCGAAGAAGAGGGCGAATCCGATGACCCCGTAGTCGGCGAGCGTGTTCAGGTAGTCGCAGTGGGAGTAGACCGGGTCGATGCGGAAGCCCTCGGGCCTGTACTTCTCGAAGAGGACGTCGAAGGCCCCGGCGCCGCCGCCCAGGACCGGGTGCGCCTCGATAATCCGCCACGTGCCGCGCCAGACGATCGGGCGGGAGCGCTCGCCCAAGTCGCGGACAAGCTCGTCGGACCGCTCCCGCATCAGGGGATAAGTGTAATAGAGGAGCGCGACGGCCACGGCTGCCAGGCAAACGACGGCCAGTGCCGACGCGATCCTGCGCCCGAAGCTGGCCCCAGGCGCCAGGAGCGGCCTCAGGGCGAACGCCCCGGCGAGCGCGAGCCACGCGCCGCGGCTGATCGCCAAGATGAAACCCGTCGCAAACGCGCAGAGCGCCGCCGCGCACAGGATGCGCAGGGCGGCCGCCCTTCCCCGCCCGAAGGCAACCGCACCTACCGGCGGAATGAGGAGCGCAAAGAAGACGCCGAGGCTGTTCGGGATCCCGAACGGCCCGGTCGCCCGGCCGACAAACTGGTCATGCTGGCGCCGGCCGAGCATCATCCATCGCGGGTCCCCGAAGTGCTGGTAGCAGGCCAGGGCGGCGGCAACGACGCCGAGCGCCACGAGGAGCGCGCACAGGAACCGCCTGCATCCGGGCGACTCCACGGCGTTGAGCACGATCCAGAAGACCGCCACCATCTGGGCCCAGTTGAGCCAGTCGATCCAGCCCATCCAGCGCACCGGTGTCACCCAAGCGAGGTTGGCTGCCGCATAGGCGATAAACGGGATGAAGAGCCAACCGGCCGGATGGGGCCGGGCGCGGCGCGAGGGGTCGACGAGGTGCACGGCGATGAGAGCCCCGGTGAGAAGGCCCATCACCACCTTCGTGCCCGGCATGTACCCTCCCAGGCAGAGCGTCGTCCACGCCAGGTTCGCGGCCAGGAGCGCGACGCGGGCGCGCTCAAACCCAGATTTCCATGCGGCCGGGCTCGCGCTCATTTCGGCTGTTCGGTGCCGGCAGCGGCCGTGAACCTGCGAACGCCGGTGAACTTCGCCCTGAAGAGGTCGTCGAGGATCCCCCGGACCCCCTCCGGAACCCTCGCCACCAGGTCCTCCAGGGCCGGCAGCCTCTCGCCGGCGACGGGGGACGCGCGGCGCACGGCCTCCGGCGCGGTGGATTCGCAGCGGACGGCCGCCCCCGAAAGGAACTGCGACTCGTCGCTCTCGTCGGGCCACTCCGTGTCGTCGGCCGGCGCCGCCAGGTCCGCCGGCGCCGGGGCCGAGCCCAGGAGGGCCAGCCGGGCCTCCAGCCGGTCAATCAGCCCTTTTTTTTTTCGTCGCCCACCGGGACCTCCCCCGCGATCGAGGCGAGCTCCTTTATGAGGCTGTCGATCGCCCTCGAGCGGCTCGCCTCGACCGCCTTCAGGAGCGTGACCTCAAAGTTGATCTTCTCGGCCAGGCCCAGCTTCACGCTCCCCTCGCCCTCCCTGAGCCCATCCAGGAGCCGGGTCAGCTGCTCGGTCGTCATGGGGCCGCCCCCGAGGCGGCCGCTTGAGCCTCCCGCCGAGATCGACTCAAGGAGCACCGAGCGGACGATAGCCTGGAGGTCGGCGAGGAGCCGGACCAGGTCGCGGCCCGCCGCGTCGCACTCGTCGACGATCGCGACAATGCGCCTGTGGTCGCCCGCCGCGAGCGCACCGGCCAGCTCGGCGACCTTGGCCTCCGAGACGAGCCCGTAGACGTCCAGGACGTCGGCCTCGGCTATCTCGCCCCCGCAGAACGCGATCATCTGGTCGAGGATGGACTGGGCGTCGCGCATCCCGCCGTCCGCGAGCCTCGCGATGCAGGCAAGGGCGGCCTCGTCCACCTTCACCTTCTCAGCCGCCGCGATCGACCGCAGGCGCCCCGCGATCAGGTCGGCCGGGATCGGCCGGAGGTCGAAGCGCTGGCAGCGCGAGAGTATCGTGGGGAGCACCTTCTGCACCTCGGTCGTCGCGAACACGAACTTCACGTGGGGCGGCGGCTCCTCGAGCGTCTTCAGGAGCGCGTTGAACGCCGCCCCCGAGAGCATGTGCACCTCGTCGATGATGTAGACCTTGAACTTGCCCTGGGCGGGGACGTAGCGCGCGTTCTCGCGAAGGTCTCGCACCTGGTCGACGCTGTTGTTGGAGGCCCCGTCGATCTCGATCACGTCGAGGAAACTGCCCTCGGCGATCGCGATGACGGCGGGGTCCGCGGGATCAAAGTCGGCCTTCGGGCCGCCCGTGCAGTTGAGCGCCTTCGCGAAGATCCTCGCGATCGACGTCTTGCCGGTTCCCCTCGGGCCGACCAGCAGGTAGGCGTGAGCTATCCTGCCGCGGGTGATCGCGTTCCTGAGGGTTCGCACCACGTGGTCCTGGCCGACGACGTCGCCAAACGTCTGCGGCCGCCATTTGCGCGCGATGACCTGGTAACCTATGGCGGACAAGGGAGGATCGGAAGGGAAAGGAAGTGGCCAGGCACTCCACGGCACTGGTAGGACGTCGGTACCGTTGCTGCCTTCCGGCCCTGGCGGGGTTCGCGCGCCTGCCCATGCATGGCGCCTGGCCGAGGCGCAACATGCCCCGCCCGCGCGGGTGCGCAACACCCATTTTTTCCGGGCTACTGCTGCCCCGGGGGAGGAGGCATGCCCTGCTGCTGCTGCTGCATCAGCCTGAACCGCTGCATCCGGGCCTTCTGCTCGCTCACCAGCTCGTCAAATTTCACCTTCTGCTCGGGCGTAAGGATGTCGCCGATCTCATCGTGCATCATCCGCGAGGCACGCCCAACGATCGCGCCGATCTTCTTGCGCTGGTCCGGGGTGAGGTCGAGTTTGTAGGCAAAGGTGCGCATGAGCTGCGGGCCGAACTGCTGGCCCTGCCCGGGATGAGGGCCGAACTGTCCCGGCTGCCCGCCGTGCATCATCCGGTGACGGGCGTACCAGCGGACGACGCCGATGGCCGTCGCCCCGCCGGTCACGAGACCCGCTGCGAAAATGGCGACCGTCGCCAGGATGATTTGCCAGGTCTTTGCCATTGCGCCTAGGAGTCGAGGTTCACGACGTCTGCGATCGGGTCGTCGGCCCCGGAGGCGACGGCCGACTCGTCGTCAATCGCGCTCGTGATCGCCCTGTAATTGACTCCGACGGCCACGACCGCGAACAGGCAGGCGATGCCGGCCACGCGCAGCGAAACGCGGGCGAAGCTCGGGAGCGCCGGCTGCGCCGGCTCGAACGCCCGCGCCGCCACGCGCGTCGCGAATCCGAAGGGCGCCGGCTCGTCCCCCTGGGCGGGCGCCCTGCGGGCGGCCTCCAGGAGCCTCTGCAGTGACTTCCCGTGGTTATTCATGAGCGTTCGCTTTCTGTAAGTTCCCGGTAGAGGCGTTGCAACTTCCGTCTCGCGCGGAAAGCACGTACCTTAACAAGTGTCTGGTTCCATCCCGTGAGCGCGCTGATCTCGGCGATGCTCTTCTGCTCGAGGTCCAGGTACTGGACGACCATGCGGTCCTCGGGCTTGAGCCGCTCGAGGAGCTTCTGGACGAGCTCGCGGGCCGCGAGCGCGTCGTCAGGGGCGACGTCATTCTCGTTCGTGATCGCGGAGTCGAGGACATCCGTCTCGCGCTCGGACAGGTCCGCCCAGCGCAGCTCCGGCCGGCGCTTCTGCGCGCGCAGGTGGTCGATGCAGGTCGTGACCGCGATCCGCGACACCCAGTGGGTGAACGGCACCTCGCCCTTGTACTGGTCGATTCGTGTGAACATTTTCAGAAAGATGTCCTGCGCAAGGTCTTCCTCAGCAACCCGCCGGGGAAGATGCGAGCGAGCGATGCGGATGACAAGGGGATGAAGGTGCTCAACGAGCTCACGCGCAGCAACCTGATCGCGTTGGCGAACGCGATCAAGACAGCCAGCCAGATCAAACGACTGGTCGTCAGGCATGTTAGGATCGATGCATCATCGGGCATATACTGCAAGACGCCGGTGCCCGCGCGCGGTTACCATAACCCGCTGAATTGTAGGCGCCCGTCCCCTTGACAACGGGCTCCCGGGAGGCGATGAATCCGGCGCTGATGGCAACCGATTTGCAGGCCCTCCGACTTACCTCCGCGCACGACCTTTAGAGGACGCCGCCTAGCGGCGGGTCGTGCGTAGGCCTGAATCCCCCTTTTCGCCGCGGTCCCGCCACCGGCCGAGACGGCGTTTTACACCCGGTGGTTTTCCATCACACTCAACTCTTACCGTCCCATGCAGCCAGACCCCGCCCAGAAGTACGCCCCCTTCCCCCCCGTCCCCCTTCCCGACCGCCAATGGCCCAACCGGACGCTCACGCGCGCCCCGATCTGGTGCAGCGTCGACCTCCGGGACGGCAACCAGGCCCTCGCGCAGCCGATGAGCGTCGACGAGAAGATCGAGTTCTTCGAGATGCTCGTCCGCATAGGATTCAAGGAGATCGAGGTGGGCTTCCCCTCGGCCTCCCAGATCGAGTTCGACTTCACACGGCGCCTGATCGAGGAAAAGCTGATCCCGGACGACGTCGCGATCCAGGTCCTCTGCCAGTGCCGCTCCGAGCTGATCACGCGCACGCTGGAGTCCGTGAAGGGCGCAAAGAACGTCATCTTCCACCTCTACAACTCGACGTCGCCGCTCCAGCGCGAGTACGTCTTCAACCTCCCGAAGGAGGAGATCGCGTCGATCGCCGTGAACGCGGTCGCGCAGATGAAGCGCGACAGCCGGGAGCTTGTCGCCGCAGGCACGCGCATGCGCCTTGAGTACTCCCCAGAGAGCTTCACCAGCACCGAGCTCGAGTTTGCGCTGGAGATCTGCGAGCGCGTGACCGACGCGTGGGGGCCCACGCCGTCGGACCGCATCATCCTGAACCTGCCCGCGACGGTCGAGTACGCGACGCCCAACGTCCACGCCGACCAAATCGAGTGGATGTGCAGGCACCTGACAAGGCGCGACTCGACGATCGTCTCGCTCCACACCCACAACGACCGGGGGACCGGCGTCGCCGCGACCGAGCTCGCGCTCCTCGCGGGGGCCGACCGCGTCGAGGGGACGCTCTTTGGCAACGGGGAGAGGACGGGCAACCTGGACATCGTGACGGTCGCCCTGAACCTGTACACCCAGGGGATCCGCCCCGGCCTCGACCTGAGCGACCTGAACGCGATCCGGGACGTCTATGAGCGCTGCACCAAGCTCGAGGTGCCGCCTCGCCTGCCGTACGCGGGCGAGCTCGTCTTCACGGCCTTCAGCGGCTCCCACCAGGACGCCATAAAGAAGTCCCTCGCCCGCCAGAAGCCGGGCAAGCCCTGGGACGTCCTCTACATACCGATTGACCCCGCCGACATCGGCCGCAGCTACCGGGCGATCATCCGGATCAACTCGCAGTCGGGCAAGGGGGGGGTCGCCTACGTGCTCGAGAAGGAATTCGGCTACCAGCTGCCGAAGCTCATGCACCGGGAGATCGGCCGCGTCGTCAACGACCTCGCCGACGCGAAGGGGACCGAGCTCACGTCGCAGGACATCCTGGAGGCCTTCCAGCGCGAGTACCTGGGCAGGACCGCCCCCCTCGCCCTCGAGCACTTCAAGACCTCGGAGCGCGACTCCAAGGTGAAGTGCGAGGCGCAGGTCCTTCTCGACGGGAAGCCGATCAAGCTCGCCGCCTCCGGCAACGGACCCATCGACGCCTTTGTGCGCTCGCTCGAGGCGACGACGCTCCCCCGGTTCGGCGTCGTCAGCTACTCCGAGCACTCGCTCGGCGCGGGCGCGGAGGCAAGGGCCGTCAGCTACATCCAGATCAAGCTCGAGCGCGGGGCCGCGTTCTTCGGCGCCGGGGTCGACACGAACATCGAGCTCGCGTCGATCAAGGCGATCGTGAGCGCCGTCAACAGGGCCGAGCGCCGCCCCCGCGATGAAGTTCACGCCTGAGCGGCGCCCGCTGACGGGCGAGACGCTCGAGTCCCTCTCCGCGTCCCTGGCCGAGCGGGGCGAGAAGCCGTTCCGCGCGCGGCAGGTCCTCGACTGGGTCTACAAGAAGCGCGCGCGCTCGTGGGACGAGATGACCAACCTCCCGAAGGGCCTGCGCGCGTGGCTCGAGGCCACGTTCACGCTCATGCCGGCCTCGCTCGTCCTCAACAGGCACTCGGCGGACGTGACGGACAAGCTCCTCCTCGAGCTGGAAGACCGCTCGCTCATCGAGACGGTCATCATCCGCGCCCCCCAGGACGGGGTCGGGATCGACCACTCGCGAAAGACCATCTGCATCTCGACGCAGGTCGGCTGCGCCATGGGATGCGTCTTCTGCGCGAGCGGCCTCGAGGGTCTCAAGCGCGACATGAGCGCGGGCGAGATCGTCGCCCAGCTCCTCCAGGTGTGCTACGCCGAGGACGCGCGCACGCCGCGCGCGCGCTCCGAGCTCGCGTCGTTCGACAACATCGTCGTCATGGGAATGGGCGAGCCGCTCGCCAACTACGACGCCCTCATCCGGGCGCTCACGATCGTGAACGCCCCCTGGGGCCTCGGATTCGGCGCGCGCAGGATCACCGTCTCGACGAGCGGGCTCGTCCCCAAGATCATCCGCCTCGCCGACGAGCCGCTGGGCTTCCGCCTGGCGGTTTCGCTCCACGGGGCGACGGACGAGGTCCGGACGAGGATCATGCCGGTCAACAAGGCCTACCCGCTCGCGAAGCTCCTGCCGGCAGTGAAGACCTTCACCGAGAAGCACGGCCGGATGGTGACGCTCGAGTTCATCCTGATCGAGGAGGTCAACGACTCCCTTGAGCAGGCGCGCAAGCTGCGCGACATCGCGCTCGACCTCCACGCCCACGTGAACCTGATCCCGTACAACACGGTCGACGGGCTCCCCTGGAAGCGCCCCTCCGCGACCCGCCAGCTCGCCTTCGCCGGGATATTGGAGCGCTCTGGCGTGTCGGTCACGCTGCGGCGCGAGAAGGGCCACGACATCGCGGCGGCGTGCGGGCAGCTCAGGCTCAAGACCGAGCGCGAGCGGGGCGATTCCCCCGTCGCCGAAGCAGTTTCATCTTGAAAGAGAGAGGGAACTCGCGGTCTTATGTCCGTTTCTAACGGGACCTTCGGCTTCCCGTTCCCAAGACAATAACCCAATGATAGACGTCAAAGGCCTGGTTAAGGCATACGGCTCGAAACGCGCAGTGGACGGCGTGAGTTTCTCGGTCAGGCGTGGGGAAATCCTAGGGTTCCTGGGGCCGAACGGGGCGGGTAAGTCCACGACCATGAAGATGATAACCGGCTTTTTGCGGCCGGACGCGGGCACGGCCCTGGTCGAGGGGATCGACGTGAGGGAGGACCCCGTGGCCGTGAAGCGCAAGCTCGGCTACCTGCCCGAGAACGCGCCCGCCTACCCCGAGATGACAGTTGCCGAGTTCCTGGGATTCATCGCGGAGGTCCGCGGGTTCCGCGGGGGCGCCGCGCGCCAGGCCCATGTCGACCGCGCGATCGCCCTCACCCACCTGGCCTCCGTTCGCAACCAGACGATCGAGACCCTCTCCAAGGGCTTCAAGCAGCGCGTCGGCTTCGCCCAGGCGCTCCTTCACGACCCGCCGGTCCTCGTGCTCGACGAGCCGACGGACGGCCTCGACCCCAACCAGAAGAACGAGGTGAGGCTCCTCATAAAGAACATGGCGGTCGAGAAGGCCGTCATCCTCTCGACCCACATCCTTGAGGAGGTAGAGGCGATCTGCACCCGCGTCATCATCATCTCGCGCGGCAAGATCGTGGCCGACGAGACGCCCCGCCAGCTCCTCGACCGCAAGCCCGGCACCCGGATGGACGAGATCTTCCGCAGCCTGACCCACAGCGACGCGTGAAACAGGTGACCCCCATCTTCAAGCGGGAATTCGTCGGCTACTTCCGCACGCCGGTCGCCTACGTGTTCCTGGTCTCGTTCCTGACGATCTCGGTCGCCCTCGCCTTCTCGCGGTTCGGCGGGTTCTTTAGGAACGGGGTCGCGAGCCTCGAGACCTACTTCGCCTTCTATCCCTGGCTCTTCCTCTTCATCGTCCCGGCGGCCGGCATGCGGCTCTGGTCGGAGGAGAAGAGGTCCGGCACGGCGGAGCTCCTCTTCACGCTGCCCGTGACGACGCTTGAGGCCGTGATGGGGAAATTCCTGGCGGGATGGGCGTTCCTCGCTCTCGCCGTCATCCTCAGCTTCCCGATGGCGCTCATGATCGGCTACCTCGGGAGCCCCGACTGGGGAGTCGTCCTGACGAGCTACCTGGGCGCGATCCTCATGGCGGGCGGGTTCCTCGGCGTCTGCTCGCTCACCTCGGCCCTCACGAAGAACCAGGTCATCAGCTTCGTCGTGAGCCTCCTCGTCTGCGCGGTCCTCGTCTTCCTCGGCTACAGCGGCTTCACGAGCTTCCTCCAGGGCTTCCTGCCGGTCGGCGTGGCGGACACGATCTCGAACTTCAGCTTCATCACCCACTTCAGCCCCATGGCGAGGGGCATCGTGGACCCGAAGGACGTCGTCTTCTTCCTGTCCCTCATGGGATTCACGCTCTTCCTGAACGTGATCGCCCTCGAGCGCTAGAGCGCCGCCGCTAACCATGTCACGCACGAAGAAGATCATCGCCGCCCTCCTCCTTCTCGTGGGGCTCGTCCTCGTCAACTACCTTGCGTCGGCGATCCCGTACCGCCTCGACGCGACGGCCGAGAAGATCTACACCCTCTCCCCGGGCACCCGGGCGCTCCTTTCGAAGATCACGGAGCCGACGACGCTCGACCTCTACTTCTCGAGCGATGCGAGCGGCCAGTACGTCGAGTACAAGAACTACGCGGAGCGCGTCCGCGAGATGCTCCGCCAGTACGTGCGCGCCTCGGGCGGCAAGGTGACGCTCAACGTCGTCGACCCCGAGCCCGACACGCCCGAGGAGGAGAAGGCGACCGCGGCCGGCATAGAGCCGCAGACGCTTCCCGGGGGCGGCCAGTTCTACTTCGGCCTCGTCGCGACCCAGGCCGACCAGCAGAAGGTGATCGGGGCCCTGAACCCGGAGCGCGAGCAGTTCCTGGAATATGACGTCTCCGAGCTCATCTACGGGGTCGGCCAGGTCGACAAGAAGAAGCTTGGGCTCGTGACGAGCCTGCCGCTCCAGGGCTCCCCTGGAATGCCGATGATGGGCCAGCAGGGGACCGAGGGCCAGTATGTCATCAGCGAATGGCAGGACACCTACGACATCGTGCCCGTCGACGCCTCGGCGACCGAGCTGCCCGCGGGCCTGGACGTCCTCGCGGTCATCCACCCGGAGAACCTGACGCCGAAGCTCCAGTTCTCGATCGACCAGTTCCTCCTCTCTGGCAAGCCCGTCTTCCTGGCCGTCGACCCGTCGTCGGCCTACTTCAAGCACCAGGGGGGCCAGGAAGCCATGATGGGCGGGCCCCAGCCCAACGTCTCGAGCGACCTCCCGCTGCTCCTGGGCCCGTGGGGGATAGCCTACGACCCCCAGAGCGTCGTGGGCGACTTGGACAACGCGCGCGAGGTGGTCCTCCCGGACCATTCCACGACGCGCTACCCGGTGTGGCTCGACCTGACGGCCGCGAATTTCAACGCCACGGCGCTCCCGACAGCGCAGCTCGGCTCCGCGCTCTTCATCGAGGCGGGCAGCATCTCGCCGAAGCCGGGCGCGGGAACCACGTTCACTCCCCTCATCGAGACCTCGGCGAATTCCGGGACCATCGCGGCGGCCTCGCTCCAGTTTGCGCAGCCCGAGGACGTCGCCCGCCAGATCGTGCCGTCCGGCAAGAGGACGATCGCGGCCCTCGTTACGGGGAAGTTCAGGACGGCGTTCCCCGACGGGCCGCCCGAGGATGCGCCGTCCGCCGCGGCGGACGCAAAGCCCGCCCCGAAGGCCCCGCCGGGCGCCTGGCTCAAGGAATCCAAGACCTCGTCCATCCTCATCATTGTCGCCGACACCGACTGGCTCTTCGACGACTACAGCCTCCACAAGTACGACTTCATGGGCCAGGCGGCGGCGGAGCCGTTCAATGACAACCTCTCCTTTGCCGCAAATTCCCTGGATTTCCTCGCGGGCTCGCGCGACCTGATCTCGATCCGCGGCAAGGGCAACTCGGTGCGCATCTTCACGGTCGTGAAGCGCATGGAGGCCGACGCCGAGGTGAAGTACAAGGAGAAGCTGACCGCGCTCGAGGCCCAGATCAACGAGGTCCAGGCGAAGCTCGCGGATCTCCAGGGCAAGAAGGGAGACGACGGCGGCAAGCTGCTCGCGTCGCCGGAGGCGACGCGGGCGATCGAGGACTTCCAGAAGCAGGAGGCCTCCATGCGCGCCGAGCGCCGAGGCATCCGGCTCGCGCTGCGCCAGGGCATCGACTCCCTTGAGAACAGGCTGCTCCTCATCAACCTCCTCGCCACCCCGATTCTCGTCTGCGCCTTCGGGCTCTGGTACTACAGCAAGCGCAGGGCCTAGCCGCGCGGGGGCGACCTTCGAATCCGGTGATGAAACTCAGAACGCTCGTTATCGCGGTCGCCATCCTCGCGGCGCTCTCGCTCGTCGCCTACCTGGTAAACCGCACGAAGCCGGCGCCGTCCACCGACCCGCGCGTGGGAACCGTCGTCCTGGACTCCGACACGGCTGCGAGGGCTGCCGGGCTCGTCGTGGCGGATCAGGGCAAGGAGGTTGACCTCGCCAAGGGCGCGGACGGCACCTGGGCTGTCGCCAGCTACTTCAACTTGCCGGCTGATTTCAGCAAGGTCTCGCAGCTCGCCCAGGACCTCAACGAGGCGAAGGTCGAGCGCCTCGTCACGGAGAGCCCGGAGCGCATGGCGCACCTCGGTTTCAAGGACTCCTCGATCGCGCTCAAGGACTCCTCCGGGAAGGAGATCTGGCGCCTTGCGGTTGGGAAGGAGCCGGACTCGGGCACGGGTCGCTTCATCCGCTTCGGCGACGAGCCGCGCGCGTATTTCTCCGGGATGCACATCTGGCTCGACACGGACTCAAAGGGGTGGGCCAACGCCCAGCTCCTGAGCGTCAAGCCCGACGACATCGCGTCGGTCGAGGTTCCGTTCGACGCGGGCCCATCGGTCGTCGCAACCCGCGCGAAGAAGGACGCCCCGTGGACATCGGCGGCCACGCCCGCGGGGAAGCAAGTTTCCGCGGACAAGATCTCGTCCGTCCTCGCCTCGCTGACAGCGCTCAGGTTCACGGACACGACTGACGTTGCGGATGCGGCCGCGGTCGCCGCAGCGCCCCACATGAGGGCATTCAAGATCACCACCTTTGGCGGAAAATCCTTCACGGTCTCCCTGGGCCGCAAGCCGGAGGAAAAGAAGCTCAAGGCCTCGACAACGGACGCAAAGGCCGGCCTCGCCGCGCTCGGCAACCTCACGGACACAAAGGCCCCTGCGAAGCCGACCGTCCCGGAATTCGACACGGTCCCTGCGGGCCCGGTGTTCGCGGCGATCACGAGCTCCGATGCCCATGCCGGAATCAACGACCTTATGAAGCGGCGCGCATTCGAGATAGACGACTACGTCTTCACCGGTCTGCCGCAGAAGCCCGACGAGCTCTTCGAGGCATCGAAGGGCAAGTAGGCGGGACTCGACCGCTTCATCTTTAGGAATGAAGCGGCGGAAACGGATTCTCCTCGTGGCCGCCGCGATCATCTGCCTTGCCGGGATTGTCGAGGGCCGCGCCTCGCTTGAGGCCAGGCTGATCTTCCCGGGCACGGTCACCCAGGGCCGGCCCGATACGGTCATCCCGCCGGGGCCCGGCTACGAGCTCGTCCACCTGACGACGCCGGAGGGGACCGCGATCGTGGCGCAGTTTGGACACGCTCTGGACACCCGCGGCGAGCCCGCGGCAAATCCCGAGCGCCGGCCCACCGTGATCTTCTTCTACGGCAACGGATCGTGCGCAGCGTACATGGCCGGGGAGTTCGACCGCTTCCGCCGCCTCGGGGCGAGGGTCCTCATGCCGGATTTCCCCGGGTACGGCATGAGCGCCGGCAAGCCGAGCGAGAAGGGTTTCTACGCCACGGCGGACGCAGCCTACGATTACCTCCTTCGGCGCCCCGATATCGACGACAACCGGATCGTGGCGGCCGGATGGTCGATGGGAGCCGCCGTGGCCATCGACCTTGCAAGCCGCCGCAAGGTCGAGGGCCTCGTCACGGTCAGCGCATTCACCACCCTACCCGCAGTCGCACATTCCCTGGTGCCGTGGCTGCCTACGTCCTTCATCGTGAGGTCGCGCTTCGACAACGTCCAAGAGATCGCGCGTGTCACGTGCCCGATCTTCATGGCGCATGGTTCGGTCGACAACCTGGTGCCACCGGAAATGGTCAGTGCCCTCGCGGCAGCAGCGGGGCGCAACGTGGTCATCTACCGGGTTGCCGGGGGTGGACACAACGACGTGTTCGACGTCGGCGGGGACGCCCTCTGGGGAGCAATCGGTGCAACGATAGTTGCGCACTAGGCGCTTTCGACGCGGCGCGTTCATAAGGGTCTCTCCTCGGATGAGGGACGCCGCTGTCAGAATTCTCTTTACACATATCAACAGTTCGTGATGCGTTGATATGTGCTATTAGCAGACCGTCCCCTCACGGACCTCTTCGCGCAGCGACGCCCGCTGCGCTCTATTGAGTTTTTTCCGCCAAAGGACGAAGCCGGCGTGGAGGCCCTCAGGCAGACGGCGGCCGCACTAAAGCCGATCTCGCCCGATTTCGTCTCCGTCACCTACGGGGCCGGAGGAAGCACCCGCCAGCGGACCGCGCAGGTGAGCGGTCTCCTCAGATCCGAATTCGGCTTCACGGTCATGCCCCACCTGACGTGCGTCGGGCATTCACGAGCCGAGCTGGAGGAGATCGCCGACAGGATCCATGCCGACGGATTCCGAAACATCATGGCGCTCCGCGGCGATCCCCCGAAGGGTTCCTCGGAGTTCAGGCCGGCCGCCGACGGACTCCGGCATGCCAACGAGCTCGTTAGCCTCCTCAAGGCCCGGCACCCGGACTTCTGCCTGGGAGTCGGAGGCTATCCGGAGAAGCACCCCGAGGCGAAGACCGAGGAGGAGGACCTCGAGAATCTAAGGCGCAAGGTGGACGCGGGCGCCTCGTTCGTGACGACGCAGCTCTTCCTGGACAACGCGGCCTACTACCGGTTTTGCGAGCGCTGCGCCAAGGCGGGCATCGCGGTGCCCATCGTCCCGGGGATCATGCCGGTGCTCTCTCTCAGGCAGATCCAGCGCTTCACCACGATGTGCGGCACCTCCCTTCCGCCGACGCTCCTTCGGCGGCTCGAGGCCGCCGGCGACTCCCCGGAAATCGTCGAGGCCGTCGGGATCGACTGGGCGCTCGGGCAGATCCGCGACCTGCTCGCCCGCGGAGCCCCGGGCTACCACCTCTACATCCTCAACCGTGCGAAGAGCGCGCTCGCCCTTTCGGCGGGATTGGCGGCCTGAGTCTAACCGCCGGCGAAGACCGGTCGGAATCCGGCCTCGGAAAGGATCCGCGCGACCGCGTCGCGCTGGTCGCCCTGGATCTCGATGCGGCCCTCCTTGACCGTCCCGCCGCAGCCGCAGGCTGCCCTCATTTTGCCGGCAAGCGACTCCTTCTCCGCAAGGCCGATGCCTGTGAACCCGGCCACCACGGTGACTGTCTTTCCTCCCCGGCCTCCCTTCTCCCGCGTGATGTCGACTCGGCCCCTGTTCCTTTCCCGCGCGCCCGGCGCGGCGGCCGGTTCGGGGGCGCGCGGGCAAGCCTGCCTCAGGCCGGCGGCGTCGAGGGCGCCAAACGGGTTGTGCCCAAGGCCCTGGCCGCCCTCGGTCGGCAGGCGCCCGGGCTTGCTCACGGCCTCCCGCCGCACGATCCCGCGGGGATGTCCGACTCTCCCCCCAGGAACATAAGGGCCTTTGGGTAGCTTCGTCGCTCGAGAAAATGGACGAGCTGAGGGTGGAGGCTGCCCCGGGCCTGCCCGAGGTACCCGTCCAGCAACGCCATCTGGCCCGCCACGGCGCCGCCATCGGCCCGTTTTATGCCGTCCAAAAGAGATATAAGAGCTTGTTTGATCTGGTCTTCCATCGCGAAGGGAGAACCCACCCTAATGCAACTGCTACCGATGTGAAGCGCGATTGCAACCTGTGGGGATCATGCCCGGCGTGCTTGAATTAACCTCTCCCCCATGCAAGCGTTTCGCAAACCCCGTATTATAGAAGGCGCACCTGCGCCGCCGCATCCCATGAATTCAACGTCCCTTCCCACGCGAGCCAACGCCGATGTCATCGAGGCGGCGTACCGGATATGGCTCGACAACCCGGACGGGGTCGACCCCACGTGGCGCGCGTTCTTCCAGGGATTCTCGCTCGGCAGCAACGGCGGCTCGCTCAACGCGGCGCTCGACGGACAGTCCCAGGGAGCCCCGATCATCGACAGCCTCAAGCAGTCGCACGTCCATTACCTGATCGCCGCCTACAGGGCGATCGGCCACCTGCAGGCGCACCTCGACCCCCTGAGCGGCCCGCCGCCTCCGACGCCCAAGCTTGAGCTCGGCCAGTTCCAGCTCGGCGAGGCCGACCTGGACACCTCCTTCGACGTGGGCACCTACCTCGGAGGCGGCCAGATGACGCTTCGCGACATCATCGCCTCCCTGCAGCAGATCTACTGCAGCCACGTCGGCGTCGAGTACGCGCACATCCAGGACCAGGACTGCAGGCTGTGGCTCCAGGAGCGGATCGAGTCGACCCGCCTTAGTCCCTCCTTCGCGCGCCCGCTCAAGGTGAGGATCCTGCGCCGCGTCCACAAGGCGGAGCTCTTCGAGAAATTCCTGCACACGAAGTACGTCGGCCAGAAGCGCTTCTCGCTCGAGGGTGGCGAGACGATCATCGCGGCCCTCGACGCCGTGATCGACCACTGCCCCGACGCGGGCGTCGAGGAGATCGTGATGGGCATGGCCCACCGCGGCAGGCTGAACGTCCTGTGCACCGTGATGCGCAAGTCCTTCGACCAGCTCTTCGAGCAGTTCTCGGAGAACTACATCCCCGACACGGTCGGCGGCGACGGCGATGTGAAGTACCATCTTGGATACGAGTCGGTCCTGACGACGACCTCCGGCAAGAAGGTCGAGGTCCGGCTCGCCGCCAACCCCTCCCACCTCGAGGCGGTGGACCCGGTCGTCGAGGGCAAGACCCGGGCCCGCCAGCGGATCCGCGGCGACACCGAGGAGCGCAGGCGCGTGCTCGCGTTCCTGATACACGGCGACGCCGCCCTCGCCGGCCAGGGGATCGTCGCGGAGACGCTCAACTTCTCGCAGCTGCCAGGCTACCGCACCGGCGGCACCGTTCACTTCGTCATCAACAACCAGATCGGGTTCACGACCGACCCGCGCGACGCCCGGTCGACCCGCTACTGCACGGACGTGGCGAAGATGATCGAGGCGCCCATCTTCCACGTGAACGGGGACGATCCCGAGGCGGTCTGCATGGTCTCCCAGCTCGCCCTCGACTTCCGCGTGCGCTGGAAGCGCGACGTCTTCGTCGACATGTACTGCTTCCGCCGGCACGGGCACAACGAGTCCGACGAGCCGACGTTCACGCAGCCGATGCTCTACCGCAAGATCTCGGCCCATCCCCAGGTCTCCGCCATCTACACGGAGAAGCTCGTGGCGGAGGGCTCGATCACCGCGGCCCAGGGCGACGCCATCAAGGCCGAGTACTCGGCGTCGCTCGAGGCGAACCTGGTGAAGGCCAAGGAGCGCGAGGCCGCCAAGGCCGCGAAGAAGGCCGGTCCCGGGAGCGCGTTCAAGGGCTCGACGGCGGAGTTCCAGCCCGAGTACCACCACACGCCCGTCGTGACGGGCGTGCCCGCGGAGGAGATCGACCGCATCGTGCGCGGCCTGACCACCGTCCCGGAGACCTTCAAGCTCAACCCCAAGATCAGGCGCCTCCTCGACTCCCGGCTCCAGGCCCACAAGAACGGCGGGCCGGTCGACTGGGGCTTCGGCGAGGCGCTCGCCTTCGGCTCGCTCCTCATCGAGGGGACGCCCGTCCGCCTGAGCGGACAGGACACCGAGCGCGGGACGTTCAGCCACCGCCACGCGGTCCTCGCGGACATCGACACCGGCGAGAAGTACACGCCGCTGAAGAACCTCGACCCCAAGCAGGCCCGCTTCTGCGTCTATAATTCCCTCCTCTCGGAGGCCGCCGTCCTCGGGTTCGACTACGGCTACTCGCTCGACTATCCCGACATGCTCTGCCTCTGGGAGGCTCAGTTCGGCGATTTCGCGAACGGCGCCCAGGTCGAGATCGACCAGTTCATCGTAAGCGGAGAGTCAAAGTGGCAGCGCACATGCGGCATCGTGCTCCTGCTCCCGCACGGGTACGAGGGCCAGGGGCCCGAGCACTCCTCGGCGCGCCTCGAGCGCTTCCTGCAGGCGAGCGCCGAGGACAACATCCAGGTCGCGAACGTGACGACGCCGGCCCAGTACTTCCACCTCCTGCGCCGGCAGGTCCGGCGCGATTTCCGCAAGCCGCTCATCATCATGTCCCCGAAGTCGCTCCTTCGCCACCCGGCGGCGGTCTCCAGCATCTCCGACTTCACGTCGGGCGGTTTCCAGGAGATCCTCGAGGAGCCCGGCGCGCTCCAGGGGCCCGACCGCCTCGTCCTCTGCTCGGGCAAGGTGTACTACGACCTGTGCGACTACCGCGAGAAGAACGCCCTCAACGACACGGCGATCGTGCGCGTCGAGCAGCTCTACCCGCTCCACACCGAGCGCCTCGGCGCGATCGCCAGGGCCTCGCCGGGGGCGCGCCTGGTCTGGTGCCAGGAGGAGTCCCAGAACATGGGCGCCTGGTCCTGGATAGCGCCCCAGCTCGGGAAGGTTTTCGGAAAGGTGCCCATTTACGCGGGGCGCGACGCCTCGTCCTCGCCTGCCGTCGGTTCCCTCGCGCTCCACAGGATGGAGCTCGCCGGCCTTCTCAAGGATGCCTTCAAGCTTTGAACATGCCCCTCGAAGTCAAAATACCGCCCATGGGCGAGTCGATCAGCAGCGGCATCCTCGCAAAATGGCACGTGAAGGACGGCGACACGGTGAAGAAGGACCAGCCGCTCTTCGAGCTTGAGACCGACAAGATTACTTCCGAGGGAACCGCCGAGGCCGCCGGCGCCATCACCTTCAAGGTCGAGGCCGGCGCCGAGGTAAAGATTGGCCAGGTCGTCGCCACGATAGAGCCGGGCGGCGCCGCCTCGTCCGCGCCCGCGCCTGCGGCAGCGGCCCCAGCGCCCGCGCCGTCGTCCCCCTCTCCGCCCCCGGCTCCCACGCCTTCCCCGGCGCCCCCGGCGGCTCCGCAGCCAAAGGAGGCCCCGCAGCAGGCAGCCGCCGTGCAGTCCCCGGCGGTCCGGCGGATCTCGGAGGAGACCGGCGTCGACCCGGCCGGCGTCTCGGGCACGGGCAAGGCCGGGCGCGTGACGAAGGGCGACATTTTGGCGGCCGTCCAGGCGCCCGCGCGCCCAGCGGCTGCGGCGCCGCAGGCGAAGCCCGCCCCCGCCCCCGGCGAGCGCCAGACGCGCCGCAAGCTCTCGCCGCTCCGCCAGAAGATCGCGGAGCGCCTGGTCTCGGCCCAGCACAGCGCGGCCCTCCTCACCACCTTCAACGAGGTCAACATGGCCGAGGTGATGGCGCTCCGCGCGAAATACCAGGAGGACTTCGTCAAGAAGAACGGCCTCAAGCTCGGCTTCATGTCGTTTTTCGTGAAGGCGGTGGTCCAGGCCCTGAGGGACGTGCCGTCGATCAACTCGCAGCTGGAGGGCGATACCCTGGTCCAGAACCACTACTTCGACATCGGTGTCGCCGTCTCGACGGAGAAGGGCCTCATGGTCCCCGTCATCCGCGACTGCGACACCCTCGGGATGGCGGGCGTCGAGAAGGCCATAGCGGACATGGCGGGGCGGGCACGCGAGGGCAGGATCACGCTGGCCGACCTCGAGGGCGGCGTCTTCACGATCACCAACGGGGGCACGTTCGGCTCCCTCCTCTCGACCCCGATCATCAACCCGCCGCAGAGCGCGATCCTCGGGATGCACGCGATCAACGAGCGCCCGGTCGCCATCGGTGGGCAGGTCGTCATCCGCCCGATGATGTACATCGCCCTCACGTACGACCACCGCGTCATCGACGGCCGCGAGGCCGTGACCTTCCTCGTCAAGGTGAAGCAGGAGATCGAGGATCCGTCGCGCCTCCTCCTCGGCCTGTAGGTGCGCCAATCGTCCATGGACGCCTATGACGTGGTGGTGATCGGTGCCGGACCGGGCGGCTACGTATGCGCGTTTCGCGCGGCGCAGCTGGGCCTCAAGGTGGCGCTCGTCGACAAGCGGGCCACGCTCGGGGGCACCTGCCTCAACGTGGGCTGCATCCCGAGCAAGGCGCTCCTCTACTCTTCCGAGCAGCTGGTCTTCGCCCGCGACCACGCTGCGGCGCACGGCATCAGGACGGGAGCCGTCTCCGCGGACATGGGGGCGCTCCTCAAGCGCAAGGACGAAGTGGTTGCGAAGCTCGTCGGGGGCGTGGCCGTCCTCGCCAAGGCGCGCAAGATCCCCGTCATCACGGGCGAGGCGACGTTCACCTCGCCCACGGCGCTCTCCGTGAAGGGCGCGGCCGGGACGACGGAGCTCTCGGCCAAGAATTTCGTCATCGCGACCGGGTCGGCGCCCGTGGAACTGCCCTTCCTCAAGTTCAACGGCCAGACGGTCGTCTCGAGCGACGAGGCGATCGCGTTCGCCACGCCCCCGCCCTCGCTCGTCGTTGTCGGCGGCGGGGCGATCGGCCTGGAGCTCGGCTCGGTGTGGGCGAGGCTCGGCAGCGACGTGACCATCGTGGAATTCCTCCCGAAGATCGTCGCGGGCTTCGACGACGACATCGTGCGCACCTTCGCGAGGCTCCTCCAGAAGCAGGGCCTGAAGATCGAGACGGGGGCGCGGGTGACCGGGCTGAAGGGAGGGTCGAGCCGGGCCGTCCTCACGGCCGAGCGCGACGGCAAGCCTCTGGAGTTCCCCGCGGACAGGATCCTCGTCGCTGTGGGGCGGCGGCCGTACACGGACGCACTCGGCCTCGACAGGGCGGGCGTCGCACTCGACGAGAAGGGCCGGGTCAAGGTCGACGGGCGCCTGCGCACCGGCGTCCCCGGCATCTGGGCGCTCGGCGACGTGGTCGCCGGGCCGATGCTCGCGCACAAGGCCGAGGAGGACGGGATCGCGGTCGCCGAGTGGATCGCCGGGAAGGCGGGGCACGTCAACTGGGACCTCGTTCCCTCGATCGTCTACACCGAACCGGAGGTCGCCTCCGTGGGCCTGGGCGAGGACGCGGCGAAGGCCAAGGGCCTATCGGTCAACGTCGGCAAGTTCAACTTCGCGGCAAACGGGCGCGCGATAGCCAACGACTCGACCGACGGGTTCGTGAAGATCGTGGCGGACGCGAAGACCGACCGGATTCTGGGGGCCCAGATCCTGGGCAGGGGCGCCGGGGAGCTCATCTCCGAGGTGGTCACCCACATGGAATACGGCGGGAGCGCCGAGGATCTCGGCCGCACGATCCACGCCCACCCGACGATGAGCGAGGCGGTCAAGGAGGCGGCGCTCGCCGTCTCCAAGACGGCCATCCATGCGATTTGACACGGACGGGGGGAAAGGGAAACCTTCCTTAGCGCCCTGAGGGCGCCCACTTGGACAATAATGGTGACTGATAAATCGCTTTTCTACGGCCCGGCACGACGGTCCGCTGCGCTCCGCGCCGGCACGGCGCCTGCCGCATGACTCCCGCCGAGAGAGAGGAGGCCCTTGAGCGCCGCGAGGAGAACGCGGCCCTCCTGCAGGCGAAGCTGGAGAGGGACCGTGTGGCGCTCGAGGCCGAGATAGCGGCGTCTTCGGCCGCGTCGAAGGCGGCATTCTCCATCACGCGCGCCCTCCAGGCTGACGCCGCGAAGAAGATCAAGGACCTCGAGGCCGAATGCGCCCAGCTGGAGGGCAAGCTTGGGAGGCTGAAGGGCGACGTCGCCAAGGCGACGCCGGAGGTACCGCCCGAGAGCCCCTCCGAGAAGGCCGCCGTCGCCGCCATGAAGGCGCAGGTCGAGAGGGACCGCGCGGCGTTGGACTCCGAGCGGGCCGCGGTCGCGGACACCCAGGCCAAGCTCAGGACGGAGGCGAAGGCACTGGCCGACCTGCGGGCCAAGCTCGTCACCATCCGCAGCGAGATCGAGGCCGGGGTAAAGGTCCGCGAGGCCGAGGTGCACCGCAAGGAGCAGGCCCTCGAGGCGGAGCGCACGAAGCTCCAGGCAAGCGCGGGAGCGCTCGCCCGCACCGAGGCGCAGCTCTCCGAGCAGCGCTCGAAGATGGAGGGTCAGCTCGCCGCGCTCGCCGCCAAGGAGGCCATGTACGAGGAGCGCCACCGCCAGCTCCAGGAGAACATGAAGAATTTCGTCAGGACGTGAGACAGCCGACCTTCGCCCGTTGATTCTCACGCATGCCCCAGGCCGAAGACACCCAGATCGTCGTTGAACTGACCCACCATTCGCTCCACGCGCTGCGGGCCGTGAAGGGCACGATCGAGGCGGGCGGCGAGTGCATGGTGCAGAACAAGCCGGGCGTCGAGGCCCTCCTGGGCGCCGTCTCGCCCGGGTGGAAGGAGAGCGGCCTCAGGGCCGAGGCGTTCATCTGGCCCGACACGGCGGGCTGGCGCGTCTCCACGGACACGGAGGCCATGCTCGACCGCACCGGCGAGGCGATGAGCGCGATAGCCGCCGGGGAGCTCGGTAGCCCCGGAGCGGAATTCGCGTATGCGGCCTGCGGGGCGGCCGACGGGTCCGCCGTGACGCCCGACGGAATCGACAAGTGGGTGATGGCGTACTCGCCCGCCGGCTCCCTCGGGCGCGTGTCGGAGGAGCTCGCGAACCTGAGGATCGAGTCGGACGGCGCGGGTCCCGCGGCCTTCGCGCACATCTCGGCCGTCTCGGCGGCCCTCCGCCAGGCCGGCTCCGGCGCCGTCGCGCTCTGGGACCTCGGGACCGAGCGCTCGAGCCTAATACTCGTGACCGCAAACGGTGTCGAGGGCTCGGCTCCGTGCTCCGTCGGCCTCGAATCGGTCTTTGAGGCCGTTCAGACCGCCCTGCGGCTCAAGTTCAGGGGCGCGGGAGAGCGGCTGTTTTTCAACGACGCCTACGACTTCACTGAGCCCGGCCCGAAGGTGGCGGCGATCGTCGGCCCCGCCGTGAAGCTGGCGCTCGGCGCGCTCCCCAATCTGGACGGCCCGCCCGCGCTCGCGTGCCTTGGACTCATCGGAAAGCAGGCCTGGTTCGTTCGCGATGTCGCGGCAGCCGCGGGTACGTCGCCGTGGGACGCCCAGCTTGGAAAGCTTGCCGGCGAGCTCGGGCTCAAGTTTGCCGACGACTCCGTGGAGGCGTCCTTCAGCCCCGCATCGGCGGGTCTCCTCGGTCTCCTCGCGGCGCGGCTGCGCTCGAGCGATGCGTGGCAGCCGTCCTGGGCCGAGGCGATGGTGCCCGCGGAGATCCCGGAGCCCGAGCCGGAGCCCGAGCCGGAGCCTGTCGCGGAGCCCGAGCCCATCGTCGCACCGGCGCCCGTCGTGCGCCCCGCCGCCCCGCCGCCGCGAGCCAAGCCGTCGCTCACGGTTGAGCCTGGCACGGCCGCGGCCCCGGCCCCGTCCAAGCCGACCCGCCCTCCCTCGGCCCCGAATCCCGTGGCGCCCTCGCCCGGGGGAGGCCCGAGGGTGTCGTTCTCGGTTCCGGGTGCGCGTGCCCCCGTGTCGCCTCCCGTGTTCGCCCCCCCGAGCGCCACGCCTGCGCCGAAATTCTCGGCACCGCCGCCGCAGTTCGCGCCGCCGCCTTCGGCGGCCGATCCCCAATTCTCCGAGCCGCCGCAGTATGCCGCCCCTCATTCCGCATCGCCCCCGCCGTTCTCCGCGCCGCTCCCGGGGGCGCCGAGGCCGCCGCCCGCCAAGCCGGGGCAGTTCCCCGCACCCCCGCAGCGGCCGCCGTCATTCTCGAGCCCCGGGTTTGCCGTTCCCGAGGCGCCGGGCGAGGAAGGCCCCGCGATGCCCCCTCCCCCCGCGCCGCCGGCGACCACGACCATTGCTGCCGGGCTGCCGAAGGTGGCCCTGACGGCGGGCGGCGCGCCGAAGGTGGCCGGAGTGACCGCGCTTCCCTTTGAAGCGGGCAAGCCCAAGCCGCCCGGCCCGCCGGCCGCGGAGAGCCCGCCCGCCCCGCCCAAGAGCCGGACCACGTTCTACGTGGGGCTCGCGGTCGCCGCCACGATTATCTTCGCGGCAATCATGTACGTCCTCAACGAGCGCCGGGAGCGCGTGAACGCGATCTTCCAAGAGAGGCAGGAGGAGCTCGCCCACCAGGTCGCTGAGGAGAAGCTCAAGGCGACCGAGAAGGCCGCGGCGGACGACGCCGAGCGGGCCCGCGTGGAGATGCAAAAGGCGATCGAGATCACGAAGCAGCAGACGGAGGACGAGACAAGGCGCGCCGTGCTCGCGGAGGTGGAAGCCGAGAGGCAAGCCAAGCTCCCCGGGACCCTCGTGGTCGCCACGTCGCCCTCGGGCGCATCGGTCTCGGTCGACGGCGGCGCGCCGCTCACCTCGCCGGTCAGGCTGGACGGGGTAGCGCCGGGCACGCACCGCGTCCAGATTTCGCTCGCGGGGCATGCGACCGTCACCCTGAGCGCGGACATCGTGGGCTCCAAGACGGACGACCTGGGGACGGTCGCCCTCGAGTCGGTGCTCGGCACGCTCCAGATATCGAGCAGCCCCGACAACCTCGAATTCTACGTGCGCCCGGCCTCGGACCCGACGGGCAAGCCCGTGAGGAGCGGCCGGGCTCCGGCGAGCTTCGCAGACATTCCCTACGGCGACTATCTGGTGACCTTCACGCGCCCCGAGTGCCCCGACCACGTCGAGAAGGCCACCGTCGCGAAGAACGCCGTCTCGGCGGTCACGACCGCGTACCAGGACGGCTCCCTCGAGCTCTCAAGCGACCCGAGCGGCGCCTGGGTCACGAAGGACGGATCGCAGCTCGGCACGACGCCTCTCGTCCTCCACGACCTGACGCCGAAGAAGGCGCTCTTCGAGCTCACGCTCCCCGGCTATGACCCGACGCCGGTCACGTGCCAGATCCCGGAGGGCGACACGCTCAAGGTCTCGGCGCAGCTCCTGCGCAAGGACCGCGTCTTCAACCCGGACGAGGTGAAGACGCCGCCCAAGGCCTACGAGTCGCCGCAGCCACAGCTGAGCGACAGCCAGCGCAGGACGGGGGCCGACGTCCTCCTCTCGCTGGTCGTCGACAGCGACGGCGTGGTCCGCGACGTTGAGGTCGTGAAGGCGACCGATGACGACATCGCGAGGCGCTGCAAGGAGGCCGTCGAGCGCTGGAAATACCACCCTGCAACCGCCCCCGACGACAGGTCCGTCGACGCGAAGATCGAGGTGCCCTTCAGCTTCCCGGCGGCCAATCCATGAGGCCCGCCGCCGGCGGCCACGCGCCCGGTTGTGGCAAGGGACCTGCTGGACCGCTCGCGCCGGGCAAAAAAACATCCACGTGTCTCTCCTAAGCAACCCCTACGACACAGGCGAGTTCTTCGACGAGATGTACGCCCCCGGCGGGGATGTGCGCCCGCACTACAGGCGCCTCGCCGAGCGCCTCGGCACGCTCGAGGTCGCGGAGTTCGAGCGGCGCCGCGCGGCCGTGGACCTCGCCTTCCTGCGGCGCGGGGTGACCTTCACCGTCTACAACGACGCCGAGGGCACCGAGCGCATCTTCCCCTTTGACCTGATCCCGAGGATCATCCCCGCGAAGGAATGGTCCCGGATCGAGGCGGGGCTCATCCAGCGGATCACGGCGCTCAACCTTTTCCTGCGGGACCTCTACCACGGCCAGAAGATCCTCAAGGACAAGGTGGTCCCCGCCGCGCAGATCCTCACGGCGAAGCACTTCAGGCGCGAGTTCATGAACTTCTCGGTCCCGCGCGACATCTATGTCCACATCTGCGGGACGGACCTGATCCGGGACCGCGACGGCAGCTACCTCGTCCTGGAGGACAACCTGCGCTGTCCGTCCGGGGTCTCCTACATGATCGAGAACCGCTCGGCCATGCGGCGCGCGTTCCCGAACCTCTTCCAGAGCTACGGCGTGCGCCCGGTCGAGGGTTACTCGGACGACCTCCTGCGGGCGCTCCTCCACATCGCGCCCAGCAGGAACGACAGGCCGAGCGTCGTCCTCCTGACTCCCGGGGTCTACAACAGCGCCTACTTCGAGCACTGCTTCCTCGCCCGGCAGATGGGGATCCCGATCGTCGAGGGGCGCGACCTGGTCGTGCAGGACACGAGCGTCTTCATGCGCACGACCGCGGGCCTGCTCCCGGTCGACGTCATCTACCGCAGGATCGACGACGACTTCCTCGACCCGGCCGTCTTCCGCGCCGACTCGATGCTCGGCGTCCCCGGGCTCGTCGCCGCCTACCGCGCCGGCAAGGTCGCCCTCGCCAACTCGATCGGGACGGGGGTCGCGGACGACAAGGTGATCTACACCTACGTTCCGAAGGTCATCAAGTACTACCTCGACCAGGACCCGATCCTGCCGAACGTGAACACCTACCTCGCGTCCGAGATCACGGACCGGAAGTTCATCCTGGAGAACATGGCCAACCTGGTGGTCAAGTCCGCGAACGAGGCCGGCGGATACGGGATGCTGATCGGGCCCGCGTCGACGAAGGAGGAGGTCGCGGACTTCCGGGCGAAGGTCGCCGCGAACCCGCGCAACTTCATCGCGCAGGACCCGATCATGCTGTCGCGCTCGCCGACCTGGTGCGAGACGGGCTTCGAGGGGCGCCACATCGACCTGCGCCCGTACGTCCTCTGCGGCGAGAAGACCACCGTGACCCCCGGGGGCCTGACGCGCGTCGCCCTTCGCAAGGGATCCCTCGTCGTCAATTCCTCCCAGGGCGGCGGATCCAAGGACACCTGGGTCTTGGAGGACGACAAGTGAGCCCCGGATCCGACTGAGCCATGCCTCCCTCCCCGAAGATGCCCGCCACCAGGCCCCAGGCCAACGTGATGCTTTCGCGCGTCGCCCACTCGCTCTATTGGATGAGCAGGTACATCGAGCGCGCCGAGAACATCGCGCGCCTCCTGGAGGTGAACCTGCAGTTCATCCTGGACTTCCGGGGATACGACGACGCCCACCTGAAGGAGCACTGGGGCTCCATCCTCGCGAGCTCCGGGGACGGCGACCTCTTCCGCGAGCACTACGAGAGCTCGGACAGCCGCTCGGTGACCGAGTTCTTCGCCTTCGACCTGCGCAACCCCAACTCGATCCTCGCCTGCGTCTTCGCGGCCCGCGAGAACGCCCGCATGGTGCGCGACCAGATCTCGATCGAGATGTGGGAGACGGTGAACGAGCTGTACCTGTTCCTGAAGGCGCGGAGCACGACCGACGTCTGGGCCGCCGGTCCCTACGAGTTCTTCCAGGACGTGAAGCGCAACTCCCACCTCTTCCAGGGGCTCACCGACTCGACGTATTCCCGGAGCGAGGGATGGGAGTTCATCCAGTTCGGCAAATACGTCGAGCGCGCCAACAAGACGGCCCGGATCCTGGACGTGAAGTACCACATCCTCCTGCCGACCGCGAGGGATGTCGGGGGGGCGCTCGACACGGCCCAGTGGCAGGCGGTGCTCCGCTCCGCGAGCGCGCTCGAGGCCTACCGCCGGTTCTACGTCCAGGAGATCCTCCCGTGGAAGGTGGCCGAGTTCCTCATCTTCTCCGACTCTTTCCCGCGCTCCATCCACTTCTGCGTCGTGCAGATTGACGACTTCCTGCGCAGGATAATGGGGGAGTCGGGCCCTCGGCCGCGCACGGCCGCCGCGCGCCTCTCCCGCAGGCTCCTCGCGAACATCCAGTCGCTGACGATCGACGAGGTGCTCAAGGACGGCCTCCACGAATTCCTCGGCGAGGTCGGGAAAACTCTGGACCGCATCAGCGAGGAGCTTGTACAGACAACGATGTTCTACCCGGCCGAATCCACGCAGGAGGAGCAGCAGCTCCAGCAGCAGCAGTCTTCCCGCGTCCCGGGGAGCAAGCCATGAACATCAGCCTTTACCACGGCACCACGTTCGTCTACGCGGGCAGCGCGCACGACAGCTTCAACGAGGTGCGCCTGCACCCGCTCGACGACGCGAGCCAGACGTGCCGCAGCTTCGACCTGCGGGTCGATCCCTCGGCGCCGATCCGCGACTACATCGACTTCTACGGGAACACCGTCCACTACTTCGACATCTCCGAGGGGCACAGCAAGCTCGTGATCGAGGCCGTCTCGGAGGTCGAGACGACGCCCAACGGCGCCCGGCCGGCGGTGCCGGCGGTCCCCTTCACCCAGTTCGTGGAGAGCCATGAGCACGAGCTCCAGGCCGAATTCCTCACGGGCTCGCACTACGTCCCCCTCGACGTGGAGCTCTGGAAGGAGTCGCAGGACGTCCTGGCCGGCAGGCGCACCGACGTCTGGTCCGATGTCCGGCTCCTGGGCGGGCACATCTTCAGGACCTTCAAGTACAGGCCGAGGACGACGGGGGTCGGCACGCTCGCGACGGACGCCCTCAAGCTGCGCACCGGCGTGTGCCAGGACTTTGCGCACGTCGCCCTGGGGCTCTGCCGCAGCGCCGGCATCCCGGCCCGCTATGTGAGCGGCTACTTCATCAAGACGCAGAGGCGACCCGAGGAGGAGGAGGCCTCGCACGCGTGGATCGAGGCGTTCATTCCCGGCTACGGCTGGGCGGGTTTTGACCCGACGCACGACATCGCGGCCGACGAGCGCTACTTCAAGGTCGCGGTCGGCAGGGACTATGCCGACGTCCCGCCCGTCAGCGGCACCTACAGGGGCGGCAAGACCCGCTCCCTTTCCGTCGACGTGCGCGTGCGCGAGGCGGCGGCCGCGGGCCTGCCGCGCTAGGGGGCGTCCTGCTGGATCGTGGTCACGTGGCCGGTCGTGTCGAAGATGACGCGCAGGCGCTCGTGCACGCGGGCGGGATAGCCGTCATAGTACGGGACGCCGCCCCAGAAATAGGGTCCGCCCCATCCGCGGTAGCGGTGCCAGTATCCGCCGTAGATGACGGCGCCGTTATAGTCCTCGTAGGTGACGTAGCGCCAGATCTGGTGCTGGCCGTTGGCGTTTGTCTCGATGAGGATGCGGTCCGGGTCGCCGAGCGCGAGCTTCACGGTGTCCATGTCGAAGCCGACCGCGATCTGGCCGGCCTTCACGAGGGCCTGCTGGTCGGGGTTTAGCCTGGCGAACACCTGGGGGCTGTCGGCGATCCGCGAGTTGGGCGTGGAGCAGCCCGCGAAAAGTGCCGCCACTGCCGCGGCCGAGGCTAGGAGGAGTATCCGGGGAGTATTCATCGGGAGAATTCGTTCAGTTCGTGCAGCCTTTCACTGTAGGTACGCTGGACCTGCTCCCTTAGACGCCGATCGCCCGCGCAGGTTTCATGCGGGTTGAGGAAGCTCCTGACCCATCGGGACATAGACGGAACAATCCCGGGGAGGTCCGCGCTAGGTGTTCGCCTTGCGGATCGCGGCCACATGGCCCGTCGTGTCGAAGATGACGCGGATCCGGTCGCGCGACCGCTCGGGGATGGTGTCGTAGATGAATGCGCCCGACCAGAGATACGGGCCGCCCCAGTTATACGGCCCGCCCCCGTAGCCATAACCCCGGTATGCGGGATAACCCACGTAACTGCGCGGGTCCTCCGAGAGACTCGCGCCGCTGATGACATTGTAACCGTTGTAGAACCCGTCGAAGACCACGCTGCCATCGTCTGTCCCGTACCTGACGTAGTGCCAGACCTGGCGCTGGCCGTCCGCCTTGGTCACGATCACGACGCGGTCCGGTTCCCCAAGCGCGAGCCTGACGGCGTCCATGTCGAAACCCGGGGCGACCTGCCCGGCCTTCACAAGGGCCTGTTGGTCCGGCGTCAGGCGCGCAAAGGCCACGGGGTTATCCTTTATCCGGGACTCGGGCGTCACGCAGCCGCCGAGAAGGACCGCGAGGACCACCGCCGAAGCGCGAAGCAAGATTCGGGTGGTTTTCATCTCTGGGGACGGGTTCACTTGGGACCGTGCAACCCGACTCCAGACACGTTGGACGATTCCGCGAAAACGTCAACCGGCGGCGGAGGCCGGGGGCGCAGTGAAGAAGCTCCTGATCCTCTGGGACATAGACGGGACGATCCTCCATTCGACGGGCTCCGGGATGAAGGCGCTCGAAGCCGCGCTGGAGGATGTCTTCGGGGTCGTGGGCTCCTTCGCCGGCATCGATTTCGCGGGGAGGACGGACAGGCTGATCATCCGCCAGGTCTTCGAGCGGTTCAAGATCGAGCATTCGCCGGCGAACATCGACAGGTATCTGGACGGCTACATCGCCGCGCTCCCGCGCTCGCTCGCCGCCAACAATTCCCGCATCCTGCCCGGGCTTCCGGAGATCCTCCAGGCGGCGCACGCGCGCGATGACGTCGCCCAGGGCCTCCTCACGGGCAACATCCGGCGAGGGGCGCAGGCCAAGCTTGGCCACCACGGCCTCTGGGACCTCTTCCCCATCGGGGCGTTCGCCGACGACAGCGAGGTGCGCAACGAGCTCGGGCCCCATGCGCTCAGGCGGGCACGCAGGCACTGGGGGGTCGACTTTCCTGCGGAGCGCGTGTGGATCGTGGGGGACACGCCCCACGACATCGCCTGCGCGCGGGCCGTCGGGGCCCGGGCCCTCGCCGTCGCCTCGGGGTCGTACGGGCTCGCCGCCCTCACGGAGCACAGACCCGACGCCGCCCTCGCGGACCTCGGCAACCCGGCGGCGTTCTGGGGGGCGCTCGGGGCGGCCGGATAGGCCCCGTATTTGTTTGCCGCCGCCGGCTCCCGCGGAAATATCGCGAAACAAGCCGACCCAGCCCAAGACATGCCACACACCTACTCGATCGCCATCGGTTCCGACCACGCCGGGTTCAAGTACAAGGAGGTGATCAAGGCCGTCCTCCTGGCCGACGGCCACAGCGTGCGCGACATGGGCACGGACTCCGAGGAGCCCTGCGACTTCCCCGACTTCATCCGGCCTGTGGCCGAGTCGGTGGCCCGCGGCGAGTTCGAGCGGGGGATTGTGCTCGGCGGGTCGGGCAACGGCGAGGCGATCGTCGCCAACCGCGTCCGGGGCGTGCGCTGCGGGGTGTGCTGGTCGGAGCAATTGGCCATCTGGAACCGGGCCCACAACGACGCGAACGTCCTCTCGATCGGCCAGCGCACCGTGACCCAGGAGGAGGCGATCGGCATTGTGCGGACGTGGATGACCACCGACTTCGAGGGCGGCAGGCACATTGCGCGCCTGCGCAAGATCGATGGGGTTTGAGGGGCGGGCAGGAGCGGCCGCGGCCGCTCCCGACGACGAGCTTGCCCACCCCGCGCGCGGCGATCAGCGTCCTATCCCGGCCATGGCATTCCCCAAAGCTCCCGCCATCCTCGCGTCCCGCGACCTGCGCGGCGCGGACCTGGAAAGCGACCCGGAGGGATCCTCGCTGCGGATCTACGCCTGGATGCACCTCGCCCGGGTGGCGGACAACCGCATACTCGACCTCTTCCGCCAGGGCGTCATCCGCGGGACAGTGACGGGCGGCCAGGGCAATGAATGGATGATCGTCCCATTGACGCTCCTCCTGGACAAGGCGCTCGACGTCGTCTGCTTCACCCACAGGGGCCTCGGGGGGCACCTCATCTGGAGCGGGCACCTGTGCGAGCACCTGAACCAGTACCTCGCGAACGCGATGAGCCCGACGCGGGCGCGCGAGGGCAACATCCATCACGGCGACCCCGCGAACCGGTCGCTCCCGATGATCAGCCACCTGGGGGCGATGTGCGGGCCGGTCCTCGGGGCGACGGACTCGCAGAGGCGCTTCGGCAAGCGGGCGGTGGGCGTCGCGTTCTTCGGGGACGGCTCCTCAAGCACGGGCGACGTGCACGAGTCGCTGAACCTGGCCTCCCTCCTGTCCCTGCCGGTCGTCTTCGTCATCGAGAACAACGGCTACGCCTATTCAACCCCCACCGACGAGCAGTTCGCGCGCGGCACAGACCTGTGGCGGAGGGCCGAGGGCTACGGGATGGAGGGCCTCGTCATTGAATGCGGCGACCCCCGCGACACCGCCCGCGCGCTCGGCCCCGTGATTGAGAAGGTCCGGGAGACGTCGCGCCCCATGCTTGTCGAGGCGCGCACGCTGCGCCTGCGGGGCCACGCGGCCTACGACACGTGCGACTACCTGCGCCCGGGCGAGGCGGACGCATTCGCAGCGAGGGATCCCCTCCCCCTTTTCCGCGAGGCGCTCGCCCGGGAGCTCGGGGCCGCCCGGATTGACGCCGTCGACGCGGAGCTGGGGGCGTTCATCGAGGAATGCATCAAGGTGGCCATCGCGGTCCCGCGCCCGAACCCCAAGGGCATGGAGGTGGACCTTTATGCGCCGGCCCCGGCGGCCTTCCCCTGGCTGAGCGAGCCCGCGGCACCGGAGAGCCTCACCATGGCGCAGGCGCTCAACCGCGCGATCCGCAAGGTGCTGGCCGAGCGGCCGGAGTCGATCGTCCTCGGCCAGGACATCGCGACCTACGGGGGCGCGTTCAAGGTCACCGAGAACCTCTACGGGGTGTTCGGCCGCCCGAGGGTCATGAACACGCCACTCGCGGAGAGCGCGTGCACGGGCTACGCGATCGGCCTCGCCGTCAACGGGCACCGGCCGATCGAGGAGTTCCAGTTCGCCGACTTCGCGACCGAGGCGATGACGCAGATCACCCTCAACGCGGCCACGATGCATTTCCGCTCGGGGGCCGCGTGCCCACTCGTCCTGCGCCTGCCGTCGGGAGCCGTCGGCCTCGGTTCCTTCCACTCGCAGGAGCTGGAGTCGGTCTTCCTCTCGATGCCGGGGTTGAAGGCCCTCTATCCCAGCAATCCCCAGGACGCGTTCAACGCGCTTCTTGCGGCGAGCGAGGACAACAACCCCGTCATCCTCTTCGAGCACAAGGGCCTCTACCGGCGCGGCAAGCACCCGGTCGCCTGGGACCCCGGCTATCGGGAGGTCTGGCATCCGAAGCGAATCCGCTCCGGCGGCTTTGCGACGCTCGTCACCTACGGGGAGGCGGTCCACCTCGCGGCGGAGGCCTGCGAGTACCTCGCCGCCGAGTACGAGGCCGAGATCGAGGTCTTCGACCTGCGCTGCCTCTCCCCGCTCGACCTCTCGGAGATCATCGCGTCGACGGAAAAGACCGGCCGCCTGATCGTCCTCCACGAGGGCCGCAGGACCCACGGTTTCGGCGCCGAGATCGTCGCCAGGATCACCGAGGGCAGGCGCGAGCCGCTCAAGGCGCCGCCGCTGCGGATAGCCGCGCTCGACCTGCCGGTCCCCTTCGCCCACGAGCTCGAGGCGGCCTTCCGACCGTCGAAGGACAGGGTGATCGAGCTCATCACGGGGTGGATGTCGTGAAGAGGCCGAGCATCACCCGGCAGGCCTGGGCGCGCGTGCGCCTGTTCGCCATGGACGTCGACGGCATCCTCACGGACGGCACGGTGATCGTCTCCTCGGACGGGACGGAAGCCAAGCGGTTCTCGATCATAGACGGGCTGGGACTCAAGCGCCTCCACGCCGCGGGACTCGAGCTCGCATGGATCTCGGGGCGCGTCTCGGGCGCGACGACCGTGCGCGCGACGGAGCTCATGATCCCCCACGTGATCCAGGGCAGGCAGGACAAGCTCGCCGCGCTCTCGGTGCTTGCGGCGGAGCTTGGAATCGCGCTGAGCGAGTGCGCCTACATGGGCGACGACGTGATAGATGCCCCGGCCATCGCGGCCGTTGGGATCGGGATCACGGTGCCGACCGCGCTTCCAGGGGCCCTCGCCGCCGCCGACTACGTCACCCTCAGGGGCGCCGGCCACGGCGCCGTCCGCGAGATCTGCGACCTCCTTCTCGACGCAAGGGCCCCCAAGGAAGGGAACCGCCGGCCCGCGCGGCGCACTCTCTCCAAGTGAATTGGTCCAGAAAGACTCTCGCCGCAGGGGCCGCCCTCCTCCTGGCGGCCCTCTGCGGGGCCGAGGACACATCGATCGCCCCCCCGGCGAAGAACTGGACCCTTCCCCTCTTCACGAAGGAGGGATACCGGCAGATGACGCTGAAGGGCGCCGAGGTGCGCCCGGTCACCTCCGACCGGGTCGACATCAGCGGCCTGGACGTCACCGTGTTCTCGGGCGGCCCGGAGGCGAAGGTCGACACTGTCATCCTGAGCCCGGAGGCTTCGTTCTCGATCAACGAGAAGATCGCCCGCGGCGACCAGTCGGTCCGGCTGATCCGAGACGACGTGGACGTGACGGGCGTCGGCTGGACCTACTATTACAACGAGAAAAAAGCTCTCATCTACCACGATGCCCATGTAGTCTTCCACTCCGGGCTGCCCGACATCCTCAGATGAGAACCCTCCCTCTCCTTGCGACCGCGGCCGCCCTCGTACTCGCGGCGGTGGCGCGTGCCGCGGACGCGCCGCAGACCACGATCGACTGCGCCGGGCTCGCCGAGTCGACGAGCACGGACACGGAGACGACGACCATCTTCCACGACCAGGTCGTGGCCGTGGGCAACGGGATCACGCTCAACTGCGACTACCTGAAGGTCGTCGCGAACCGGCTCAGCGAGAAGGACTCGACGCTCGGCAAGCACGACACCTTCAAGTACATGCTGGCGACCGGCCACGTCCGGATCGTCCAGACGGATCGGGTCGCGACGTGCGGGCGCGCCGAGGTGTTCCCCGGCGAGGACCGCATCGTCCTGACCGAGAACCCGGTCGTGAAGATCGAGAGCGAGCACTACGAGGCGAGCGGACCCAGGATGGTCCTCTACCGCGGGCAACGCCGGGCCGTCATCGAGGGGACGCCCGACCAGCGCAGCCACATCCTCCTTCCTGCGATCAAGGACCTCGGGTTCCCCGCCGAGAAGCCCGCGCCGCCCGCGGAGGGCGCCCCATCAAACTGATGACGGGCGCCCCATCGATCGTCACCGAGGGACTCGCCAAGACCTACGGAAGCCGCGCGGTCGTCGACGGGGTCGACCTTAAGATAGGCGCCGGGGAGGTGGTCGGACTCCTCGGCCCGAACGGGGCGGGCAAGACGACGACCTTCTACATGATCGTCGGCCTCATCCCCGCGACAAGCGGCCGCGTGCTCCTAAACGGCCAGGACATCACGCGCCTGCGAATGCACCAGAGGGCCCGGCGCGGGATCGGCTACCTGCCTCAGGAGGCGTCCGTGTTCCGCAAGCTGACGGTCGAGGAGAACATCACGGCCATCCTCGAGGCAGTGCACGTCCCGCGCGACGAGAGAAAGGCGCGCCTGCGCGAGCACATCGAGGAGCTGGGCCTCGGGGATGTCTCCAAGCAGAAGGCCTACACCCTCTCGGGCGGCGAGAGGCGCCGCCTCGAGATCGCGCGCGCCCTCGTGACCCGGCCGCATTTCCTCCTCATGGACGAGCCCTTCGCCGCGATCGATCCCATCTCGGTGGCGGAGGTCCAGAAGATCATCCTCCAGCTCAAGGGACGGGGGATCGGGGTCATCGTCACCGACCACAACGTGCGCGAGATCCTCCGTATCGTGGACCGGGCCTACCTGATCCGGGCCGGGCGCGTGCTGACCGAGGGCACGGGGGAATTCCTGATCAACGACGAGAGCGCCCGCAAGTTCTACCTGGGCGAGGATTTCAACCTCTAAGGGGGCGCGGGCCGGGCGCCCGCCGCCCCCGTTTTTCCGTGCGTTCCCCTCCTTGGATGTGCTGAAATGTCGCCATGCAGAAGGCCATCCACGGCATCACTGTCGCCCACTTCTTTGACACGTACCGCGAGAAGCTGAGGCTGGAGCTCGTGGCGGGCGAGGCGGGGCTCCACCGGCTGATCCGCGAGGGGAGCATAAACCGGCCCGCCCTCGCCCTCACCGGATTCTTCAAGTATTTTGCCAACAAGAGGATACAGGTGATTGGGGCCGCCGAGATGACCTACATGAAGACGCGCACGCAGCGCGAGCAGGTGAGGATCTTCAGGGAAATGGCGAGGAGGGCCGTCCCCTGCATCATCCTCACCCGCAATTACAACCCGACGCACCCGATGCTCGCCGTCGCCTCCGAGATGAACCTTCCGCTGTTCCGGACGCCGCTGATCACGATGAACCTGGTCAACCTGGCGACGCTGTGCATCGACAACGAGTTCGCCCCGAGCGGCATCGAGCACGCGACGACCCTCGACGTGAAGGGCGTCGGGGTCATGCTCCGCGGCGACTCGGGCGTGGGAAAGAGCGAGTGCGCCCTCGCGCTCATCGAGCGCGGCCACTCGCTCGTCGCCGACGACCTGACGATCATCAAGCTCCTCGACGAGCGCGAGCTCATGGCGTCGAGCCGCGCCCTCAACCGCGGCTACATGGAGTGCCGCGGGATCGGGATCATCAACATCGCCGAGATGTTCGGGGTAAAGTCGATCCGCCTTGAGAAGAGGATCGACATGGTGGTCTCGCTCCAGGAGTGGACGCCGGACGTCCTCGAGGAGCGCACGGGCCTTGAGCAGAACACCTACGAGATCCTGGGCATGAAGATGCCCCACATTGAGCTCTACGTGAGGCCGGGCCGCGACATGGCGCGGCTTGTCGAGGTGGCGGCCCTCACCCAGGCGCTGAAGAGGATGGGCCACGACCCGGCGAAGGACTTCAACGACAGGCTGATCGCTTTCATGTCGGAGGAGGGACCGGCGAAGCGCACGAAGCTCAAGCTCATCGAGCGCGAGGAGCGCGCCCCGGGCCAGCTCAGCTCCGAGTAACCCCATGGCAGCACCCGAGCGCGCCGATGGGCGCAAGGCCGACCAGCTTCGTCCCGTCACCTTCGAGCCGGACATCGCTCCGCATGCGACGGGATCCGTGCTCGTGCGCTACGGCTCGACCCAGGTGATCTGCGCCGCCACGATCGAGCCCGGGGTCCCCACCTGGATGAAGCAGCAGGGGGTCAAGGGGGGCTGGCTCACGGCCGAGTACTCGATGCTCCCCTACTCGACCCACGAGCGCAAGGGGCGCGACATCAACAAGGGCCGTCTCGACGGGAGGACGGTGGAGATCCAGAGGCTGATCGGCCGCTCGCTGCGGGCCGCGATCGACCTCCAGAAGCTTGGGCAGAACACCCTCTGGCTCGACTGCGACGTCCTCCAGGCCGACGGGGGCACGCGGACGGCGGGCATCACCGGCGCCTACGTCGCCGCGCGCCTCGCGGTCCAGAAGCTGATCGACCAGGGGAACCTGCGCGAGAGCCCGCTCACCGACTCCGTGGCGGCCGTCAGCGTCGGCATCCTCGGCGAGGCGGAGCTCCTCGACCTGGCCTATGTGGAGGACCGGGACGCAGCCGTGGACTTCAACATCGTCATGACGGGCCAGGGCCGCTTCGTCGAGGTGCAGGGCACCGGCGAGGAGTCGACCTTCAGCCACGAGCAGCTCCATTCGCTCCTCGACCTGGCGCAGAAGGGCCTCAGGGAGCTCTCAGCGATGCAGGCGGCCTTCCTCGCGGGACGCCTTCTCCCGACGTGAGGCCGTGGCCCTTCGCGAGAAGCAGTACCGGTGGGTCTGGGACCTGAGGGCGCCGCCCGATGCCCTCTGGCCGCGGGTGTCGGACACGGACCGGTTCAACCGCGACTGCGGGCTCCCGCCCTTCCGGCGCCGGGCCCCTGCGCCGGGCGAGCCGCCGGCAGAGCCGGGGGTCCGCCGGCTCGCGGCCTCCTACCTCGGGATCGTGGGCGAATGGGAGGAGCGCGAGTTTGAATGGGTCCAGCCAGTTCGCTTCGGCGTCGAGCGCATCTTCTCGAAAGGGCCCCTGGCGCGAATGGTCATCCTCTGCGAGCTCGCCCCGGCAAACGGCGGCGGCACGGCGCTGACCTACGAGACTCGGATCACCCCGCGCGGCCTCCTGGGCGCGGCGCTGGTTCCCTTTGCAATCGGCTTCAGGATGCGAAGGGAGGCCGGCCGGGTCGTCCGGGGGTACGACGCCGCCGCCCTCCGGAAGATGGCCGTCGGCGAGACCGTGGAGGCGCCGTCCCTACTCCGGGGCAACAGCGCCAAGCTCGCCTCGATCGCCTCTGGGTTGGTCTCAAGGGACCGCCAGCCCGGGCCCCTCGTCGGGCGCCTCTGCGCGTACGTGGCGGGAGCGGACGACCTCTCCGTCTCGAAGATCCGGCCCTACGCACTCGCGGACGCGTGGGGCGCCAGCAGGCGCGAGACGCTCGACCTCTTCCTCCACGCGACCCGCGCGGGCATGCTCGACCTGAGCTGGGAGGTCCTCTGCCCCCACTGCCGCGGTCCCGGCCAGGCGAGCTCCAGCCTCTCCGGCATCTCGGGCGACTCCCACTGCGAGTCGTGCGGGATCGATTTCACGGCCAACTTCGACCAGTCGGTCGAGCTCACGTTCGTCCCGAACCCCTCGGTGCGCGCCGTCACGCGCCTGGAGTACTGCATGGGGGGCCCGCAGATCACCCCCCACGTCGTCGCCCAGAGGCGACTCAGGCCCGGCGACAGCCTCACGCTCGCGATCACGTATCCTGACGGCAGATACAGGGTGCGGGCCCAGGGCCTCCCGGTCCAGCACGCCTTCCGGGTGGAGGCGGGCGGCGAGTCCTCCGCCAGGATAGAGGTGGGACCGGGCGCCGCGCCCGTGGACGAGCCGTCCGTGGCCCCGGGCGGCATTCTCCAGATCGTGAACACGGGCTCCGAGCCCCGCCTCGCGGTCGTCGAGCGGGTCGCCTGGAGCGACCAGTCGGTCACGGCCGCCGCCGTGACCTCGCGCCAGGTCTTCCGGGACCTCTTCTCGCGCGAGATCCTGCGCCAGGGAGAGAAGATCTCCGTCGGGTCGATCACGATCGTCTTCACGGACCTCAAGAACTCGACGAGCCTCTACAGCGATATCGGCGACGCGCCAGCCTTCGGGCGCGTCCTCACCCACTTCGACACGCTCAAGAGCGCCGTCGACGCCGAGGGGGGCGCGGTCGTGAAGACGATGGGCGACGCCATCATGGCAGTCTTCACGGACCCGGCCTGCGCGGTCCGGGCGATGAGGTCCGCCCAGGCGGCGCTCCTCGCGCCCGGCGACGGCGGGATGCCGCTGCACCTCAAGTGCAGCATCAACCAGGGACCGTCCCTCGCCATCAACCAGAACGAGCGCCTGGACTACTTTGGCACCACGGTGAACGTCGCCGCGCGCCTCTGCTCCGTCTCGACGGGCGCGGACATCGTCGTCTCCGAGCGGATCGCGAAGGACCCGGGCGTGGCGGGAATCCTCTCCGACCCGGCTGGGCGCCTCGCCGCCCGGCCCGATTCCGCGGTGCTCCGGGGGCTGGGTGAATTCCCATTCAGGTTCTGGAGGCTGGCCGGCGCACTTTTAGGCGTGCCTCCAACGGGATGATTCTGCCACACCTTAGGGCCCGTCGATGAACATCCACGAGTACCAGGCCAAGGCCCTCTTCGAGAAATTCGGGATCGCCGCGCCCAAGGGCGTCGCAACAAAGGCGCCCGGGGAGTTCACGACCGCGCTCGCCATGCTTCCGGAGGGCCCGATCATGGTCAAATCCCAGATCCACGCCGGCGGCCGCGGAAAGGGGACCTTCACCGACGGGTACAAGGGAGGCGTCAAGTTCTGCAAGACCAAGGCGGAGGCGCTCGAGGCCGCGGCGAGGATGCTCGGCAACACGCTGGTCACGGTCCAGACCGGCCCGGCTGGCCGCAAGGTGCAGACCATCTATTTCACGGCCGCGAGCGACATCAAGAAGGAGTACTACCTGGCGGTCCTCCTCGACCGCGCGGCGTCGCGCCCCGTCATCGTCGCCTCGACCGAGGGCGGCGTCGAGATCGAGAAGGTCGCGCACGAGACGCCGGAGAAGATCTTCAAGGTCATAGTCGACCCGGCCTACGGGCTCGCCGACTTCCAGGTGCGCGAGCTCGCCTCGGGCCTCGGGCTATCCGGGACGGAGTCCAAGAACGCCGCGAAGGTCATCCGCGGACTCTACGCGATGTACTGGGCGACCGACGCCTCCATGATCGAGGTGAACCCGCTGATCACGACGCCGACGGGAGAGGTGCTGGCCCTCGACGCGAAGGTCTCCTTCGACGACAACGCCCTCTTCCGCCAGCCGGAGATCGTGGCACTCAGGGACCTGAACGAGGAGGACCCGAAGGAGATCGAGGCCTCGAAGCACGGGCTCAGCTACATAGCCCTCGACGGGAACATCGCGTGCCTCGTCAACGGGGCCGGCCTCGCCATGAGCACGATGGACATCATCAAGCATTTCGGCGGCAACCCCGCCAACTTCCTCGACGTCGGCGGCGGGGCCTCGAAGGACCAGGTCGTCGCGGCCTTCAAGATCATACTCGGCGACCCCAACGTGAAGGGGATCTTCGTCAACATCTTCGGCGGGATCATGGACTGCAACGTGATCGCGACCGGGATCGTCGAGGCCGTGCGCGAGGTGGGCCTTCGCCTGCCGCTCGTCGTGCGCCTCGAGGGCAACAACGTCATGGCCGGCAAGGCGACCCTCGCCGCGTCAGGGCTCACCATCGTCTCCGGCGACTCGATGGCCGACGCCGCGCAGAAGATCGTGAAGCTGGTCTCCGGCTAGGCGAGACGACGACTTTCCATGGCAATCCTGATCACACCCCAGACCAAGATCCTCGTTCAGGGGATCACGGGCGACTTCGGCGGCCGGCACGCGAGGCTTTCCCTCGACTACGGCACGCTGGTCGTGGCGGGCGTTACGCCGGGCAAGGGCGGGCAGTTCTTCGAGCACGGGGCGCACCGGGTGCCGATCTTCAACACCGTGAAGGAGGCGGCCCACTCCACGGGCGCATCCGCCTCGGCCATCTTCGTTCCCCCTCCGTTCGCGGCGGACGCGATCCTGGAATGCGCGGACGCCGGCCTCGACCTTGCGGTCGCGATCACGGAGGGGATCCCGATCCGGGACATGATTCGCGTGAAGCGCGCGATGGCCGGCAGCAGGACCCGGCTCCTCGGCCCCAACTGCCCCGGCGTCGTGACGCCCGGGACGGGCGAGCTCTCGAACGGCGGGTGCCGGATCGGGATCGCCCCCGGCTACATCCACCGCAAGGGCAACGTGGGCGTCGTCTCGCGCTCGGGGACCCTCACCTACGAGGCCGTCTACCAGCTCACCGTCCGCGGGATCGGGCAGAGCACGAGCGTCGGGATCGGCGGGGACCCCGTGAACGGGACATCGCACCTCGACATTGTCCGGATGTTCAGCGCCGACCAGGAGACCCGCGGGATCGTCATGATCGGGGAGATCGGCGGAAACGCCGAGGTGGAGGCCGCGCGCTGGATAAAGGCCCACTGCAAGAAGCCCGTCGCGGGCTTCATCGCCGGCTCGACGGCGCCTGCCGGCCGCCGGATGGGCCATGCCGGGGCGATCGTGGGGGGCGCTGAGGACACCGCGGCCGCGAAGATCGCCGTCTTCAAGGAATGCGGGATCGAGGTCGCGGTCACGCCGTCCGACATGGCAGACGCCCTCATCCGCGCGGCCCAGGCGATGGGCGTCGCGCTGGGCTAGGTTGTTTTTTTCTCCCAAAATCGTTGGAATCCTGGAAGCCCCGTGCCAGGGTTCCCCCCCGTGAATAGGATTCTTACGGTCATCCTGGCATTCTGCCTCACGCTCGGGGTGGCAGGCGGCCTCATGGGATTCGCACCGTCAACCCAGCGCTGCCCGGAAAAAATGGGCCACTGCCCGTCCCACAGGTCCGCCGGCGGCGACAGGCCCCCCACGAGCCCGTGTACGGCGAGCTGCCCCATTTGCGCGAACGCCGGAATGACAAGCTTGGACCATTCGGAGCCCGTCCGCGTGTCGTGGATGAGCGACCCCCGGCCCGCGGACGCCGGCTGGCTCGCGGAAGCGGTGACATATCCACCTCCTCTTCCGCCGCCGCGCCTAATGGCAAGCTAGCTCAAATTCACTCTTAAACTCTAAACTTAAGGATAATGAAAAAACTACATCTCCTCATTGCGAGCATGGCCATCGTGGCCGCGGTCGCAGTGGGTTATTCGGCGACCAAGTCGCCGATGCAGACGCCGAAGGCGCAGGACACCTGCCCCAGCGGGTGCCCCGCCCACGGCTCATGCGACTGCAGTCCATGCGACTGCGTTTCGTGCAGCCGCTGACCGGCAGCTAGGCTAGTTCCGAGGCCCGCACCATGGGGTGCGGGCCTCCTTCTTTTGGCGGCCGAGCCCGCGCCTATGCGCCGCCGTCTTTGGGGAGCCGGTGCTCGACAAGCTTCGCGTATTTGTAGAACGAATTCTCGAAGCGCAGGACCGCGATCACGAGGCCGGGGCCGCCGTCCAGGAACCCAAGCTGGAGGACGTAGGCCTTGAAGAACGCCCACTTTGCATGGAAAAGCGCCTTTAGGAAGCTGGAGGTCCTCCCCTCTCTCTCCTGCTTGAAGACACCCAGCGAGGTATACCGGTTCATCTTCGCGATGGCCTCGACGAGCGTCTTGTACGGGATCTGCTCGATCGGGTGGCTCATCTTCCCGAGCCGGCCCTCGAGGATCCATCCCTCGTGCACGTCATCCATGACGGCGTAGGTCAGCTTTCCCCGCCTGAAGAGCTGGGGCTGGCGGTAGTCGGGAAACCAGCCGCCGTGGCGGATCCGCCGGCCGAGGAGGATGTTCTGCCTGGGTACCTGATAGGCGTCCAACGACCCGGGGTCGGCCACGATCCGCAGGATCTCGTCCCGGGCCGCCGGTGTGCAGCGCTCGTCGCAGTCGAGGCTGAAGATCCAGGGCTGGGTCGTGTGCTCGATCCCCGCCTGGCGAAGGAGGCCGAACTTCTTGAAGGGGATCTGGACGACGCGCGCGCCGTGCCGGTTCGCGATCTCGACCGTGAGATCCGTGCTGAAGGAGTCGATGACGACGATTTCGGCCGCCCACATCACGCTCTCAAGGGCCGGTCCGATCTTTTCCTCCTCGTTCTTCGAGAGGATGTAGACGGATACCGGGGGTTTGGACGCCATGGCGGGGCTCAGAGGGGGAGCTTCAGGTCTTTCCCGCGGCAGAGCGAGCGATTTGATAGAGGTATCCGCACGAGCGCCATGCGCGCACGAGGGCCGCCTTCGCCGAGCCCGTGCGCAGGATGAGCAGAGAGAGGAGGGCCACGACGAGAAACCCCGCGAGCTTTGCTGCCGAGCCCGCAGCGCGCGACGCCATATACCCAAGGGGCGAGCGCCCGGACGCGCGCAGAGTCCGCACCTGGTCCACGACGCGGGAGCGGGCCGAGTCGAACGCGTGCCGCGTCGCGTAGCCGAACGTCAGCCTGTCGGCGGACATCTGGTGGAGGGCGCGTGCGCCCGGCACAAACCACGCCTCGAGTTCAGCCGAGCGGATCCGCCGGATCATCTCGCTGTCGCCGCCGCCGAAGAGGCGCTCGCCTTGGCGGTCGAGCGTCGCGTCGAATTTCCCGAAGCGCTCGAAGACCCACCTCGGGAACGCGAAATTGGCCCCCATCGGCGCCTGGCCGGGCGGCAGCGGCCCCGGGTCGCGCCTGAAGCCGAGGGGCCTGTGCGCCTTCTCGAGCCACCCGGGGACGCCGTCCGGGAAAACAGGGACCACCTCGCCTCCGACGACGCCGATCCGGTGGGCGCTGTCCGAGGAGAAGGGGGCGACCAGCTGCGCCAGCCAGTCCGGACCCACGATGATGTCGTCGTCCGCCAGCACGATCACGTCCCCCCTGGCCTCGTCGATCGCCCGGTTTCGGCCGTGATCGAGCCCCTGGCGGGTCTCGACAACGAGCCTGGGCGCCGGCACCGCAGTGGCGAAGGACGCAACGGCTTCCCTCGTGTCGTCCGTGGAATTGTTGTCGACCACGATGAGCTCCCAGCCACCGGCCGGGTAGTTCTGGCGGACCATGCCTGCAAGCGTCTCCCGGAGGAGGCGGGAGCGGTTGTAGGTCAGGACTGCGACCGTGACACGGGGCGTGGACATTAAAAAAAGGGCGATTTGGCGTGAGTTTTCAACTGATGACCAACGAGTTGCGGGTAACCAAGCCCAATTCCAAAAAAAACTCTGGACGGAACAGCGCCAAATTCCATCATTTCCGACGCATCAGGAACGAATCGGCCCTCAAAAGCCGGTTCTGCCAACCGGGCCGGGAGCGGCCACGGTGGATCGGGCGAAAGCCCGGATGTGCGAGGCCGAAAGGCCCCGAACCAAAACGCTCCCGAAAGCGATGACCGACCTGATGCCCAGGTCGGTCTTTTGCTTTCAGCCCCTGCTGCGCGATACCATCAACAACGAACATCACGCACCATGAGCACGACAGCCGAACACTCCGGTATCCGCATCGCCGCGGACAACCCCAACCACCACCTCTGGAACAACCACGGGACCTGGTTCCTGCACTACACCGTGCATCCGACGCCCTTCACGAAGGACAGGATACGCAGGTCATTGGGGACCAAGGACCTGGAGACAGCCCGTTCCCGCAGGGACGCGTTCTTCTCGCACCTTGTCGGCAAGCAGGCCGCAGCCTGACGTCCGGCTAGGCGTGCACGGCCTGCGGGTCGAAGGCCGCCATGACCTCCGAGCCGATCGCATCGGCGAGGAGGCGGCCCCTTTGGCTTAGCCGGATAAGATCCCCCGCGCGCGCCGCCAGACCCTCGTCGGCGAGGCGCTCGACGAGCGCCCCGACGCGCTCCCAGGGCGCCCCCGGGCACCGGGACCTGAGGAGCGAGAGGTCGACGCCGGCGTTCATCCGGAGGCCGAACACCAGGGCATCCTCGGCAAGGAGGGCGGCCGAGAGCTCCGAGCGGTCCCGGGTCATCCTCTCGCCACGCCCGACCTCGGCCGACCACTCGGCGAGGTCGGCGACGTTGGCGCCCCGCCATCCCCCGTGCTGCGAGGCCGCGGAGGGCCCGAGGCCGACCCATTCCCCCATCCTCCAGGTATTGATGTTGTGGATGCAGACGTGGCCGGCCCGGGAGAAGTTTGATACCTCGTACTGGGCGTAGCCCGCGGCGCCCAGGCGCTCCCAGGTGCGCTCGTACATCGCAGCCTCGTTGCCGGGGTCGAGCCGGATCCTCCCCTGCGAGAGCTTGACCCAGAGGGCCGTGTCCTCCTCGAAGGTCAGGCAGTAGGTCGAGATGTGGTCGGGGGCGAGCGCAAGCGCCTCGTCGATGTCCCCGTCCCATTCCCCGGCGCTCTGCCCCGGAAGGGCGAACATGAGGTCGAGGTTCACGCTCGCAAAGCCGGCGTCGCGGATGAGCCCGTAGGCGCGCAGGGCCTGCTCGCGGGTGTGCGCCCGGCCGAGGGCGTCAAGGAGGGCGGGCCTGAAGCTCTGGACGCCGAGCGACACGCGGGTCACGCCAGCGGAGCGCAGGACCGAGAGGCGCTCGCGGGTGACCGAGGCCGGGGCGAGCTCCACCGTCCACTCGAGCGGCGCCTCCCCTCCCGGGAGCGCGCGAACGACGCCCGCAAGGCGCTCGAGGTCGCCGGGCGCCAGGAGCCCCGGCGTGCCGCCGCCCCAGAAGACGGTGCCCAGCGGCCGACGCCAGCCGACGAGCGCGGCCTCGGCCTCCACCGATTTTATGAAACCCTCGACCGATCCCGCGGTCGGACGGACTTGGTAGAAAGCGCAGAAGTCGCAGGTGCTGGCGCAGAACGGAACGTGGACGTAGAGGCCCGGCGGCCCCACGTCCTCAGCTTTGGCTTGCTCCTCTGCGGCGACACCCCTCATTAATAGCATCGAAATGGACCCTAAACGATTTTCCTTCGCGAGACAATTCATGGCCCGGCCGTGCTCCCTCCTCGCCCTCTTTGCCCTGTGCGGATGCACGACGGTCAAGCTCACGAACCTGACGCCGTCCTCACTCCCCGAGAACCCCTCCGGGATCTACACCTTCACGCTCAGGGTCGTGCCGCAGTCGAACGCGGTCTCCCAGGCCAGCATCGCGCCCCGCATCGTCGTCGGGGCGGAGAGCCACGACATGGTGAAGAGCGACGTCTCACCCCAGATCTTCGAATTCGACTACAGGCTGCCGGCCTTCCAGACCGACATAGGCTACTATTACGTCGTCGATTACAGTGCCCAGAACGCGGGCTCGCAATTCCCGGCGCAGGCCTACACGCCCCTCCAGCACGCGTCGATCGTGACGCGCTACGTCCTCTCGCTCGAGGCCAACCGCGGGCCGGTCGGTGCCCGGGTCGGCGTCCTCGGCCGGGGCTTCACGCCCCAGGACCTGATCGGCTTCGACGGCACCCCCGTCCGGACCGTCTTCGAGTCGCCGACCTCGCTCGGCTTCTACGTGCCGGCGCTCGAGACCGGCAAGACCTACTCGGTGACCCTTTCAAGCGCCGCGGGGAACTCGAACGTCGGCACCTTCCGCGTCGACCCGAGCGAGGTGACGGCCGAACCGACGTCGCTCACGCTTTCGCCCGGGACCAAGCAGACCCTCACGTTCACGATCGGCCAGCCGGCCCCCGCGGGCGGCCTGCTCCTCGACGTGACGACCGATGTGCCGGAGAGCGTCATCATGCCAGAGGTTGTGGTGGCCCAGGGCCAGACATCGGTCTCAATCGACGTCCAGGGCGGCAAGCCCGGCACAGGCAGCCTTTTCCTCAAGGGATACGGGAGCGGGGAAGTCTCCGTGCCCGTGACGGTTGCGGTGCCGGCGATGCTGGCGCCCGCCCCTGCAATGCCGTCCGCGTCCTCGAAATAGGCCGCATACCGGCGGCCAAAGATAGTTTGAAAAGCCGCGTCGGCGCGGCAACCTTCCGACCCGTGGAAAACAAGGAAGCGAAGCTGTCGTTCGAGGCGGCCCTCGCCAAGCTAGAGACAATCGTCGAATCCATGGAAACCGGGGAGGTGCCGCTCGCGGACCTCCTCTCCAAGTTCGAGGAGGGCAACAAGCTCTTGAAGCACTGCGAGGGGCGCCTGAAGGAGGCGGAGCTCAAGATCGAGCAGCTCAAGAAGGAGCGCGACGGGGTCGCCTTCGCGAAATTTGAAACGGAGCGCGAGGGCTGATGAGCGCCCCGCCAGCCCGTCTCCTCGACTCGATCAAGGGCCCTGCCGACGTCAAGGCCCTCCCGGCTTCCGACCTTCCGCGCCTCGCGCAGGAGATCCGCGACGAGATCATCGCAGTCACTGCGGCCCAGGGCGGCCACGTGGGCCCCAATCTCGGCGTCGTCGAGCTCACGATAGCGCTCCACCGGGTCTTCGAGACTCCAGGCGATTCCCTGGTCTTCGACGTCGCCCACCAGGGCTACGTGCACAAGCTCCTCACCGGCCGCGGCGGGGCGTTCTTCCGCGGTCTGCGCCACACGGGCGGGGCAAGCGGTTTTCTCTACCGCCCCGAGAGCGAGCACGACTCCTTTGGCGCCGGCCACGCCGGAACGGCTCTCAGCGCCGCGCTCGGGATGGCGACGGCGCGCGACCTGAAGGGGACGGGCGAGCATGTCGTCGCCGTGTGCGGCGACGCGGCCTTCACATGCGGGATCACGCTCGAGGCCCTGAACAATGTCGTCAGCTCGACCAAGCGGCTCGTTGTCGTCCTCAACGACAACCAGTGGTCCATCGCGAAGAACGTGGGCGCCATGGCCAAGTACCTGAACCGGCTGAGCACGAGCACGACCTACAACCGGGTCCACCACGACCTAGAAAAATTCTTCATGGGCCTGCCGCACGGCCACGAGATGAACCAGCTCTGGGTCAAGTGGAAGCGCGAGACGAAGGACTTCTTCGTCAATTCGAGCCTGTTTGAGAAGTTCGGCCTGCGCTACATCGGGCCCATCGACGGCCACAACCTCGACGAGCTCCAGAAGAACCTGGAATTCGCCAAGCATTGCGACGTGCCGGTCCTCCTCCACGTGATCACGATGAAGGGCAAGGGCCTCGACGCGGCGATCAACTCGCCGGAGAAGTTCCACGGCGTGGGCGCCTTCGACCCCGTGACGGGCGACAGCGTGAAGCCCAAGGCCGGGACGCCTCCGACCTACCAGGACGTGTTCGGGGCCGCCGTCACGCGCCTCGCGAGGGAGGACCCGCGGATCGTGGGAATCACGGCCGCGATGCCGAGCGGCACAGGCCTCTCCAAGCTCGCGGCGGAGCTTCCGCGGCAGTTCTTCGACGTCGGCATCGCCGAGGAGCACGCCGTCCTCTTCGCGGCCGGCCTGGCGACCAAGGGGATGCGCCCCGTGTGCGCCATCTATTCCACCTTCCTTCAGCGGGCCTACGACCCGATCATCCACGACGTCGCGCTCCAGGGTCTCCCCGTCACCTTCTGCATGGACCGGGCGGGCCTCTCCCCCAACGACGGCCCGACGCACCACGGCCTCTTCGACATCGCGTACCTTCGCTGCGTGCCGAACCTGACCGTCATGCAGCCCAAGGATGAGGACGAGCTGGTCGACATGCTCCAGACCGGGATCGAACTCGGCTCGCCGGCCTTCATCCGCTACCCGAGGGGCCCCGGGATGGGGGTCCGCGTCAAGGACCGCCCAGAGAGCCTCGAGGTCGGCCACGCCGAGGTCCTTCGCGAGGGCTCGAACATCGTCCTCTGGGCGCTGGGCCCCATGGTGCGGGACGCGCTGCGCATCGCCGACAGGCTCCAGGCGGAGGTGAACCTCTCCGTGGGCGTCGTGAACGCGCGCTTCATCAAGCCCCTCGACCGGACGCTCCTCCTCAGCCAGGCGGCGGTCGTGCCCCTCATCGTGACGCTCGAGGACCACGCCCTGGCAGGCGGCTTCGGAAGCGCCGTCCTCGAGGCCCTCCAGGAGGCCGGCTGCACGGCCGCCGTCGAGCGGATCGGCTGGCCGGACACGTTCGTCCAGCACGGCTCCAGCGTGGAGGAGCTGCGCGCGGCGAACGGCCTCTCCCCCGACCACATGCACCGGCGCATCCTCGACCGCTGGAGGAACCTGAGCGCCGAGCGCATCGAGGCCGACGCCTGAGCGCCCGGCCTACGGGGCCGAATTCACGGCGCCGACGAAGGCCTCGCGCGCCTCGACGTGCGGGTTGTGGCCGGAGTTTTCCAGGACCGCGATCCGCGCCGCGGGGAACGCATCCATGATCGCCCCATGGTCGGCCGGCTCGACGTAGCGCGACCTGCCGCCGGCGATGAAGAGGGCGGGCCCCTTGAAACGGTCCCCGGGAACCAGCGGGTTCCGCTCGAGGGCCGGAAGCGCGGCCTCGAGCGCCGGGATATTGACCATCCATTTCCAGCCGGCGGGCGTCCTCTCGAGGTTCGTGAGGACGAACTTGCGCATGGCCGCGTCGGAAACCGCCGGCGCCATCAGGGCCTCGGCCTGGGCCCGGTTGCCGAGATTGGCAAGGTCGAGCCCGCCCATCGCGCGGAGCTCCGCGCCCCGGTCCGGCCAATGGTAGTCCCTGGGGGCGATGTCCACGACGACCAGCCGTCCCACCCTCTCAGGTCTGCGGCAGGCGAGGAGCATCGCGACCTTGCCGCCCATGCTGTGGCCTATGAGTTCGGCGGAGCCGATGCCCCGGGCGTCGAGCCACGCGAGGACGTCGCCCGCCATGGCGGCGTACGACATCTCCTCGGCATGCGGCGAGAGGCCGTGGTTGCGAAGGTCGAGGGCGTACGCCCTGCGGCCGACGGCAAGGTCCTTGCCCGCCGTCAGCCAGTTGCGCGACGAGCCGAGGAAGCCGTGCAGGATGACGCGCGGCGGCTCGCCCGAGCCGCCGAAGTCCCGGTGGAAGAGCGCGACGGGCTGCGGATCTGGTGCGGTCGGCATTTGGGGGGAAGGCGCCCCATGCTGCCAACGATCGCGGCCGCTCCAACATTGAATTATCCACACCGAGCCCTTCGAATGGCGCGGATGACGGAGCCCGAGAAACTCACCCCGATGATGCAGCAGTACTTCGAGGTGAAGCGCGGGCTGGCGAAGGACACGCTCCTTCTCTTCCGCCTCGGCGACTTCTTCGAGCTCTTCTTCGAGGACGCGGTCGTCGCCTCGCGGATCCTCGGCCTCACCCTCACCCACCGCCAGGAGCATCCCATGGCGGGACTCCCGCAGCACGCTCTCGACACCTACGTGGGGAAGCTCCTGGCCGCCGGAAAGAAGGTCGCGATCTGCGACCAGGACGAGCCGGCCCGCCCGGGCAGGCTGGTCCGCCGGAGGCTGACGCGGATCCTCTCCCCCGGGACAACGCTCGCGGCCAACCAGCTCGAGGCCGCGCGCAACCGTTACCTGTGCGCGGTCTCGGTCAACGGGAAGGGGCTCAGCGCCGCGTGGATGGAGCTCACGACGGGGGAGTTCAGGGCGGCGTCCGCAGAAAGGCCCGGCGACCTCCTGCCGGCCTTGACGTCCCTCGACCCGGCCGAGCTCCTCGTGGAGGAGGGCGAGATCCAGAGGTGGGCCGGCGCCCCCCACGAGGCGTCCGGCCTCCACGCACTCCACGCATTCGCGGCGGGTCGCACCGTGACCGAGCTGCCCGCCTACCGCTTCGAGACCGCCGCCGGGGCCCGCGCGGTCCGGGAGGCGATAGGGGTCCTCAACCTCCAGGGCTTCGGTTTCGCCGAGGACCATCCCGCGCTCGGCACGGCGGGGGCCGTGGTCGCCTATGCGACCGGCAACCTCTGCGCCAGGCCGGAGAACCTCCGGGCAATCCAGGAGCACCGCAGCACGCGCACGCTTCTCCTGGACCCCGCCACCCTGCGCAACCTGGAGATCTTCGCCTCGACCCGCGGCGGCCGCCAGGGATCGCTTCTCTCGGCCATGGACGGGACGACCACCGCCGCCGGCGCCCGGCTCCTCGAGCGCTGGCTCGCGACTCCGACGCTTGACCTTGACGAGGTCCGCCGGCGCCACGCGCTCGTCGGGGAGCTCGTGGCGCAGCCCGCGCTCCTGGCCGAGATCCACGCCTCGCTGGCCGGCGTCCGCGACATCCCCCGCATCCTAGGCCGGCTCCAGAACCGGCTGCGCAACCCGAGGGAGCTCTCCGGCGTGCGCGACACCCTCGCGCGGGTGCCGCAGGTGCGCGCCTCCCTGGGCGGCCTCGGGCCCAAGGCCGCCGCGCTGCGCGACCGCGTGAGCGAGCTCCCCGGGCTTCTCGCGCTCCTTGGGAGCGCCCTCGCGGACGAGCCGCCTGGGGACGTCGCCGAGGGAAACTTCATCCGGGCGGGCCACGACGGCGAGCTCGACAGGCTCCGCGCGCTCATGAGCGGCAACAAGACCTGGCTCGCGGACCTGGAGCGCGGGGAGCAGGAGCGGACGGGGATCAGGAGCCTCAAGGTCAGGTACACGGGCAACTTCGGGTACTACATCGAGGTCACCAAGGCGAACCTCCACCTAGTCCCCGCCGACTACGTCCGCAGGCAGACCACGGTGGGGGGCGAGCGCTACGTGACCGACGCCCTGAGGCAGAAGGAGCGCGAGATCCTCCACGCCGAGGAGAACGCCCTCGCCCGCGAGAGGGAGATCCTGGACACGGTCGTCTCCGCGGTCCTGGGGGAGTCCGAGGCTCTCGGCCGGACGGCGGAGGCGCTTGCAGAGGCCGACGTCCTCTGCGGCTGGGCCGCGATCGCGCGCAACTGGGACTACTGCCGCCCGGAGATCGACGAGGGCGACTCGCTCGACATCTCCGAGGGGCGCCACCCCGTCGTCGAGCAGGGCTTCAGGCTCGGCGAAGCCGGCGCCGGCCCGTCCCAGGCGTTTGTGCCCAACGACACCATGCTCTCGTGCGACGACGCCCAGATCGCCCTCATCACCGGCCCCAACATGGCCGGCAAGTCGACCTACATTCGCCAGGTCGCGCTCATCGTCCTCATGGCCCAGGTCGGCTCGTGGGTCCCGGCCAAATCGTGCCGGTTCGGGAGGGTCGACAGGATCTTCTCGCGCGTGGGCGCGAACGACGACCTCTCGCGCGGCAACTCGACGTTCATGGTCGAGATGAACGAGACTGCCAACATCCTGAACAACGCGACGGACCGCTCGCTCATCATCCTCGACGAGATCGGGCGCGGGACATCGACCTATGACGGCCTCAGCATCGCCTGGGCCGTCGTCGAGCACCTGCACCGCGACCCGATGCGCGGACCTCGGACGCTCTTCGCCACGCATTACCACGAGCTCACCCAGCTTGAGAAGAGCCTCGCGCGGCTGCGCAACCTGTCGGTCGCCGTCAAGGAGTGGAACGACGAGATTGTCTTTGTGCGCCGGGTCGTCGCGGGCGCGGCCGACAGGAGCTACGGGATCCAGGTGGCCCGCCTCGCGGGGCTCCCCCCGGAGGTCATCGACCGCGCGAAGGCGATCCTCGCGCGCCTGGAGGGCGAGGACTCCACAATGGCCCTCCCCTCGCCCGAGGCCCGCCCGAAGAGGAAGATCACGGTCGCGCCCGCGGACACGGGCCAGCTCGACCTGCTCTAGGCGGCGCCGTGGGACGGTGTCCTCAGATGATCCGGCAGCAGATGAGGGCGTCCTCGTCGACCTCGTAGACGGCGCACAGCCTGTGGTAGCCGTCCGCGATCATGACGATGCCGTTCGGCTCATCCCTCACGAGAAGGAGCGGGGCAAGGCCCTGGCCCTTGCGGATCCTGATCCGGTCCTTCTCCACGTGGGAATTGCTCACGCCGAGCAGGGGGAGCCGCGATGCCCTGAAGATGTCCTTGGCCTTGAATTGAACCACGGGGGCGCCCTTCAGCCTGGCGATCATGTTGGTCACCTTCTTGCGGTCATAGATGAGGGAGAGGTAGGACCTCGCCGCGGGGAAATCGTGCGCCTCCACGGCGGGAAGCCATCGGACCTTATTCTGCTTTGCGGCGGACATTGCGCGACCCCCATGAATGCCTCCCTGCGGCCCGGGGCAAGCATCGGCTATCCGGGGCCCCCGATGCCCCCGGGCCTCGTCAGGCGTCGCCTGTCGGCACGATCCCGGCGTTCTCGACCATCAGGATGACTGTTTTCTCGGGGGCGCGAGTGCGGTGCAGGGCGCCCCTCGGGACGACGAATCCCTGCCTCGGGAGAAGCTCGATCGTCCGGCCCTCCAGGTCGATGAGGAGCCGGCCCTCGATGACGAGGAAGAACTCGTCGTCCTTCTCGTGGCTGTGCCAGTGGTACTCACCCTGGATGACGCCCAGCCTGACGACCGAGTCGTTCACACGGCACAGCGTCTGGTTGTACCAGCGGTCCCTGCACGCGGAAACCAGGGCGGGGATGTCCACGAGCTCAAGCTGCGGGTAGAGGACGTTCAGGTGCGTCGCGTAGGGGTAGTCCTGCTTGGAATCCATGGTTGGCCGGGTTCAACCGTCTCCCATTTCCCCGGGAGCAGGCAAGCGAAAGGCCACGCTACTTGCTCGCTGCCGCGAATGTCCCCACCTCGGCGCGGCACTTCCCAAGGGCCGCCTCAAAGGCCGGGCTCTGGTCGAGCTCCGCCACGATGGCCGCGGCCAGGAGCCTGCCGCCCGCAAGGTCGGTCGGGTAATGCACCCCTCCGATCACGCGGCCCCACGCCATTTTTTGCGCGCACTCGAGAAGGGCGTCGCGCTTGTCAGGGAAGATCTCCGAGAGCACGCCCGCCTCCAGGAAGAACCGAATTGTGTGCCCGCTCGGGTAGGACGGATCATCGGGCTTTTCCACGCAGGGTCGCACGCGCGGGTCGGCCTCGAACGGCCTCGGTCGGCCGAAGAACTTCTTGCTGGCGTTGACGGCTCCCCTGGCGTCGGCGACGACCGCTTTCAGGAGAGAGCGCGTCTGCGGCAGGTTCTCGTCCGTGAACCATGGGCCGATCACGTCCGTGAACTCGGACAGGCTGCGGACCCTGTCGATGCGGACGGCCCAGGCGACCTCGTCCGGCGTGCGCCAGGCCTGGACCTGGAGCACGGCATTGAGGTCCGCCTCCGCCGCCATGGAGCCGGGTTCCGGCGGCGCCGGCAGTATCTTCGCAAAGTCGAGGGTGTCCGTCCTTACGAAATGAACCGGCTTCGCGGCGGCGCTCGGCGCGACCGCCTGGGCAACGCCCGCGGGGGCGGCGACCGCCAGTAGCGAGCCCGCGAGGAACGCCCTGGCGAGCTGGATTCGGATCAGGTCGAAAGTCGTGCGAATCGAGGTCATGCGCCGACCTTGGAGGGTCGCCTGCCCGTTAGGAAGCAAGACAAGCGCGAATACCGGATCCAAATGCCTGTTAGGCGGTTGCGCAGAAATTCTGACCCTGTCGTCACCCGGCCTTCTCCCACTTCCTGCGGCCGCCCGGAACGATGCGAAAGAGCGGGTGCGGCTTCGGCTCGGCCAAGCCCCTGAACCCACGCGCGGCTCCCGGCGCCCGCACCCTGAGCTTGCGCTTGAGGTGTCTCCATTCAAGGAGGAGCTGCCCCCTGGTCTCGGCAATCCGCCCAACGAATTTCCGACGGGAGATCTTGGCCGCGTCGAAATTGTAGCCGCGCCGGACGGCCTCGTCCGCAAGGCCCCTGAGGAGCGAGGCGACGGCCGCCACCGGGTCGGGCTGGGCCCGGAACCGGATCAGCTGGGGGTGATGCCTGTAGCCCTTGGTCGCTCCCTTGAGGACCTTCTGGGCGAGGAGTGCCTCCCTCCACGCTGCCACTAGACCCTTCGGGTCAAGGTACCGCGGATGAAGTGTCCACAATCGCATCCATCGGAACATGCCGGGAGATTCCCGGAGGTGCAACGGAGCGCCGAGGAATCAGACGCGTTTCCGCTTACTTGGCTGCGGAACGATCCCGATCCTCGGATCACGTTCTCCCACCAGGGCAACGAGTTGCTCGGCAATGCGTTCGAATCCGTCCCTGGCCTCCGGAAGATAAAGCCATTTTGCCAGTATGGGATGGGGCGAGAGCAGAGGGAATTGAGACATCAGCGAGGCGTGGTTTTCGCGCTCAACGCAAACGAGCACGCCGCGCCACGGCTCCTCCTTGGCCGCAAAGCACAAGACCAGCCTGCCGGCCAGATATACCACCTTCGTTCCGAACATCGCGCCCAGTTCAAACGATGGATCGGACTCCAGTGGCTCCCATAGCCACGCAAGGGGGTGCACCCGCCTCACCCGTCCCATGTCTCGCTCACGCATCGTCAGTTTGGCACGCGACCCTTGACGGCGTTAGCCCGGGCGCTGAGCGCGACACGGCCGCTGGCGTCCGCCGGCAGGCGCTCCCGCATCCGCGATTTGAGAAGCTCGATATCCCCCGGAACCATAGCGGCGAACCTCGCCTTCACGCTCGGCCCTCCGAGGATGGTCGTCCAGTAGTCGTCGAAATCAGCGAATGACCGCCGCACTGTGATCTCCCTTGTCTCGACGCCGGCCAAGCCCGCCCCAACCCACAGTTCCCGCAACGCGTCCATCCTGGACGCGCCTGGGCTCGGCGGCAACACGACCTCAACCCCCATTCCACGCATCTCGGCCTGAAGCGCGTCGTAGGGAAAGCCGCCGCCAAGAAGATCCCACGCGTAGGCCGTGACGGAACCACCCGGGCAGACCACCCGTGCCATTTCGGCAACTCCCCTTGCAGGGTCGGGAACGAAGAAAATCATAAGCGGCATGACGGCCGCGTCGAAGGTGTTGTCGGGGAAGGGCTGTGCCATCGCGTCGCCCTGGCGAAACCGCGCCATACGCAACTCGGGCCGCGAGCGGGCATATTCAAGCTGACCTTCGGCCGGGTCTATCCCCAGCACCGAAGCCGGCGCGCACCGCTTGATGAGAATCTCGGTAAAGGCGCCATTGCCGCAGCCGACGTCGAGCCATCGCAAATTCGGTCCTGGAGCAAGCCAGTCGAGGAAGGTCTCGCCTGCGAGACGGCTCCACTTCCCCATATAGCGTTCATAGGCTGCACCGTCGTCGAAGCGGATCTGGTCGGCCATAATCGGAATTTTCCGCCGGTCGAATGACATGCGACAAGCGGCTTCATGTCGCTGCGTCTCGTGCCAACGTTGACATGAACCGTGCTAGGAGACGCGCCTGAGGCAAGCTTCGGAATCGCCGGGCGGTTCGACATCCCGCGGCCTTCCCTCGCGCCGCAGTTCATATGCCTCGTCGAAAATCTGGACGTTCGGCGACAAGCGGCGAATCCGCTCATAGACCGCGTCCAGTCCCTCGGGGGAATATACCCTCGGGTTGAACCTGCACATGACTGTTGCGCCACCGCTAAGGACGCACTGCCAATAGGGCCGTCCGCTTTGCCTCCTCAATGCGACAACGACGTTGCTTATCTCCCGCACGAGAATGGGACGGTCCGAAAATGGCGGCCGACGCACTAACATCGACTCCCCGTCGAATACAATGCTCTGCAGCGCATAATGGCTGAAGAACGCCGCTGCCGCCGCGACACAGGAAAGGCCGATCCAGGCCTGACGCTCCCTCAAGAGCTCTAAGCCCACAAGTAACGGGACTCCATAGATAACCCCGAAGACGATGCAGGTGTCCCGCGCGACACGAATTACAATACGCCCCGATAGTTGCGCTGGCGGCGTTGCGGCCTCTCCCTCGGGTCCCGGAGCATTCTTCATGTTCAACGGAGTGTTAGCCCAGCGGTGGCATGCACCGGTTCCAGTGGTTGTTTTGCCCTCAGGGTTCGATAACTTGCTGCAAGGCACTGAACGAAGAATCTATGGATACCCATCCTGCCGTGTTCCGTCAGTAATGTCGGAATTGGTGAGCTATCCAATCCGATAACAACGACCCGTCCCTTGATTTCGTCCCTCCCCACGCCGCCGGCAAGCAGTCTTTCGAACGAAATTATCTTTAGGGGCTCCAGGTTCGTGAGGTCCACGCGATAAACGTTTCTTGCGTCAACGGGTATGTAACCGTCTCCAATCTGTATCCTTACGCCGTCGTTTACACGCGCCTTGGCCCCAACCGCCAACTCAAGGCAGCAAAGAATAAGCGACTTGTATGAGGCGCCTCGATATCCCTCAACGAGTGGTATGTCACGACTGTTGAAATCGACGAAGCCAACGTCGGCAGCGGCGTCGAGCAGCGCCGGTAACGGGATCCATCCTTGATCGTCGCGGACTGCGGTGCCGAGGCCGTCGGGAGTGAGTCGAAACCTTGACGGGATCTCCCGCATGGTACTTCCATCGCCGCCGAGGCGAGCCTGCAGGACAACCGGTATCGTGTGCATCGCATCACGCAATGCCGCATCTCCGGCCAGGGTCTTTGGTTGATCGAAGAAAAATTTAAACGCGACTGCCCTGGCGCCGCCGCCAGCGCAAGCGGCCGCGGCCCTTGCCATCAGAGCGCGGTCGTACGGGAACGGCCCGAATTTGGCCTCTGACCCTTCATCGATCATCACAACCGCGAACTTGTCAGAAAATTCGTCCGCTTTAAGGGCCGCCGCGATCCCCAACAGGAAAATGGCCGCGAATCTGGCCATGACTCTTAGGCTAACGGCCTGGTGATTCGCGCTAACAAAGGCGCGGCCTCTGCCCCGCAGGAGACGTACCTGACGAAAGCGCTGGTTCCGGTAATTGGTTCGGCGCGGTACCAGCAGGCCTCTCAAAACTCGACGCGCTCATGATGCCATCGCTTCTAACATCTCTCTGATTGGAGCGTCGACCTGCTCGACCGGAGCATTGGCTAGCGTGGATCGAATCAAATCGGCCAGCGCATCGTCACGACCAGAATAATTCAGCGAAACGACCAGTAAGATATGCAGCGCGGTTTTGAAGGCACCAGCAGCAAGTTCTTTGCGATCCTGCTCCAAGTAAGAAACGCCTGCCTCCCGAAGCAACAGCGCATAGCCCACCATTTTTTCTCGAGCTTGCTCAGGCGACATACCCCTCGCCAAAAGGTTGAGTTGATCGTCAAGCGGTAGGACAGCAAAATCTGAAGCGGGACATCCAAACAACTTCTCTTGCGCCTGCATCATCACCGCTGCCGCTTCCTCTATTTTCCCCGATAAACGCAGCGTTACAATCTGGGCGATCAGTCGCACCAAAATGGCGATGTGCCGCTCGATATAATCTTCTTGGGCAGGCATTCGCGGTATTTCAATCCTTGCCAAATGTTGCCATGAACCGCGCTACGAATGGCGCGGCTCCTGCCCCGCAGGAGACCTGCCTGAGGCAAGCGTCGGGCCCGTCGAGTGGTTCGGCCTCTTCCTATAAAGTACGTGGTGCCGCAGTGGGTGCCCCTGCGGAATACGCGGGTGTTCAAAATCGCCTTCAAGGTCCCGAGTGAAATCGAGTCGCTCCATCAGACGAATCGATCTTAGATTCGAAACCGCAGTGAATGCGACTATTTCGGTGAGTTGGAGCGCCGAGAAGCCATACTCCAGGGCCTGGTGGGCTGCGGCATATGCCAACCCACGGCCCCAGAACTGCCTCCGGAATCGCCAGAGTATCTCGATGCACGGCGTGAAGGGAGCAGTGAACCGAGGGCTCAGGAGTCCAGTCATTCCCGCAAATTCTCCGTCGACATCCACGGCCCAGACACCCCACCCCTTTTCCTCAATTCCGCTTCGCATGCGAGTCAACGAATCGGATGCCTCCTGCCTCGTGAGAGCAGCCGGAAAGTGACGCATGACCTCCGGATCGGCGTTCATCTCGAAATAAAGCTCGAAGTCGGAATCCTTCCACTCGCGAAGAACGACTGAGCTCACGTTTAAATCCTCCGGACGCCGCCTATGAGCCAACCTTTGCGAGGAGCGCCTCCACGCGGTCCTTCGAAACGAGGACTCCCTCGACTGTCGCGCGCGGGCTGAGCTCGATCACGAAGAGATGCTCGGGGCGCCAGAATTCGCTCACCATGCCGAAGTCGATCGAGCCTGACCCGATCGCCTGGTGGTCATGCTCATCCGAACTCACGTCGTGAAGGTGAAAGCCGAGGAGCCTGGCCGCGTTCGCCTCCAGCTGGCCGCGGTGGCTGATGAGTCCCATGCACTCCTTGAGGTGCGCGTGCCCCGTGTCGTGCCAGTATCCCGCAAATGCGGGCGGCGGCATGCCTGAAAGGAACCCGGGGAAATCCGCATCCAAGGGCAGCTCGGGGAAAGCCTCGCGGTTTTCGAGCGCAAGCCTGACCCCTTTCTCGGACGCATAGTCGAGCACGCTGCGGACGCAGTCCTGGGTCCGCTGCCAGTAGGGCACCATTCTCTTTCGGAGCTTCTGAAGCGCCTTCTCGACCAGGGTCCGGTAGTCCCTGTCGCCGGACTTGACCGCATCCCGGTGGGCGGCCCGGTACGCGGTCATGTGCCTGTCCGGCTCCAGCCAGAAATACCTCACGCTCCCCAGGTGGCAGACGAGGACGGAGGCCCTCACCTGCGCGGCGAAGTCGATCGATCGCTTCGTCTGGCGCAGCCACTGGTCCCTCTCCTTCTCGTCCGGCGACGAGGGCTGGAAGAAGTTGGGCGCCGCGTTGAAGACGCCCATGGGGAGCGGGCAGAAGTTGTGAGTGGAGCCCACCTTCACGATCCCCTCCTCGACGGCCCTGAGGATGCCCGGGACGAGCGTAATCCGGATCCCGTGGCTGAGCTCGACCCGGCTGAAGCCGAGGCCGGCCATCTCCTTGAGCATCTCGTAGCCGTCCTGGTGGCGCTGCGAGCACCAGCTGGTCGAAAGCGCGGGGACTGGACTCACGGAGCCTTGAAGATCGGCCAAGCCGCCGGAATTGCACCAAAAAAAACCGCGGCCGACAGGGGTCGGACCGCGGCCATAAGGCGTGTGCGGGCGCGCGTCAGCTATCGTAGCGGCGACGAAGCATTGCCGTGAAGGCCATGACCTTCTCCTTGCGGCGGCGCTTCTCGCACGGCTTCTCATAGTAGCGCTTGGCGCGCGTACCCTTGATGATGTTCTCGCGGTCGAGCTTCTTCTTCATGCGCCTAAGCGCACGGTCGATGGGCTCGTTCTTGCGGATCTTGATCTCGATGGACATGGACTGCAGGCGTTTGTCGTGGGAAAAGCCGGTTAATAGGCCATGCCGAGGCTGCTCCGTCAACGGTTAAAAGGGCGCGACAGGAAGGCCTTTCACCCGTTACAGCTTGCGCATCACGGCGTCTGAACTTGGTTAAACATCGCGTGCCTTCAGGCGACAAGAACTTCGTCCACCTCCATGTCCATTCGGACTACAGCCTCCTGGACGGATGCTGCCGGATCGACCGGCTGACGGACCGGGCGGGCCAGCTCGGGATGACCGCCCTCGCGCTCACCGACCACGGCAACCTGTTTGGCGCCATAGATTTCTACACGGTGGCCAAGAGCAAGGGTATCAAGCCACTGATCGGCTGCGAGCTCTACCTCTCTGAGGGCTCCCGCCTTGAAAAGCAGGGCAGGAGCGACGAGGGGCGGAGCATTTTCCACCTGGGGCTCCTCGCGCGCGACATCGGCGGCTACCAGAACCTCCTGAAGCTCGTCAGCGACGCCCACCTGAAGGGGTTCTACTACAAGCCGCGGACGGACCTGGAGACCCTGGCCAGGCACGCCGGGGGCCTCATCGGGTTCACGGGATGCCTCGCATCGCTGGTGCCGCAGCACCTGCTGCACGAGCGCTGGGAGGACGCGCGCAAGGCCACGGCCCGCTTTGTCGACATCTTCGGCCGCGAGAACTACTTCGTCGAGATCCAGGACCACGGGATCGCCGAGCAGAGGAAAATCATCCCCGGGCTCCTCAAGCTCGCCAAGGAGTTCGGGCTCAAGGTGGTCTGCTCGAACGACGTCCACTATGTCAATTCGTCCGACGCGGGCCCCCACGACGCGATGCTCTGCATCCAGACCGGCACGAAGATCGGCGACGAGAAGCGGATGCGGTTCGAGGGCCAGCAGTTCTACCTGAAGTCGCGGGCCGAGATGGAGCGCGTCTTCGCCGAGGTGCCCGAGGCCGTCGTCAACACGGCCGCCGTGGCCGAAATGTGCGACGTCACGATCCCGTTCCCAAAGGGAAGCGAGCGCTATCCGAAGTTCCCGCTGCCTGCGGAAGTCGGGACGGACAGGATCGCATTCCTGAGGAGGCTGTGCGTCGAGGGGCTCGGGGAGCGCTACGGGGTGGACTTTGATGCGCCCGACAAGGCGGCGGACCCGGCCCAGGCGCGGATCCTGGTGGACAGGCTCGGCTTCGAGCTCGGCGTCATCGCGTCGACGGGCTTCCTCGACTACTTCCTCGTCGTCTGGGACTTCATCCACTGGGCCAAGACCCAGGGGATCCCGGTCGGGCCGGGCCGCGGCTCGGGCGCCGGCTGCCTCGTGGCCTACCTCCTCGGGATCACCAACCTCGACCCCCTACGCTACAAGCTCCTCTTCGAGCGGTTCCTCAACCCGGAGCGCGTCTCGCCCCCCGACTTCGACATCGACTTCTGCATGCGCCGGCGCGGCGAGGTGATCGAATACGTGCGCAAGAAGTACGGCGACGGGTGCGTAGCCAACATCATCACCTACGGGACCTTGGGAGCGAAGATGGTGATCCGGGACGTCTCGCGGGTGCACAACCTGCCCTACGCGGAGGCGGACCGCCTTGCGAAGATGATCCCGGACGACCTCAACATCACGCTCGAGCAGGCGGTCGCCAAGTCCGAGGAGCTGCGCAACGAGGTCACGAAAAACCCGGTCGCGGGCGGGATCTTCGAGCAGGCCAGGGTGCTGGAGGGCATGGTCCGCAACACCGGCAAGCACGCTGCCGGTATCATCATCACCGACCGGCCGCTCGAGGAGTTTGTCCCCCTGACGCTCCAGGAGGGGGACGTCACTGTCCAGTACGACATGAACGCCGTCGGAAAGCTGGGGCTCCTCAAGATGGACTTCCTGGGGCTGAAGACGCTGACCGTGATCGCCGACGCCGTGGACAACATCCGCCGGAGCGTGGCGCCCGGCTTCGACATCGAGAAGGTGCCGATCGACGACGCGAAGACCTTCGCCCTCCTTAATTCCGGCAGGACGACCGGCGTCTTCCAGCTCGAGTCGGGCGGCATGCAGAACCTCTGCCGGCAGCTTCAGGTGTCCTCGATCGACGAGATCATAGCCCTGATCGCCCTCTTCCGTCCCGGGCCGATGGAGTGGATCCCCGACTACGTGAGGGGCAAGAAGGACCCGACGACCGTGCGGTTCCCGCACAGGCTCCTCGAGGAGATCTGCCGCGAGACCTACGGCGTCATGGTCTACCAGGAGCAGGTGATGGAGGCCGCCAAGGTGATCGCGGGCTACACACTCGGGGGCGCGGACATGCTGCGCCGCGCCATGGGAAAGAAGGATCCCGTGGCCATGGCCGAGGAGCGCGGGAAGTTTGTCGAGGGGGCGATGCGCCTCCACGGCCTCGACGAGAGGACTTCGGACGCGATCTTCGACATCCTGAACAAGTTCGCTGGGTATGGGTTCAACAAGTCCCACTCGGCTGCCTATGCGCTCCTCAGCTACCAGACCGCTTACCTCAAGGCGAACTACCCGGTGGATTTCATGGCGGCCATGCTGAGCTCCGAGCTCGGGAACGCGGACAAAGTCGCTCATTTCGTGGCGGAGTGCGAGGCGATGGGGCTCGGTGTCCTCGGCCCCGACGTAAACGAGTCCAGGGAGATGTTTACGCCGGTGGGCGGCAAGATCCGGTTCGGCCTCGCCGGCGTGAAGGGCGTGGGCGAGCTGGCGGCGCAGCGCATCATCGAGGAGCGGGAGGCGAACGGGCCGTACGCCGACTTCGAGGACTTCGCGTCGCGCGTGGACGGCCGTGCGGTCAACAAGCGGGTCCTCGAGCACCTGGTGAAGACGGGGGCCTTCGACTTCAGCCGCGCGAGCCGGAGGCGGATCTTCGAGGCGATCGACGCCGCGATGGCCGCGGGGAACGCCAAGGCGCGGGACAAGGCCGCCGGACAGGAGACGTTCCTCGGGATCCTCGCGGGCCCCGCCAAGAGGAACGGGGCCGGACACAGGGAACCGGAGACCTCCCCGGACTTCAGCGCCCACGAGCGCCTCTCCTTCGAGAAGGAGCTCCTGGGATTCTACGTGTCGGGCCACCCGATGAACGGCTACTCCGGCATCTGGGAGGCGATCGACACGGCGCCCGCGGACGGCCTCGCCGGCCTGCCCGACAGGGAGGAGTTCCGCCTCTGCGGGATAGCGGGCAACATCGTGAGGAAGTACGCGAAGAGGGACAACAGGCCCTGGGCCGCGTTCACGCTCGCTACGCGCAATTCCACGATCGCCCTCAACATGTTTGCAGACGCCTACGCGGCATTCGGCTCGGCCCTCGCGGAAAACGCCCCGCTGCTTGTCCAGGGAAACCTCATCCGCGGGGCCGACGGGCCCCGCCTCAACGTGAAGGAGTGCTACGGACTCGACCCGGCGGTCGCACGGATCGTGCGCAAGGTGACATGGCTCCTCCGGCCAGAGCACCCCGGAACCGAGTCCTTCCTGCGCGGGCTCCGGGACACGGTCGTCCGCGAGCCGGGGGACACGAGGCTCGAGTTTGCGATGCTCCTCGACGGCGGTGTTGCGCCGGTCGCCGAGGCGAGCGCCGGCCTCTCGTGGCGCCTGACGGCGGCGGGGTTCCAGGCCCTGCGCTCCCAGCCCTGCGTCGCGGGTGTCGCGCTCGACGCGCGGCCGCTCGAATTGAAGCCGGACGCTCGATGGGCGAGACGCTAGAGAACCACGCAGCGCGGGTCCTCACGCTCATCCGCCCCGGCGTCCCCGCCGACGCGGCGCTCCGGGAGTACCTTCCGGGTCACCGCACCCTTGGCGCCGTCGGGAAGCGCTCCGTCAGCCGCGCGGTCTTCGCATATTTCCGGTGGCTCAACTGGCTCGAGAAGGAGGAATCATCCCAGCGCCGCATTGTCCGGGCGCTGGACCTCCAGGCGCGCTTCGACCGCGACCCACAGAGCGTCAAGGCCGAGGCCCTTGCGGCCCGCGCCGTTCCCGGGTGGCTTGCAGCGGAGATGGAGCTCTCGCCCGCCTACCTTCGCTCCCTCCAGGAAGAGCCGATTCTCTGGATCCGGGCGAAGGCCGGGACCGCCGCGCGGGTGGCTGCCGACCTGGGCAACTGCGAGCGGCCAAGGCTCCTCAAGAACCTCCATTTGCCGCCCGAACTCTCCGCCCTTCGGTACAAGGGGACCTTGGACCTCCACAGGGCCCCTGGCTTCCAGTCAGGGGTGTTCGAGATCCAGGACCTCTCGTCGCAGCTCGTGGGGCACGCCTGCAACCCGAAACCCGGCGAGACGTGGTGGGACGCCTGCGCCGGTGAGGGCGGCAAGGCGCTCCATCTTTCCGACCTGATGGGGAACAAGGGCCTCCTTTGGACGACGGACCGCTCCGAGCGCCGCCTCGGGGTCCTCAAGAAGCGCGCAGCGCGGGCCGGAATGTTCAACTACCGCCCGGCGGTCTGGACGGGAGTGGGGACCGCGCCGTTCAGGACGAAGTGCGACGGCGTGCTCGTCGACGCGCCGTGCAGCGGTGTCGGCACCTGGCAGCGCAATCCCCATGCGCGCTGGACGACGACAATCAACGACGTCCGCGAACTGACCATGGTGCAGGAGGCCCTCCTCGCGCGCGCGGCCCCTTCCGTGAAACCCGGCGGCAGGCTGGTCTACGCCGTCTGCACGCTCACGCGAAGCGAGACCGCGGTCATCGCCGACGGGTTCGAGGCGGCCCATGCGGATTTTGAGCCAGCTCCGCTGGCAATCGCGTCCAAGGAGGGGCCCGGCAGCTCCCGGGTCACGCTCCTCCCCCAGGACCTGGGCGCAAACGGCATGTTCATGGCGGCATGGAGGCGGCGTTAATCTTTTATCGTTCAAGAGGTTAACAGGTTACTCGGGGATCTCCCTTGCGGCTGGGACCGTTCGGCGGATCTTCTGGCCAACAGCAGAAATGAAAACCCTCCATCCCCGCGGTCTCCTTATCCTGGCTTCACTGGCGGCGATCATGGCGGCCCCGCTCCGGGCCGCCCCCGAATACCCCGACATGGGGCCCGACATCTACGACGTCCATGCCGACGGGACGGCGCAGATCGCCTCGGCCCTCGCTACGGCCTCGGCGGAGCACAAGAGGGTCGTCCTCGTCTTCGGTGCAAACTGGTGCATCTGGTGCCACAGGCTCCACAAAACCCTCGAGACGGACCCCACGGTGTCCAGGATCCTGGGCGATCATTTCGTCCTCGTGGACGTGGACGTGAACAGGCGCAACGGCGTGGACCGCAACGCCGACGTGATCGCGCGCTACGGGAATCCCGTGCGACTCGGCCTGCCGGTCCTGGTCGTCCTCGATTCTGACGGCAAGCAGCTCTGCACGAAGGACTCCGGGGAGCTGGAGGAGGGCCACGGCCATAGCCCCAAGAAGATTGCCGAATTCCTGACCCTCTGGCAGCCCGCCGGCAACCCGTAGGCTTGCCCGCCAACCCGATTGCGGGCAGCGTCGTCCCTCCCATGTTCGCAGACCTGTCCGACCGCCAGTGGCTTTGGGGTGCCGCGGGGTTCTACCTTGCCGGCCTCGTGCTCGGCATGGCGGCGCTCATCCGCGGCGGGCGGCCCTCGGGGATCCTGATCTACGGGGCCATCCTTGCGGGCTACGTGCTCCAGTTCATCGGCCTCGGGATCCGGGGGCACGCCACGGGGGGCTGCCCGCTCGGCAACCGCTTCGAGATCTTTCAGTTCACGGCCTGGTCGGCCGTGACGCTCTACCTGGTCGTCGGAGTCGCCTTCCGCTCGAGCATACTGGGCTACTTCAGCTCGGGCCTTGGCGCCGCCCTCACGATCCTTTCCCTCTCGATTCCCGAGTGGGACGCCGTCCGGCGCACCCACATCTTCGGCAACAACCCCTGGATCGAGCTCCATGCCGCGCTCGCGATCTTCAGCTACGGGGTGTTCGGCCTACTCGCCCTCACCTCGGGGCTCTTCCTCCTGCGCCACTTCTCGCTCAAGTCGAAGCGGCTGGGCGGCTGGTTCTCGTTCCTTCCGTCGATCATCGACCTCGACCACATCGAGGTTCGGCTCCTCGGCACCGGCGTCGCCCTCCTGACGCTCGCCCTCGCGTTCGGCTCGGTCTACTGGTCGCGCGACATGGCAAGCGTCGGCCACGCCAAGCTCGCCGCCACGGTGGCGGTCTGGGCCGCCGCGACGGTCGCATTCGGGCTCCGCGTGATGGGGCGCCTCCTCGCCAGGCGGTTCGCGTGGACCTGCCTCGCGCTTTTCGCGGCCGCGCTCCTCTCGCTGGAGGCCGTCGACAGGAGCCGCCACCCGGGGTCCGCGCAGTCCTCCCTGCGCCTCGAGCCATGAGCGAGCCCCTCCTCTTTGTCATCGGGGTGACCCACAACCAGGCGCCGCTCGACGTGCGCGAGAGGCTCGCCCCAGCCTCACCCGAGGCGCTGAGGGCGGACCTTGCGGCCGTCCCCGGGCTCAGCGAGTTCGCGGTCCTCAGCACGTGCAACCGCATCGAGTTCTACGGGGTCGCCGCCGACACGAACGCGGCCGGCTCCGTGCAGGCCGCGTACTGCGCGAGGCAGAACTTCAGCGCCGCCGAGTTCGAGAGGATCCGGTTCCTGCTCTCGGGGCGCGACGCCGCGCTTCACCTCTTCGAGGTCGCGAGCGGCATCGACTCGCAGCTCCTCGGCGAGAACGAGATCTTCGGCCAGGTGAAGGAGGCCTATGCGGCGGCGCAGTCGGGCGGCTCCACGGGGGCGGTCCTGAACCGGGTCTTCCAGAAGGCGTTCCAGGCCGCGAAGCACGTGCGAACCCACACGGGCATCGGATCCGGCCAGGTAAGCGTCGCGAGCGTCGCCGTCGATCTGGCCGGGGACATCTTTGGCGACCTCGCCGGGGCGCGGGTCCTTGTGCTCGGGACCGGCGAGGTCGGGGAGGCGACGGCAAGAGCGTTCAGGAGCCGGGGAGCCGGGGACCTGGCGGTCGCGGGAAGGAACAGGGACCGGGCCGAGGGCGTTGCCTCGGGCCTCGGGGCGGGCGTCGTTCATTTTGACGAGAAAGACACGCGGCTCGCCGAGTATGACGTCGTCGTCTGCTCGACCGCCGCCCCGTCGGCGGTGCTCTCCACGTCGGCAATCTCGGCAGCAATGAGGAAGCGGCCCGCGAGGCCGCTCCTCCTCATCGACCTCGCCCTCCCCCGCGACGTCGAGGCGTCCGCGGCGGACCTGCAGAACGTATTCCTCTACAACCTGGACGACCTTGCCAGGATCGCGGAGCAGAACCGCTCCGCGCGCGAGGCCGACGTTGCCCGTTGCCGGTCCATTCTCTCGGAGAGGGCCGACGGCCTCTGGAGGAGCGTCCTCAGGCGATCGGCGGTGGGCCCGGGCGCCGCGGAGTCGCCGAGCCAGGGTGCGGGCCAGGCGGCCTCGCCCTAGCGGGGATTCAAGGCAGGTTGCGCGAGAGCCAGTCGGCCTCGTTGTCCCCCGGGGGGCGAGCAAGCATGGCCGCAAGGCTCCTTGACTGGACGGCGGTCCGCCCTCTCCGCTGCGGGTCCGAGATGCACGCGGCAAGCTCGCCCGCGAGGGACGCCGGTGTCGCGGCGCCCTGGATAAATTCGGGGTACATCGGCTCCCCGAGCAGGATGTTCGCGATCCCAAGGTAGGGGACCTGCACGAGCCAGCGCGCCATCGCGTAGGTGAAGGGGTCGGTGCGGTAGGCGATCGCGCCCGGAATCCCGGCCAGGGCGCAGTGCATGGACATGGTCCCGCTGCTCGTGAGGGCGGCGCTTGCGCCAACGGGTATCCCCGTCTGCTGCAGGCGCACGCCCGCGGGGATGGGCACGGACTCAAGCTGCGCGCGGACCGCCGCGCTCGGATACAGGACAACGGCTTCGCGGCCGGGCTCCGACTTCCGATACTCCTGGAAACCGGCGAGGACCGCCGGGAAGATCCGCGCCACCGCCTTTACGCGGCTTCCCGGAAGGAGGAGCACGGGGCCCGAGGGGTCGTGGGCCACCGGGGGTTTGTAGTCCGGCGCCGTGAACGGATGGCCGACGAATTCGGCGGGGAGGCCCGTGTCGGCGTAGCAGTCGACCTCGAAGGGGAAGATGACGGCCAGGGCGTCGAGATTTCGCGCCATCTCGAAGCGGCGGTCCGGTCTCGATGCCCAGATTTGGGGGCTAATATAGTAGAGCGTGCGCACGCTCCCGCCGCCCTTTGCGCTGACTCCCCGCAGGCGGAGCGCCTCGGCGATCCGCAGGTTGACGCCGGAATTGTCGACAAAGCAGACCGCCCTTGGCCGGTGGGCCCCGATCCAGCGCACCGTCTCCTCGATGAGCGCCCGGAAGTAGGAAAGGTTCCTCAGGACCTCGCCGAGGCCCACGACCGACATCGCCGTGCGGTCGTGGAGGAGCTGGGCCCCCGCGGCGGCCAGGCGGGGGCCGCCGAGGGCCGCGACCCTGAGCCCGGGCCGGACAGCCCGGAGCCCGGAAATCATCCGGGCAGCGTGCTCGTCGCCCGAGTGCTCGCCGGCCACGACGAGAAGGTCCGGTGTGCCGCCGAGCGGCGGTGGCAGACGCAGGGAGGGGGCGCCCGTCATTTCTTTCGTATCTGCTCGGTGATCGCGATCGCGACCTCAAGGGCGCTCTTGCCGAGCGCCGCCCCCACCTTGGGCTGCTTCCTCCGCGTCACGCTCTCCACGAAGTGGGCGAGCTCGAGCGCGAGCGGCTCGCCCTTCTCTATCGGAATCTGGTGGACGGGAATCGAGCTCGTGTCGCCCGCCTTCACGAGGCCGATCTTCATCTTGAGGCCGAAGGCGATGATGTCGCTTTTTCGCACCAGGTGCCCCGACTGGTTCATGAAGTCCAGGGAGAGGTAGGCGTTGTCCTGGAAGATCCGGATCTCGCGCGCCTTCTTGAGGCTCATCCGGCTGGCACTCAGGTTGGCGACGCAGCCGTTCTCGAACTGGATGCGGGCGTTCGCGATGTCCTCGGTCTTCGAGAGAACGCTGATCCCGACGCTGTCGATCTTTGCGATCGGCGACTTGACGAGCGCGAGGACGATCCCGATGTCGTGGATCATGAGGTCGAGGACGACGCCGACCTCCGTTCCCCGGACCTGGTAGGTTCCCAGCCTCTCGGCCGTGATGTACTGGGGCCGGCTGGCCTCCTTCTCGAGGAAGGCCATCACTGGATTGAAGTGCTCGACGTGCCCCACCTGGACGAGGCACTTGCCCGACTGGGCCGCGGCCAGCACGCGCTCTGCCTCGTCCAAGGAGGCGCAGAGCGGCTTCTCGATCAGGAGGTGGCAGCCGAGCGCGAGGAGCGGGAGCGCGACCTTCTCGTGGAGGTCCGTCGGCACGACGACCGAGACCGCTTCGCATGCGGACCCGAGCTCGTCCAGCGACCCAAACTTCCTGCAGCCGAGCTTCGAGCTGATCTCAGATGCGCGCGCGTCCGACGTGTCGTAGACCCCGGCGAGGACCGCCCCGGGCAGAGAGGCATAGATCCGGGCGTGGTGCTGTCCCAGCGATCCCACTCCGGCGACTCCGCAGCGCAGTTTGGGGGCGGCCATGTGATCAAATCCTAGCCTCGGAGGGTCCCTGTGCGAGCCGCAAACCCCTCCGGTCTAGCATGCCGAGAGGACGCCGGACTCAAGGATGAGGCGCCTGCCGGCCTTCGCTGCGTGGGCGGCGTTGTGGGTGACGAGGACGAGCGCCGCGTTGGCCGACCCGCAGAGGCCCATGAGGAGTTCAATGACACCGTTGCCGGTCTTCTCGTCGAGGTTTCCCGTGGGCTCGTCCGCGACGATGAGCCTCGGGCGGTTCATGAGGGCGCGCGCAAGGGCGACCCGCTGGCGCTCGCCGCCCGAGAGCTGTGTCGGAAGGTGGTGCGAGCGGCCGGAGAGTCCCACGTGCCCCAGGAGCTCGTGGGCCCGGTCGCGCGCAGCGCGGTCCACGCCACCGAGGATGCGCCGCGCGAGGAGCACGTTGTTGAACGCGTCGAGCTCGGGCACGAGGTAGAATGACTGGAAGACCATCCCCAGGTACGCCGCGCGCCGCGCGGCCCCTGTGTCGGCCGACCCTTCCCAGGTGACCGAGCCGGAGTCGGGCGCGTCTAGACCCGCGAAAAGATTGAGGAGGGTCGACTTGCCCGAGCCCGACTCGCCCCGGATGCTCACGCTCTCCCCGGCCGCGACGTCGAGGTCCACGCCGCGCAGGACATCGAGGAGGACGTCCCCGCTCGGGTAGTTCTTGCGCAGCCCGCGGGCCGAAAGGACGGTGTCATTCACTGCGGAGCGCCTCCACGGGCTTCAGGCGGGCGGCCCGCCAGGCCGGGAGGAGTCCGGCCAGGGTCGAGATGACGATCGTGAGCGTCACGATGAGGGCCACGGTCGCCCCGGAGGTGTGGGAAGGGAGCTCGCTGAACTGGTAGAAGCGGCGGAGGACCTCCTCGCGCTGGGTCACCCTCGCGATCCAGAGGACGACGTCGTTGCGGACGGCGAGGGCCGAGAACCCGAGCGCGAGCCCGCACGCGGTCCCAAGGATCCCGATGAAGAGCCCCTGCGCGCAGAAGCATGCGGCCACCTGCATCGGCCGGGCGCCAAGGGCGCCGAGGAGCCCGATCTCGCGCGTCTTGCGGACGACCGAGATGAGGAGCGAGCTCGTGACCGAGAATGCAGCGACGATGACGATGAAGAGGAGGAGGAAGAAGATCATCCCGCGCTCGAGGTTCAGCACCCACAGGAAGTCGGAGAAGCTGTCCTCCCACGAGAATGCGCGGATGTCGGGCGGGAGCGCGGCGTTGATCCGCGCGGCTGCGTCGTCCTCGTTCACGCCGTCCTTCAGGCGCACGTTGATCCCGTGGACGGTCGAGCCCAGGCCGTAGAGGTCCTGGGCGAGGCGCAGCGTCCCGTAGACCGTGCTGCTGTCGAGCTGCTGGTGGCCGATGTGCAGGATGCCGACGATGCGCACCTGCCTGGGGAGAAAGAGCTCGTCCGCGGAGAGCTTGCTCACGATGAGGGGCGAGTAGACCTCGACCGTGTCGCCGACCGCCGCACCCAGCGAGTCGGCGATCTGGTCGCTCAGGATGACGGAATCGTCGTCGAGGTCGTCGAGCGAGCCCACGATGACGTATTTGTCGAGGCGGGTGACGCGGGTTACGCTCCCAAGCTCCAGGCCGCGCAGCATCGGGTACGCCGCCTTGTCGCCGAACTTGATGAGCACGGGGTCGAGGGCGTACGGCGTCGCCGCCGCGACTCCCGGGACCGCCTCGACGCGCTTCACGACTGACGGGTAGTCGGCGATGAGCCCGTGGGCCTTCACCTGCACCTCCCCCTCGGTGTCAACGATCATGTGCCGGATCTCGAAGGCGAAGCCCGCCATGACGCTCATGACGACGAGGAGGAGGGCGACCCCGAGCGCGACGCCGAGGACGGAGATCATCGTGAAGAAGGGGAACCGCCGCCCCGTCGGGAAAAGCTGCCTCAGCGCCAGGTGGAGGTACCAGGGCACGGGTTCAGGCGCCGCCGGGGGCCTTCGCCTCCGCAGGGCGCAACTGAGGGAACAGGATCACGTCCCGGACGCTCTCGGAGCCGGCAAGGAGCATGCAGAGCCTGTCGATTCCGACGCCCATGCCCCCGGCGGGCGGCATTCCGTGCTCCAGCGCGGCCAGGAAGTCCTGGTCTATGCTCTGGGGCTCGCCGCCGGCCTGCTTCTCGAACATCTCGCGCTGCACGTCGGGGTCGTTCTGCTCGGAATACGCCGGGGCGATCTCCATGCCGCCGATGCAGAGCTCGAAGACGTCGAGGGTCGACGGGTCCTCGCGGTTGATCTTCGCCAGGGGATTGAGCTCCCTCGGCAGGTTCATGACGAAGGTCGGCTGGATAAGATTGGGCTCAATCTTCTTTGAGAAGATTTCATTGGTGACCTCGAAGTCCTCCCAGCCCGGCTCGGTCCGGAGGCCCATCTTGCCGGCCGCCGCCGCGTGCTCGGCCTTCCCCTTGCCGAACCAGTTGGGATCGCCGGTCTCGGCGCGGATGAGATCCTTGTAGGTCACCTCGCGCCAGTCGCCCCCGAAGTCGATCGTCTGGCCGCTGGCCGGGTGGAGGACCTTGTCGGTGCCGAGGACGTCCTTGCAGAGGGCGCCGATCATGTCGCGGATGAGGACCATCATTCCCCGGTGGCTGCTGTAGGCCTGGTAGACCTCGAGCATGGTGAATTCTGGGTTGTGCTTCCTGGAGATGCCCTCGTTGCGGAAGATCCGGCCGATCTCGTAGACGCGGTCGATCCCTCCCACGAGGAGCCTCTTCAGGTAGAGCTCGAGCGAGATCCTCAGGAAGAAGTCCACGCCGAGGGCGTTGTGGCGGGTCGTGAAGGGCTTGGCGGCGGCCCCGCCTGCGACCGACTGGAGGACGGGCGTCTCGACCTCGATGAACTGCCGAGAGTCGAGGAAGCGCCGGATCGCGGCCACGACCTTGGAGCGCATGAGGAGCCGGGCGCGCGACTCGCGGTTCACGGCGAGGTCGAGGTACCTCTGGCGGTAGACCTGCTCGGGGTCGGCGAGGCCGTGCCACTTCTCCGGCAGCGGACGCAGCGCCTTCGCGAGGAGCACATAGGAGTCGACTCGGACGGTGACCTCGCCGGCCTTCGTCCTGAAGAGGACGCCCTTGGCGCCGATGATGTCCCCGAGGTCGAGCTTCTTGAACGCGGCGTAGGGCTCGTCGCCCACGACGTCCTTCCTCACGTACAGCTGGATCTCCCCCTCCTGGTCCAGGATCTTCACGAACTGGCTCTTGCCCATGTCCCGGATCGTCACGAGCCGGCCCGCGACGGCCACCGGGACCGTGTTGTCCTTGCCCTCAACGTGGGCCCTCAGGGCCTCGGCCGAGAAATGCGTCGTCGCGAACTCGTTGCGGAAGGGGTCGGTCCCGGCGGCCCGCAGCTCGGCAAGCTTCTGCCTGCGCACGGCGTGCTGGTCATGGGTGATGTCGGCCGGGATTTCGCTCATACAGAGCGGAAGATCGTGCCAAGGGGCCGCGGCCGGGGCAAACGGAAACTTCCGCAGGTTCCTTGCTTGTGATCCTGGGCCGATCGCATCCATTTTAGCCGATCATCCCGCAACCCGACACCCCCATGGACATGACGCGCAAGCCCCCCTGGCTGCGGGCCCGGCTCCCCGCCGGCCCCGGCTACAGCGCGGTGCAGGGGCTCGTGGACAGGCACAAGCTCCACACGGTCTGCCAGAGCGCGCAGTGCCCGAACCTGGGCGAGTGCTGGTCTCGGGGCACGGCGACCGTCATGATCCTCGGCAACATCTGCACCCGCTCGTGCAATTTCTGCGCGGTGCAGACCGGGCGACCGACCGAGCTCGACCTGGGGGAGCCCGCGCGCGTCGCCGAGGCGGTGGCGACGATGGGACTGCGCCACTGCGTCATCACGAGCGTTGCCCGGGACGAGCTCTCCGACGGCGGGGCCGCGGTGTGGGCGGCCACGATCCGGGCCGTCCGCAGGCGCAACCCCGCGACCGCGATCGAGGTCCTCGTCCCCGACTTCAAGGGGCGGACGGCCGACATCGACACGGTGCTCGACGCGGCGCCCGACATCTTCAACCACAACGTGGAGACGGTCGAGCGCCTGCAGAGGCCCGTGCGCGTCCAGGCCCGCTACGACCGCTCGCGGGGCGTCCTCCGCCACGCGAAGGGCCGCGGCTTCACGGCCAAGACCGGCATCATGCTCGGCCTGGGCGAGAAGGCGGAGGAGATCGAGCGCACGCTCCGCGACCTGGCGGGCGACGGGATGGACATCCTCACGATAGGCCAGTACCTGCAGCCGACGAAGCAGCACCTGCCGGTCGACCGGTGGGTGACGCCGGACGAGTTCGCGCACTGGAGGCAGTTCGGGCTCGCGATCGGGTTCGGCGTCGTGGAAAGCGGGCCCCTCGTGCGCTCGAGCTACCATGCCGACGAGCAGTCGCTCAGGTTCACCGGCGAGGAGCACCTGAACACGCGCAACGCCCTTGCGGGGGCCTGACGCCGCGATGTGCGCCCTCACGACCCGCGAGGAGATTGTCGACAACTGGCTCCCGCGCTACACGGGCGTCCCGCTGGGCCAGTTCGGCGAATACATACTCCTGACGAATTTCCAGAAGTACGTGGACCTGTTCGCCAAGGTGCACAAGGTGAAGGTCGCGGGCCGCGACAAGCCGATGCCGACCGCGACTGCGGGAAAGATAACGATCATCAACTTCGGGATGGGCAGCGCGAACGCGGCGACGGTCATGGACCTTCTCAGCGCGGCAAAGCCCAAGGCGGCGCTCTTCCTCGGCAAGTGCGGCGGCACCAAGCACCGGGCGGAGGTCGGCGACCTCATCCTGCCGATCGCGGCCATCCGCGGCGAGGGGACGAGCAACGACTATTTTCCACCCGAGGTCCCCGCCCTCCCGTCGTTCGCGCTCCAGAAGGCGATATCGACGACGATCCGGGACCATGAGCTCGATTACTGGACGGGCACGGTCTACACGACCAACCGCCGGGTCTGGGAGCATGACGACGGGTTCAAGAAGTACCTGAAAAAGATCCGCGTCATGGCCGTCGACATGGAGACGGCGACCATCTTCATCGTCGGCTTCGCGAACGAGATACCGACCGGGGCGCTCCTCCTTGTCTCCGACCAGCCAATGGTGCCCGACGGCGTGAAGACGCTCGTGAGCGACGCGAAGGTGGACGACACCTTTGTCGAGAGCCACCTGAAGATCGGCATCGATTCCCTTAACCAGTTGATCAACAAAGGACTTACAGTCAAGCACCTCAAGTTCTGACGTGGTGTATCCCGTCAATCGACGTCGAACCAGAAGGGGGCGAAGGTCTCCCGGCCTGCGAGATCCACCTGGCTCCAGATCACGTAGCGCCCCGGGCGCGGGATCATGAGGCGGAACGTGAAGACGGGATTAACGGGGTCGGGGCTGACGGCGGCCTCAACCGGGTTCGGATGGATGTGGGCGAATCCGCTCCTCTGGGTGTCGAAGGCGACGAGATGGGCGTAGGCTCCCATGACCGGCTCAAGCGGCACCGGGCCGCCGCCGGCGCGCGTCACCGCGAGCTTAAGGTTCGCCTGGACGCCGGAGCGGACCGGCAGCGACGCGGGCGTGAGCGCAAAATGGTACCCATCCTCGTCCGCGACCCACGAGACCGGCTGGGTCCCGGCCGCCGCGGGATTGGGCGTCCCGCCGACGGCGATCTCCGTCTCGGAGTAGAGGCCGCGGTTCGTCGCGACGGGCGTGAAGTCCGCGAAGATCCTGTAGGCCCCCCCGAACCGGGGGTGGAAGCGGAAGGTCCACTCGCCCGGCCGCCGCCCCGGGACAGGGTGCACGTGCTGGTAGTCGTCGAGCGAGGGGTCCGTGATGAGGAGGTGGATACGCCGGGTCTGGACGACCTGCAGGTCCTCCGGGGCGATCGGCTTCCCGCTGAAGGTCGTGAGGACGAGCGTCGCGTCCACGTCCGCCCCCGCCTGCGGCGCGGTGGCTGTCGTGACGGCGAGCGTCACCGGGGAGCGCACCGCGACGACCGGAAGGAATTGGGGATTCGCGGGATCGCAGAACTCTATCACGTTGGTACCCGTGACCCGGAAATCCATGTGGCTCAGGTTGGTCCCCGTCGGGAGCCTGCGCACGACGAGGAAGAGCGCGGCGGCGGCGGCCGTGATGACCGCGATCTCCCGCCACTGGCGGGCGCCGAGGCCGAGCGTGTCTGGTCCGGCCGTCATCTGTGCATCCGGTCCACGAATTCCTGCGGCATCCATTGGCTCCCGTCGGCCCTCCAGGCGACCCTCCCCTTCTCGTCGATCAGCAGCGTCGCCAGCGTGTGGTCGAGGATGTTCCCATTGAACTCGGCGATGACGCCGAACTGGGTCAACAGGTCGCGGATCGCCGAGGCGGGCCCGGTCAGGAACGAGAAGTTGCTCGTGTCGATCCCCCTCTCGTCGGCGTACTGCCTGAGGATGCCCGGCGTGTCGTAGGAGGAGTCGAGCGTGATCGAGACGAACTGGATGTGCGTGATGCCGGCCCCTTTCGCGAGCTTCTGCGTCTCGGCCATCTTCTGCGTCGAGAGCGGGCACATGGTCGCGATCGGGCAGCGCGTGTAGATGAAGTTCAGCATGACCTGCGTCCCGCGGAAGCGGGCGCTGTCCACGACGCGGCCGTCCTGGTCATAGAGGACGAACTGCGGGATCTCGTCGCCGATCTCGCGGTAGGCCGAGCCCCCCTTCGAGAACGTGTCCTGGTTCAGCATGCGCAAGCCGGCGTCGACCGTGTCGACGGAGACCTTGTCGTCTGGCCAGATCTGCTCCAGGCGGGCGTTGCCGGCCTTGTCCACGATCAGCTGGGCGCGGATGAGCTCCCCGGGCCTCGCGACCGCCGCGTCGCCGGCCGACACCGGGAACTCCATGGTCATCGCTCCCATGTAGCCCGGCACGGCGTTGTGGCGCACGACGAGGACCTTCCTCTTCGCGTCCGCCGAGACGACGACGCCGGTCAGGGGATATTGCTTCTCGGACGGGGGCGCCGGCGTCGGGGCTACCGCGACCGCGGCCGCGTCCCCCGTGCCTCTTCCGCAGCCGGCCGCGCCCATGAGCGCGGCGAGCGCCGCGCATGCGACGATGGGGCGGAAGGCATTGGCTCTCACAGGATACACCAATCCGCCCGAGGAAAAAATTGTCAAAGCGTTTGAGAAGGACAGGATGACACCTTCTCGCATGCATTCCCGCCCCTGATGGCCACTACATTGGACTCCTCGCGCACCCCCGCCTACAAGCCGGCGCTCGCGGTCTTCTCCGCGCTGGCCGCGGCCTGGGTGTTCGTGCCTATCACGCTCGGTGCGTTCACGACCACGATCGGCGCCGGGATGGCCTTCCCGGACTGGCCGCTCTCCAACGGCTCGCTCAACCCGGCGGGCTGGCTGAGCCATTTGGATATGTCTGCTGAGCACTCGCACCGGCTAAGCGTGGGCGTAATGACGATCCTGACGGCCATCCTCGCGCTCTGGATCTGGCGGACCGAGTCGAGGGCCTGGCTGCGTCGCCTCTCCTACTTTGCATTTGCTCTCGTCGTCGCCCAGGCGGTGCTGGGGGGACTTCGCGTCCTCCTCGACCGCTTCCAGGTGGCAGCCGTGGACACGAGCGTCGGCCAGCTCCTCGCCATGCTCCATGCCTGGACGGCCCAGGTCTTCGCCTGCACGCTGATCGCGGTCGCGGTCTCATGCTCAAGGGGCTGGATCACGGGGCCGGTTCCCGTTGCGGGAAGGACCCGGCGCATCGGGACCATATGCTGTGTCCTCTTTTTCCTCCAGCTGGGCATAGCGGCCGTGATGCGGCACAGCTTCGCCGGGCTCGCCATCCCCACCTTCCCCTTCTCGACGCCCGATCGTGGCCTCCTCCCCGCTGCCTGGGACTTCCGGGTAGCGATCCAGTTCGCCCACCGGGTGATGGCAGCCGTGATTGCGGTCGCCGTCTCGATGTTCGCCTTCGCGGTCTGGCGCGACCGCGGGTCCTCGCTCGCCATGCGCGCCGGGGCCTCGGCCCTCGTGAGCCTCGTCGCCTTCCAGATTCTCCTCGGCGCCTTCATCATCTACACCTACCGCGCCGTGGCCGTGACGACGGGCCACGTCCTCGTCGGGGCGCTGACGCTGGCGACGGCCTTCTGGATCACCTGGCTTGCCCACCGCGATGAAATCGAGCGCCCGGCCCATGGATGACGCCGCCCCTTCGGGCGCGAGGTTCGGGGACTACCTTGAGCTCACGAAGCCGCGGCTGAGCCTTCTCTCGGTCACGACCGCGCTCGTCGGGTATTTCGCGGCGCGGCCCGCGTTCGACGCCGGCCGCATCGGCCTCCTCGCCCTCTGCACCTCCCTCGCCGCGGGGGGCGTCTCCTCGCTCAACCAGTGGATGGAGAGCGACACCGACGCCCGGATGCGCCGGACGGCCCTCCGGCCGATCCCGACCGGCAAGATCGCCGGGGGCTCGGCGTTTGTCCTCGGCTGGCTCATGTGCATCGCCTCCCTCATGCTCACCTTTGCGTTCGTCGGCAGGCTGGCCGCGCTCTTCACCCTCCTCACGATCGCGGCGTACCTCGGCTGGTACACTCCCGCGAAGCGCTCGAGCAGGTGGAGCACGGAGATCGGCGCGATCGCCGGCGCATTGCCGCCGCTCATCGGATGGTCCGCCGCGCAGGGCGGCGTCTCGGCCCTCGGCTGGATTCTCTTCGGCGTCCTCTTCTTCTGGCAGATCCCGCACTTCATGGCGATCTCGTGGACCTACCGCCGCGACTACGCGGCGGTGAACTTCCCGATGCTTCCCGTCCGCGACGAGGCGGGCGGCAAGGTCGCCCTCTGGTCCTTCGCCGCGACCCTCGCGCTCGTTTCCGTGAGCCTCCTGCCCGCGGTCCTGGGCCTCGACAGCGCGTGGTACGCGGCCGCCGCGCTGGCGGCCGGGATCTTGTTCCTGTGGCGGGCCGTCCAGTTCATGCGGCCGGGCAACAGGGACGCCGCCGCGCGCAGGCTCTTCATGTTCTCCCTTGCCTACCTTCCCCTTTTGCTCGGACTCCTCGTGGCTGACCGACTCTTGGCCCGCCACCTATGACCGTCCGCGACCTTCCACCGATCGAGGCGACCCTCAACGGGATCGCCACCGTCCTCATCACGGCTGGCTTCATCTTCATCAAGATGGGCGACCGGGTCAGACACCGCGCGTGCATGCTGTCGGCCGCGGTTGCCTCGGCGCTGTTCCTCGCCTTCTACCTGACCTACCATGCGCTGATGCACGGCCTGCACACGCCCTTCGGCGGGACCGGCGCCATCCGGACCCTTTACCTGGTCATCCTCTGGACCCATATCCCGCTCGCGGCCCTCATCGCGTTCCTCGTCCCGCGCACCTTCATCTACGCTCTCAAGGGCAACTTCGAGCGGCACCGCGCCTGGGCGCGCGTCACCTTCCCCATCTGGTACTACGTCTCGGTGACGGGGGTCCTCGTCTACTTCTTCCTCTACCAGTGGTGGCCGCAGAGGGCCTAACCCGCCGGCGGCGCCACGCGGGCGGGCCTGCGGGTCATCATCTCCTCGCGCGCGAAGCCGAATTTCTCATAGAGGCCGTGTGCGTCGCGGGTCGCGAGGATGTTGAGCGTCCTCCTGACGATGGGATGGCCCGAGACGGCCGCCATCAGGAGCTTCCCGATTCCCTTCCCGCGCTCCCCCTCGTCAACGATGACGTCGCATATCCAGCAAACCGTCGCGCGGTCCGTGACGACCCGGGCGAACGCGACCTGCCTGCCCCCTCGCCTTTCGTAGACCCCGAAGCAGAGGGAGTTGCGGACGGATTTTCGGATCACAGGGCGCGGACGGCTCTTCGCCCAGTATGACCCGGCGAGGGCGGCGCAGACGAAGTCCAGGTCGAGGCGCCCTTGCGCGGTGCTGACGAGGTACGTGCTGTTCGCGGAGGGCATTCCTCCCGCAATTTCGAATGCCCCGCCGTCGGCGGCGCAATCAATAACGGCCGGTCACTTGACCGTGAGAGTCCCCTTCATGCCCGTCTGGTAGTGGGCCGGGAACGTGCAGAGGTAGGGATAATCGCCGGGCACCGTGGGGGCGGTGAAGTCCGCCTCGCCCGACTTGCGGGGACCAAGGAGCGCGATCTGCGCAATGACCTCGCCCTTCAGCGAATCCGGGATGTAGCCCGTGTCCTTGGCCGTCAGGGCGGCTGAGTCGTACGCGGCGACGTCGCTGCCCGCCTTCAGGAGGACCCAGTCGTGCCCCATGACCTCCACCGGCTGCGTGCCGACGTTGGTGAGGACCACCTTCAGGTCCTCGCCGGGCTTGGCGTCGATCTGCGTCACGTCGTACTTCATCGTGTCACCGGCCGTGATGTCGATCTCCCGCGGGCCGGCGGGGGCGGCGGCGGTTGACGAGCTGTCCTTCTGGCCGCAGCCGGCCGTTGCCAGGGCGACGAGCGCCGAAACGAAAATGAGGCGTGCTTTCATGGGAACCCGAGGGTCCACCGAATCGGCCGGCTTCGCAAACCGAAATCTGCTAAAATTACCCCCTGTGGCGGCGCTAATGCCCGCCCGAGACGGGTTAATATGTCCCAGCAGCATCGATGGCATGTTGCCGAGGGGCGCCGTGCGCCAAATTGTATCGGAATATGGCTTGAAATGCCCGGTCGTTCCCTGACTCTACTACGGAGTTTGGCGGACGCTTTCCAGGCGGCCCCGTTTTCCGACAGCACACATGCGAGTTTCCAATCTTTCCAACCGCCTAGCCCGATGCGCCCGAGCGGCCGCCGCGCTGGCCGGCGTGGCGCTGCTCCAGGGCTGCGTCTGGTTTGACGGCCCGCAGTCGACCTTCGACCCCGCCGGACCCGTGGCGCGGGAGCAGCTGAACCTGTTCTACCTCACCTGCTGGGTCTCGCTCGTCATCTTCGTCCTCGTCGGGGGAGCGCTCGCCTACGCGATGTTCAAGTTCAGGGCGAAGACGGAGGCCGACACCCACGCCGAGCCGCCCGAGCAGGCCCACGGGAACCCGCTCGTCGAGGTGGGCCTGATCGGCGCATCGGTCCTCGCCCTCGTCATCATAGCGATCCCCACGCTGAAGGACATCTGGTTCTCGTACGATCTGCCCGAGGCAGAGAAGGCAAACGCCTACGAGGTCACGGCCACCGGCTACCAGTGGTGGTTCAAGTTCGAGTACCCGAAGGAGACGGCCCAGACAATCGACCCGACGGGCAAGCTCGTGAACGCCGCGCTCACGACCGGCAACGAGCTCGTGATCCCCGCGGGGAGGCCGGTCCACATCAACCTGCGGACAGTCGACGTGATCCACAGCTTCTGGATCCCGAAGCTCGCCGGCAAGGTGGACATGATGCCCAACCGCGCGAACTTCCTCTGGGTCGAGGCCGACAAGCCCGGGTACTTCTGGGGCCAGTGCGCGGAGTTCTGCGGCGAATCCCACGCGGTCATGCGCTTCCGGGTGATCGCGCTCAAGCCGAGCGAATTCTACGCGTGGGTCGCCGCGCAGTCGGCCCCGGCCCGCAGGGTTCCGGTGCCGGACGGGGCGAGCCCCAAGGCCGAGTTCGCCTCCTACAAGAGCTTCCACGTGAATGAGCCCGGCTACACCGACAGGTACGACGGCCTTTCGCCGCTCGATGAGTGGCGCAAGCAGCAGCTGCTGCCGAACCCCGTGGACGAGGACCCCGCGCTGATAGCGAAGGGCCGGGCGCTCTTCACCGCCAAGACCTGCATCCAGTGCCACACGATCCGCGGGGACGCGGGCCTCGGGGTCGCCGGGCCGGAGCTGACCCACGTCGGATCGCGCACGACGATCGCCGGAGGACTCCTCGAGAACAACCGCGACGAGCTCCACCGCTGGATCCACGCCCCGAACGAGGTGAAGCCCGGCAACAAGATGTGGGTCACCGGCTACCTCGTTAACAACATCAAGCTGACCCCGGACGACGAGAACGCGCTTGTTGCCTACCTGAGCAGCCTCAAGTAAACCGAACCCATGGAACAAGCACTGGCCAAGTCCGACTTCCTCGCAAAGGAGGAGCGCGTCGCAAAGCCCCTCGTCCTCTGGCGGCCGACGGCGAAGACAGGGCTCGTCAGCTGGCTGACGACGGTCGACCACAAGCGGATCGGCTTCCTCTACGGCGGGTGCGCCCTCTTCTTCCTCGTCATGGGCGGGATCGAGGCCCTCCTCATCCGCATCCAGCTCGCGGTGCCCAACAACACGTTCCTCACCTCTGCGCAGTACAACGAGATGTTCACGATGCATGCGACGACGATGATCTTCCTGGTCGTCATGCCGCTCGGCGCCGCGTTCTTCAACTTCGTCATGCCGCTTCAGATCGGGGCGCGCGACGTGGCGTTCCCGAGGCTCAACGCCTTCTCGTTCTGGGTCTTCCTAGTCGGCGCCATCATCCTCAACCTCGGCTGGTTCATGAAGGACGGGGCGCCCGACGCCGGCTGGTTCGGATACGCTCCTCTCACGACCCGCCAGTTCAGCCCCACCCACGCGATCGACATGTGGGTCATGGGCCTCCAGCTCCTCGGCGTGGCCTCCATCGCCGCGGCGCTCAACTTCATCGTGACGATCATCAACCTTCGGGCGCCGGGGATGACGATGATGCGCCTTCCGGTCTTCACCTGGATGACGCTCTTCACGTCCTTCCTCATCATCCTCTCCTTCCCAGCGATCACGATCGCGCTGGTCGAGGTCATGATGGACCGGCTCTTCGGCACCAACTTCTTCGAGGTCTCGAACGGCGGGATGCCCATCCTCTGGCAGCACCTCTTCTGGATATTCGGCCACCCGGAGGTCTACATCCTGATCCTGCCGGCCATGGGCGTCATCTCGGAGATCCTGCCCACGTTCGCAAGGAAGCCGCTCTTCGGCTACCCGATCGTCGTCTTCTCGGGCGCCTCGATCGGATTCCTCGGGTTCGGCGTGTGGAGCCACCACATGTTCGCGACCGGCATGGGCACGATGGCGACCGCCGCCTTCGCCATGATGACGATGGCGATCGCGGTCCCGACAGGCGTCAAGATGTTCAACTGGATCGGCACCATCTGGGGCGGGCACCTGAGCATGCGCGTCCCGATGATGTTTGCCCTCGGCTTCCTGTGGATGTTCATGATCGGGGGCCTATCCGGGATCATGCACGCCGCGGCCCCCGCCGACCTTCAGCAGCACGGGAGCTACTTCGTGGTCGCCCACTTCCACTATGTGCTGATCGGAGGATCGCTCTTCGCCCTCCTCGCGGGGCTCCACTACTGGTTCCCGCTCCTGTTCGGCCGCAGGGTGAGCGAGTTCTGGGGCAAGGTCGCGTTCTGGCTCATCTTCATCGGCTTCAACGTGACCTTCTTCCCGATGCACTTCCTCGGCCTCGAGGGCATGCCGAGGCGCACGTTCACCTACGACGGCAACATGGGCTGGAACCTGGGCAACATGGTGTCGACGATCGGCGCCATGATCCTCGCGATCGGCATCGGGGTCGACCTGGTCGCCATGCTCTATACGTACTACAAGGGCGAGAGGACCCACAAGGACCCGTGGGACGCCCGCACGCTCGAGTGGAGCCTCCCCAACCCGCCGATGGAGTATAATTTCCAGCAGATCCCGCACATCCACGCTCGCGACGGATGGTGGTACGAGAAGCACCACAAGGAGGAGATCGCCAAGGAGAACGCCGAGCGCGCGAAGGCGGAGCACGACGACCACGGGATCCACATGCCTTTCCAGTCGATCTATCCCTTCCTTGCCGGCCTCGGCATCCTGATAGGCGGGATCGGCGTCTCCGTGATCGACCCTGCCGACCCCAAGATATACACGGGCTTCTGGGGCCCGAAGATTGCGGTCACGATCTTGGGCGGCCTCTTCATGTTCGTCTCGGTCGTCCTCTGGTCGCTCGAGGGGTGCGAGGGCTACCACATCCACCTGAACGAGGACGGGAGCATCAAGGGCGAGGACCCGCACGCGGGATACGGCGCCAAGCACTGAGGAGCCGACCCCCACCCAACCATGAGCACCGCGGCCGCAGGCACAATCGACCACCACCACGACCCGACCACCTCGACGGGCATCCCGAACAAGAAGCTCCTCATGTGGGCCTTCCTGGCGTCGGACTGCATGTTCTTCGGCTGCCTCATCTCGACGCACCTGATCTACCGCCTTCACCCGCCCCCGGGGACTCCGTCGGCAAAGTCCGTCTTCAGCATCGAGCTCACGTCGTTCTCGACCTTCATCCTCCTCATGTCGTCGCTCATGATGGCGCTCGCGGTGAACGCGATCCAGAAGGGCAACCTGAAGAGCATGCGCTGGTCGCTCCTGACGACGATCTTCTTCGGCTGCATCTTCCTCGGCTGCCAGGTCTTCGAATTCAACAATTTCGTGAACGAGAAGCACCTGACGATCACGAACAGCATCCTCGGGACGACGTTCTTCACGCTGACGGGGACCCACGGGCTCCACGTCTTGATCGGCGTCATCTGGCTCTCCGGGATGCTGATCTACTCCTTCACGGGCCGGCTCACCGAGAAGCAGGCGATCGACGTCGAGTCGATGGGACTCTACTGGCACTTCGTAGACATCGTCTGGATCGTGATCTTCACGGCCGTGTACCTCCTCGAATACATCTGACGCATGAGCGCCCCGGCATCCGCAGCATCCGACCACGGCCACGCCCTCGAGGAGAGCAAGTTCATGTTCTTCGTGCAGATCGCGATGCTGCTCGCGGTCATCACCGGCCTCGAGCTCGTGACCGTCTACCTGCCCTTCATGAAATGGCTGCTCGTCACGGTCTTGGTCGTCCTCTCCACCGTGAAGTTCATGTTCGTCATCTTCTACTTCATGCACCTGCGGTGGGACAAGGCGTTCTGCACCATTCTGTTCTTCATCGGCCTTGTGCTGGCCGGGGGCACGATGTGGGCCCTCCTCAAGCTCTTCGGGGCCGACGCAAGCAAGCCCCTGTCGGCCGCGATGATCGAGCAGCCGGCGGCCGTCACGAGGCTCGCCTGAGCCACGCCCGGCGGCCGGCCGGGACCCCCTCGAATGATCGACTGGCGGCACTGGCACAATGAGCCGTTCCTGACCGGCGGCCTCATCCTGGCGGGCTGGCTCTATGCGATACTGGCCGGGCCCCTGCGCGAAAGGCTGGCCCCGGGGGAGCCCTGGCCCAGGGGAAAGGCGGCGATGTTCTACTCGGCCCTCGTCATCTTCTACCTGGCCGTGGGCTCGCCCCTGGACCAGGTCGCGGAGCGCTTCCTCCTCTCGGCGCACATGGCCCAGCACCTCCTCATCATGTACCCGGTGCCGCTCCTCATCCTCCTCGGCACGCCCTCATGGATGGTGGACCCGCTCCTCTCGCGGAGGCCGCTCCGTCATTTCCTTCGGCTGCTCTTCCACCCCGTCACCTGCGGATTGCTCTCGACCGGGGTTATCAGCGTCTGGCACGCCCCGTTCCTCTATGAGTGGACGCTCCAGGACAAGCTGGTCCACGTCGGCGAGCACCTCATGTTCCTCGCGGTGTCGCTCCTCTTCTGGTGGCCGCTCGCGAGCCCGTCCAGGGTCTTTCCCGCGCCCAGCTACGCGGTCCGGATGCTCTACGTCTTTGCGACGGAGGTCGCGATGATCCCCGTCTCGGCCTACGTCGTCTTCTCGGGAGACATCCTCTACCCAACCTACGAATACGCCCCGCGCCTGATCGCCGGATTCAGCCCGGCCGACGACCAGATGATCGCCGGGGTCATCATGAAGGCGACCGGCATGGCGGTCTCGATGGCGGCGCTCTCATTCTGCTTCTTCAGGTGGTACCGCGCCTCGCAGGCCAAGCCGGCCGGCTGAGGCCGGGCGAAAAAAAAGGCCCCTCCCGGGCCCCAGGCGGGCGCGGGAGGGGCCGCAAGTGACGGCTCAGGCCTTCGCCGCGACCGGCGCCAGGAGATCGTCGATCGAGTCGCTCTCGACGCTCAGGTCGGCGAACAGCCACGACGACAGGTAGCGCTCCGCCGACGAGGGGATGATGACGACGATCTGCTTGCCCTTGTTCTCGGGCCTCTTGGCGACCTGGATTGCCGCCCAGAGGGCCGCGCCCGAGGAGATGCCGACGGGGATTCCGTCGAGCTTCGCGACCTGCTTGGCGACCGGGGCGGCATCGTCCTCCTTCACGGTGATCACCTCGTCGTAGATCTTCGTGTTGAGGACGGCGGGGACGAAGCCGGCGCCGATCCCCTGGATCTTGTGGGGCCCGGGCTGTCCGCCCGAGAGCACCGGCGAGCCGGCGGGCTCGATTGCGATGATCTTGAACGAGGGCTTGCGCGCCTTGATCACCTCGCCGACGCCCGTGATCGTGCCGCCGGTGCCAATCCCGGAGATCACGATGTCGACCTTGCCGTCGGTGTCGTTCCATATCTCCTCCGCGGTCGTCCTGCGGTGGACGGCGGGGTTCGACGGGTTCGCGAACTGCTGGAGGACGACGCTGTTCGGGATCTTGGCCGCGAGCTCCTCGGCCTTCGCGATCGCGCCCTTCATCCCCTTCGCCCCCTCGGTGAGGACGAGGCGCGCGCCGAGGACCTTGAGGATCCTGCGCCGCTCCGTCGTCATGGTCTCGGGCATCGTCAGGATGAGCTTCAGGCCCTTGGCGGCCGCGACGAACGCGAGCGCGATGCCCGTGTTGCCGCTCGTCGGCTCGATGAGGACCGTGTCCTTGTTGATCTTCCCGCTTTTGAGCGCGTCGTCGATCATCGCGAACCCGATCCGGTCCTTGACGCTGGAGAGCGGGTTGAAGAACTCGAGCTTCAGCAGGATCTCCGCCTGGACGCCGTGGGCGGCCGCGGTCCGGTTCAGTCGGACGAGCGGCGTGCGGCCGATCGTCTCGGTGATGTCATTGTATATCTTTGCCATGTCGGTTTTGGGTTGAGTTTCTGATTGTTGGGGAAAGGGGCCGGGCTAGATGGCGTAGTCCTCGTCAAAGGAGTGTGTCTGCCTCAGGCGCAGCCGGACAAGATCGTTCACCTGAAGCTTGAGCTCGGCGAGCTCGGAACGCGATATCTCGGCCTCGACGTGCTCGCGAGTCTGGACCTGCTCGAGGAGGAGCCTCGCATGCGGGCCGGCGGCGTGGATGTGGCGGACGATGGCCGAGATGCCCGTGCCGCCCGCGTCGTGGGGGGTCACCTCGATGTCGTGCGGGCGCACGTAGATCTGCCCGTCCGGGGCCTCGACGCCCTGCTCCCCGCGCCGGGGGCGGGCGCCCGCGAGCGCGGGCACGCGCAGGATATTGACGTTGCCGAGGAACTGGTAGACGAAGGGCGACGCGGGCCGGTCGTAGACCTGCTGGGGGGTCCCCACCTGCTCCACGTGGGCCTTGTTCATGATCACGACCTCGTCGGCGATCTCGAGGGCCTCCTCCTGGTCGTGGGTCACGAAGATCGTCGTCAGCTGGATCTCGTCGTGGAAGCGCCGGAGCCAGCGCCGCAGGTCCTTGCGCACCCGCGCGTCGAGGGCGCCGAAGGGCTCGTCGAGGAGGAGCACCTTCGGCTCGACCGCGAGGGCTCGCGCGAGGGCGACCCGCTGGCGCTCGCCGCCCGAGAGCTGCGACGGGTACCTCTCCGCGAGGCCCTCCAGCTGCACGAGCTCGAGGAGCCGGTGGGCGCGCTCGGAGATCGAGGCCGAGGAGGGCCTGTCCCGCCGCCTGCGCACCCGCAGGCCGAACGCCACGTTCTCGAAGACCGACATGTGCCGGAAGAGGGCGTAATGCTGGAAGACAAACCCCACCCTGCGCTTTCCGGCGGGCAGGTCCGTCACGTCGTCGCCGTGGAAGAGGATCCGGCCGCTGCCCGCGTCCGGGAATTCCAGGCCGGCGATGATTCGCAGGAGCGTCGTCTTGCCCGATCCGGACGGCCCAAGGAGCGCCACCAGCTTGCCCTGCGGCACGTTCAGGTGGACGCCGTCCAGGGCCGTGTACGCGCCGAACTTCTTGCGGATGTCGAGGGCCTCGATGCTCATGGGGTTCCCGTCTGGCGCCACTCGACGACCGACTTGAGGACAAGCGTGGCGAGCGCGAGGAGCGCGAGCAGGGACGCGACCGCGAACGCCCCGGCGATGTTGTAGTCGTTGTAGAGGATCTCCACGTGGAGGGGCATCGTGTTGGTCTCGCCGCGGATGTGGCCGCTGACGACGGAGACCGCCCCGAATTCCCCCATCGCCCGCGCGTTGCACAGGACGACGCCGTAGAAGAGGCCCCACCTGATGTTGGGGAGCGTGACCCGCCAGAAGATCTGCCAGCCGCTCGCCCCGAGGGTCACTGCCGAGTACTCCTCGTCCGTCCCCTGCGCCTGCATGAGAGGGATGAGCTCCCGGGCGACGAACGGGAACGTGACGAAGGTGGTCGCCAGCACGATGCCGGGGACGGCGAAGATGACCCGAATGTTGTGCTCGATCAGCCACGGGCCAAACCAGCCCTGCGCGCCGAAGACAAGGACGTAGACGAGCCCGGAGATGACCGGCGAGACGGCGAAGGGAAGGTCGATCAGGGTCGTCAGGAGGCTCTTTCCCCTGAACCGGAACTTCGCGATCGCCCAGGCCGCGCAGACGCCGAAGACGACATTGGCCGGGACGACGATGGCGACCGTGAGCAGCGTGAGGCGGATCGCCGCGAGGGCGTCGGGGTCGCTGATCGAGGAAAGGTAGTATCCCAGCCCCCTGCTGAGGGCCTCGGCGAAGACAATGACGAGAGGCAGGACGAGGAAGAATGCGAGAAACACGAGCGCGACCGCGGTCAGGAACCAGCGCGCCCACGCGGGGTCCCGGACCGCGCGGGGAAGCGCGGCGCGGGCCGATCGGGAAGGGATCGCGGTTTGGATTGCGGGGGTCAAGTCGTTGTGGGCGTTGAGGGTGCCGGGTTCGGCGCCCCCCAACCTTGTCATAAGGCTGGGGGTTCCCAACAGGGATTCACGTCATACGGCGTGGTATCGTCGGCTCCATTTCTGCAGCAAGTTAATGAGGAGGAGCAGGATGAAGGACGAGACCAGCATCACGACTGCGATCGCTGTCGCCCCGCTGTAGTCGTACTGTTCCAGTTTCGTGATGATGAGGAGGGGCACGATCTCCGTCTTCATGGGCATGTTGCCGGAAATGAAGACGACCGAGCCGTACTCCCCCAGCGCCCGGGCGAACGCGAGTGCGAATCCGGTGAGGAGGGAGGGCAGAAGTTCGGGCAGGAGGACAAGGGCGATCACCTGCAGGCGGCTGGCACCCAGGGTCGCCGCGGCCTCCTCGATCTCGGGCTCCAGGTCCTGGAGGACGGGCTGGACCGTCCTCACGACGAAGGGCAGCCCGATGAAGGTGAGCGCCACGAAGACGCCCGCCCATGTGAACGCCACCTTTACGCCAAGGGGGGCGAGCCAGCGGCCGACCCAGCCGTTCGGCGCGTAGAGCGACGTGAGGGCGATGCCCGCGACCGCGGTCGGGAGCGCGAAGGGCAGGTCCACGATCGCGTCTATGATGCGCTTGCCCGGAAACGAGTACCGCACGAGCACCCAGGCGACGATGAGGCCGAAGACCATGTTCACGAGGCCCGCCGCGATCGAGGCGCCAAAGCTGAGCCGGTATGCGGCCATCACCCTCGGGGACGCGACGGCGGCGATGAAATCGGACCAGCTCATCCCGGCAGTCCGCACGAACGCCGCCAGAAGCGGAATGAGGACGATGAGGCCGAGGTAGGCGAGCGTGAAGCCCATGGTCAGGCCGAACCCGGGCAGGATCGTGCGCGTGCTCCGCGCGGCCGTCGCCGTGAAGGGCGCAGCCGAGGGAGTTAGCGGAGACCGGGAGTATGTGCTCATGCCTGCGGGATCGTCCGGCTACTTCTGATAGATCTGGTCGAAGACTCCGCCGTCCGCGAAGTGCGTCTTCTGCGCCGCCGTCCAGCCGCCGAAGAAATCGTCTATCGTGAAGAGCTCCAGCTTGGGAAACACGCTCGCGTACTTCGCAGCGATCGCCTCGTTGCGGGGCCGGTAGAAGTTCCGGGCAGCGATGTCCTGGCCCTCGTCGGAATAGAGATATTCGAGGTAGGCCTTTGCAATGTCGGCAGTCCCCTTGCGCTCGGTGACCTTGTCGACCACGGCTACGGGCGGCTCGGCGAGTATGCTCGCCGACGGAACGACCGTCTCGAACTTGCCCTGTCCAAATTCCCTTTCTGCGAGGAAGGCCTCGTTCTCCCAGGCAAGGAGCACGTCGCCAATCTCCTTCTGCACAAACGTGATCGTCGCGCCGCGGGAGCCGGAGTCGAGGACCGGGACGTTCTTGTAGAGGGCGGTGATGAAGTCGCGGGCCCTGTCCTTGCTGGCGTACTTGCGCTCGGCGTACCCCCAGGCCGCAAGGTAGGCCCACCGCGCGCCGCCCGAGGTCTTCGGATTCGCGACGATCACCGAGACTCCCGGCCGCACGACGTCGTCCCAGTCCCTGATGTTCTTCGGGTTGCCCGCACGCACGAGGAGGACGATCGTGCTCGTGTAGGGCGTCGAGCGGTCCGGCAGCCGCGATTGCCAGTCGACCGGGAGATAGTCGCCGTGCGTGTGCAGGCTGTCGATGTCGGCAGCGAGCGCCAGCGTCACCACGTCGGCCGGCAGCCCGTCGATCACGGAGCGGGCCTGAGCGCCCGAGCCGCCGTGCGACTGCCTGATGACGACGTCGTCGCCGGTCTTCGCCTTCCAGTACTTGGTGAAGGCCGCGTTGTATTCGACGTAGAGCTCGCGCGTCGGGTCGTAGGATACGTTGAGCAGCTCAATCGACTTGGCCTGGGCGTTCGCGGCCGCCAGGACCGCCGCGAGGGCGAGTGCGGCGCGCAAGGCGTGGGCGGCGCTGCGTGGAGTGAGGGATCTCATGGACGAGGATTCGGTGGGTTCCCTTGCAACGTGCCGCTGGCGGCTCCGCTGCGTGTCGGGCAGTTTTCTTGCTTTGCGGGATCCTCCGGTTGGCTCGGTGGGAAAAGGGGGCTCTGGCGCCGGGGCGGCCTGCTAGTTCGCCGGGCGCTCCTCGCGCTCCGAGGCGATTCGCGTCTTCTCGGTGCGCTCAATCTGCGTGACGCGGCCGTCGTGGACCACGACCTGCACGACGCCGTAGCGCAGCCCGCGCACCTTGGCGCGCACGAGGGAAAGCCACTCGGGTTCGGAGTGAGGCGGGGACGGATGCGAAGGGGCCTCTGCGGGCATGGCGCTTGGTGGGGTTAGATGGAATACTCGCCGAGGATCTGGTGCAGGACGCCCTCGGACGGGGACGCGTGGGTTCCGCGCCGGACCTTGCCGCGGCCGGCCAGCCGATTCCGCGCAGCCCTCGCGGGCAGGCGGACGCGCCCCTCGGCGCCCTCCGGTGAAAAGGGCAGCGAGATGCTGTCCCTGCGCATCTTCCTCAGGGTGATCTCGACCACGTCGCCAAGCGAATAGCGGTCCAGGATGTCCGCGATCGCGTTGCGCACGTCGACCATGAGCATCCTCAGGCCGCAGTGAGCCTCATCGGGGCACGTGCACGGCTCGTATGCCGTCTGCGAGACGCAGCCGATCGGGGCAAGGGGCCCGTCTATCAGGCGCACGACCTCGCCTATGAAGATCTTGCTCGCCGGCTTCGCCAGCCTGTATCCGCCAAACTTCCCCCGCCTGCTCTCGACAAGGCCCGCCTCGCGCATGACCTGGAGGATCTGCTCCAGGAACTTGACCGGCAGCTGCTCATTCTCGGCCAGCTCCGAGACCTGCACGAGGCTGCGCTTCATCTCCGCGGCGATGCCGAGGTTGATGAGCGAGCGCAGCGCATATTCGCCTTTCTTGGAGAGCCTCATGCGGGGATCGTCTCAATCTATATTGATTGAGTATGGATTAGATCAAGCCCTATTCCCGACCTGCACGTCATAATCGGGCGCCCATCCAATCGCCTATGTCGCAATCCGTTAGGGAAGCTAAAACTTGTAGATCTCTGCCAGGCCCGTGCCTGCGGCGCCGCCGGCGCTTGAAATCTCAACGGTATAGGATCCCGGCGGCAGAGTGACCACCATCGCCGAGTCCTGTGAGCCGGGAGTCAGGGCAAAGGCCCCGGCCGCCGTCATGTCGGCGCCGGTCGCCAGGCGGTAGCTCGCGGCGACCGTGGAGATTCCCGCAACAAGCGAATTGGCCCATCCGGTGTCGCTGACGATCAGCGTGCCCCCGCTGTCCAGGAGCGCGATCGACGGCTGGGCGACCGTCCCCGACAGGCCGAAGTCGGCAAAGAGAGCCGGACCGATTCCCCTCAGGAGAAGCCGCGCTGACTGGTTCCCGCCAATGAACAGGCCTGAAATCGCCACGTCGGTGCCCGTGCCGACAAAGCAGCGCGCCGAGATGTTCGTGAGCGTCTGGGTCGGGTTCATGTCGAGGTCGTAGACCTCGGCAAGGGCAACCCCGGTGGAGGACCCCACCCCGGATACCTGGGCCGTATAGGACCCGGATGGGAGCGTGAGCACCATCGCGCAATCCGCCGTGTTGGCCGTCAGCGGAAACGCGCCCACCGAGCTCATGTCGCTGGCGGTGGCCTGCCGGAAGCCCGCCTTGACCGTGGAGGTCCCCGCGATGGGCATATTGCTCCAGCCCGAGTTGGAGGCGATGAGGGTGGAAGTGTTGTCGTAGACGCCAAGGACGGGCTGGGCGAGCGCGCCGCTCACATTGAAGCCCGTGAGCGCGGGGCCAATGGCGCGGACGAGCACGCTTTTCGAGGTCCCCGATCCGCCACTGATGACGAAGCCGCCGAATACGGCATTCTGGCCGGTCTGCACCTCGGCGCGCGTTGAAAGGTCCAGCAGGCGGGCGGTGGGAGTGGGGGCTCCCGAGAGCGCCGCGATCAGGTTTGCCACGTTTGGGCTGCCGAGACCCGTGCACAGGTCGTAGCCCGGCCCGGCCGAGTACGCCCCGTTCGTCCCGCTCGTAATGTCGTTGAGGGCGCTTGTGCCCTGGAGCGGGTAGAGCTGGGGATTGAGGAGCCCGATCGGCTTGCTCCCCGCCGCCGCGCGCGCCTGGTTGATGACCGCCGCCACGGCGGCCCACACCGGACACGAGAGGCTCGTTCCGGCGCGGTCCGATGCCGTCCCGCCGATGAACACGAGCACGCCCACGCTTGTCGCGTCGACGGGCGAGAACCTCGCCCCCACGATGACATCGTTGAGGTCCGCCACCGAGATCGCCGAGACATCGGGAACGCAGCGATATGTCTGGCCCGCGAGCACGGAGCCGCCGGTCTGCCACGACGGCTTCGCGAAGAAGCTGCTCACTCCGCCGCCGGAGGCGCTCATCTTGCCCGCGATTTGGTTCCAGACGAGCTCTCCCGCGTAGTCCCAGGTGCTTATGTACTGAATGTCGGTGCCCCCGACCCCCGTGACGCTCGGGTCGCTTGCGGGATAATTGACCGCGAGCGGGTTTGACGCGGAATACCCGCCCGATCCGGAGCCGGGCGTGGGGTTCGATCCGCTGTCGCCGCTGCTCGCGAGTACCGAGAGGCCAGCGGCCGCCATTTGCGCGAAGGTCTGGGAGAACGCCCGCAGCGTGGCCGAGCCCTGGTCGCCCTCCGTGTCGCCGTAGCTGATGGAGACGACCGTCATGCTTGGGATTTTCGCCACATCGTTCAGGATCTGCGCGAACGTCTCAAAGACGTCGGTCGCCAGATAGAGGCGCAGCGCCGCCCCGGGAGCCATGGCACCCGCCCACTGGACGTCGAGGTCGGCCTCGTCGGTCGCGCTGGTGTTGGAGCCGCTGGGTCCGCCGTCCACGTTGATGCTGGTAAAATTGGAGACGGTCTGGGAGACGCCGATTGTGCTCCAGAACGTGCTCAGGTCGCTGGTGGCGACGGCGCCCTCGCCCACGATGGCGATTGTCTGGCCGGCACCCGTTGCCGAGTTCGGAAAATTGTAGGCCGAGGCGACGTTGTCCGGAGTAACATAGACCGACCCCCCGTAGAGGTCCTGCGGGGAAAGCGGCCCCGAGCGGACATGGCGCAGTCGGAACTCGGGCTGGAGCCCGATCACGCCGAGGACGACCCCGGCCAAGCCGGCCGGGACACTTGGCTCCTCGACGGCCGATGTGTACTCGCCGTCGGAGACAGCGACCCGGGCGAAAGCGACGCCGAAGGCCCGGGCGACATTGGCGACAGTCCCTCGCGCGAAGACCGAGGTATGGGTCCTGTCCGGGAGCGTGATCGTGAATCCCTGCGAGACGAGCCACGCCGAGACCCGGTCAAAGTCGCCGCGGAGCGGCCGGTACGTGGTCTCCATCTCGGAATCCGCAACCTGCCCGCCCGAGGCGATCCGCGCCTGGAGGCCCCCAAGGTCGCGCATCCTGAGCGCCACGGAGAACCTGAGCGTCTGCGCGAGCTCCGCGGGCGTGAGCTGCTGGCGCACGATGCGGCCGCTGCCGATCGTGAGTCCGTTGGCGTCCGGAAGGCGCACCGAGCCCGACAGCGTCTCGAAGTCCGCGGAGGCCCCCCATGAGGCGCGAACGCCGCAACCAAGAAGCAGCGCGATGGCCGCGAGCGACCGGGCGCCGTGGCCGAATTGGGGGTTCATCTCGGGCGTCCCCCTAGAGTCGTATCCTGAGCCCGTCATGGGCGAGGCCAAACCCCTCCGGAAGCAACGCCTCGGCGGCGGCATGGTCCGTCAGGTGCGTGAGGTGCGTGAGCCAGGTCCTCGCTGCGCCAATGGCCCGTCCCGCGGCCACCGCTTCATCGATGCTCATGTGCGACGGATGGGGAAGCGGCCGCAGTCCGTCCAGGATCGCGGCGTCGGCGCCGCGCGCCAGCTCGACCGCCTCGGGCGGCAGCAGCTTGCAATCCGTGTAGTACGCGAACTTCCTCCCGGAGCTCCTCTCCGTGAACACGAGGCCGATCGTCTGGGCGTCGCCGTGCGGAAGGAGCGTCGAGGCGATCGTTCCCTGCGGCGTCTCCAGCGCGGCCGGCATGAGGGCGGGCCTGAACGCCGGATATCCCCGTACGGAGGAGCGGTCCTTGATCGCATAGGGGTAGACCGCGCGAACGCGCGCCATGCCCTCCTCCGTCGTGTGGACGGTGAGGGCCTCGCCGCCGCGCATGTCGCAGAACCGCCGCAGGTCGTCCATCCCCGCGATGTGGTCGGAATGGCCGTGGGTGAGGATGAACAGGTCGAGCTTGTCCACTCCCCCGGCGAGGCACTGGAGCCGCAGCTCGGGCGCTGCGTCGACTTGCACGTGGAGGCCGTCCATGACGACATGGACCGACGTGCGCGTCCTCCGGTTCCGCGGGTCCGGCGAGCTGCACACCGCACAGGAGCAGCCGATCATCGGCACGCCCTGCGATGTGCCGCTTCCAAGGACGATGACTTCCATGTCGATAGAGACGATTGGCGCGGCGCGGCGCCAAGGCACCACAAAAAAAGCGCCCCGGCCTTTCGGACGGGGCGCTTGTGATTGAGTTTTCTCTGACGGATCAGTAGTCCATGCCGCCGCCGCCGGGAGGATGGCCGGCAGGCGCCTCCTTCTTCTCCGGGATCTCGGTGATCATGCACTCGGTCGTGAGCAGGAGCCCGGCGATCGACGCCGCGTTCTGCAGCGCCGTGCGGGTGACCTTGGTCGGGTCGACGACGCCGGCCTTCACGAGGTCCTCGTACTTGTCGGTCGCGACGTTGTAGCCGAAGTTGCCCTTGCCGGCGAGAACCTCGCCGACGACAACCGCGCCCTCAACGCCGGCGTTCGAGCAGAGCATCCTGATGGGGTGCTCGATCGCGCGCCTAACGATCTGTGATCCGATCTTCTCGTCGCCCTCGAGACTGAGGGCGTCGATGGCCTTGGCCGTGCGAAGCAGGGCGACGCCGCCGCCGGCGACGATTCCCTCCTCGACTGCAGCGCGGGTAGCGTGGAGTGCGTCCTCGACGCGGGCCTTCTTCTCCTTCATCTCGATCTCGGTCGACGCGCCGACATTGATGACGGCGACGCCGCCGGCGAGCTTGGCGAGGCGCTCCTGGAGCTTCTCGCGGTCGTAGTCGGACGTGGTCTCCTCGATCTGGCGGCGGATCTGCTTCACGCGGCCCTGGATGTCGGAGCCCTTGCCGCCGCCCTCGACGATCGTGGTGTTCTCCTTGTCGATCACGATCCGCTTTGCGCGGCCGAGATCGCTGACCTGGACGTTCTCAAGCTTGATGCCGAGGTCCTCGGTGAAGCACTTGCCGCCCGTGAGGATCGCTATGTCCTCGAGGATCGCCTTGCGGCGGTCTCCGAAGCCAGGGGCCTTGACGGCCACGACGTTGAGCGTCCCGCGGATCTTGTTGACGACGAGCGCCGCCAGGGCCTCGCCCTCGACTTCCTCCGCGATGATCAGGAGCGGCTTGCCGCCCTTGGCCACCGTCTGGAGGAGCGGGAGCAGGTCGCTGAGCGAGCTGATCTTCTTCTCGTGGATGAGCACGTAGGCGTCCTCGATGACGGCCTCCATGGCCTCGGCGTTGGTGACGAAGTAGGGCGAGAGGTAGCCCTTGTCGAACTGCATGCCCTCGACGACCTCGAGCGTGGTCTCGATGGACTTGGCCTCCTCGACGGTGATGGTCCCGTCCTTGCCGACCTTGTCCATCGCGTCCGCGATGATGTTGCCGATCGTGTCGTCCCAGTTGGCTGAGACGGTCGCGACCTGGCGGATCTCCTCGCGGTCCGAGACCTTCTTCGAGGTCCGGGCGAGCTCGGCGACGGCGGCCTCGACGGCCTTGTCTATGCCGCGCTTGAGGAAGATCGGGTTTGACCCGGCGGTGACGTTCTTCAGGCCCTCGCGGTAGATGCCCTCTGCGAGCAGCGTGGCCGTCGTGGTGCCGTCGCCGGCGGCGTCGGAGGTCTTGGAGGCGACCTCCTTAACCATCTGGGCGCCCATGTTCTCGTAGGGGTCCGGCAGTTCGATCTCCTTGGCGACCGTGACGCCGTCCTTGGTGACGGTCGGCGATCCGAATTTCTTGTCGATGACGACGTTGCGACCCTTGGGTCCAAGGGTCACCTTGACGGCGCGCGACAGGAGCTCGACGCCCCGGAGGATTTTTTGACGAGCGGACTCGTCGAATATGAGTTGTTTAGCGGGCATGTGATTAAAGGTTGTCTGTTATTGGTTTCTTGAGGCCTCAGGCGATGACGCCGAGGATGTCGTCCTCGCGGACGAGCGTGAACTTCTGCTCCTCGAGCTTCACCTCGGTGCCGCCGTACTTGCTGACAAGGACGCGGTCGCCGACCTTCACCTCGAAGGCCTGCAGCTTGCCGTCGTCGTTGCGCTTGCCGGTGCCGAGCGCGATGACTTCGGCCTCCTGGGGCTTCTCTTTTGCGCTGTCCGGGATGATGATTCCCCCGCGGACCTGCTCCTTGTCCTCGAGGTGCTTCACGAGGACGCGATCGCCGATTGGTCTGATTTTTACTTTAGCCATATGGTTTATGTTTTGGGTTGAAGGTCGGTTCGGGGCGACGATGCGCCCCAGCCCCGGAAAGGGTCGGATTATTTCTTGCTCTTCTCGTCGTCCACGACCTCGAAGTCGGCGTCGACGACGTCGGCCTTCTTCTCGGTCTTGGGCTCGGTCCCGGCGCCGGCGGACTCGCCCGACGCACCCGGCTTCGCTGCCGCCTGCGCGGCGGCCTGGGCCTCCGCGTAGAATTCGGAGCCCACCTTGGAGAGGTTCTCGAGGGCGGCCTTCGCCTGGTCCCCGTCGTTGCTCTCGAGGGCCTTCTTTGCGTCGGCGAGGGCCTGCTCGACCTTCGCCTTCCGGTCGGCGGGGATCTTGTCGCCCGCGTCCTTGAGCGTCTTCTCAAGCTGGTAGATGGACGTGTCGAGCTGGTTGCGGTTCTCGACCGCGTCGCGCCGCTTCTTGTCCTCGGCCGCGTTCAGCTCGGCCTCCTTGGTCATCTTGTCGACCTCATCCTTGGAAAGGCCCGAGGATCCCTGGATGGTGATCTTCTGGTCCTTGCCCGTGCCGAGGTCCTTGGCCGAGACGTGCAGGATGCCGTTCGCGTCGATGTCGAATGTCACCTCGACCTGCGGGGCGCCGCGGGGGGCCGGAGGAATGCCGTCCAGCCGGAAGGTGCCGAGGGTCTTGTTGTCGCGGGCCATCGGGCGCTCGCCCTGGAGGACGACAATCTCCACGGAGGGCTGGTTGTCGCTGTAGGTTGAAAAAATCTGCGTTTTCTTCGACGGGATGGTCGTGTTGCGCGGGATCATCGCCGTCGCCACGTCGCCCGCGGTCATGATGCCGAGGGTCAGCGGGGTCACGTCGAGGAGCAGCACGTCGCGTACATCGCCCTTGAGGACGCCGCCCTGGATCGCCGCGCCGACCGCGACGACCTCGTCGGGGTTTACGCCCTGGTGCGGCGGCTTGCCGCCGAGGGATCTGGCGATCTCGACAACCTTCGGCATGCGGGTCATCCCGCCAACAAGGACAAGCTCGTCGATCTGCGCGGACGTAAGGTCGGCGTCCTTCAGGCAGTTCTTGAAAGGCTGGATGCAGCGCTCGAAGAGGCTGTCGCAGATCTGCTCCATCTTTGCGCGCGTCAGCTGGACGTTCAGGTGCTTCGGCCCGGAGGCGTCGGCCGTGATGAACGGGAGGTTGATGTCGACCGACTGGGTCGAGGAGAGGGCTATCTTGGCCTTCTCGGCCTCTTCCTTGAGGCGCTGGAGCGCCATCGGGTCCTTGCGCAGGTCGATGCCGTTTTCCTTCTTGAAAGTGTCCACGAGCCAGGTGATCAGCGCCTCGTCCCAGTTGTCGCCGCCGAGGTGCGTGTCGCCGTTGGTCGCCTTGACCTCGAAGACGCCGTCGCCGATCTCGAGCACCGAGACGTCGAACGTCCCGCCGCCCAGGTCGAACACCGCGATCTTCTCGTCCTTCTTCTTGTCGAGGCCGTAGGCCAGCGACGCCGCCGTCGGCTCGTTGATGATGCGCAGGACCTCGAGGCCCGCGATCTTGCCGGCATCCTTGGTCGCCTGGCGCTGGGAGTCGTTGAAATAGGCCGGGACCGTGATCACGGCCTGGGAGATCTTCTCGCCAAGGTACGCCTCGGCGTCGGCCTTCATCTTGCCGAGCACGAACGCAGCGATCTGCTGCGGAGCGTACTGCTCCACCTTGTCGCCGATCTGCACCTCGATGTAGGCGTCGCCGTTCTTTCCCTCGACGATCTTGTACGGCAGGTTCTTTGCCTCTTCCCTGACCTCGGAGAATTTTCGGCCGATGAGGCGCTTCGACGAGAAAATCGTATTGCGCGGGTTGGTGACGGCCTGACGCTTGGCGGCCTGCCCGACCACCCGCTCGCCCGTCTTCGTGAACGCTACCACTGACGGAGTCGTGCGCCCGCCCTCGGCGTTCGCGATGACCACGGGCTCGCCGCCCTCCATGACGGCCATGCAGGAATTCGTGGTGCCCAGATCGATGCCTAGAATGCGGCTCATGCGCCTTGTTAAGCACTGCGCGTGCCCCAGGAGCAGGAATGTCGTTACCGTCTAAAGGAGAAAGGCTTAAAATAAATTGCGCAGCCTTTCAGACTGCCCGATTGAGGCCAAATTGTCCCATAAGGCCGGATTCTGTGACAGGCTCTGGCACATGAGCCGGGCGCGGGTGGCCCGCCCGGAATCCCCTTCGCGCCCCATGGGCGCCCTCCCCTCCGTTCGACTGGGCCCGAGAGAATCCACGACCGGGTTCTTGAGTTCCCGCGGAATTTCCCTTTCGATGCCGCCATCGAATTGGAAATTCAAGTGCCCGACGAGGTACCGGTGATGACCCTGCCCAATGTGGCGTTCTTCCCGCAGGCGCTGCTTCCCCTGGAGATTTTCGAGCCGAGGTACCGCCACATGCTGCGCGACGTCCTCGCCACCAACAGGATTTTCGCCGTTGCGGGCCTGGACCTGGGAGCGGCCGCGAAGGAGGACGGATTTGAGCCGCCCCACCGGATAGCCTGCATCGGCCTCATTCGCGCGTGCCAGAAGAACGCCGACGGGACCGCCAGCCTCCTGCTCCAGGGGCTCTGCCGGGTTGCGATCGAGTCGATCGTCGGGGACGAGCCCTACAGGCGGATCCGTATACGCACGCTCGCGAGCGAGCCGGGAGCCGCCGCCACCGAGAACGCGCGGCTCAGGTCCGAGCTCGCCAACCTCATCAGGCTGCGGCTAAAGCTCGCGCCGGGGGTCGCGGAGGGGATGACCGAGCTCCTCAGGACGATCGAGGACCCCGAGATATTCGCGGACATCGCGGCTTTCAACCTCTGCAAGAACACGATGCTCAAGCAGAAGCTCCTCGAGACCCTCGACGTGAACCGCCGCCTTGCGCTCCTCCTGAAGGTGCTTCGTTCCGAGGTGGACGCCGCCATCTTGCAATTGAGGCTGAAGGGCGGCCCCTCCGACGACCAGGTTCGCAGAAACTAGGGCGTGCGACCGCTCTCAGATTCGCCAAAAATTAGCGATGAACCGAGAAACAAACATCGGCTTTTGCCGTCTACCCCTTTAAGAAGGACTGAACCCATTTGAACGCGATGCTCTCCCCCACCACAGAAAAGAGCGCGTCTGCAAAGAAGACGAGGCGAGTCCTCTACGTGGACGACATGCGGGAGCTGAGGGAAGTCGCCAGGCTCGCGCTCTCGAGGGCCGGGCATCATGTGGAGTGCGTCGCCGACGGGAAGGACGCGTTCGAGCTCCTCTCGGCGCATCCCGAGGCCTACGACATCGTGATAACGGACCACCACATGGCCGGCATGAACGGGCTCGAGCTCGTCATGAGGCTCCGCGAGATCAAGTATCCCGGTCGGATCGCGGTCGTCAGCTCCGAGATGGGCGCCGACATCGCGGAGGAGTATCGCAGACTCGCCGTCAACCGGATCCACTACAAGCCGGTCGAGCTGGCCGAGCTAAGGGCGCTTGTCATTGAGGAGTGACTGAGGGCCGCCTGGCGCGAGCCAGTGGCCGCAAGGGGCGCCCGAGCCCCTTCCCCTGCGAAGGGACCGATCAGGGACCGGAAGATCAGCCTTAGGGAAAGGCGGTGACGCTGCAAATGGAGCCGGCTGTCGGGGTTGAACCGACGACCCTCGGTTTACGATACCGATGCTCTACCACTGAGCTAAGCCGGCGTCAGAAGGGTCAATGCACCATCGGCCTAGGTGCCTGTCAAGCGCGGGCGCCCGGGAGCTTCACGGAGCCGGGAGCCTAAGCTGGAATTGCGCCCCCCCGCCAGGCGCATCGCCCACCGTCGCGGATCCGCCGTGGGCTTCGGCAACGGCGCGCACGATCGTGAGACCCAGCCCAAGCCCGCGTTCCGACCGGCTGGCATCCCCCCGGTAGAGCCGGCGCCAGACCGCCTCGCGCTCCGCGACAGGCACGCCTGGGCCGTTGTCAGTGACCGTCATCGTGACTGCGCCCGGCTCGCCAGCCGCGGCAATCGTCACGCGCCCGCCCTCGGGGGTGTACTTGAGCGCGTTGTCCACGAGGTTGGAAAATGCCTGCCCAAGGCGCACCGGGTCGGCATCAACCTGGACCGCTGGCGGCAGGCTGAGTTCAAGCGTGATTCGCTTCTGCTCGGCAACCTCCCTGTAGAGGTCTGCGGTCCGAGCCGCGAGCGCGCACAGGTCCACGCGCTCCTTCCTGAGCGTAAGGACCCCGGCCTCCGCAGCCGAGAGGTCGAGGAGCACCTCGAGGAGGTGCAGCACGCGGTCGCTCTCGTCGACGCAGTCCGCCAGCGCCGAGCGGGCCTCGGCCGGGTTGCCGCCGTCGCGCAGGGCCAGCTCCGCCGTGCCGCGCAGCCTCGTCAGCGGTGTCCGGAGGTCGTGCGCGATGTCGTCGAGCGTCTCGCGGAGGACGCGCACGTGCGTCGCGTTCTTGTCGAGGAGGGTGTTGAGTTGCCGGGCGAGGACGGCCAGTTCGCCGCTGCCGCCCGGCTCCGGGATGCGGGCCGCCGGGTCCTCCTCCCGGATGATCCGCCGGGCCGTGCTGGCGACCTCGCGCAGGGGCCGGGTCGCGCGCCACGAAAGGAGAGTCCCGGCCGAGAGCGAAAGGAGGAGGGCGACCGCCCCGACGCCCGCAAAGTCGGCCCGCAGCGGCGCCAGGAGCACGGCGCGGCTGTCGGTGCTGCGCGCCACCTGGATCAGGCGCCCGTCAGACAGGACTCGGGACGCGACGGCAAAGTCTCGCTGCGCGTCCCGGGGAACGCGCACCGAGTGGATCTCCTCCGCCCTCCAGCCGCCCCACCCGTCGGGGACAAGGCGCCGCTCGAACTGCGGCTCGACCCAGTCGGAGGGCACCGTGGCGAACACCGTCTCGCCGCCGGCGCCGAGGAGTCGCACGAAGAGGGAGCGAACCTCCGGCGAGGCGTCGGCGTTCAGGCGTTCGCGCAGGGCGAGCGCGCCGCCCTGCTCGTAGGCCAGGGCGTACTCCGCGGCCCGCAGCTCGACCGCGGCCCGGTCCCTCGCCTCAAGTGAATGGGCGAGGATCCAGTAGAGCACGCCAAACAGGGCCGCCGCGCCGGCCGCGAAGACCAGGGAGTAGATCGCGGCGAGCCGGATCGCCAGGGACTGACGGAAGCCCTCAAGCATGGGGCCGAAAGACGTAGCCGACGCCGCGCAGCGTCTCGATGCGCGTGTGCTCGGGATCCACCTTGCTCCTTAGCCTGTGCATGACCACATCGACCACGTTTGTCTGCGGGTCGAAGCCGTAGTCCCACACGGTCTCGAGGATCTTGGTCTTGCTCACCGGGTGGCCGGCGTGCCGCAGGAGAAAGGCGAGGAGCGAGAACTCACGCGGCTGGAGCTCGACCGCCTCGCCCGCGCACGTCACCTCCCGGGTCACGAGGTCGAGCGACACATCCCCTGCCACGAGGCGCGTAGCGTCCGGGGCGTGGGTGGACCTCCGGACCAGGGCCTGCACCCGGGCGAGGAGCTCCGAGAATGCGAAGGGCTTCGTCAGGTAGTCGTCGGCGCCGCTCTCAAGTCCGCGGACGCGGTCCTCCACGGCGCTCCTCGCGCTCAGGAAGAGGACGGGGACCTGGCGGCGTGCCGACCGGAGGCGCCGCACGAGGCTGAAGCCGTCGAGGCCAGGCAGCATGACGTCCACGATCGCCGCGTCGTAGCCGGTGGACTCGGCGAGCGCGAGCCCGGTGTCGCCGTCCGGGGCGTGGTCCACGGCGTAGCCGGACTGCTTCAGCCCGCGCACGACGAAGGACGCAATCTTGGCATCATCTTCAACCACGAGGACGCGCATGGGGTGAATGTTAACGAAGCCCGAATTGTTGGAAAGATGCGATTGGCCGAAAAAGGGACACCGGCCCCTACCCCGGGGCCGGTGTCCAACAACAACACCTACCTGACAAGTGCAAATGCGGGCGGACCCTACTGCGGGCCGTCGGCCGGTCCGCCCGTCTCGTCGACGACGACGTAAATGATGTTCCCGTGGGACCAGAGCTTGACGAGCGTCCTGCGGCTTGGCGCGCCCGAGCAGAGATCGACAGCGTCCTTGGCCGAGGCGACCGGCTTGCGGTTGATCTCGAGGATCACGTCGCCCTCGCGCATCCCGGCGCGGGCGGAGGCCGACTCGGGGTCGACGCGGGTGATGACCGCGCCGGAGAGCCGCTCGGGAAAATTGAGGTCCCTGCGTGCGCCGGCGTCGATGTCGGAGACGTCAACCCCGTTGAGGACTCCCTGGTCGTCGGTCGACGCGGCGGACGAATCGTCCCCGGGGCGCGCGCCCCCGATCTTGCTCGATGTCGTGACATCGATGCTCTCGCTGGCCCCGTTGCGGATGACGTTGAGCGCGAGCCGGGTGCCAGGGGCAGTCTCGCCGACCGCAAGGCTGAGGCGGCTCGCTGAGTCGACCGGCTGCGAGTTCACCGCGGTGATGACGTCGCCGCTCTTCAGCCCTGCCCGGGCGCCCGGGCTGTCGGGCTGCACGTCGGTGACGAGAGCGCCGGCCTTGACCTTGAGACCGAAGGTGTCGGCCAGGCCCGGCGTAAGGTCCTGGATCCCGATGCCGATGTAGCCGCGCACGACCTTTCCGTGGGCGACGAGGCTGTCGGCGACGTTGCTGACAAGGTCCGAGGGCACGGCGAGCCCGACTCCCTGGGATCCGCCGCTGTGGCTGAGGATCGCGGTGTTGATCCCTATCAGGCGCCCTTCGACGTCGACAAGCGCGCCTCCCGAGTTGCCCGGGTTGATCGCCGCGTCCGTCTGTATGAAATCCTCATAGGCCAGGCCGAGGCCTGCGCGACGGCCGGTCGCGCTCACGATTCCCGTCGTGACGGTCTCGCCGATGCCGAAGGGGTTGCCGATGGCAAGCACGCGGTCGCCGACCTCGACGTCGCGGCTCGGGGCAAACGTGATGGCGGGCAGGTCCTTGGCCGCCACCTTGATGACAGCGACGTCGGTTTGCGGATCGCGGCCCACGACTCGCGCCGTCAGCTCGCGCCCGTCGGCCAGGGTCACGGTGACCTGGCTCGCGCCGTCCACCACGTGGTTGTTTGTCACGATATACCCGTCGGAGCTGATGATGACCCCGGACCCGAGGCCGCTCTCCGGCGCCTCAGGGGCGCCCTGCAGGCGGTTGCCGAAGAACTGGCGCAGGTTCGGGTCCAGACCGGGAAGCATGTTGCCGAAGTCGCCCTGCCCCATCGCGACCGGGTTCGCCTTCATCTGCACCGTCACCTTGACGATGCTCGGGGCGACGCGCTTGACGATGGGGGCGAAGCTCGCGGACTCGATCGTGCCGCGGTTGACCGCGCTGTCGTCGCGCTTCAGGTCGAGGGCGTGCGCCGTGGGCGGGACGGCGTCGATCGCGGCATGGAGGCCGGCGACGGCGATCAGGCATGCGGCCCCAAGAGAGGCTCGCCGAAGAAGGACGGTGGAATAGGATGTGTTCATGGGATTGCCCGAATCATCGCACGCCCGCCTTTCCCGCGCCTTTCGCGAAGATTACAAGAGTGTAATTCGAGCGGGGGTGCCCAGGGGGCGTCCCGGCGGCCGGGCCCCGGAAAAATGATTTCCACAGACCGCCTGGACTACCGGCTTCCGGCCGAGCTGATCGCGCAGTTTCCCGCCGAGCGCCGCGACGGCTCGCGGCTCCTCGTCGTCGACAGGCAAAGCCGGACGCTTTCCCACCGGATGTTCTCCGACCTCCCCGAGTACCTCCAGCCGGGAGACGTCCTCCTGCGCAACAACGCCTCCGTCCTGCCGGCAAGGCTCCACGCCCGGAGGCCGACGGGTGGCAGCGTCGAGTGCCTCCTCCTTAGGAAGACCACCTCCGCGCACGGGACCGGCGAGATATGGCAGTGCTTGGTCAAGCCGGGGCGCAGGCTTTCGGCCGGGGCCGTCTTCAGGACGGAGGACGAGAGCCTCTCCGGGGAGGTGATCGCCAGCATGGAGGACGGCACCGTGCACGTGCGGTTCACGGCGCGCACGGGGGAGACGGTCGCAGAGGTGGCAAACCGGGCGGGGGACATCCCGCTGCCCCCGTACATCGAGCGGGCCGACGACTCCAGGCGAGAGGAGGACCGCGGGCGCTACCAGACGGTCTACGCCGACCCCGCCCGGCAGTTCGCGGTGGCGGCCCCGACCGCGGGGCTGCACTTCACGCCGGGGCTCCTCGGGCTGATCCGGGGGAAGGGCGTGCGGATCGAGGACCTGACGCTCCACGTGGGCCTCGGGACCTTCAGGCCGATCTCAACGGACACCGTCGAGGCCCACCGCATCCACAGCGAACTCTACGAGATCCCGGACACGGCGCAGCGCGCGCTCTTCCCGCCGCTCACCGGCCGCCGGATAGCCGTGGGAACGACGAGCGTGCGGGCCATCGAGGACTTCCTCTCGACCCACGGGGAGCCGCTCGGCCGCCCGTACGTGGCGGAGGCCGCCGTCTTCATCCATCCTCCGCGCACGTTCAGGGGCGTCGACGCCTTGATCACCAATTTCCACCAGCCCCGCTCCACGCTCCTCTGCCTCGTGGCCGCGTTCCTGGCGCCGGGCTCCTTCGACGGAATCGACTGGCTCCTTGAGATCTACGCGGAGGCGGTCTCGAGGCGCTACCGCTTCCTCAGCTACGGCGACTCCATGCTGATCCAGTAGAACTCATTTGCCGGGTTGAAATCCCTCCGTTCCCGGGCATAGGTATGTGCCCCCGCACACCCATGAAATTCGCATCCAAGATCCTGCTCGTGGCCGCCCTGGCCGCCGGCCTTGCGACCGCGGCCTCCGCCGCCGTCGAGACCTACAAAATAGACCCCGTCCACTCCTCCGTGGCATTCAGCGTCCGGCACTTCGTGAGCAAGGTGCCGGGGAGGTTCACGAAATTCAGCGGGACGATCGTGGTCGACCGCGACAACCTCGAGAACAGCTCGGTCAACGCGACGATCGACGTCGGCAGCGTGACGACCGACAACGAGAAGCGGGACGCCCACCTGAAGACGCCCGACTTCTTCGACGCCGCGACCTATGCGACGATTTCGTTCAAGAGCACCTCGTGGAAGAAGACCGGAGACGGCACGTTTGACGTGACCGGCGACCTTACGATCAAGAACGTTACGAAGCAGGTCGTCCTCGGCGTCACCCTCCTCGGGTTCGGGCCCGGGCCGAGGGGCGCCATGCTCTCCGGCTGGGAGGCCACGACCGCGCTCAAGAAGTCGGACTACGGGGTCAACGGTCCCGCCATGCTGGCCAAGGCCCTGGGCGACGACGTGGCCGTCTCGATCTCGGTGGAGGGCGACCTGCAGGCCCCGCCGGCCGCGGCCCCGTGACCGCGGACGAGCTCCAGGCTCTGATCGAGGAGGCTACATTCGACTATGTGACGGGGGACCCCGCGGCCGCCCTGGAGAAGCTCGGCCGGGCGACGGCCGAGTGCCCCGACTCCTTCGAGGCCTGGCACGCCGTCGCCGAGGTCAACCTCGGCCAGCGCCGGCTTGACGAGGCGTTGGCGGCGGCCGAGCGGGCCCATGCGCTCAGGAAAAGCGACCCCCTGGTCATCGCGACCCTCTCGCGGACATGGATGGAGCGCGGAGACAAGGCCAAGGCCGAGCATTTCGGGGCGATGGCGAGGATGCAGGGCTGGAAGGACGAGCTCAGCACGCCGGCCCCGCCCGATGCAGGCGGGTTGCGTTGATAACCCTTTCCAGCCCGTTGACACGCCGCGAGCGCAGCGGGTAACGTCGATTCGCCTGCCAGATAATGGAAACCCCCTCCTACACGTTGGAGTTTGAGAAGCCGCTGCGCGACCTGGCCCGGCAGCTCGACGAGCTCCGCCAGAAGTCGGTAGAGACCGGCGAGAACCTGTCCCACGAGACCCGACCGCTCGAGAAGAAGATCGAGAAGCTTCAGCACGACATCTACTCGAACCTCTCCCCCTGGCAGAAAGTGCTTCTCGCCCGCCATCCCAAGCGGCCCTACGCACTCGACTACGTGGACATGATGTGCACGGGCTTCCAGGAGCTTCACGGGGACCGCCAGTTCAACGACGACCGGGCGCTCGTGGGCGGGACGGCCTTCTTTGACGGCAATGCCGTCATCGTCATAGCCCAGCAGAAGGGGCGCGACCCCAAGGAGAGGATCCTTCGCAATTTCGGGATGCCGCAGCCGGAGGGCTACCGGAAGGCCCTGCGCATCATGAGGATGGCTGAGAAATTCGGGCTGCCGGTCCTCTCGTTCATCGACACGCCGGGCGCGTTCCCGGGCGTCGGCTCGGAGGAGCGCCACGTCTCGGAGGCGATCGCGGTCAACCTGCGCGAGATGGCCATGCTGAAGACGCCGACAATCTCCGTCGTCGTCGGCGAGGGCGGCTCCGGCGGCGCCCTCGGGATCGGCGTCACCGACCGCGTCCTCATGTTCGAGAACAGCTACTACTCGGTCATTACCCCGGAGGGCTGCGCGGCCATCCTCTGGAAGGACCCGGCGGCCGCCCCCCTGGCAGCCGCCGCGCTCAAGGTCGACGCGGAGCACCTCGAGAGCCTCGGCGCCGTCGACGAGGTGATCCCCGAGCCGCTGGGCGGCGCCCACAATGACCCGGCCCAGGCCGCGTCCGCCCTCAAGTACGCCCTTCACAAGCACCTGAACGACCTTCGGGCGCTGGATATTGAGGCGCTTCTCGCGATGCGCTACGACCGCTACCGGCGGATCGGCAAGTACGAGGAGACGATCGCCGCAGCGGCGCTCGCGCCCGGCATCAGCGCCTGATCGTCAGGAGCTCTATCTTCGCGGCGCGGGCCATCGAGGGGTCTATCTCGATCAGGACCGACGATATCCGCACGTCGCCGGAGGCGACCTCCAGGCGCCTCGGCATCCCGTCCATGAAGCGCGAGATGACGGGCGCAACCTCCCGGCCGAGGACGCTCTCGTAGGGGCCGGTCATCCCCACGTCGCAGATGAACGCGGTCCCCTTGGGGAGGACACGCGCGTCGGCCGTCGGCACATGGGTGTGGGTCCCGAGGACCGCGGTCACGCGCCCGTCCAGGTGCCAGCCGAGGGCCTGCTTCTCGGACGTCGCCTCGGCGTGGATCTCGACCACGATGGCGTCCGCCTGGCCCTTCAGCCTCTCGACCATCCTGTCTGCGCACTGGAAGGGATCCTCGGCCTTCAGGTTCATGTACTGGCGCCCCAGGACCGTGAAGACGGCGACCCGGAAGCCCCGGGCGGCGATCACGACGTGGTCCCAGCCGGGGCACGAGGCGGGCAGGTTCGCCGGCCGGCAGACCCGGTCCAGCTCGCCGATCTCGGCCTCCCAGCCGCGCTGGTCCCAGACATGGTCGCCGAGCGTGATCGCGTCGACGCCGCTTTCCAGGAGGGAGCGGGCGATGATGGCGGTGATGCCGGCGCCTGCCGCGGCGTTCTCGCCGTTGGCGATCACGAAGTCGACCCCGTCCTCCCGCTTCAGGCGCCCGACGCGCTCCTCCACGATCTGCCGGCCGGGCTTGCCGACGATGTCGCCGATGAAAAGGAGCTTCAGCACGCCCCAAACGTGCTCGTGCGAGGCGCGCGCGCCAGCCAATTCCCCGGGCTTGCCTCCCCCAGCCGGACGTACTCAGATGGCGGGCTCTCTTTACAAGGAGCCCACCCAGATGAAACCACGCACCCAACCCACGCCGTTTCCAAAGGCCGAGATCGGCCGCGAGATGAAGGGCAGCGACGCCGTCGTCGAGTGCCTGATCCGCGAGGGCGTCGAGGTGATCTTCGCCTACCCGGGCGGGGCCTCGCAGGAGCTCCACCAGTCGCTCGCGCGCACGGACAAGATCCGCGTCATCCTCCCCCGCCACGAGCAGGGCGGCTCCTTCGCTGCCGAGGGCTACGCCCGGGTGACCGGCAAGGTGGGGGTCTGCATGGCGACCAGCGGCCCCGGCGCCACGAACCTGGTCTCGGCGATCGCCGACGCGTACATGGACTCGATCCCGCTCGTCGCGATCACGGGCCAGGTGAAGAAGGAGTTCATCGGCAAGATGGCGTTCCAGGAGACCGACTTCTTCGGGATGACGCTTCCCGTCGTGAAGCACTCCTACCTCGTCATGGACGTGAACGAGATCCCCCGGATCATGAAGGAGGCCTTCCAGCTCGCGAGGAGCGGCCGGCCGGGCCCGATCGTCATCGACATCCCGAAGGACATCCAGCAGCAGAAGTTCCAGCCGGTCTACCCCGCGGCGACCGAGTTCCGCAACCCCTACATCGGCCAGGAGCACCGGGCGGACGACGAGGATCTCCGGAAGATCCTCTCGCTCGTCTCCCAGGCGAAGAAGCCCGTCATCTACGCGGGCGGCGGGATCGTGTCGGCCGATGCCCACAGGGAGCTCACGGCCTTCGCGGAAAGGACCTCGATACCGGTGGCGACGACCCTCATGGGCCTCGGCGTCTTCCCGGAGACCCATCTTCTCTCGATGCAGTGGTTCGGGATGCACGGGGCGGCCTACGGCAACTGGGCCGTGGACGAGTCGGACCTCCTGATCGTCCTCGGCGCCCGCTTCGACGACCGGATAACGGGCGCCACGGCAAAGTTCGCGGCGCACGCCACGATCGTCCACATCGACGTCGACGCCTCCGAGCACAACAAGAACAAGCGCGCCGCGCTCACGATCGTGAGCGACGTGAAGTACGCCCTCGGCCGCCTGAACGAGCTCCTCGCCGCCTCAAAGTTCTCGCCCCCCGACACCTCGGCCTGGAAGGCCCAGATCGCGGCCTGGAAGAGGGACCACCCCTTCAGCTACGAGCCGAGCCGCCACATCCAGCCCCAGGAGGCGGTGGAGGCGCTCTACGAGCTCACGAAGGGCGACGCGATCATCACGACCGGGGTCGGCCAGCACCAGATGTGGGCCGCCCAGTTCTACCGCTTCAAGGAGCCCAGGCGCTTCATCAGCTCGCTCGGCCTCGGCGCCATGGGCTTCGGATACCCGGCCGCCCTGGGCGCCAAGGTCGCGATGCCCGAGAAGCAGGTGATCGACATCGACGGCGACGGCTCCTTCGCGATGAACATCCAGGAGCTCGCGACCGCGCACATCGAGAAGATCGCGGCAAAGGCGATGATCCTCAACAACCAGCACCTCGGCATGGTCGTCCAGTGGGAGGACCGGTTCTACGGGAGCGTCCGCGGCAACACGATCCTCGGGGACGAGAGCAACGTGGGGAGCCCCGACAACCCGGACGCCCTCTACCCCGACTTCGTCAAGATCGCCGAGGGGTTCGGCGTCAAGGGACGCCGCGTGATCAGGAAGGGCGAGCTGCGGGAGGCGATCCAGGAGATGCTCGACTGCGAGGGGCCGTTCGTCCTCGACGTCATCGTCCCCTACACCGAGCACGTGCTCCCGATGATCCCGGCGGGCAAGACGGTGAAGGACATGCTCCTGAAGTAGGGGCAATCCTTCCCGTCAGAAGTGGTGCGGGTTGCGCCACTGCCTCGGCAGGAGGTATTCCGGGCCGAGGATGTACATGCGGTAGTAGAGCCAGAAGACGACGAGCCCGAGAACGATCACGAAGCCGATCTCGCCCAATTCGCCCCAGCGCCTGCGGCTGCCGCGGTGGAGGGCCCCCACCATCGCCTCGATCGCCGGCGACAGGACGAAAGTCACCACCGAGCCGCCGAAGAGCACCATGGCGATCACGGCTGCCGTCTGCAGGAAGGGATCCCCGAGCATCCTCGCCTTGTAGCTCACGAGGCCGATGCAGAGGTTCAGGAGCAGGATGCAGCACGGCAGGACAAAGTAGCTGCGGGCGACGTTGGAATTCCTCATGGCGTGAAGTTTGGCCCGATCAGCTCCCTCAGGAAGGCGTCGGTCGCCCACGGCGCAGCGCCGCGGTACCGCGCTATCCAGGCCTCCCCCGCGCCGATCCTCACGCGGTCGGGCGTCCACTCAGGCGAGAGCGCGTTCGCCATGAGCGCGAACCCCGCCCCGGGATGGAGCCTGAGCGCCTTCCAGCAGCCGCCGGGGACGGGGACCACGAGCACCTGGCCGGCGGCCACGTCGCGGCCGAGCGTCACCTTCTCCGCGCGGCCGTCGGGATGGAAGATGAAGTAGTCGACGGGGCCCCCGTCGATGAGGATGTGCGTGTCGTCCGACGCCAGCCAGTGCAGGTAATTGGCCGGCAGCTCCCGCGTCAGCATGTAGTAGACCTGGCTCTGGACGGCCAGGGCCCGGCCGCCGACCACGGCCTTCTGCGCGGACGTGGCGATCAGCGAAAGGTAGCCCGACTCCCTGGGGAGCACGTGCATGTCCAGCTGCGCCACCCAGGCGCGGGCGGCCGGATCCGACGGCTCCGCCACGGGGGCGTCCGCACGGGCGCCGGCGGCCAGAAGGAGGATCCAGGGGACGCGTCTCAGCATGTTCGTGTCCCGCAACGATGCCATCGGCCGGCCCGGGGGCAAGAATGCGGCCGGGGGAAGTTTGGTGTTGGCTCGGGCCGGCCCAGCGGATTGAAGGTATCCGATGTCCGAACTGGAACTCATGAACCTCGCCCGCTCGGTGACCGCGAACGAGCTCAACTGGTTCGGCGAGATGATCACCATCAATTTCGCGATGATCGTCGCGATCTACTACTTTCTCAGCCAGGCGAGGGCCACCCTCAAGGTGTTCAGCTTTGTCCTCTACTCCCTGGGAATATTCGTCTTCTTCGGCGAGATGGTGATCGAGGGCAACGCGAAGTTCGCGGTCATGAGGGCGCTGCGGGCCCTTCCCCCGGACCACATCTCGCTGCCGACGCAGGCGTACCTGGCGGTCAGCGCCAGCTGGGTCGCCATCTTGACGGCCGTCGTCTTCAACTCGTCCTTCTGGCTGCTCTGGTTCGGCGTCTTCTATCTGCTCTTCTTCGGAAAGCGGCACTTCTCCCGGTAGCGTGCGCGTCCCGGATCGCTGCTGGTCTATCCCGCCAAGGCAGATATGATGGGTCGTGCCCTATTCGCATCCGCAGCTCCTCACCCGTGAGGAGGCCCTCAAGCAGAACCGCCACCTTCTGCCGGGCGCCCTGGCGTTCGCCGGCACGGCGGGCTTCATCAATTCGATCGCCCTCGGGGCGTTCGGCTCGCCGGTCAGCCACATGACGGGGGCCGTCTCCTACCTCGGCCTCGAGCTCGCGGGCGGCAGGCTCCACAACGCGGTGGCGACGCTCACGATCATCCTGGCCTTCATGCTGGGCGCGGCGCTCGCCGGGCTCATCGTGGGCGCGCAGGATCTGGCCCCGGGCCGTCGCTACGGGTGGTCCCTGTGCTGCGAGGGCGCCCTCCTCGCCGTGGCGATGTACGTGCTGACTTCCGGCCACAGCCTCGGCGTGGCGCTGATCGCGATGGCCTGCGGCCTCCAGAACGCGACGACAAGCAGCTACTACGGGCTCATGATCCGCACGACCCACGTGACGGGCACGGTGACGGACATCGGCGTCATGCTGGGCCACTGGCTGCGCCACCAGAGCATCGAGCGACGGAAACTGCTGTTCATGGCCGGTGTCGTGGCTGCCTTCGGGGCCGGGGTGCTGCTGGGCGGCATTGCCGATGCGCGCTGGGGCCCGGCCACGCTCGCGATCGCCGCGGCGGGCTGCGCCCTCGCCGGGATCAGCACCGTCCTCTTTCCGCGGTGGATCATGGGGCAAGCAAACCCCGGAAAATAGGGGGCCCGGCGCCGAGAGCAGGGGCGACCAAGTCCGCCCCTGGGGCCGGCTACCGGCGCGCCCTAATTGCCGTACGCCAGGACAAACACCTCGGTGAGCAGCTCCCCGTCCGCGCCCGCGGTCGTCCCCTGGATCGTGTAGGCCCCGGGGTACAACAATTCCAGTCCCGCGCAGTCGTTTGAACCGCTTGGGAATTGGAAGGCCCCCACGAGGGAAAAGATCGTTTGGAGTCCCGCCGCCAGGTTCGGATCACTGCTCCACGAGTTCACGGCCTGGCTTACGGGCACTCCCGTGGCGTCGCGGACAATCGTCATGTTCACGAAGCTGCCTCCCGTTAATCCCGTGGGGTTGTTTCCCTCCGCCCCGTAAAGGGCCAAGAGCGGGACCGCCACCGGGCCCTGCACGCCAAACTCCGACAGGGATGGTCCGTCACCCCTGATCAGGACCCAGCGGGGATTGCTCCCCTGGATGACAAAGCCCGGCGCCGTCGGACGGGCGGCGGTGATCCAGGAATTGTTGGAGACATTGACCGCGCCGGTCAGCGCATTCCTGGGATAGACATTGATGGTCGGAGAATCGACCCCGCCTGATCCGCCCCCGAACGAAATCGGGTAGGGGAGGGAGGGAGCCGAGAACGTGATCGTCCCCATGGGTCCGGCCGGACCGGGACTTGTCGAATAGGTGTACGTTCCGCTGGTGGGGGCCTTGGTCTGGATAACACCATTGTCGACACTTTCATAGACGATCTGCTGGTAGGTCCCGTCGGCGCGGCACAAGTACAGCATATAGGTCAAAAACACACTCGTGCGGGAGGAGTATTCAAACAGCGAGTCCCCGATGCTTGCGGGGGCCGGCCGCAGATCCTGGGCCGAAACGAGCGGCGCCAGCATTGTCGCCAAGGCGGTGAGATACAGGGATTTCATATCGGCGGCAGCCTCCCGGGATGTGACAACCGAGGGCGGCAAATGCGCTATCCCGGGAGTGACTGTCCGGCGGGTACCCTCTGGTGCGCCATCGCTGGCCATGATCGCCATTTGAAGATGGCCACCCCTTGGATTTGCGTCTTGCAAGCCCGGGTGGTGCAGTGGTGCTGTCGAGGCAGTGGCCCTGCTCCGTATGTCCTTGTTCGTCGTGGTGCTCGCCCTTGCGGGATGCGCCACGGCGCCGTCCATGGTGTCCGACCGGATGTTTTTCGGCCGGTTGATCCCGGGCGGCGGAGAGGTGACCGATGCGCAGTGGGACTCGTTTGTGGCCGAAGTGGTCGTGCCGCGGTTTCCCGAGGGATTCGCGGTGTGGCATGGATCCGGCCACTGGAAGGGTGATAACGGCGTCGAAGACGACGAGCCGATGTGCGTGCTCGAGACCTGGCACCGCCCGGACGCAGCGGTGAACGCGAAGCTCGATGAAATCGCGCGGACCTATCGCCAGAAGTTCAACCAGGACGCCGTCATCCTCGACCGCACGCAGGTTGAGGAAACGGTCTGGCGGCGCTGACAGGCGGCCGGCCGGATCAGGGGCGCCGAACCGGCGTGGCCGCCAAATCGGGCGATCCCTCCCCCCTGAAAAAAAAGAGGCCCGGCCCCCCTCTCGGGGAACCGGGCCATAACCTGGCAACGACCTACTCTCGCGAGACCTATCGTCTTACTACCATTGGCTGCTCGGGGCTTAACGGCCGTGTTCGGGATGGGAACGGGTGGACCCCCGGCATGTGGTCACCAGGAATTTGAACTCCCCGGTTAGGGGGAGTAATTGATACAAAAGTTTAGGGTAATGTGCGGCACGTAGGCAAAATAAACGCCTTCGAACAGCTAGCGCCTGCATAAACCAAGCAGGGTCATTAGTACCAGTAAACTGAACGCCTTACGACGCTTACATTTCTGGCCTATCAACCGGGTGGTCTACCCGGACCCTGCACCATCTTGCGATGGATTGTGATCTTATCTTGGGATGGGCTTGGCGCTTAGATGCTTTCAGCGCTTATCCCTTCCGAACATAGCTACCCGGCGCTGCCACTGACGTGACAACCGGAACACCAGAGGTTCGTCATTCTCGG
>Ga0302325_10000221_pt1 | contig 163731 bp, 138 predicted proteins | sample Palsa_T0_2_FD_201948 | JGI IMG/M metagenome (GOLD analysis project Ga0302325, IMG submission 201948) | Peat permafrost microbial communities from Stordalen Mire near Abisko, Sweden - Palsa_T0_2 | ecosystem: Environmental > Terrestrial > Soil > Palsa > Peat permafrost | place: Sweden: Abisko...
GCCTTTTTGCTACTTGCTGAGCGGGCAGCGCAGCGTGTTATACTTTGAAGCCCGTCCCAGGTGGATTTTGCTCTGTGGACGGTCGTGTGGTGTTGGGCCCGGATCTAGAGCGCTTGGACCAAGGCCTTTTGATGTTAGCGATTCGCGTGAACAACTTCGTCCCATCGCGAAGGTCACAAAACGGGGTCAAATAAGGGGGAGTCATCGCAGAGCGGAATTTTCGACAGGCCGACCGCATTCGCATCAATGAACGAATCCGGGCGCGCGAGGTCAGAGTAATCGACGAAGAAGGCGGCCAGCTTGGAGTGATGCAGCCGTTTGAAGCGCTTCGCATGGCGAAGGAAAAAGGCCTGGATCTGGTGGAAATTTCGCCGACCGCCGATCCGCCGGTTTGCAAAATCACGGATTACGGCAAATATCTTTACCAAGCGAACAAAAAAGCGCACGAACAGCGCAAGAGCAGCCGCGGATCGCAGCTAAAAGAAGTAAAGTTTCGGCCGAATACCGCGGAGCACGATTACCAGGTACGCAAAAACCAGATCCTGCGTTTTCTAGGGGATGGCCACAAGGTGCGCGCGATGATCTTTCATCGCGGACGCGAAATGGCGCACCAGGAAGTGGGCCGCGCAAAAATGTCGCGGCTGCTGGGGGAAATCGGGGAGAGCTGCCTGATCGAAACGCCGGCGCGGATGGAAGGCAACGTACTGGTGGCGCTGCTGGCGCCGAAAAAAGGCGCGGGAGTGACGAAGCCGGTGGGACAAACGACCAGCAGCGCGAGCCACGCTTCGTGAACCTCGCAATGCACAGTATTTCGCAATGTTCCAAGCAGTTGGGTGCGCATGGCATCATCAGCGGCGGCGAAGAGGCCGTGCGCTAAAGGAAAACGACGAGAGGAAGCAACGGAATGCCCAGGAATTCGACAAATCCGAAAAAGAAACTGAAGACACATCGCGGCGCGCGCAAGCGTTTTAAGATCACGGCCACGGGCAAGATCAAGCGGATGCACTCCGGCAAGCGGCATCTGCTGGGTACGAAGAAGCCCGGGCGGATGCGCAAGCTGAAAAAGCTGACGCTGGTGAGCGAGTCCGACGTGCGAACCTTGCGGCAAATGCTGCCGTATGGATGAAAGAATTTTGCCGCGAATATCTTTGAAGCGAAGGGTTTCGTCGCAAGCGGGCGGTCTAACCTGAGCTAAGGCCGGTTAGAACGCGCGATTTCGAAGGAAGAGCGGGGTGCAAGCCCTGCAACATCATTCTGCTTCAGGCGGAGTGATGATCGAGCCAGGCAGCGCTTCACGGGTGCCTGCCGGCCGATTCGCCGCACATGATAAAACCGCGCAGAAATGCGTGGTGAACTTCGCGGCAGCAGTACACCGGAGACAAACCCGTTGCAGCATGCACCGCAGCTGGGTGTGTGCGCGCACCTCGTTTGTCTCCTTAAAAAAGGAGAAAACCCCATGGCTCGCGTAAAGCGCGGCACAAAGCGCCGTGCGAAGCGGAAAAAGTATCTAAAGCGCACGAAAGGCTTTTTTCTAACCAAGAGCAAGCTGTATCAGTCCGCTCAGGAAGCGGCGAATCGCGCGGATCGTTATGCGTTCCGTGATCGTCGCGTGAAGAAGCGGCAGTACCGGCGGCTCTGGATTCAGCGCGTGGGAGCTGCGGCGCGTTTGAATGGATTGACGTATGGGCAGCTGATTCATGGATTGAAGGTAGCGGGGGTCACGCTGGATCGCAAGGTCTTGGCGGACATCGCGGTGAAGGATGCGCCGGGATTTGCGCTGCTGGCGGAGACGGCGCGGGCCGCGGCGCCACCGGTGAAGAAGGCCACGCGCAAGAGTGCCGCTGCTTAGTTTCGCTGCGGCGCTGTTTTCACGCTGAGTTAGAGAAGGCGCTCGCCTCGGGCGGCCGGTACAATGTCGAAGGCTCCGGACAGGGGCCTTCGATCTGTTCACTGTTTATGAATCAAATCGAGACTACCGTTTCCAAGAAGCTAGTGGAGCTTGGCGTTTCGTCCGCGGAGAACCTTGCGCCGCTGTTCGCCGAGGTACGCGCGCGCTTTGACGCAGAGGCTTCCGCCGCGGGCGATGAAGCCTCGTGGAAGGTGTTTCGCGATGCGTGGCTGGGGCGCAAGTCCGGCGTGCTGGCGCTGATTACCGACAATTGGCTGAAGCCTGCCTCGCCGGAGCTGAAGCGCGCGGTGGGTGCAGCGCTCAACGAGTTGCGCGGGCGCGTGGAAGGGAAGATCGAGGAGCGGCGGGCGGCGATTGAAGCGAGCACGTCGCAATCCGCGATGGTTCACGACGCAGTGGACCTTTCGCTACCCGGCGTGATGCGGCCCATCGGCTCGCGGCATTTGATCCGGCAAGTGTTTCAGGAAATTGAAGACATTTTTGTGTCGATCGGTTTTTCCGTCGTGGAAGGGCCGGAGATCGAGACGCCTTATTACAATTTCGAGGCGCTGAATATTCCGGAGCATCATCCCGTTCGCGACGACATGGACACGTTTTACCTGCAGCTTCCAAAAGGGGCGGCTTCGCCGCTGCTTTTGCGCACCCACACTTCACCGGTGCAGATTCGGACGATGGAAAAGCAACAGCCGCCCGTGCGGGTGATCGTGCCGGGGAAGGTGTACCGGCGGGACAATCCGGATGCGACGCATTCGTTCATGTTTCACCAGATCGAAGGCTTGGCCGTCGACTCGGACATTACCTTTTGCGATTTCACCGGAACCATCGATTATTTCGTGAAGCAATTTTTTGGCGCCGGAGTGAAGACGCGATTCCGGCCGAGCTATTTTCCGTTCACGGAGCCGAGTGTGGAGTTCGACGCATCCTGCCCGTTTTGCAACGGCAGCGGCACCGCGGTCGCGGGCGGCGCGTGCGCGAAATGCAAGGGTGCGGGATGGATCGAGTTGTTCGGGGCGGGAATGGTGGATCCGGCGGTATATGGTTTCGTGAATTACGATGCGAAAAGGGTGAGCGGATTCGCGTTTGGAATCGGCATCGACCGGCTGGCAATGCTGAAATACGGGGTCGACGACATTCAGATATTTTTTCAGAACGATGTGCGCTTTCTGCGGCAATTTCCGTGAGTGGACGGCCGAGCACGATGACTTTTTCAGACGCCAAACAGCGCTTTTCAAGCCGGGTAACGGATTACGTGCGTTACCGGCCGGGTTATCCCGCGGCGCTGCTGGATTTGCTGCGCGATGAATGCGGCTTGCGCGGCGGAGTCGAATGCGCGATCGCGGACATCGGCTCGGGCACGGGATTTCTGGCGCAATTATTTTTGCAGCAGGGCAATCGCGTTTTTGGCGTGGAGCCGAATCAGGAGATGCGTGAAGCCGGCGAAACGTTTTTGCAATCTTACACGACCTTCCGCAGCGTCGCGGGATCTGCGGAAGCCACGACACTTCCGGACGCCAGTGTAAATTTCGTAACGGCCGCCCAGGCGTTTCATTGGTTCGAACCGCTGGCGGCGCGGCAAGAATTTTTGCGCATACTGAAGCCCGGAGGATGGGTGGTGGTGGTGTGGAATGACCGGCGGATGGACACGCCATTTGCGCGGGACTACGAAGCGATGCTGACGCGCTATGGAACCGATTACACACGGGTACGCGATGCCTATCCACAAGCGGATACCATCAAGAACTTTTTCAGCGAGGTGCGATTCGCCGAGCGCAGCCTGAATAACAGCCAACTGTTCGACTGGGATGGGCTGGCGGGACGGCTGCGCAGCAGTTCCTATGCGCCGGCGGAGGATCATGCGAATTACGCGGTGATGATGGAGGAGTTGCAGAGGATTTTTCGCGCGCACCAAGAGAGCAGCAGCGTGCGCATGGAATACGTAACACGAGTTTATTTTGGACAGTTGAAGGCCGCCGGGGCGCGCGCATGAAAGTTGTTTACAACTGGCTGAAGGAGTTGGTGGAGGTTCCGGTTGCGGCGGAGGAGCTGGCATCGCGACTGGCGCTGACCGGGACGAATATCGGAGGAGTGCAGAGCGGGCCGCACGGCGCGGTGATTGATGCGGAAGTTTCTTCGAACCGGCCGGATTGCCTGGGGCACCTGGGAATTGCGCGGGAAGTTTCCGCAATTTACAAAGTACCGCTGAAATATGCGGCAGCGCGGCTTCCGGCCACCGGAGGTAACGGAGGCCGGATCAAAGTTGAAATTCAGGCGCCGGAACTTTGCGGACGATTTACGGCGCGGGTAATTCGCGGGGTAAAGATACAGCCTTCGCCCCAATGGCTGAAGGGCCGGCTTGAGGCGTGCGGCGTTGCAAGCATCAATAACGTGGTGGACGTGACGAATTACGTGATGCTGGAATTGGGGCATCCGCTGCACGCGTACGATTTCGATACGATTCGAGAGCATCGCCTGATGGTGCGGCGCGCGCGTTCGGGAGAAAAAACGCGCACTCTGGATGGGGTCGAGCGCACTCTGGATGCGAACAGCGGCGTGATTTGCGATGGGGACGGCTCACGGGCGGTGGGCATCGCGGGCATTATGGGCGGCGCGGATACGGAAATTTCTTTCGCAACGAAGAATGTGCTGATCGAATGCGCGTGGTTCGATCCGATTGCGGTACGCCGTTCCGCGCGTATTTTGCGACTGCACACGGAAGCTTCCACGCGGTTCGGCCGAGGAGCCGATCCGGAGATGGCGGATGCGGCTTCCCGGCGCTGCGCGGAGCTGATTTTGCGATTAGGCGGCGGCGAACTGCAGAGCGGCGCGGCGGACGAATATCCGGGGAGACCAGCGAGCAAAAAGATTCGTGTGACGCGCACGGAGTTTTTGCGCGTGATGGGCGCGGATGTTTCCGACAAGGAAGTGGAAGCTACGCTCGGAGCGCTGGGATTCGCTCCCGTGCGGGTCGATGAGCATCGCGGAGCTTCCGGATCGCTGCTAGCGTCTTGGGAGTGTACGCAACCATCGTGGCGAGCAGATGTGGAGCGTGAGATTGATTTGATCGAAGAGATTGCGCGGATTCATGGACTGGACAAATTTCCGCCGCGTTTGCCCACGGCGCGCATCGGGGCCGCGCGCCTGCCGCATTTTGAGGCGGAAGCGCGCTTGCGGGAGCGCTTGATTGGCCTTGGATACCGGGAAATTCTGACGATTCCGCATGTGGCGCAAGAGCGTGATGAGTTGTTTCGGCCTGCAGGTATTACGCCCGCGCGGCTGGCGAATCCACTGTCCGAGGAGGCCGGCGTACTGCGTTCGAACGGGATCGTAAGCATGGTGGGAGCGCTCGAGTGGAACCTCAATCACAGCCAGCGAAATGCTCGATTGTTCGAAATTACCCCGCATTATCGCCTGGCTGGCGACAAGCCGCTGGAAACTCGCGTGCTGACGATGGGAGCTACCGGCGAAGCGCGGGGACAAGGCGTACATGAAGGGGCGCGTGATTTTACGTTCGCGGACTTGAAAGGTGATGTGGACGCGATTGGTCTGCTGACCGGCGGAGTTCAGTGGGCGGCGAACAAAGGAACGGGCAATGACACGAGCTCCGAGCCAGAATGGCTAAATCCCGCAAAACGAGGTCACATTTTTTTGGGCAAGGAAGAGCTTGGCGTGGCTGGGCAACTTTCTCGCCGCGTGGCGGATCGATTGAAAGTGCGCCAGGACGTATTCCTTGCGGAGATAACTCTGGGGCCGTTCTACTGCGCTTATTATGGAGCGAAGAACGGACGCCGCTACGAACCGCTGCCGCGTTTTCCGGCGGTGGATCGAGATTTTTCGGTGCTGTTGCCAGAGGGAAGGCGTTTTTCGGACGTGCGAAAGGCGATCGAAGCTCTGGCCATTCGCGAGGTTAGCTGCATCGAAGCCGCGGATCTTTTTCGCGGGAAGAATGTGCCGGCGGGAAAATATTCGCTGCTGGTACGCGTGAAATTCCAAAGCCACGATCAAACGCTGACCGATGAGCGGATCGGTGATTATTCGCGGCGAATTGTCGACGCGCTTACAACACAATTGGGCGCGCAGCTTCGCGCGTGAAGTATCCCCGCAGTTTTTTTTGGGTGGGGATGCGGAATCAGGGTGCGCGACGAGCGCCGGCGTTGGTTGCCGGGTCACCTGGAATCGCGGGGCAGAAATTTGACGATGGTATAAACGCCCAGCATCAAGCCGACCGGCATCTCTGGTAAGGACAGGAATGCCGCGAACAGAGCGAGCATCCGTCCAGCCGAGCGATTGGCCAAAAGAGCGGCTCCCGCCAGGACTCCCAGCACGCCACAGACAAATGATAAGAGAATGGTCGCGGCGTAGAACAAGTGAAAGGTGTCCATGAGCGTGTAGGGGTTGGGAACGCGCGAAAGCATCGCACCGAACATCAGGGTCGCGGTGACTTGAAAGGCTAAAAGCCATACCGCTAGCAAAATTCGCGCGAGCCCATAAATAATCCAGCAAATCCCCAGGCCTTTGGGAGTTCCAACGAGCACCGGCGAATTAAAATTGTCTGTCATCTCGCTCCCCACTTAGTACATGCGCAGAGGCATCAGGCTGGCCGGACCCAGCAAAATTAGATTTCGAATCATATCGGGGAGTGAATTGAAGAGGAAGAGAAAAGGCGCCCCAGCCCTAGGACCTCGATTTCTCGAGGTGTCACGCCTTTCCTCTCCACTCTTCTATTGTGCGGAGGGTAAGCACCGCGGAGCAATCCTCGCAGAACCGGCAAAGGTGGTCCATACATTGTATACTGTATGCTAAATTACCGGGTACCGTACCTGGGTGTATACCGCTAAAATTCGTGCCGAACATCGTTTAATATCTTTTTGGAGTTGCGAGTGCTCCAACTCAGGACGATTTCGCGTGGCTCGTACCGGGAAAATACGCATAGGGATATCTGGATGGCGCTATGCGCCGTGGAGGGGGGATTTCTATCCGGAAAAGCTCGCGCAGAAATCGGAGCTGTCCTTTGCCTCCGGAAAATTCAATTCGATCGAGATCAACGGCACGTTCTACTCGATGCAGAGAGTTTCGAGTTTCGAAAGCTGGCGCGAGGATACTCCGGACGATTTCGTGTTCTCCGTGAAAGGGCCGCGGTTCATCACGCATATTCGGCGGTTGCGCGAGGTAGGAACTCCTTTGGCCAATTTCCTGGCGTCTGGCGTGTTGCTGCTCGGCCAGAAATTGGGGCCCTTTTTGTGGCAATTTCCCGCTAACTTTAAATACCAAAAAGAGCTGTTTGAAGATTTCTTCAAACTTTTGCCGGGGGATAGCGACTCCGCTGTGAAAGTTGCGTGTCAGCATGACGAACGCATCAAAACGGAAGACGGTCTTGAGGTGGGGGCGAAATTCCAAGTGCGGCATGCGATCGAGATTCGCAATAAAAGTTTTGTGCACCCTGAGTTCATTGGCCTATTGCGACAATACAATGTGGCGCTGGTGTGCGCGGATACCGTCGAGTGGCCGCGGCTGATGGATCTGACCAGCGATTTCGTATATTGCCGGTTGCACGGCTCGGAAGTTTTGTACGCCAGCGGTTACGATGCCAAAGCGCTTGACGACTGGGCGAGACGCGTGACGGATTGGGCGCAAGGCCGCGAACCCCATGACGCCGAACGGGTCATCGATGGCGCAGCAGTGAAAAGTGGTGCGCGGGATGTGTTTGTATATTTCGACAACGATATCAAGGTGCGCGCGCCCTTCGATGCGATGAAGCTTACCGAGCGTGTCAAGAAAATCCTGTCGAAGGCCGGTTCCTGAAGGCTTGGGTGCGCGTCGAGTTAGTCACAGAAACCACGGCGGCCCTTGGCTTGGCATCGCCGATGTGGTCTGCTAGTGAAGTGAGAATGCCTAGCATAGGACGTCATCGATTTGCGGCGGTGATTTGTCGCGCGGCGCTGCTGTTGGCGTTTTTCGCTTCCGGGCCGGCGCACGGCGTGCGCTTGTTGGCAGCCCCTGGCGGCGCAGGGCAGGATGGCCAACCTACCATAAAGTTCGTTCGCAACCCTGAAGCGGCGCCCGATTTTAAGCTGCAGACGCTGGATGGCAAAACATTGACGCTAAGCAGCTTCAGCGGCAAGGTGGTGCTGCTGAATTTTTGGGCCACCTGGTGCGGACCGTGCCGGATGGAAATTCCGGACTTGATCGAACTGCAGAAAGAATACAAAGACAGCCTGCAGATTGTCAGCTTGCTGGTGGACGTCGATGACATGGAGTATGCCAAAAAATTTGCGGCTGACGCCGGATTTAATTACCCCGTAGCGGTGGCGCCCCCGGAAGTTCGCATGGAATATGGCGGAATTTCGGCTTTGCCAACGCTTTTCGTGCTCGATCCGCAAGGCCGCATCGTGCAAAAGCACGTGGGGCTGTCGGATCCTCGTCTGTACGAGCTGGAGACTCGGGCGTTGCTCAACCTGGCAATTCCGTTCAAGGTGGAAACGTTTGAAGATACCGGCGAAATTTTCCTGAAGAATGCGAACCGAGCCACAGAGCTTCCCGGAGTCGATCTGACCGGCTTGACGGCGGAGCAAAAAATTGCGGCGTTGCACTCTTTGAACGCGGAGAGTTGCAGCTGCGGTTGCAAGCTGACCTTGGCGCAGTGCCGGATTTACGATTCGGCTTGCCGCACCAGCCAGGAGCGCGCGGCTAAGATCGTTGTGGACGCAGCTGTCAAACCCCCGGCCGGAATCGCGGCCCCGGCGCAAAACGCCCCTTCCGACCCCTCGGGAGTCACCGCCTCGCCGGATTCGTCGCCGTAAAAATCGCCCTTCAGGCACGGAATCACCTTCTTGCTCGCAGCTAGCCTTGATACTCTTTTTTCTGCCGCATGCTGCTCATTTCAAAAATACTTTTCTTCCTGTTTCTGGCGCTATCGTTCAGTGGCTGGCTGTCGCCGCCACTGGCGCTTAGCTTGGGAATTTTGTTCGGCCTGATCTTCCCACACCCCTACGCTGCGCAGAGCCCCTCTGCCGCCCGCATCCTGTTGCAAGTGTCCGTGGTGGGTTTGGGTTTTGGAATGAACCTCCAGGAAGTGCTGAAGGCCGGGCGCAGCGGTTTCTTGTACACCGCGGTCAGCATTTCCTTCGCGATTGCACTGGGATTGATTCTCGGCAAACTGCTGCAGGTACGCGGCAATTCTTCGTTTTTGATCACTACGGGAACGGCGATCTGCGGTGGCAGCGCGATCGCGGCCGTGGGACCTATCCTGAGAGCCACTGAGGAAGAGATGGCGGTCTCGCTCGGGGCGGTTTTTATACTAAATTCCGTCGCGCTTTTGATTTTCCCGCCGATCGGCGGCGCCCTGCATCTCTCGCAGACGCAATTCGGCTTGTGGGCGGCACTGGCTATTCACGACACCAGCTCCGTTGTGGGCGCCGCCAGCAAATACGGGCAGCAAGCGCTGGTAGTAGGAACGATCGTGAAGCTCGCGCGGGCATTGTGGATCGTGCCATTGGCGCTCGCCACGGCGGCCGTAAAACGTAGTAAATCACCTATACATTTTCCGTGGTTCATACTTTTTTTCTGCCTGGCCGCGGTGGTCAATACCTATCTTCCGAATTTGGCGCACTTCACTCATGCGCTCTCAGCTCTCGGGCGGCTCGGACTCACAGCAACACTTTTTCTGATTGGCACGGGCCTTTCGCGTGAGACGTTGCGTAACGTTGGCTGGCGGCCTCTACTGCAAGCGCTGTTGTTGTGGATCGTCGTGGGAGTCGGATCTCTGTACTTGATTTGTGAGGGTTTTATCTCGTTCTGACGGGGTCGCCGGCTTGCGTAGGCCGCTGCCATCGCCTGAGCGTCGCTCGAGCGGCGCGTGCGCTGCGGAACCTTGAACGAAGATGCGCCTCACGGTACACTCGCCAAACTATTTCATTCGTCAACTCCCTGGTTGTTCTTAGGAGGTCACCCACATGAATCGCAGAATCATCACGACGCTCGTAACTCTGCTCCTGTCCGGCTCGGCGGTCGTATTCGGCGCGTTCCCACAGGCGCCGTCAAATTTACAGCGCAAAGGGATCCACCTTCCCACCAGCAACCCGCAGTTGCCTTTCAGCGATGGAATAATGTTGGGAAACACTCTCTACCTGTCAGGTCGCATTGGTGTCGATCCTAAAACCGGTCAAGCTCCCGCTGACGTAGATGCTGAGGTGCACATGCTGCTCGATGGCGTCAAGGCCACGCTGGCTGCCGCGGGGATGACCATGGACGATCTGGTTTATGTACAGATCTCCTGCACGGACCTAGCACTGTACGACAAGTTCAATGCGACCTACCGCTCCTACTTCACAACCAAGGATTTGCCCGCTCGGCAGTTCGTCGGCGTGGCTGCTCTTTTGCGAGGTGGCCATTTTGAACTGCAATCCATCGCGGTTCGCAGCGGCCAGTAGCCTGGAGTCTGTCCTTCTAGTCCTTCTTAAAGTTGCGGCTTCCACCTAAAGATTGTCCTTCCGCGGTGGCCCATCTTCATGGCGAATTGCGAGCTCTCATAAGCCGTACCTCGATAACTAGCTTCAAGCGCTAGTGATTTCCACTCTCCTTCCGTGTGTCCTTGCGTCCGAGAATGCCCGGGCAGTCCGATCAAGCAAAGGGATGCATCCAAATCCTGCGAGTAAAATGCTCGGTGATTGGCTTCGCTGCGGCTCGTCCAAGACCTATGAAAAGTCCATATATGGGCATTTCATCCTGAACCATGTCTGGCATAATCCTGGCCTAGTGACCGTATATGGTCACGTTACCCTCATGAGTAGACGGCAGAACTCATATGCTAAGGCTAATAATTACAATTGTTTAAGCCTGTTTTTGCCTCTTACATTCCGTGGTGGGCAAATTGCTGACGTATAGGGGGATATACCATGCTCAGGATCACTACAGAACAAAAACGCGGAAAGCTCATTCTGAGCGTCGAAGGTCGCCTGGCCGGGCAGTGGGTCGGGACTCTCGAGCAGTGCTGGCGAGAATTGCGTGCTTCCTCACCGAACGGCGCCTTTAGCATAAATCTCTGCGGCGTGAGCTATATCGACGCTGCCGGCAAGGTGTTGCTGAAAGAGATTCACCGCCAGGGTGGCCACATTGTGGCTGAGGGTTGCTTGAACCAGGCCGTGGTGAGTGACATTGTGGGGCATGAAAGCGCCGACAACGCGGGGACAGAAAGCGGTCACGCACCCGGCAAGAAGAAAAAATCGCACATCATTTTCTACCTAGTCTTTCTAAGTTTGCTGCCGGGATCGATCGCGGTTCGTGCGCAAGACGCCGGGGCAAGCCGTCCCGGTTCTCGAAATGGTTTGAGCGCTGTCGTGCCGTCCGGAGTGTTGCCATTGACGCTGGATCAAGCCGTCAAACTGGCATTGAAGCAAAATCCCACCGCACAAATCGCGCTGATCCAAGAACTGGAGTCGGTGCAGGACAAGAACGTGGCACGAGCGGCGCTCCTGCCGGAAATCGACGCAAGCGTGAAAGAACAAGTGCAACGCGAGAATGTTTCGGCGCAGTTTGGCGGTGAGAAAATTTCTTCGCAGATTCCCACCGCCATCGGCCCCTTTCCGATATTTTCCGTCGGGCCATCGCTCGCGGCCCCGATCTTCGACCTGACGCTGTGGCGCCGCTATCAAGCCGCTCGAGAAACAGTTGGAGCCTCGAAGGCCAACACGCTTTCGACTCGCGAGCAGGTGGTTTTGCTGGTGGTTTCGCAGTATATCGGAACGCTGCGGGCGGTCGCCGACGTGCAGGCCTCGCGATCCCGGGTTGATCTTGCGCAAGCCTTGTTCGACCAAGCGGCCGATTTGCAAAAAGAGGGCGTGGGCACGGGCATCGATACATTGCGCGCCAATGTAGAGCTACAAAACGAAAAGCAGGGCTTCATTGAAGCGGAAGCAGATCGCGAGCGATCGCTATTTGGCTTGAGCCGGCTGCTTAATCTGGATCCGCGGCAAGTGATCGAATTGCAGGACTCGCTGGGTTTCTTTGACACCTCACAGCCGGAGACTGAACCCAGTATCGAACTGGCGCTCGACCAGCGCCAGGAATGGAAAGGGCTGAAATCACAGATCAAAGCCGCCGAGCTCGAGAAAAGGGAGGCGTGGGATTCGCGCCTGCCCAATCTGCGCGTTGACGGAAATTGGGCCTATCTCGGAACTCGTCCTGACGATGCGGTGCCGACCTACTCGTTCGTTGCGTCGCTGAATATGCCTGTCTTTACCGGCGGGCGGATTCATGCGGAGGTGGTGCGTTCCAATTTGGAGATCCAGCGGCTGCAACAGCAGCAGGACGACTTGCGGAACTCGATCGCACTGGATGTAAAGACCGCGCTGATCAATTTAACGTCAGCGCGCAACGAAGTGCAGGTCGCGGACCTGGGCATCAAGCTGTCCCAGGAAGAGGTGGGTCAAGCGCGTGACCGCTTCCGAGCGGGCGTAGCCAACAATATCGAAGTAATCCAAGCCCAGGATGCGCTGGCGCGAGCGGCGGACAATCAGATTGCCGCGCTATACCGTTTCAACCAGGCGCGTGCGGACTATGCACGCTCGATTGGGGAGATGGAAAAGCTGTACGCCAAGTGAGGAAACGATGAGCATCGAGATCGAGGTTGGACTGGAGAATGCTGCACGGATTTCCATTCCCCCCGAAGAACCAAAAAAGGAGACACCCGAGGGTCTCGCGAATCCGCAACCGCCGCTTGTGGCGGTGCACGAAATGCTGGACAAGTTTTCGCAGCGCGTCTCGGGAGAGTGGCAATTCGAACGAAATGGGGGAGCATAACAATGGCGACACAAACGATAGCAGCAACGGCAGCGGCAATCCCGCTGAGCGAAGACGGTTTGATCCGCGCCGGCCAGCGCGGTGATCACGAGGCCATGGAAACGCTCTTCCGGCGCTACCAGCGGCCGCTGTTTCAGACGGCTCTTCGCGTATTGGGAAATGCCGAGGATGCGGAAGACGCCCTGCAAGACGGGTTGCTTTCTGCGTTTCGCAACCTGAAGCGCTTTGAGGGCCGCTCGCAATTCTCTACCTGGCTGACGCGCATCGTCATCAACGCCGCTTTGATGCGGAGGCGCAGCGCCAAGGCCCGGCCGGCGATTTCGCTGGACGAGACGCCACGCGAGGATGAATTGCCGGCGTCGGAGCGGTTTGCCGATGATGGCCCCAACCCCGAGCAGGTCTTCGCGAGCACGGAGTTGCGCGAAATCATCAGCGAAAATCTGGACGAACTTTCGCCTCTGCTGCGCATGGCGTTCGTGCTGCGCGAAGTGCAAGGCTATTCCACGGGCGAAGCCGCGAAGAAGCTCGGCGTTACGGAAAATACGCTGAAGGCCCGGCTGTGGCGTGCCCGGCACCAACTCGCCGAGCGGCTGGGGAGCCGTCTCCGGCGCATTCAAGACGACATGCGCAATGCTAACGGCATGGGCGACGAGGCCTGCAGTTATTGCTGAACGCGAGCATTCGTAAAGCTTCCGCGCGCTGCAACGTACAGCCCGAGCACTTGTATTTCGCTGGCGGCTGATCGCGCCGCCGCCAAGGCGGAGTGCAGCTCTGCGAGGGATTCAGCTTCAACATCGAGAAAAAACTGGTATTCCCAGGGACGTCCGTGTATCGGACGGCTTTCAATTTTCAGCAGGTTCACGCCGTGCGCGGCAAACGGCTCCAGCGAAGATAATAGCGCTCCAGGCCGGTGCGCAAGGCGCATGGCCAGCGACATTTTTCTTGCCTCCGGCAAAACTTCCTGCGGCGGCCGCAACAACACGAACCGCGTAAAGTTTTCCGCATTATCCTGGATGCTCTCAGCCAAAATCGCACCGCCATAGAACTCTGCGGCACGGCGACCGGCAATCGCGGCGGCAGATCGGTCGCCTTTTTCCAGTACCAGCCGCACACTCCCGGCGGTATCCTCCGCTGCGATGCGGCGCAACTCCGGATGGCTGGTGAAAAATCGTTCACACTGCGCCAAGGCCATGGGATGCGAGGCCACCGAACGAAGCTGTTCCAATGAAACTCCCGGAAAACCAATCAGATGATGCTCGATCGGCAAGATCGTCTCCGCGGTGATCGTCAATTTGCTCTCGAGCAGCAAATCGTAAACGCGCACAACCGAACCGGCTAGAGTATTTTCAATCGGCGCCATTAACGCGTCGGCGGATCCATCGTCGAGCGCGTGAAATGCGGAATCAAACGTAGCGCGTGGGACGGTGGTAATCGCCGTGCCTAGCAGTTGCCGTGCCGCAGCCTCGCTGAAAGCTCCCGGCTCACCTTGAAATGCCACGCGCATGGCGTTGTTCTCCGTCCTGCGGATGCTACCATTCTTTCTTGCAACCGTTGGCTCCTGGGTGCAACCTTGGCGTAGTGACAGGAAACTGCGGAAGCTTGCAAGAGTCGCGCTTCAGTAGCGTTGGTCCGCGATATAATGCGGACCAAAGGGCCTTCGCCAATGAGCGGAAAACCGGAAACTAGTGAATACGCGGCGTTTTACGAAAAGTATGTCGCGCTCGTCCCCAATACGGACATCGTGAGCGCCCTGGAAGCGCAGCGCCTGCAAATGTCCCAGCTCCTCGCGGCGTGCAGCGAACGCGACGGAAATTTCCGCTACGCTCCGGAGAAGTGGACCATGAAAGAGGTCGTCGGCCACGTCACCGACACGGAGCGCATCTTTGCGTACCGCGCCCTGCGCATCGCGCGGGGTGACGCCACGCCGCTGCCCGGCTTCGAGCAGGATGATTATGTGCGGACCGCGGGGTGCGCTCGCCGGCAATTACGCGAGGTGGCGGAAGAGTTTGCCGCGGTGCGCGGCGCGACCGTCGCGCTCTATCGATCGCTCGACGATGAAGCCTGGACGCGCCGCGGCGTGGCCAATAAAAACGAAGTTAGCGTCCGAGCGCTGGCTTTTATTACCGCCGGCCATGAACTGCATCACCGCCGCCTTCTGGAAGAGCGCTATCTCGCGGCGATTCCAAGAGCCTGAGGGTAAACTCGAACGGGGGTTGCGCCGCTGGCGCGCTCCGCGTTGCGCGTGGGGGTTCAAACGGCAACCGCCGTTGCACCCGTGCGAACGAATCACATAGAACACCATAATCGCGGCGAGCGCGATCAACACCGCCGCCCCGATGATTTCGGTCGATTGCCCTTCGAGGGGATGCGCAATGACCTCCGTCAGCTCGTAAGCACCAATGGCCAAGAGCACCACGGATAAGAAGGCCAAAATGTTTCGAAACGTGTGTGCCGCCCCGCCCCGCAGCGAAAGCGGTTTACGGGACCGTCCGGTCGTTTCAGCGCCACGATAGGTCAGGTGCACAGCCTCACCGGTCCCCGGACCGCTGCTGCATCTCGGCCGCTTCCTCGACGCGCAGGAAATCGAGATATTTGAACGCGGGAGGAATATAGTTGCGTTTCATCGGCCGCCCACAGGCACAACGCGGGTTTTCGCCGGAGACTTTTCCATCCGATTCGACTAACACTTCGCAGTTGCACGCGGGGTTTACGCAGTGCCACCGCTCCCCTGACTTCATAAGCATTGGCTGGGACCTCCGCAGATTTGTGTTTACCTATTTGCTACGGCTCCCATCTGGCATACAACACTGGGAGCGGACAGGGAATGTACACATTTGTTCTACGCAATGCAAGTGCCCTACTAATTAACAGTCGCCCGGCCGGCTGGGCGCTCTGCCGTGCGGACCGAAGTCCGCGCTCTTCACCACGCCGGGGAAGAGCAGCGGGCGGCACGGACGTGACGCGCCCTGTTTTCGCCGCCAGCAGCCCGCACCTGGCGTCGCCCCGGCCCGGTTGCGGGGGCGCTTCCTGACTGTTAAAATTTATGATTTGCAGGGAAGTCGCGGTTCGCGCAAGCAGGACGGACTTCCGAGCTGAGGAGCGTGCGGTGGCCAAGTACGACGTGGCAATCATAGGCAGCGGACCGGGAGGGTACGTCGCCGCCATTCGGGCGGGCGAACTCGGGCTGAAGACCGTGGTCGTCGAAAAAGATCCGTATCTGGGCGGCACATGCCTGCACGTCGGATGCATACCCACCAAAGTGCTGCTGCATCATGCCGAGGTTTACGATCACTTCAAGAATGGCGCGGAACTGGGCTTTGAAGTTAGCGGGCTCAAGGTCAATTGGGCCAACGTGCTGGCGCGCAAGGACAAGATCGTCAAAAAGCACGCCAAAGGCATCGAGTTTCTGTTCAAGAAAAATAAGGTGGAGTTCGTGCAGGGTTTGGGGCGCTATGAAGGGCCCGGCAAAGTCAGCGTTGAAAAGGACGGCAAGAAATCGATCATGGAAGCTTCCAATGTTTTGCTGGTGAGCGGATCGGAAGCGCGGTCGCTGCCGGGCATCGAGCCGGACCACACCACGATCCTGACGAACCGCTCGATCCTGGAATTGCCGGCGATCCCGAAGACCTTGATCGTGGTGGGCGCCGGGGCCGTGGGCGTGGAATTTGCGTCCATCTACAACTCCTTTGGGACCCAGGTGACCATCCTGGAAGCGCTAAACCGCGTCGTACCGGTGGAGGATGAAGAGATCTCCGCGGAGCTGGACAAAACCTACCGCAAGAAAAATATTCAGATTTTTACCGGCAGCAAAGTGGACGGCGTTAAGAAAGATGACCAAGGCGTGATCGTCAGCTTCAAGGACAAAGACGGGAAGGCCCAGACGCTGCAGGCCGAAAAATTGTTACTGGCCGTGGGCCGCAAGCCGATGACCGAAAATTGCGGCTTGGAAAAGTCCAAGGCGGTTGTCGACCGCGGCTTCGTCAACGTCGGACCCACGATGGAGACTGCTGAAAAGGGTTTATACGCGATTGGCGACATCGTCGCCGGCATGCCGCAGCTAGCGCATGCCGCGATGATGGAAGGCATCATCGCCGTGACCACCATCGCTGGAAAGCCCACCAAGCCGCTCCTGCGCACGCGCATCCCCAACGCCACCTACTGTGAACCGCAGATCGGCTCCATCGGCCTGACGGAAAAGGAAGCCGTCGCCGCGGGACACCAGGTGAAAATTGGCAAGTTCCCGTTCGTGGGTAACAGTAAGGCCACCATTCTTGGCAGCCACGGCGGTTTCGTCAAAGTGGTCTCCGATGAAAAATACGGCGAAGTGCTGGGCATCCACATCATTGGCCCGCTCGCGACCGAAATCCTCGCCGAAGCGGCCACGGTCCTCAATCTGGAAGGCACCATCGACGACATGATGCAGATGGTGCACGCGCACCCCACGGTCTGGGAAGCCATGGGCGATGCCTTCGCTTCCGTGCGCGGTTTGCAGATCAACGTCTAGCTCTTATCGGCCCACGACATATGCCTTTCAACCTCTTCTCGATGAACTTTCTCGCTGGCTCCAGGGTGGGCCGGTGAACTCGTGTTCCGTCGTGCAACTCGGCCTCATCGCCTGGGCCGATGCTTTTGCCTTGCAACAGCGCGTGGTTGCGGCGCGCAAGGCCGGCGCGATTGGCGATACGCTGCTGCTATGCGAGCATCCGCACACCATCACCTTGGGACGCAATGCCAAGTTGCAACACCTGCTCGTTAGCGAGAGCGTGCTGCGGCAGAAAAGCGTCGACCTGCATCACGCCAACCGCGGCGGCGATATCACCTATCACGGCCCGGGACAACTCGTGGGCTATCCCATCCTGCATCTGGCGGCTATCCGGCGCGATATTGGCTGGTACATGCGCATGCTGGAGGAAGCCATGATTCGCGCTTCCGCCGAATTCGGTGTCACTGCCGTGCGCGAGCCCGGCAAGACGGGGATCTGGGTCGCGGGCAAGGGTCCTGCGCCGGAAAAACTCGGGGCTCTCGGCGTGCATCTTAGCCGCTGGGTGACTTCACACGGCTTTGCATATAACGTCACCACCGACCTGCGCTATTTCGGCCTGATTGTGCCCTGCGGCATTGCGGAGAGGAGCGCCACTTCACTCGAGAAATTACTGGGTCGCAGCGTGGCCATTGCGGAAGCCGCCGAATGCGTCGGGCGGCATCTCGGCGCGGTGCTAAATCTCGAAATGCGCCTTCAGGCCAGAGTACAATTTATGAGCGGCCTGAAACGCGCGGAGCGGGCCGCGCATCTTTCCGCGCCCGCGCGGATTTTGTCAGCCACCCCGCGCCCGGCGATTCCGGGCCCAGCGATGGAAACCGTACGGAGCGACGCATGAAACCAGAGCTGACGCGCCAACAATACCTCGACCTGTACTACTTCATGCGCCTGAACCGCGCCGTCGAAGACACCATGGTAAAACTGTTCCGCCAGAACAAAATTGTTGGCGGACTCTATTCCAGTCTCGGCCAGGAAGCCATCTCCGTAGGCACGGCCTACGCGCTGGAAAAGAAAGACTGGCTGGCGCCCATGATCCGCAACATCGGTGCGCTGCTCGTCAAGGGCGTGCCGCCGCGCGATATTTTTACGCAGCATATGGCGAAGTACACCTCTCCGACACTCGGCAAAGACGGTACCAGCCACTTTGGAGATCTGGAAAATCTGCACATCGTTTCGCCCATCTCCATGCTGGGCGATTTGATTCCGGTAATGACCGGCGTCGCTATGGCCGGCCGCTATCTGGGACAGAAAATCGTGGCCATGACCTGGATCGGCGATGGCGGCTCTTCCACTGGTGTTTTCCACGAAGGCCTGAATTTCGCGGCGGTGCAAAAGGCCCCGTTTGTGCTCATCCTCGAAAATAATCAGTGGGCCTACTCGACGCCGGTGAAGCGCCAGGTACCTATCGAAAATTTGGCGGATCGCGCTAAGGCCTACGGCGTGGCGAGCTATATCGTCGACGGCAACGATGTCGTGGCCGTGTATCAAACCGCTAAAGAAGCCGTGGACCGCGCCCGCGCCGGGGAAGGCCCGGTGCTGATCGAAGCCAAGTCCATGCGCATGCGCGGGCACGCCCAGCACGACCCGGCGGAGTACGTCCCGAAGGAGATGTTCGAATACTGGAAGCAGCGCGATCCCATCGAACAATACGAAAGGTTCTTGCTGGGCAAGAAACTGCTCGACGCCGCCGGCAAGAAGGAAATGGACAACAAGATCGCCGCGCTGCTCGAAAAAGACCGCGATTTTGCCGAAGCTTCGCCCATGCCCCCGCCGGAGCTCGCGGAGCAGGGCGTGTACTGCACCGGCGACGACTGCCATAAGGTCGCCGCAAAATGGGCGCGCGATACCGCGGAAGTCACCCCGCCGAAATCCAGCGTGGCCGCGGTCTGGAGGGTGCGGGGTTTTGGCGAGGGTAAGGGTTCCGGAGGCAAAAACGCGCCGATTCATTTTGGGGACACGGCGGCGGCCTCCGAGGAACTGGCGAACCACGAAGCAAAACTCGCGCCGAAGATCCCGGCGAAAACCGTAGCCAACGGCGGCAAATCGCCGGCAAAATCCGCGGCCGTTCATGCCTCGAATTCCGGCGCGAAGAAGTCGTCGAAAGCGGTTGCCGGAAAGGCGCGGAGGTAGCGTGCCCGAAACGAAGACATTCTCGTCAACGAACGGCGCGGCTTCGGCGGGAAACCCCGTCACCTTTCTCGAGGCCATCAAACAGGCCATGTACGAGGAGATGGAGCGCGATCCTGCGGTGGTCCTGCTCGGCGAGGACGTGGGTGTATACGGCGGAGCGTTCAAGACCAGCGAGGGTTTGCTCGAACGCTTTGGATGGGAGCGCGTCATCGACACGCCCATCAGCGAAAGCGCCATCATCGGCGCGGCTTGTGGCATGAGTTACCTCGGCTTGCGCCCCATCGCGGAAATGCAATTCATCGATTTCATCGCCTGCTGTTTCAACCAGCTGACCAATTTTGTGGCCAAGGGACATTACCTGTGGGGTGCCCCGGCGCCCATGGTGGTGCGTGGCCCGTCCGGCGGCGGTGTGCACGGCGGCCCGTTTCACTCGGCGAATCCCGAAATGTATTTCGTGCATACTCCCGGCCTCAAGGTGGTCTATCCCTCGACACCCTACGACGCCAAGGGTTTGTTAAAATCCGCCATCCGCGATAACAACCCGGTGCTCTTCTTCGAGCACAAATATTTATATCGCCGCATCAAAGAAGAGTTGCCGGCTGGCGATTACACCGTGCCCCTCGGAAAGGCTATCGTGCGCCGTGAAGGAAAGCACCTCACCATCGTTTCTTATGCGGCCATGATGCACACTTCCCTCGAAGCCGCTGACGCGCTGGCGAAGGAAGGCATTGCAGCGGAGGTGATCGATTTGCGCACGCTGCAGCCGCTCGATGAAGAGACCATTCTGCAATCGGTGCGAAAAACCAATAAATGCCTGGTGGTTCACGAAGACACCAAGACCGGCGGAATTGCCGGAGAAATCGCCGCGATTCTGTGTGAAAAGGCCTTTGGCGAGCTGGATGGTCCGCTGGTGCGCGTGACCGCGTTGGACACTCCGGTGCCCTATGCACCGACGCTGGAAGAATATTTTCTGCCCAATGCCAAAAAGGTTTTTACTGCCGCCAAAGAACTCGCGCGCTATTAGCGGGGGCTCCAGAACGCGCGGGTAAAGGTTTGGAAGTTTTCTAGGAGAGCGATTATGGCCGTGGACATCGTAATGCCCCAAATGGGGGAGAGCATTTTCGAAGGCACCATCACCAAGTGGCTGAAAAAACCGGGAGACAAGGTCGAGCGCGACGAGCCGCTCTTTGAAATTTCCACCGATAAGGTGGATGCGGAAATTCCCTCGCCTTCCGCGGGCGTGCTGAAGGAAATCAAAGTCAACGAAGGCCAGACCGTGCCCATCCAGACCGTCGTCGGCGTGATCGATGGCGCTGGCGGAGCGTCCGCCGCAGCGCCGGCCCCCGCAAAGGTTGCGGTTCCCAAAGCGGCACCACCTCCTGCCGCGCAGCCGGCAAAGCCTGCCGCAGCTCCCGCGCCTTCAGCTCTACCAGCGGGCGCTCCAGCCGCGGGCGCTCCATCGGCGCCTGCGCCGGCGGCAGCCAAAGACGGTGCGCGCATTCATAGTTCGCCGCTGGTACGCCGGATGGCCAAGGAACATGGCATCGATCTCAGCACCGTGGCCGGCACGGGCGCCGGCGGACGCATCAGCAAGCAGGACATCGAAGCGGCCATTTCCGGCGCGGGGACCGGCGGGGGCGCCGGGACGCAGTACGAGCAAGAGACGGAAGAGCAACTCGAAGAGGCTTACGAAGCGCCAGCGGCTCCCGCGCGTCCTGCTGCACCGGGCCAGGCGCCGCTGCGTCCCGCTGCTCCGCCTCCTCCGCCGGCGAGTTCTGGCGGTCAGGCCCATGTGGCGTTTGAATCCGCCGTGCCGCGCGAGAAGCTTTATTTCGGCGATTACGAAGTCTCGCCCATGAGCGTGATGCGCCAGCGCATTGGCGAGCACATGGTGGCCTCCAAGCGCGTTTCCCCGCACGTGTACTCGGTCGACGAAATCGACATGACCAGGATCGCCGCGCTGCGCGCGAAAGCCAAAGACGAATTTGAAAAGCGCAACGGCACCAAGCTGACCTTCATGCCGTTTTTCGTCAAGGCCGCGGTGGCTGGCCTGCGCGCTTTCCCCACCCTGAACGCGTCACTCGACGGCACCAACGTGATCCTGCACAAGGAGATCAACATCGGCATTGCCGTGGCGCTCGACTGGGGTTTACTGGTGCCGGTGGTGAAAGGCGCCGACGAGAAAAATATCCTCGGCATTCAGCGCACCATGAACGATCTCGCGGAACGCGCGCGGTCGAAAAAGCTCAGGCCCGACGAAGTCCAGGAGAGCACCTTTTCGATCACCAACCCCGGTGTCTTTGGCGGCCTCTTCGGTCTGCCGGTGATCAGCCAGCCGAACGTGGGCATTTTGGGTCTGGGGGCCATCGAAAAGCGGCCGGTGGTCATTAACGATTCCATCGCCATCCGCTCCATGTGCTACGTGACGCTGAGCTACGACCACCGCGTGGTGGACGGCGCTATCGCGCACCAGTTTTTGCATAAAGTGAAGGAAACGCTGGAAAATTGGAGCGAGCCGCTGCTCTAGCCTAGCGCCCCCCACCCCCAAATAAAACCGCTCGCAAGAAAAGGGCTCGCTGGCTCGCCAGACCTTTTCGTCGTTTTGCGATTGCCGGCCGCGGCCCTACTGCACGCGCACCTGCGGGGCCAATTTGCTCACCCACACGGCGAAACCTTCCAGCGGCACGGACGCAATCCCCGCGGACTCCAGCGTTTCCTTTACGAATTTGTGGCGTTCGTTGGTCTTGGCATGCAGCTCCACGTCCGTAACCGCCGTGAATTCCGTACCCAGTTGCGATTTGGCCGTGATGCGCTCCACGGTGTACGCCAGCAGCTTGGCATCGGCGGGCGCGCGCGCAACCGACAGCGTCTGCACAAAACCTTGCGTGCCGTTGCGCCGGTAACCGTAGTCGATGCGCATGGGATCCCCGGTGAAGGTGTAGGGCGCGACGCGCACGGACTTTTCGAGCCGGTTCCAGATCTGCGCCTGGCGGAAAACTTGACCGCAATAGTGGCGCATACCCGCCCGCGAACCCGGCGCGCCCACACGGCTGGGAGCGCGCTCCGGAGCCACGTGGTCGGCATACAGACGTTCCAGCTCGGCGTCCAGGTCGCCGGCCAGCACCCCTTTTTGCGGCGCAAATTGCAGGGCGTTCGACAGCGTTTCGTCCCACTTTTCCAGTAGCTGCTGCCACGCCGTGGGCGTTTCGCCGGGTCCTCCGCGCGCCGTTTCCGCGCTGGCGAATTCCACAAACCGGTTCTCCAGATCCTCGCGCAGCGCCCGCAACAGATCTTCGTCGGCCTGCGGATGCAAGCGCCGCACCCGTCTAAACTCTTCCGGCTCCTCGATCAGCCGTAAACGGCGTTCCGACGTTAACGGGTCGTAGAGCAGCACGCCGATGTTGACCCACTCGTCGCGCACCAGGTTCGAGGTGTAGCGTAAGACGCGGTACGCCAAAGTCTTTTCTGTCGGTGCGAGACGGCTGCTGGCGGTTTCGTCGGCCATGGCTGGAAAATTCTATACCCAATTCGGAAACGGCTGCCGGCTGGATTTTTTTGCCTGCAAAATCAACTCCGGGACGCGCGGCCGGCGGCGATGCAGTTGTTCGAGCAGCCGCAGCAGGGCATCGTAATCGTCCGCATACCACTGCGGAGGAATCTCCCGGCTCAGTTCGTCGAGCACCCGTTCGTCAAGTCCTTTTTCCAGCCGCGCCAGCCACGGCGCGAACGACTCCATTCCCGTCACGCCCTGATACACGCGATTTCGCGTATACAGTCCTCGCAGCGGCGCATCCGGGAATGTCCACTCTCCGGCATTAAAACAAAACCCCTGATCGATCATCTTCGTTTCATATACACAATCGCGTGCCGCCAGGGGATCGCCGGCCATCCCGATTTCCTGGAGCACCGCCAAAGGCGCAGCGGGAAGAGGCGCAGGGGGACGAGGCGCGGCGGGAAGAGGCGCAGCGGGAAGAGGCGCCAGCGCGGCCGCGGAGACTAGATCCTCGCTATCCCGCAAGCCCTCGCGCACATAAAATAGCGTCTGCCGCCCGTTGGTGTTGCAGCTCCACTTATCGAACACCAGCATGCCCGCAAAATCGTGCAGATTGGCCACCGCGCGCAACTGTTCATCCGGCAGAAAATCGTGCAACGTCATGTGCCGCGGATCCCCGGGATACCGCGAACCGAACTGCAGCCCCGCCTGGCACGCTACGCGCGAATGCGGCAGTTCCATGCACAGTTCCGGCGTCAGCCGGATCAGTTCTTCGGAAACCTCCACGACCGCTACGGGAGTCGTCGGCAGCCCCATCCTCGCCGCCATCCTCGTTCCCAGCAATTCATTCACCAGCACCCGGCAGTGCTGCGGATTGTTTTGGAACTTCACGACATAGTAGTGCCCATCCGAACAGCGCATCAAATGCGACTGTGCCCCGCCACGCATCCGCCGTATCTGCTCGAGCGCACGCAACATCCCGCCGTTATGCTAATGGCACTTGCGGTTTAGAGCAAGGCAGCAGCCTGGGCCCCGGCCTTAATTCCCGATCCGAAATCGCCACCTGTGCTAATCGGGAAAATTTCCTCCGCCTCCTCATCTCGTTCTGAACCCGCTACCGCCCGAAACAGGTCAGGCCCCAAAACCTCTGGGGCCTGCAATTTCTCTGTTCGATTCCCAACGCCGCGGCGCCGTGCGTGCGAAAAAATGGCCCCTCGTTCAGCGGCGCTTCTTGCCCTTCTTCGCGGATTTCTTCCCGGACTTCTTCGCCTTGGTCTTGCCCGCAGGCTTTTTTGCTTTCTTGGCAGTTTTCTTTTTCGCCGTCTTTTTCGTCTTCTTCTTCGCCTTCTTCGCTGCTTTTTTTGCCGGACTGGCGGCTGCTACCCTCGCCACCGGCGGAGCGCTGACCCGCGGCGCGGATTTCGCGGCGTCTTTTACCGTCGTTTTCACCCGCGGCGCCGCGGCCTCGGACTCTTCCTCCGTTACATTCAGCTCTTCCTCTTCGGCGTCGCCGAGTTCCTCCGCCTCCACGCCCAGTTCCTCTTCATCTTCCAGCGGTACCAGCTCGCCATCTTCTTCGAAATTGTCTTTCTCGAAATCCATGCCATCCTCCCCAGGGGCAGATTAGGTCCAGCGCAAGTCGATCGTCTTATGCTGCCCGGCCGCTGGGAGAAGGTATACCCGAGCCGGCGCTCCACCAGCGATAAAGCCTTCCGCGTTGTTATAGCATTCGCGCGGTCTTTGTCAAGCATTCCGCGCGCGGCAAAAAGGCCTCTGCTGGCGTCACCTCGACGCCTCCTGTTTTAGAACCCTCGTTTGCTTGGACTCGCCGGATGCTCAGTTATGCGCGGGCGCCGTTACGCCCGCCTGCGCCGCCGCGGTACCCGCGTGCTGCGGCTTTTTCTTGCTTTTCGCCTGGCTGCGCGACGGCGCCGCTTCGGGAGCGCCACCAACCGTGTAGATCCGCAGCACCATCCCGCGGCTGACCCGATCGGCCTTCAGGCGGTTCCACTTCTTCAAATCCTCCGCGTCCACGCTGAAACGGTCCGCAATCCCCAGGAAGGTGTCGCCTTTCCTCACCCGGTAACTCACCAGCCGCCGCGCGGCTTCCGCTTGCGCTGGCCCCGCCGGGATGATCAGTTTGTCTCCCGGATCCAGCGTGCTGCCATGTTCCAGATTGTTGGCCTCGGCGATCGCCGCGGGCGTCACCCGGTATTTCTTGGCAATCGACGACAGTGTCTCGCCGGGCCCCACCCGGTGCCTCCGCCAGCTCACCCACTTGTCCGGCGGTATGTCCGCAATCTCCGATGAAAACTTCTCCGCCGTCCCCGGCGGCAAGTGCAGCTCAAACGCCGGATCGTCCGGGGTCGCCAGCCGCAGCAACGACGGATTCAGCGCGTGCAACGTGTCCACGTCCACATCGATGGTCTCCGCCACCAGCCGCAAATCAATCGCCCGCCCGGGCTTGATCACCTCAAAGGGCACCGGAGCATCGGGCTCCACGTGAATGCCATAATGCGGGGCATCCTTGGCAATCAAAGTGAGCGCCACAATGATGGGCACGTAGTTCTTGGTCTCCTTCGGCAGCACGTTGCGCCGGTACAACTCCCAAAAATCCGCGTAGCCCGTGCGTTCCACCGCCTTCTGCACGTTTCCCGGCCCGCAGTTGTACGCCGCCATGGCCAGGTACCAGTCGCCGAACATGCCATACAAATCCCGCAGATGGTGCGCCGCCGCCCGCGTGGCCTTCTCCGGATCCTGCCGGTCATCCACCCACCAGGTGTGCCGCAACCCATATTCATTCCCGCGCCACGCCACGAACTGCCAAATTCCCCGCGCCCCCGCTCGCGACAGCGCCAGCGGTTGAAACGCGCTCTCCGCCTGCGCCAGGTAGATCAAATCCTGCGGCACGCCTTCTTCGCGCAGCACCCGCGAAATCATCTCGCGGTAACGTCCGGCCCGCCGCAAGCCGGTCTCCACAATGGCCCTCCCGCGCGGGGTTTGAAAAAAATTCAAGAACGACAGCACTTCATCGTTCACCGTCAGCGGCAAGTCGTGCGAAATATTTTTCGCCGATTCCTCCGCGCGGTCCTTTAGTCGCGGGTCCACCGGAAACGTCATCTCCGCCACTTCGTCAATCGGCGCGGGCACCGCCGGCGGCTCGCTAAAACCATCCCCGGCGCGAAACGCCTGCAACTCATCGCTGTACACCGTATCCACCACCCGGTGAAACAGCTCGTTCAATCGCGCATCGCTCGCCGGGTCGTATCCGCTCTCCAGGATCCAATCCACCGCGTCATTAAAATCCTTGCGCGCCGCCTCCAGATGTCCGGCCTTGTAATTCTGCTCTCCGGAGGCGAATTTCGCTTCCACGCGCTGCGCCAGATACTCCTTGCTGCCGATAACCACCGGCAGCAGCGACGCCGCCGGTCGCGCCACCGGATTCGTCAGCGGTAAAGCAGCTCCACCTGGCAACGCCTGCCCCGAAGCCGCTGCGTTCTGCGTGTTGCCCGTCTCGGGGGGATCTATCGCTGAGGGCGCCAGCGCCGGCACACGCGCCTGCACCGGCCGTCTCGCGCCGTCATCGCAACCAAACGCCAAGAACGCCAGCGCCGCGGCGATCAGCATTCTATTTGGTCCTGGTCTGAATGCATGGCGCCGGGCTCGGTCCGTCATCCCTACATGGTAAGTACCGGCGCTACCCCGGTCAACGCTTTCCGCCACCCCGGGGTTGTCGCAAACACCACACCCTGCGCCGACCGCATCGACAGCGCCAAAGGAGAAATTTATATTGGCACCGGCGACGATCTGGAAGTTCGCGAACCGCTCGACCATTTCTTGCAATCCGCGCGTGGCGGATCACCGCGACGCGTTTCAGCGGACTGAAACGGCCGTGCCCCCGGCGATTTTTTGGGATGGGGAGAGATTGCGCCCAGGCGTTCCGCCGCCCCCGCCACAGTGATTGTAAACGGTTGATTATCAATAAGATGAAAATTTTGCTTGCGTTTCCTTACCCATCGTGGTACTTTTCTGGTGCGTTTGTTGCTCTTGTATCGCCTTTGGAATCGTAAAGGGGTCGCAAGGTCACACTTGCGGCTTTTTTTGTTTTGTACCGCTGTCCGGTCTCATAACGCGGCCAAGACGTACCGCAGCACCAAATAGCTTAATTCTTGAAAAGAGACACAGCAGTGAGCAAAGAACAAGGAACAGTGAAGTGGTTTAACGCCAGCAAGGGCTTTGGATTCATCCAGCGCCAGAGCGGTGAGGACGTATTTGTCCATTTCTCCGCGATTGTGGCTGATGGCTATAAGTCATTGAACGATGGCCAAGCGGTTGAATTCGAAGTCGTCCGCGGTCCCAAGGGCTTGCAGGCGTCGAACGTCCAGCCGCTGTAACCACTTCGACTGGAAAAAATTCGGGCGGTGCGCCGCAAGCGCCCCGCCCGTTTTTTATTTCCGCAGTCGTAGTGTCGGGCGTGGTGGCGGGTCTTCAGACCCGTTCCTTTTTTGCCTCTGCTCTCTTCTCTGCGCACTCCGCGCACTCTGCGTTTATATCACCCCAACGCCCACTCCAAATCCCCAATTAAATCTCCAACATCTTCAATCCCCACCGACATCCGCACCGTCCCCGGCGAAACTCCCACCCGCGCCAATTCCTTCAAGCTCATTCTGTAATGCGACGAATACACCGGCAAAATCACCAGCGACTCTACCCCTCCCAAACTAGCCGCCAGCAAAAAGATCCGCACGCGATCGCAAAACCGTCGCGCCGCCGCCAACCCACCCTTCAAATCAAACGCCAGCATCGACCCAAACCCGCTCATCTGCCTCTTCGCCAGCCCATGATCCGGATGCGATACCAGCCCGGGATAATAAACCCGCGCCACTTTCGGGTGCTTCTCCAGGTATTTCGCCACCGTCAGCGCGGTCGCGCATTGCCGCTCCACCCGCAGCCCCATGGTCTTCATCCCGCGAATCAGCAAATACGCCGCACCTGGATCCATCGATCCGCCCAGATAAATCACCATCTGCTGCACCCGCTCCATCCACTTCGCGCTCCCCGCCGCCGCACCCGCGATGATGTCTGAATGTCCGCCCATATATTTCGTCGCGCTATGCACCACCATGTCGAAGCCCATCGCCAGTGGTTGCTGCTGCCAGGGCGTGGCAAACGTATTGTCGATAATCGAAATCAGTTTATGCTTCTTGGCAAACGCCGCCACCCGCCGCAAATCCACCAAGCGCAGCGTTGGATTCGTCGGCGTCTCCACGTAAATCACTCTCGTCTTCGGCGAGAAAAGCTTCTCCATCCCCTCCAGGTCCGTCCCCACCAAATGCACCTTGATCCCCATGTCCGGGAACACATCGCGCATCAGCCGGTAACTCCCGCCATAAAGCTCCGCGGTTGAAATCACCTCATCGCCGGCTTTCAGCGCCCCCAGCAGCGCGCTCGAAATCGCCGCCATTCCCGAAGCTGTAACTACCGCCGCTTCCGCGCCCTCCAGCGCCGCGATCTTTTTCTCCGCCACCGCCAGCGTCGGATTCCCATACCTCGTATAGATGTACGCCTTGCTCTTCCCCTCCGCCCACTTCTTCATCTCCGCCGTGGAAGAAAACGTAAACGTGGAGCTATGACAAACCTGCGTAACCACCGGTCCACCCACCCCATGCCGGTTCGGCTCTCCGGCATGCACCGCCCGCGTCTGCAACCCGGTTTTTCTCGCTGTGCCGCCTCGCGGCGCGCGTACCCGGGCCTTGCCGCAAAGCAATCTATCGCCTCGCACTCCGCCTTTATTTTTCATAGCGCAGATTATTGGTCCTGCCACCCCTCCCCAGCAACCGCCAATTTGGCGCCGCCCAGTAGCACAGGCATTCTTGCCTGTGCCCTCTGCGCACTCTGTGTCTCTGCGTTTATATTTCCTCCGGCTCCGTTGCGCCGCCTCCAGTAGCACAGGCATTCTTGCCTGTGCGCTTTCCACCACCACCACTGCACGCCATCGCGCCTTCGTAACGCGTCCCTCAGCCCCCTCTCCGCGTTATCCTTCCTCTGCCCTCGCACCCACCTGTCCCAAAACTGTCCCCCAGTAGGCTTGACCGTACGTATCCCAGTGATACACTACTCCCGTAAAGAACCACGCCTCGCCGCGCGAGAATCCCCTCAAAAACCCAACGTAACCTCAATCAGGAGAACAACCATGTCCGCCACCCTAGCTGTGGATCGCTCTCGTTTGAGAGGAATTCTACATTGGGCGTTATTTTCAAAGGTGAAGGTGCACACCCCTACCTCTGCACCTTCCACGCCCGCAGAGAAGCCGAGGACCGCGCCGCCGATGAAGCGGCCCGCGATATCGCCTTTCCCCTCTCCGCCCGCTACGTCTCCTACTGCGATCTCAGCTCCGCCATCGCCCACACCATCACCGCCGTCGCTTACAATCGCATCTCCACGCGCGACGCCGCCACCATCGCCTATCTCACCCAGAACCTCGTCCAATCCCTCGCCGGCGCCGAACGCGAATTCAAAGAAGCCTTCGGCGCCCCAGCTTGGCGACAGACCATCGCCGACAACTTCAACACTCCCCGCCCCAGCGATTCCCGCGAGCAACCCGCCAACGCCCAATCCATCGCCCCGCACGATGATCACGATGATGATGATCATGATGATGATAAGGCAGAAGATCCGGAAGACGCCCTCGACCAATCTTCCCGCTCTCCGGAGCAAGCTCCAGCCGAGAACAAACCGGAGCCAAACCACTCAACTCCGGTTGCGCCAAATCCGGCGATCTTCGAACCCGCGTACTCCCCACAACTCGACCCACAACCAGCAGTCGCAGCGCTCCTAAACCGCCTGCGCATCGACCTTGAGGCGCGATAACCGGCACGCGCAGCCGCACACCATGCCGCGCCCACCCTAGTAACTACCTGTGTATCAAAAATCCCCGATAAACCAAGCTGAATCAACACTTGCTGAAGGTTGTGAAAACAAAGCCACTTAAACTCCCTTTAGAATCACAACCTTTCGCAATTCCGGGGGTCCCACATACCCTACTCAACCAGGTAGGGCATAGCATGCTGCGCCCCTCTGACGGACGATTTCGCTTCGATCTTCGACGGGTTCGTCGGCAATCGGCAATCTCTCGGACCGCGGTCTGATGTAACACAGGAGTGAATATGTCGTGAGCGGATTCCTGCTCGATACCAACATTCCTTCGGAATTAATTCGCAGTCGTCCTATGGCCGATATCCGTCGGAGCGCCACTTTGCCAGCAGCGCAAGCTGCTCCGCCGTCCAGTACGGACCTCCCGGAGGCATGTGTGGCGGCTTGTCGCCTTGCGGAGATAGCGACTGCAGCACGCTCGCGGCATGTCCGTAATCGTTGCTGGGGTCGGACATATAGCCATAGTCGTCCAGAAGAATGCCACCATGCTTCATATGCGCAACGTCGATTGCCCGAAACAGCGGTTTAATGTCGTTCGCGAAGGAAACAAAAGCCATTTTTTCGCCTTTCTAAGCAAAGACAGACACGTTGCCGGTTTACCTTCGCACTGCTCTCTCCGGCAATCCTTGCGCCACCTTCGATCTCTAAACCTCTTCTTCCACCAGTTGTTCGGCGTGCGTCGCCCGATGCGCCGCCACCACTTTATCTTCCACTTCCTTCGGCACGTAATCGTAGTGCGAAAATTCCATCGTGTACGTTGCGCGCCCTTGCGTCTTGGAAATTAAATCGTTCGCGTACGTCAGCATCTCCGCGAAGGGCACCTGCGCCTTGATGATCACGTTGTGCGCCCGCGCTTCGCTTCCCGCGATGCGTCCGCGGCGCGAGCTGATGTCGCCCATCAAATCGCCCGAATATTGATCCGGCGCATACACCTCCACGTGCATGATCGGCTCGAGCAGCGCCGGTTTGGCCAGCTTCATCGCTTCCTTGAACGCCAGCGAACCCGCAATGCGAAACGCCATGTCCGAGGAATCCACATCGTGATATTTTCCGTCATACAGGCTCACGCGAAAATCCACCACGGGAAATCCCGCCAGGTAGCCGCGCGCCGCGGCTTCGCGAAGCCCGCGCTCCACCGACGGAATCCAGTTCTTGGGAATCGCGCCGCCAAAAACGTCGTCGATAAATTCAATGCCCGTGCCGCGTTCCGCCGGCTCCATCTTGATGCGGCACACGCCATATTGCCCGTGCCCGCCGGATTGTTTCTTGTGCTTGCCCTCCACGTCCGCTTTGCCGCGGATCGTTTCGCGGTACGCCACCTTCGGCGGCTTCAGCGTCAGGTCCACGTGATAGCGCTTGTGCAGCTTGGCCACCACCACTTCAATGTGCTGCTGCCCCGTTCCCGCCAGCAAAAACTCTTTGGTCTGTGGATCGCGCGAAAAATGCAGCGCCGTATCTTCCTCCAATATTTTATGGATGGAGGTTCCAATCTTGTCCTCATCCGCTCGCGTTTTCGGCTCGATGGCAAACGTGATCGACGGCTCCGGCAAATGCGCCGCTTCATAAAAAATCGGCGCATTCTTATCGCCCAGCGTTTCGCCGGTCGCGCATTCCTTCAATTTCGCGATCGCCCCGATATCGCCCGCATGCAATTCGATCACTTCCGTCAGTTGTTTTCCTTGCGCCACCTGCAAGTGTTGAAACTTCTCGGCGTTCCCGCGATTGTAATCCAGCAGTGTCGCGTCGTTCTTCAGCACTCCGCTCTTCACCTTGAAATAGTTGATGCGCCCGGCAAAAGGATCCGCCAGCGTCTTGAATACGAACAGCGAAAGCGGCTGCCCATCGTCGTATTTCCGCTCCACGCGCTCGCCCTTGCCTTGCTTGTCCGTGAAGCCCACCTGCGCGTGCTCGTCCGGGTGCGGAAAGCAGTCCGCGATAAACGTCAGCAAACTCGCCGTCCCTATGTTGCGCAGCGAAGACACCATCAGCACCGGAATAATTTTCTCCCCCACGATGGCTTTCCGCACGCCCGGAATCAAATCGTGAATCGGAATCGTTCCTTCGCGGAAAAATTCCTCCATCATCTCGTCGTCGCCTTCGGCCACCATCTCCACGATTTTCTCGTGCGCCTCTTTCGCCTCGTCGATCAACGCATCGGGAATCTCTTCAATCTTCGGCTTGCCATCGCCATCCGCCGCATAAAAATGCGCCTTCATCGACACCAAATCGATCACTCCGCGGAACCCTCGCTCCGATCCAATCGGCAATTGCAGCGCGACCACTGTCCGTCCAAACACGTTCGTCAGCGACTCCATCGCGCGATCGAAGTCCGCCAGTTCGCGGTCCATCCACGTCAGCACAAACGCCCTCGGAATGTCGTACTCGCAGCAATAATCCCAGACTTTTTCCGTGGTCACTTGCGCGCCCACGTGCGCATCCACGGTAATCAACGCCGCATCCGCGGCAATCAGCGAAGCCTTGCTCTCGGTAATGAACGTGGAGTATCCCGGCAAATCGAGAAAATTGATCTTCACCTTGTTGTCGGGTCCGGGTCCGCAAAGGGTGCATGGCCACTCCGCATACGCCAGTCCGGTCTGAATCGAAATCTTTCGCGCCACCTCTTCTTCGTCCCAATCCGTTGTGGCCGTGCCTTCGGTCACTTTTCCCCAGCGCGGCGTCATGCCCGCGGTATACAACAACGACGACACCAGTTGCGTCTTCCCGGTGCCGCCGTGGCCGACAATGCCCACATTGCGAATGTCCTTGGTGAGATACGTTTTCATGACATCCTCCTATTTTCGTTAGTCGCTGCGACGTCGGCTCCGCAAGCGCTGCACCGCGGAAAGTACTGGCGTCACTTCGCGACCACAAACTCAGTTTGATAGGGGGAGAACGTGTCCCGTTTTACCGGGGCTTGTTACCTGGGTCCGGCAAGTGCCGGGCGAAGGACGAGCAAAACCCTGTGCGCTCTCCGACGTTGTGCGGCCCTCAGCGGAGGGCCGACGGGCGGATGCTAGCACACCGGCCCAGCCACGGCAATTGGCAACGATGTCTCAAGCTGTGCTTGGACTTCAGTTCGCCGGCGGTCCCGCGAATCCGCAAAATCTTCCGTGGCCGCGACGCACTAAAGTACCTGCTTCCAAAAACTCAACGCCCGATCCGCGCAAAGCGCATCCTTCCGCGCATTCCATCGCAAGTAGTGGTCCGTACGCGTGTGTGCGGTGTGCGCGTCGCGGGTCGCCCACACCTCATGAAGCAGGAATGCGCCGGCAGCATCCGCGGAGCGGTGCAAATCGTAAACCAAGCAGCCTTCTTCCTTTCGCGTGGGCGCCACCAACGCCCGCAGCTCCGCTTCCAGGAGCAATTCCTGTCCGTCGCGCGACCGCAAGTGCACCATCAGGGTCACCGCTTCTTTGGGAAGTTTGTCGTTTTTGGCGCCAGTTTTTCTTGCCGGCCGCGCCGTCTTCCTGGCTTTGCGCTTGACCTTTTTCGCCTTTGATTTCGCCATAACTGGCGCGCATTGTAACCTAACTCCGGCAAAGACGCATGGGCTTCGCGCCCAGCCGCGAATTATTTCGCTGGAACTGCTTCCACAGCTGGGGCCGCTTTCCCGGCGTCCAGACTGTCAAAATTCAAAATCGTGTTCAGCACCAGCGCATAAGTTCCGCGCGTTTCGCCGCGATATACGGGATTAATGGAGAAGAGCACTACGTGCCCCTTCCCTGACGGCGCATCCACCACCGCGGGCCGTTGCGCGATTTCGTCGCCGTGTTCCACTAATCCGGAAATCAGCAAATCCTTGGTATCCGCGTACCGGAAAATCACGCGCGGCCGCTGCGCGGCGGGGATGATGCGCAAGCCGTTGATTTTTTGCTCGTCGCTCACGATGGGAAATTCCCACAGTTCTGCCTTAGGCGGTTCTTCCGGCGCATCCGTTGCGGGGCGGCCCACGGTGAAATCCGGATCATCCGCGGTTCCTCGGCCGGTCGGACGCGCGTGCATCTCTTCGCCCAATTTCCGCCGATGTCGCTGGCCGGCGATACTGCTGAGCGAAAAAATCGGTCCGTTGTCGCAGTACGCCGGAAGCTTTTCGCTGTAGCCGTAAGCGATCGGGCTGGCGCCGTCGACCAACCGTGCGCCAACCACGGCTCCGACAATTTTCATACTCTCTGAGGAGTTTGCGCTGACGCCTTCCGCCAATCCGATGGAAAGCGCAAACGAAGAGGTGTCCGTGGCCGTCAGCAGCACCCCGCCTTTTTCCACGAACGACGCAAGGTGCGCGACTCCATCCCATCCGAGACCTGGGCGCATATCGTCTGTCGAATCCGTTTCCCCGACGAGGTTCGGCGTCTCCGGCGTATTCTTCCAGGGCAAGGGATTTCCCCATTCCGTCGGCAAACCATCCACGATCGTGCCGATTCCCGGGGAATAACCGATCGGCGGAAAGAGAATCACGTCATATTTCGCGTTTAGATCGCCGGTTTTCTCCACCGTTTGCGTGCTGATGTACTCGTAGGGAATTTTTAAATCGTCGAGCGCCAGCCGCCACCAGCCTTCCATCTGCGTGCTCAGCCAGGTATGCACGAAGGCTACGCGCGCGGCGCGCACGGGATGCGTTTTAACGCCGGGAGCCGCGCCCATGGCGATGGCCTGCAATCCCAAGTCCGCGGTGGCCTGATTCAGGTCCGCGCGAGTGACGTTGCGAATCAAAAATGTTCCGCGATTAAATTTCTTTCCGTCGTTTTCAAAACCCTCTTCCGCGGCCTCCATGTTCGCGTCCTTTAAGCGATAGCGCAGCGTGGCCATGGCCGGCTCGGCATTGTTGTTGATGGCAAAAATAATTCCGTCGCCCTTCGCGCCTCCGGCGGCGTGCACCGTCTCGGTCACATTCTTCATCGCGGCGTCCAGAACTTTCGCGTCCGTCACGCGCGCCACTTGCACGTCGAACAATTCGCCAAACGTCCATCCCGTATCGTCGTACGGTGTCTTCTGCGGATCCTCGGGACTCCAATACTGGTGATCGAGGAGCACATCCGCGATGCGGGAATACGGCTGATCCATGCGAATGATGTAGCTTCCTGCAGGAAATTCGCGTGAGGCCGGAGATTTCTCTTCTTTTTCGGAATCTTTTGCGTCTTTATCCTTTTCCTTGTCCGTGGACTTTTTAGCGGAGTCTTTCTTCGCCTTCTTCACGGGCAGCGCGACCGTAAACGCCGCGGTGGCCCGCGAAATCTCCACATCCTGCTTTTGCAGTACGCGCAAAAGCTCCGCCTGCAACTCCGGACGCGGGTCATCCGCGGGCAGAACGTAGGCTGCCGGGCCTTCGGCGGTGGGCTTGGTGATGGAGCGCTTGGCTTTCAGATAAAAATTCTTCAAAAAGAGGCGTTTGTTTTCGTTGAAAAAATGCAGCGAGGTCAACAGGCCGGTCTCTTCGTAATTATTATTGTCGCGCTGCGACCAGACCGCCTTTGGATACGGCGGATTCTGGCGGTACCAGGTGCGCGCGTATTCTTCCGGCTCCAGCGTGCGCGTTTCCGTATCCGCGCCGCCATTTCCAAATGTTTCATACAGCCGGCTGATGCCGTTGTGCATCGCGGCCATAAACATCAAATAGCCCGGTGACCAGGTATCAAAATCGCCGTGCGTGAAAACGCCCGGCATGCCCAGCTTGGTCATGTCCGCCACGTTGCGCGCGCCGATCATCTGCCATTCGTCCGCGAGAATCGGATCGATCCACGCGTTGTACGGCCCGTCTCCCACGGTGTTGTCATACAGATAAGGCACCGATTCGTGCAGATCGTGAATGACCTGCGCTTTCCATCCGATGTAGGTATTCAGTACGTTCTCCGAGAGCTTTAGCGTTAAGGCCATGGCGTCGCGATTGTTGTCGTGCGCCACGTACTTGCCCCAGTACATCAGCGGCGGATAAAAATCCTTGGGATGCGCCAGATGCCATTTGTAAATATCCACCATGCGATCCCGTCCATCCACCTCCACCACCGGGGTAATCAGCGTGATCATTCCGTCGCGCACTTCGCGAATGTACGGGCTTTCATCCACGGCCAGGCGATAGGCCAATTCCATCAGCGCGGTGGGCGCGCCGGTTTCCGGCGAATGAATCGTCCCGGTGATGTAGTAAACGGGCACCGCTTTGGCGACGATGCGGTCGGCCTCCGCGTCATCCATCTTGATGGTGCGGGGATCCGCCAGCTTCGCCAGCAGCGCGCGATTGGCCTCCAGATTTTTAAAATTCTCCGGCGAAGAAATGGCCACCGCGATCATCTCCCGGCCTTCTTCGGTCTTTCCGATGGAAAACACCTTCACGCGCGGGCTGGCTTTTTCGAGCAGCCGCATATATTTGTAAACATCTTCGGCGTACGGCAGAATCCCCGGCGCCCCGGCCACATCGCCCAGCACCACTTCCGGCGTGGGCACATTCTTCGACGCCGGCAAATAGTCCACCAGCGACGAAGTAAACTCCGGTAGCGTCGTATATTTCTTGATTTTCGCGGTATACGCCTCGTCCACGGCCTGCTTCGGGTCGCGCACCGGCGCGGTCTCGTCGGCCGCGCGGGCATTCGTCAACCCCAGGAACAAGAGCAGAATCGCGATGGCGCGAAAAAAATAAGTACATTTATGCATGGCTGCTTCCGGCATGAGCCGATTTCTCCCGAAGTCGAACAGTCTGAGTTTCAAGGTTGCGAGGAGGGATTGTAGCGCACTACTTGCCGGCTGTGGTGGATCGCGTGTGGCTTCCCCAGGTCTTCCTGAATGATTTGGGCCGGGAAATTTCCAAATTCTCCGCTAAATACTTTGCTAAATTCCTCGATAGATTCCTTACCATGGATTCATGCCGATCGTTCGTGCAGCCCGTCCCGGCGACTCCGACGCCATCTGGGCAATTCTTGAACCGGTGATTCGCGCGGGGGAGACGTATACCCTGCCGCGCGATATGGACCGCGTAGCCGCTCTTGCCTACTGGTTTTCAGCTGGCCACGAAGTGTTCGTGGCGGAGGATGGCGGCCGGCTGGTGGGCACTTATTTTCTTTGTGCCAATCAAAAGGGCGGCGGAGCTCATGTCGCTAACTGCGGCTATGTGACCGCCGTCGACGCGGCGCGGCGAGGCGTTGCCCGGACGATGTGCGCGCACTCTCTGGAGTACGCGAAACAGCGGGGGTTTCGGGCCATGCAATTTAATTTCGTCGTAAGTACCAACGAAAGAGCGGTGCGGCTCTGGGAAAGTTTCGGATTTGAGATTGTTGGGCGCCTGCCGGGCGCGTTTTTGCACCCTGTCGCGGGCTACGTGGACGCCTACGTGATGTTCCGCACTCTGTAACAGCGATCCGGGGGCTAGATGCCGCCGGCAAAGGTGATGTCGACGGGCGCCGGCACTTCCACGCGCTCGCCCGTGAAAGCCAGTTCTCCGCTGCTCGGATCGATGTGGAAAACCTCGATGTCGTTGGTACCCTGATTCGCTACCAGGAGGAAATGTCCGGACGGATCGATCACAAAGTTGCGCGGAGTTTTGCCGCGGGTAAGAAAATCGCCGATGGAGGTCAGGATTCCGGTCTTGGTATCGATGGCGAACACCGCGATACTGTCGCGGCCGCGGTTCGACACATATAAAAATTTCCCCGAAGGGTGCACGGCGATCTCCGCGGTATCGTTCGGGGCGTTGAAATCCGCCGGAAGCGTGCCAATCGTCTGCTTGGCGTCCAGCGTGCCGGCGGATGCATCATAGGCAAACACCGTCACCGTCGATCCCAGCTCATTCGTTACGTAAACAAATTTTCCGCTGGGACTGAATGCCAGATGCCGCGGTCCCGCTCCGGGTTCCACTTTTGCGAAGGGCGGGTCATTTGGCGCAAGGGTGCCGGTCGTAGCGTCGAATTTGTCCACCAAGACCTCATCGGTGCCGAGATCCGCAGAAAGCGCGTAGCGATTGTCCGGCGATGTGGCGATCCAGTGCGCGTGCGGACCTTCCTGGCGATCCTTCACCACGCTGTGGCCTTCGTGCTGCTCGAACGCGGAACGCGCGCCAAGTTTTCCGTCGGTGCCGACGGAAAAGACCGCCACGTTTCCACCGGTGTAATTGGCCACCAGCAGATATTTGCCGCTCTTGTCAAACGAAAGATAGCAAGGATCTGCGCCGCCGGAAGCCACCTGATTCAACAGCGTGAGCTTGCCAGAGGCGTGGTCAATGACAAACGCGCTGACCCCGCCGCCTTTGGAGCCGGCATTGCTTCCGACTTCGTTCACGGCATACAAAAATTTGCCGCCCGGGTCGACGGTCAGAAACGAGGGATCGGTGGACTCCACGCCAACGCCGATGAGGGACAATTTCCCGGTGCGATCGTCGAAACGCAGCGCGTAGATTCCTTTGCTGGCAGTTTTGTTGGTGTAGGTGCCCACAAAGACGAGCTCCGGTCCCTTGCTCTTTGCCGCTGGCGCTGCAGCAGCCGCCACGGAAAATAGCGACGCTGCCACCACGAATAGAACCGCGATGCGCTGCAAGCTGATGTTTTTCACGCGACGCTCCTTAGCGCGGCTGGCTCGCCCTCGCGTCAAGCCGGTTACTTCTTATCCTCTTCCGACTCTTCTTGCAGCACGGCCGCGGCGGCCACGCTGTCGTCATCGTCGAGCCGCAGCAGCCGCACGCCCTGCGTGGAGCGCCCGGCTTCGCGAATTTCACTGGCGTGCACGCGGATCACTTTGCCGTTGTGCGTGATGATCATCACGTCGGACTCTTCGGTCACCTGCAGCGTGGCGATCACCGAGCCGTTGCGGTCCGTGGTCTTCATGTTCACCACGCCCTTGCCGCCGCGCGAGGTGATGCGGTATTCGGCCAGCGGCGTGCGCTTGCCAAATCCCTTTTCCGCCACGGTGAGCATCAGCGTGGTGAGCGATTCCTTGATTTGCTCGTTTTCCAATTCTTCCAGATTCTGCGTTTCGATGTTGCGCTCTTTCTTGATGATCTCGAAGTCCGGCGTGACCGCGTCCATGCTGACGACGTAGTCGCCCTTGTCCAGATCCATGCCATTCACGCCGCCGGCATTCCGGCCCATGGCGCGCACTTCCGTTTCGCGGAACAGAATTGCCTGGCCTTCGTGGCTGGCGAGGAAAATCATTTTCTTTCCGTCGGTCAAGGTGGCGCCCACCAGTTCATCGGCGCCGTCCAGGTTAATCGCGATAATTCCACTGGATCGCGGATTGGAAAATTCCGCGATCGCGCATTTTTTAACCGTGCCGCTCTTGGTGGCCAGGAACACGAAGGTATCCGCGACTTCCAGATCGCGCGCCGCGACGAGCGCGGTAAGCTTCTCGTCCTCCTGGAACTTCACCAGGCTCGAAATAGCCTTGCCTCGCGTGGCCGCCGCCGCTTCCGGCAGCTCATAAACTTTCTGCCAGTACACGCGGCCCTTCGACGTGAACAGCAAAATATAGCTGTGCGCCGAAGCGATAAATAAATATTCAACGAAATCCTCTTCCTTGGTTTTCGCGCCGATTCGTCCTTTGCCCCCGCGCGACTGGTGCCGATAGGTATCCGCCGCGGTGCGCTTGATGTAGCCGGCGTGGCTCACGGTAATGAGCATCTCGGTATCGGCGATCAAATCCTCGAGCTTGATTTCGTCGACTTTGTCCACGATTTGCGTGCGCCGGTCGTCGCCGTAAGCTTTGTGCACCTCCCGCAATTCCGCGGTGATGACCTGCTTGAGCTTCTTCTCGCTGCTCAGGATTTCCTGCAACTCGGCGATTAGTTCCCGGATGGCCTTCAATTCCTTGAGAATATCGTCGATGGAGAGCTGCGTGAGGCGGTGCAACTGCAATTCGAGGATGGCGTCGATCTGCGCGTAGCTGAGGCCGAGGGTATTGTCGCGGCTGATGGCGGCCAGTTCCGGCGCCCCCTGGAAGCGGTATTTTCTGCCGTCGAGCTTTACGCCCTTTAGTTTACGGCTGGCGCCGTTTTCCGTGATGGTAACGTCCTGCTCGGTAAAATATTTGAAGAGGTTTTCCTTGGCATCGGCGCGGCTGGCGGACCCCCGGATGATGCGAATTACGTTATCGAGATGGTCCAGGGCGATCTGGTAGCCGACCAGGATGTGTTCGCGCTGTTCGGCCTTGTGCAGCTCGAAAATGGTGCGCCGGCGCACCACGTCGATGCGGTGTTCGAGGAAAAGTTTGATCAGCGGAATCAGGCCGAGCTCGCGCGGCTGCCCGCCGACGATGGCCAGCAGGATCATGCCGAAGGATTCCTGCATCTGCGTGTGCTTGAATAAATTGTTCAGGATGAGCTGCGATTCTTCGCCGCGTTTCAGCTCGATCACCACGCGCATGCCTTCGCGGGAAGATTCGTCGCGCACATCGGAAATGCCCTCGATTTTTTTATTTTGCACCAGCTCAGCGATGCGCTCGATGAGCCGCGATTTGTTCACCTGATAGGGAATTTCCGTGATGACGATATTTTCGCGGTCCTTGCTGGCCTCTTCGATGGCCGCTTTGGCGCGCATCATGAAGCTGCCGCGGCCGGTGCGATAGGCGGCTTCGATGCCTTCACGGCCGGCAATATAGGCGCCCGTGGGAAAGTCCGGACCGGGCACGATTTTCATGATTTCTCTCAGCGGCGTGTCCGGTTTTTCGATTAATACGATGGCGGCTTCCACAATTTCGCGCAGGTTGTGCGGCGGAATGTTGGTGGCCATGCCGACGGCGATGCCGCTGGCGCCGTTTACCAGCAGATTCGGGATGCGCGATGGCAGCACCACCGGCTCTTCGCGGGTCTGATCGAAGTTGGGAATGAAATCGACGGTCTCTTTTTCGAGATCGGCGAGAATGTCTTCGGTGATTTTGGCGAGGCGCGCTTCCGTGTACCGCATGGCCGCGGGAGGATCGCCGTCGACGGAGCCGAAATTTCCCTGCCCATCGATGAGCGGAGCGCGCATATTGAAATCCTGCGCCAGCCGCACCAATGCGGGATAAATCACCGCTTCGCCGTGCGGGTGATAGTTGCCGCTGGTGTCGCCGCAAATTTTTGCGCATTTGCGGTAGCCGCGATTGGAAGCCAGGCCCAGGTCGTTCATGGCCACCAGGATGCGGCGCTGCACGGGCTTTAGTCCGTCGCGGACGTCGGGCAACGCACGCGCGATGATCACGCTCATCGCGTAGTCGAGATAGGACTTCTTCATCTCGGCTTCAATGTCGATCGGCAGCAATATCGATGTGTTTTTCTCGTCCGCCATGTGTCCTTGGTCCCTCAGATCTTTGTAGACGTTTCGTTTCCCGCTAGCAACGTTTTGCCGCGTGTTCCAGCACGTAAGCTTTCACCGTGTCGAAAGCGTCCGCGGCATTCGTGAAGCGCCGCGATGCAAACTCCGCTTCCAGGCGACTGACGAGTACGTCGCGTTCCAGTTCATCCACCAGCTCGATGGCCACCCCGCGCTCGTTGTCGGGCTCGGTCGTGGACGTCGCGCGAAATTCGCTGCAGCTCAGTCCGCTCAGCCCGGGTAACGTCGTCCAGCCCAATTGATACAGCATGCCGATTTCACGCGCCAAGAAAATCTCTACAGCGAACAAAATTCCCTAGATATCCAGGTTCACGACTTCGAGGGCGTTGTCCTCGATAAATTTGCGGCGCGCCTCCACGTTTTCGCCCATCAGCGTGGTGAAAATGTCTTCGGCGGCGACGGCGTCTTCGAGTTTCACCTGCAGCAGCGTGCGTGTGTCCGCGTTCATGGTGGTGTCCCACAACTGCTCAGCGTTCATTTCGCCCAAGCCCTTGAAACGCGTGATGGTGAAATCTTTCTTGGCGTCCTCGACCACGTAGTTCAGCACGTCGGTGGCTTTTTCCTTGGAAACTTTGTCGCCATTGCGCGCCACGATGAACGGCGGGTGATTGAACTCCTCGATTTGCTTGGCCAGCGAACGCAGGCGTTTGAATTCCGCGGTGCTGGCTGCGGCCCAATTGATTTTCTGGCTGTGGGGCGGACCAAACTGAATTTCGTACAAGCTGTGTTCCTCGTCGAAAACGACTTTGCCTTCAAGTTTCAGCTTGGCTTTTTCGATTTCCTTCAACAACTTGTCCAGATTTTTCTTTTCTTCGAAATCGGTTTTCTTGTCGAGGCCGCTGTCGGACATCAGTTCGACGAGCGCAGGTTCGCGCAGGCGGCGGCCCAGCTTCAGCGCCGCGGCTTCGTACTCCTGGACGTTCAGCAGGAAATTCGTGAGTTTGGCGCCTTCGAGATTCACGCCTTCCTTGGCCTTCACGATGTGATCTTCCGTGGCGCGCTTCATCAATTCGTGCGCGAAGTCGCGCTCATCGCGAATATATTTTTCGGTTTTGCCGCGCTTCACGCGATACAGCGGGGGCTGGGCGATATAAATGTGCCCGCGCTCGATCAATTCCTTCATGTGGCGGAAGAAGAAGGTGAGCAGCAGGGTGCGAATGTGGCTGCCATCGACGTCGGCGTCAGTCATCAGAATAATTTTGTGATAGCGCAGCTTGCCGGCGTCGAAATCATCCTTGCCGATGCCGGTGCCGAGCGCGGTGATGATGGCGCGAATTTCTTCGTGGCCCAGCATTTTGTCGTAACGGGCTTTTTCAACGTTGAGGATTTTGCCCTTGAGCGGCAGGATGGCTTGGTATTTGCGGTCGCGCCCCATTTTCGCGGAGCCGCCGGCCGATTCGCCCTCAACCACGAACAGCTCGCAGCGCGCCGGATCGCGCTCCTGGCAATCCGCCAGCTTCCCGGGCAACCCGCTCGAATCCATGGCGGATTTGCGGCGCGTCAGTTCGCGGGCTTTGCGCGCGGCTTCGCGCGCGCGCGCGGCTTCGATGGTTTTGGCCACGATGCGGCGCGCCACCGTGGAATGTTTGTCAAACCAATCGCCAAGCTTCTCGTTGACCAGCTGCTCGACGTCGCCCTTGATGTCGCTGTTCAGCTTGCCCTTGGTTTGCCCTTCAAATTGCGGTTGCGGCAGGCGGACGCTGATGACGGCAACCAGGCCTTCGCGCACGTCGTCGCCGCTGATGGTGACTTCGTCTTTTTGCTCCTTGAGCATGCCGGCATTGGAGGCGAAAGTGTTGATCGTGCGCGTTAGCGAGGAACGGAATCCGGAAAGATGCGTGCCGCCATCGACGGTATTGATGGTGTTGGCAAAAGCGAAAACGTTTTCGCCATACGTGTCGTTGTATTGCAGCGCAATTTCGATCTCCACGTTGCCGCGTTTGCCTTCGATGTACACCGGCGAATCGTGCAGCGTGGTTTTTCCGCGGTTGAGGTGCTTGACAAATTCGGCGATGCCGCCGGTGAACTTGAATTCGGCGGTCTTTTCGCTGCGCTCGTCGGTCAGCGTGATTTTCAGGCCTTTATTGAGAAAGGCCAGCTCGCGCAAGCGCTGCGAAAGGGTGTCGAAGCTGTAGACGGTCTTATCGAAAATGGTGGGATCGGGATGAAAGGTGACCGTCGTGCCCGTTTTCCGGGTTTTCCCCGTAGACTTCAGTTTGGTCGTGGGCTTGCCTTTTTCGTAGCTCTGCTCCCAGACGGCGCCATCGCGAGAAATCTCCAGTTCCAAATGGTCGGACAGCGCGTTGACCACGGAAACGCCCACACCGTGCAAACCGCCGGAAACTTTATACGTCTCGCTGTCAAATTTTCCGCCGGCGTGAAGCATGGTCAAAACCACTTCCGCTGCCGGACGTTTTTCCGTGGCGTGCATATCCACGGGTATGCCACGTCCGTTGTCCGTGACGGTCACGGAATTGTCCGCGTGCACCGTGACCGTAATTTCATCGGCGTGCCCCGCCATCGCTTCGTCAACGGCGTTATCGACAACTTCCCAAACCAAATGATGCAAACCCATTTCGCCCGTGGAGCCAATGTACATCGCGGGACGCAAACGCACCGCTTCGAGACCGGCCAGCACTTTGATCGATTTTGCGTCGTACGATTTGCCAACCGGCTTTTCGATGTCGTTTTCTTTTTCAGCCATTCATTCTCCAGGTCCGCACTTTTGGTCGAATCAATTTGCCGTGCACGGTCACCGCACGCAGGCGTACCGCAAGCGAACAAATGAGCGCTTGCGCTCCAAAAATTCCGTTCAAATTTTCTCGAAGCGAGGAATGGCGGGCTTGCGGATTATCCCGTACGTCGCCTTTCCCTTTGGCCCCGAACGCATGCGCTCGGAACTCGTAGGGCTCCTGCTCCATCCCATCTCGCGCAGCGAGACGTGGCGAAGACTGTAATTCTCCAAGCGAACAGCAACTCGGCCCCTGACGCAGAGCCGGATTTCCGTGCTGATTTTACTTGGCCGACGTGCCGATTAAGAAGAAGCCGAACAGCGAATCGACAGCAACAATATTGTAACCGATCCGGGCCGATTTTCCAAACAAAAATACCGTGACAAATGTAAATAAGCCTAATATTTCCAGATATTTACAAATGCGATGGCAAGCAGGTCCAGTCCTCTTTTCTCGGCCCGTTTGTGGCCGTGAGCGCATCCAATTTGCACGGAAGAAAGCGCCACGGAGAAGAGCCGACCGATGAACAATTCCCGCCAAAACAGCACTGTTCAAATGAAGGAATACGAATTCCGCACCATTGATCCCAAAATTCTCTACTTTGGCACGCCAGTCGCGCTGGTCAGTTCCCTGAATGAAGACGGCACCACCGATCTCGCGCCGATTTCTTGTTTTTGGGCGTTGGGATGGACGCTGACCCTTGGACTGCTCACCGCAACCAAGACTGCGGACAATGTACGCCGTCATCAGCAATGCGTGGTGAATTTGCCAAGCCCAGAAATGTGGGAACACGTGGAAAAATTGGCGCCCTTGACGGGCAAAAATCCCGTGCCGGAGATCAAGGCGAAACAGTTCCACTTCGAGCCGTGCAAGTTTGCAGCCGCGGGACTGACGCCGCTTGCGAGCGAACTCGTGCAGCCAACGCGGGTGAAGGAATGTCCTGTGCACATAGAAGCGCGGGTGACGAAGGTTCATCTACTGGGTGGGGAAAAGCTTGAGCGCCTCGGCGGAGCCGTCGCGGCTGAAATAGAGGCGCTGCGGGTGCACGTCGCCACTGATTTCATTTTGAAGGACAACTACATCGACCCCGCGAAGTGGTCACCTCTAATTTACAATTTCAGGCACTACTTCCGGCTGGCGGATCGTGAGTTAGGAAAGACATTCCGCGCGGAAGCGTAGGGCGTAGCGCTGCGAACAGCGCGCATATCAGATGCGCATGGGCATGATGATGTAGCGGTAACGATAGGATTCGTCAGCGAGCGGACGCATTTGGCCGGCGGATTGTTCATCTTTCAATTCAATGCTGATGGGACCATCGGCGGCGGCGGCCAGGAAATCGAGCATATAACTTGAATTGAAGCCGATGGAAATGGGATCGCCCTTGTATTCTTTCTCGATATTTTCCTTGGCTTCGCCGTATTCCGGGCTGGAAGCGGAAATCTCGATGCCTTCGGGAGAGACCGCAAGCTTCACTGCGTGCGAGCGCTGGTCGGCAAGTTGCGAGACGCGGCGGACGGCATCGCTGAGTTCGGAGCGCTCGATGACCACGCTCTTATTGTTGTCGCGCGGGAGCACCGCTTCGTAATTCGGAAATTGCCCGGTAAGGATGCGCGAAATCAGCAGGCGATGGCCCACCTGAAAAAATAGGTGGCTTTCGTCCTTGGCGAAATCGATTTGCGCGTCGGAGCCGGCCGCGCTAGAAAGTTTTTCGACCTCGTCCATGGCTTTCTTAGGGATCAAAACTTTTACTTCGCCGTTGAGGCCGGCAAGTTTTTGATCCGTCTCCGCGAGCGCCAGGCGATGACCGTCGGTGGCAACCATGGCCAGCGTATCCGGCTTGAGAATCAGCAGTCCGCCATTGAGGGTATAGCGCGACTCCTCCATGGAGATGGCGAATTTCGTTTTAGCAATCAGGCTTTCCAGTGTGGCGGCGGGGATTTTTACCAGAACATGCGGCATCACCGGAAGCGCCGGGAAATTTTCCTTCGCCATGCCAACGAGCTTGTATTTCTTCTTGTCGCTGACGATTTCGACCCAATGATTATCGAGCAGCCTAATTTTGATTTCGCCTTCGGGAAGCAAGCGCACCAGTTCGAGTAATTTCTTGGCGGGGATGGTTCCGGCGCCCTCTTTTTTTACTTTGGCCTCGCAGGACGTGCGAATACTCAGTTCCAGATCGGTAGCGGTAATGGTGAGTTGCGAGCCTTTGGCTTCAACCAGGAGATTCGAGAGGATGGGGATAGTGGTCTTCCGTTCGACGACGCCTTGGGTGGTGTTGAGTTCGTTTACGAGTGCGGACTTTGAGACGCTGAATTCCATCGATTGGTGATCCTCGCGTGCGGTTCCAGGTGCGGTCATTCGTTTACCTCATTGGACTTACCGCTGCTGACGTACTTTACTCGCTTTTCATCAAGTAAGAAAGGCTCGGCACTGGCTGAGCGTTGTGGAAATGAGTGAAAAAAGGGGAATGGGTGATTTCGGGACTGCTGGCTATTTGTGTCAAGACTCTTTTCCACAACACTAACAAACCGCAAAACGCTCTTAGTTATTGCACCGAATAATTCAATGAGGAGATTGTTGTTGTGATGATGCTTGTGAAGTTGTGGAAAGCGAGACAACTGCAATGGTTGCCGTAACCTTAAGACGTGAGTTGCAGGTGGCGGATTGTGGGAAGCGAGGGAAACTTTTTACTTCACAGAATGATTCGCGCAAAACAAATTTTTGGCGCACAGGACTGAACAGAATTTCCGCAGGTTATGCGGACGTTGTCCACACGCACAAAAGGATGTTTCGAAAAAGTCTCAAAATAACGGCGCGCGCAGCCACACGACACTTGTGATATCCCCTCGACTACGTAAAATCAAAATTGCTTTCGATGGGAGCGATTATGCCGACAGTGCTGGTTACGGGTGCAAGCCGCGGAATTGGGCTGGAGTTGGTAAGACAATATGCGGCGGATGGCTGGGACGTGCTGGCGACGGCACGAGACCCTGAAGATTCCGTTGGATTGGCCGAGTTATCGAAAAAATACGGGCCGAAAATTAAAATTCACACGCTGGATGTGGCTGACGAAGCTTCCATCGAAGACTTGGCGGATGCCGTGGACGGTCAGGCGATCGATTTGCTGGTGAACAATGCGGGGACCTATCCGCGCAAAGGAATGCACATCGGTGAACTGGATTACGAGGCCTGGAGCGAGACGTTTGAGACGAACCTGTTTGGTGTGATGCGCCTGACCGAAGCGCTACTGGAAAACGTCGCGAAAAGCGAACGCAAGCAAATCGCAGCCATCAGCAGCGGAATGGGCTCGCTAAGCGCTGCCGCCAGCGGTTCGGTGGCAAGCATGGGCGCTTCCTACCAATACCGCACGAGTAAGGCGGCGTTGAACATGGCGATGCTGATCTTGTCCAAAGAATTGGCGCCGCGCGGAATATCCGTGGCCATCATCAGTCCAGGATGGGTCAAAACAGACATGGGCGGCACGCACGCCGCAATTACGCCGCAAGTGAGCGTTGCTGGCATCAAGAAAATTTTGGATGCGGGCGCGGTGGAGATCTCCGGCAAATTCTTGAGCTATGACGGCAGCGCGTGGGCCTGGTAGCACCGTGCACAAGGAACCGTGCACCAGGAAATGGAATCGTGATGAAAATCGCCCCGCGCAGCACATAGCGCCAGGCGATTTTTTGCTTTGTGCGAAATTGCGGGCGTTTACTGCAGTGCGTCCATCAATCGCGTGATGGTGCGGTTCAAGTCCTTATCCGACCGGCGCAGCTCTTCAATTTTATTGATGGAATGCAGCACCGTGGTGTGATGCTTGCCGCCAAATTGCCGGCCGATTTCCGGCAGAGAGGCGGTGGTCAGCTGTTTGACGATATACATGGCCACTTGGCGCGGGAAGGCGATGGCGCGGGTGTTGCTGCGAACTTTTAAGTCCTGCTCTCGCAGGTTGAAATGTTCGCTGACGCGCTTTTGGATCAGATCGATGGTGACGCGCTTTTCCTGCGACGCGATGATGTTGCGCAGCACCTGCTGCGCGGTTGCCAGCGAGACCGTCGCGCCGGTGAGCGAGGCGTAGGCCATCAACCGGGTTAGAGCGCCTTCCAGTTCACGAACGTTGGATTTAATGGCGCGCGCGATGTATTCGGCGACATCATCGGGAAGCGGAAAGCGGTCGTTCTCCGCCTTTTTCTGCAGGATGGCAATTTTGGTTTCCAGGTCGGGAGGCTGGATATCCGCGATCAAACCCCACTCGAAACGCGAGCGCAGGCGCTCTTCGATGGAATTGATGTCTTTCGGAAGGCAGTCCGACGAGATGACGATTTGCTTCTGCTGTTCATAAAGCGCGTTGAAGGTGTGAAAAAATTCTTCCTGGGTCCGCTCTTTTCCGGCGATGAACTGGATATCGTCGACGAGCAGCACGTCCACGGTGTGAAAGCGGTCGCGGAAGCTGATCATGCGGTCGAAGCGGATGGAATTGATCACTTCGATGGTGAATTTTTCCGCGCTGACGTAGCTCAAACGCATGGCCGGATTGCGCTTCTTGATGGTGTGCCCGATGGCGTGCATCAAGTGCGTCTTGCCCATGCCCACGCCGCCATAAAGAAACAGCGGGTTGTAGGATTTTGAGGGCTGCTCGGCGACGGCGCGCGAAGCGGCATGCGCGAATTCGTTGGACTTGCCCACCACGAAAGAATCGAAGGTGTAGCGGGTGTTGAGCTGATGGTCGCTGCTCTCGAAATTGAGTTTGGCTTGTTTCCCGTCGGTCACTTGCTGCACCACGGGCGCTGCTTCTTCTTCCGTGCAGACGTACTGCACTTTTACGTTGGGCGTACCGATTTCGTGGAACACGGCCTTGACGATATCGCCGTAAGTGCGCGTGAGCACCTGACGAAAAACGGTGCTGGGTATCTGCACAAAGAGGTTGTCGCCTTCCGCACGATTGAGGCGCGTGGGCTGGAACCAGGTGGTGAAAGTGTTGATGCTGACACGGGACTTCACACGTTCGAGAAATTTGTCCCAGGAATTCGTCGGATCTGCTTCGCGCGCGGGATGAATGGCTGTGGTCATCGATAGAGAAAAGAGAGCCCTGCGCTATTTCCACAGATGTTAAAAAGTTGTGGAAAGCGGGCCCGGATCATCCTTCTTCAGGCTGCGGGAAATATTGCCCGTGCCGAACGTCTGCTCTGCCCCTGTTTGAACCTAACGAAACGTGCGCGACCCGTCTGGATAAGGCCGTTCGAACGCGGCCGATTTAGTCAGCGCGGGATTGTCGCTGATTGGAGCGAAGGGGGCAAGGAAAAAATGCGCCTGCACCCCAAGCAGCATTCACACAGCGTACACAGTTTTTCCACAAGACCTTTTTGACGGAGTGCGAGACCCGCCGCCACACTTTTTGCGGGAAAAACGGCAAAAAATTACTGGGAGGAGAATGGCGCGTCACGAAAAGTAAATAAAAACGGCCTGAGGAAAACTTGTTCATGGCCGCCATTTTTTTTGCCGCGCCGTCGTTAGCCGTGGGCTTTCACTGCCGGAGTTTTTTGGGTTTTGTCCGGGCGAGCGAATTCGTAAACGCCCAGGGCTTCGTTGCCGGCCAGAATGTGGCGCGCATTGACGAGAATAGAAGTGGCGTCGATGCGACTGCCTTCGGGCGTAAAGAGCAGGTACGTAGCGCGGCGGTTGCCGTCTTTATCGAAGTGGAGCAGCTTGTCGTGCAGCGCGATCCACAGTTCACCGCTCGAACGATCAATGGTCACGGCGGTCAAGTTGCGCTTGAAGTACGGCGGTTCGTGGCGTTTTTCCTGACGCACAATCTCCTTGCGTGCTGCTTGGGCCACTTGAAGCGCGTCGAGAGAAGTGTATTGGATCTCCTGGCCCGCAAACCCGAAACGGTCGTATTGCCGGATGGTGGGTTCCGGCATGTACGGGAACGCGAAGAAAAGATGGCCTTGCGCGTCGGTGGCCAGCAAGCCGGTGCTCAGATAGCGATTGAGGTCATCGCGATCGGAGATCGGCTCAGGGTCGCCAAATTCGCGCACGTCGCGGCCGTTCTTGTCGTAGACGGAAACGAGGTGAGGATCGCGGAGCGTGGAGACCGCGACTTCGCCCTCCGGCAAGGCTGCGAGGGAGACCGGAGCCGTTACCGGGATGGTACGAAGCAGGGTGCCTTCGCTCGAGAAAATCAGCACAGCGTTTGCGCCGCGATCGGCGATGTAAATCTTGCCCTCGGCGTCTACGTCGCAGTCTTCGCCAAAGGTCAGGGCTGCCGGGCGCGACTTGACGCCGGCAATTGCGGACAATCCGGCTCCTAACTGCATGACGGGCTTGCCTTCGGCGGTGAAGACCAGAAGGCCGGGCTGGGGCGACACCAGCAGATAGACGCGGCCGTCCGGACCCTCGCGTATGGCGCGCAAGCCGGGGCCAGCTTCCGTGAAGACCCGTCTGCCAGCGGTAAGATCAACATAATCCGTGTCTTGCGCAGGTGCTTCCTGTGCGGCGGCGCAAGCGGGGACACTGGCCAGGAGGCACCACAGCAGGCATGTTTTCAAAGCCGACCACCGTTCATGAAATTGAGTTGCCAAACGCGAATTGGTCTCCAGGTTGTGAGCATGCCGGATGCAAACAGGTTGCCCCCTATGGTCCCAGCGGCCACGCGTCGTTCAAGTGGCTAATCGATGCGCAGACGCACCCGCTCGATTGATCGGGCCCGTAAGCGGCCAGCGGCGTTGCGAGGGCCAACGTCGTCGGTTTCGATCAGCACCGCGTTCATCTGCACGTCCCCACTGGCGACTTCGAACCTGGCCGGTAAACCATTGATAAATTTGCGGATAATGGCTTCACGGTCCATGCCAATTACGCCGCTGTGAGGACCGGTCATACCCACGTCGGTGATGTACGCAGTGCCTTGGGGCAACACGCGCTCATCTGCGGTAGCAACATGTGTGTGGGTACCAACGACTGCGGTAGCGCGGCCATCCAGGTACCAGCCCAAGGCGATTTTTTCGCTGGTGGTTTCCGCATGCATATCGACAAACACAAAGGCGACGTCGGGTGGAAGGGCGGCCAACAACTCGTCTGCCTTGCGAAAAGGATCGTCGATGGCCGGCAGGAACACTCGACCTTGTAGATTGATTACGCAGTACTTAACGCCGTTCTTGGCGGTATCGAGATAAAGTCCGCTGCCGGGATTGCCATCGGGAAAATTAGCCGGACGCAACAAGCGCGGCTCATGCGGCAGGTAATCGAAGATCTCTTTCTTGTCCCAGCTATGGTTCCCGCCGGTCAGCACGGCGATATCGGTTTGCAGCAATTCTTCGGCGATGCGGGGGGTGATGCCGAATCCTGCCGCGGAGTTCTCACCGTTGGCGATCACCAGGTCGATGTGGCGCTGCGCGACCAAGTCCGCAAGACGGTCCTGCACGATCTGACGTCCCGCCGAGCCGACGATGTCTCCGATGAAGAGTACGAGCATAAATAGAAATGGAGCGAACCGCTAGGCCGTGGGGAGCTAGGCCGTGAACCTCTGAAATAAGGTGGGCGCCACGAGCCAGCCGTTAGGCTTTCCTGCCCCGTTCGAGAGCCCGGAATGGTTGATAGGGCGCCCCAACGGGACAGGCCGTGCGCACAGGATGGCTATCCGCAGCACCTCAGAGATTCGTCATTGGTTCAAACAGCTTTCGCACCCACACCTGCTTCGAAGAACGCTCCGCTGCCTATTGTAGCCTTGCCGCGGAAGCCGCGTCCAATTGGCCCATCGTAATCGCTTCCGCTCTGGGACTTAGGAACTTAAGGAAGACGTTCCGCCCGAAACGCCATGCCCCTGGCCTTGGTGGTTAACGCGGTTGCGCGACCGCGTGCGTCAACCTCAAACTCGAGTTGAAGATCGAAGATTTTGGCGAAAAACTGCCGCTCGCCCGCGGCGAAAAGTTCGAGCTTCGGACTGTCGTTTTCCTGTACGTATATACGGCTGCCCTCCACACTGATCGTAAACATTTCACCCGGCTGCGACTGATAACGTCCCGCATAGCCTTGCAAAACCGCGGGTGCAACGGCGGTTTCATGGCGCTCGACCACTGCGGGTGGCGGAGGCGCTTCCTGGTACGGAGTAAAAGATTCCCACTCGAGAGGCGTATAGGGGTTCTTGAGCAGCGTCTCGAGCAGGTCCTCATAAATGCCTTCCCCATTCGAGCTGTTGGTCATGATCAGCATGCCGGTGCCGACTTGGTCGAAAAATACAGCGTAGTGGCGCCAGCCTTCGTCGTGGCCTTCTTTGAAGAACACTTTTCCGTATGGCGTCCAATAGAGTCCCCAGCCCAGGCCGTAGCTTAGGCGTATGGCTTCGTTTTCGTCTGTCGTTTGCGTGTCGAGTGACGGGAATTCATGTTTAGAGAGAATGGCAACTTGCGGGCTCAGCATCAGGTCACGCGTTTTCTGCGAGAGTCCTTCGCCTTGCGCGAGCGCCTGCAGGAACAACGCGTAATCTCGCAGCGTGGTGAGCATGCCGCCCGCGGCATTGGCGTGCTGCCGTTTCTGTGGTCCCAGTGAGTTTCCGGCTTCATCGTAGCCATTGGCGAAATCATCGTCGAAGCGCGCCTCCCAAACCATATTCGTGCGGCGCATGCCCAGCGGATCGAAAACTCGTTCATGCATCAACTGATTCAGGGGCTCCTTGGTTACCGTTTCCACGAGAAATTGCGCCAAGGCAATGCCTTCTCCGGAATACGCAAAGCGTGAGCCAGGAGCGAAGTGAATTTCCAGCTTTCCAGCGGTGAACGCCCGCCAATTGGGAAAACCGCTGGTGTGGCTGAGCAGCATGCGCAGGGTGATCTGTTTGTAGCGCGCATCGCCAGCCAAATCCGCATAAGCCGGATATTCCGGCAGCGGCTTGGGAAAATATTGGTAGACGGGCTTGTCGAGATCGAGAATTTTTTCTTCGACCAGTTGCATGACCATGTAGCTAAAAATGCTTTTGCTCAACGAAGCCGCGATCATCACGGAATCCGGTGTCAGCGGCAAAGCCCGCTCTTTGTCGCGGACGCCGTAGGCTTTCAGATACGCAATTTTCCCATCGTTGAAAATCGCGATGCCCACGCCGGTGACGCGCGCTGCCTGCATCAGCCTGGTGACGGTGGCGTCAATCTGCTCCGACGAAATCGTGCTGCCGTCGAGACGCTTGACCGCTGATAATCGCGGGGCAGTCTGCTGCGCGAAGAGTGCGGGAGCGGCGGCCGCCGCGGCAAAAAGTAAAACGGACGCGAGCGCGTATTTAGTTGCCATATTCCCCCGGTCTTACCAGACTATGGTACGTAGGCCGCAGCAGCGATGTTCCGCCGAGCTGTGCATTTAAGTCCAGCGGCAACAGAGAGAACCGGCCTGGGATGGTCACGACGGGGGAATCGTTTGTTGTCTGATCCGCGAGCCGAATACACCGATCGCTTGGGCCTTTATGTCCAGCGCATTGCGATCGAAAATCGACGGCATATTTATCTGGGCAACGCCAAGCTTGCGGCCATTGCCGCGGAGCTGGCTGGGGTGTGGCTGGTGCTCGCCAGAAATCTATTCGCAGCGTATTGGTTGATCCTGCCGGTGGCCGTGTACCTGATTTTGGCCGCGGCGCATGAATTCACCCTGCGCAGACGCGATCGAGCGGAAGTCGCGAGTGACTTTTATCGCCGCGGCCTCGCGCGCATAGAAGATCGCTGGCCCGGCACGGGGCAACCCGGCGAACGATTTCGCGAGAGGAAATATCTTTACGCGGATGATCTGGATATTTTCGGCCAAGGCGGCCTCTTTGAACTGCTTTCTCAGGCCCGGTTGCCCATGGGAGAAAATTTGCTGGCGGAATGGCTTTGCGCGCCGTCCGACCGGGAGACCATTGAAGAGCGCCAAGGCTTAGTCGCGGAGCTGCGCGAGAAGGTGGATCTTCGCGAATATCTCGCGGTCACCGGTGACGCGCTCCGGTTGCGTCTTGCGCCGGAGTCGCTAGCAGAGTGGGCAGAGGGTTCACCGCAGCTGCCAAGCGGGCCCTGGCGTGGCGTCGCATTGGCGTTGTCGTTGGCGGCCCTCGCGGCGATCGTCTTTTTACTAACCGATCGGATTTACACGCCGCTGCTGATGGTGCTGGCGCTGGAGGTAACGATGCGGCGCTGGTTGCGCCCGCGCGCGGAGCAGGTGATGCACGGAGTGACGTGCAACGCCGAGGGACTGCTTCTTTTTGCGCAGGTGCTGGAACGGTTCGAGCGCGAGAATTTTGCGTCCGCGAAGTTACGGGCCATGGCCGCAGCCTTGCGCGGGGAAGACACAGGGCGCAAACCCGCGTCGCAGCGAATTCGAGAGTTAGCGCGAATCGTTTACTGGATTGACGGGGAACACAGCTTGCTCGGGCACCTCGCCGAAGTGCCGTTTCTGTACAGCGTGCAGGTGGGCTACCTGGCAGAAGCATGGCGCCGCCGCCATGGCCGCGAATTACGAGCGTGGGCTGCCGCGGCCGGCGAAATGGAAGCCTTGTTATCGCTGGCCGGCTACACCTACGAACATCCGCAAGATCCATTTCCGACATTCCTAAGTGCACCGGTCGCAGGCATTAATGAACGGGCCGCTGGTCCGGTCTTTCATGGCGAAGACCTCGGTCATCCACTTATTCCAGCGGACCGCTGCGTGCGTAATTCGGTTTCGCTGGACCAAGATACGCGTGTGTTGCTGGTCAGCGGATCGAATATGTCCGGCAAGAGCACCTTTCTGCGCACCGTGGGCATTAACGCCGTGCTGGCCATGGCCGGCGCGCCGATTCGCGGCAAAGCACTGCAGCTTTCGCCGCTGGCCCTGGGCACACGCATTCGCAGCGGCGATTCCTTGCAGGAGGGCCGATCGAATTTTTATACCGAGATTCTGCACATTCGCAGAGTTTTTGAGTTGATGAAGCAGAGCAAATATCCGCTGCTCTTTCTCTTTGACGAGCTGCTGGAAGGAACCAACTCGAAGGATCGGCGCATCGGCGCGGAAAGTTTGCTGGAGGCATTGCTAAAAAATGGCGCGATAGGCATCGTCACCACGCACGATCTAGCGCTGACGGAGATGGGCGCCTCCATGGAGAAGCGATTGCGCAACATGCATTTTGCCGATCAGGTGGCGGGCGGAGAGATGGTTTTCGACTACCAGTTGCGCGACGGAATCGTTACGAAGAGCAACGCACTGGAGTTAATGCGCCTGGTCGGCCTGTAGATGTAATGTGCCGTTTACAGGCGTACAATTTTCACGCCGGCCTCCACGGAGTCTTGCATGCACGCGATGCAACCATCGTTTCACCGGATCGTCTATCGCCCGCTTTACCGCGCGGCGCAATCGCTGGCATTGTTGATTTTCGCGGCAACGTTAGCAACTTCGTCGCCAGGAAAATCCTTTGCCAATGATGCGCCGCCGGCCGATCAACTGGGACGCGTGAACTTTCCGACCAGTTGTGATCCCCACGCGCAGCCCGCGCTCGAAAAAGGGCTGGCGCTGCTGCATTCCTTTCAGTACACCCAGGCGCTGGAAACTTTCCGTGGCGCCGCGAACCAGGATCCCAAGTGCGCGATGGCGGATTGGGGCAAAGCCATGGCGCACTATCACCAGTTGTGGGATTTTCCGCAGCCAAGAACTTTGAAAGAAGGTTTGGAAGATATCCGGCAAGCACAGCAACTGAATGCGCCCACGGAGCGTGAACGCGGCTATATCGCCGCCGCGGCCGCATTTTATCAGGACGACGCAACATTGACGCAAGAGCAGCGCGCCACGGCCTATTCCGCAGCGATGGCGAAATTGCATCAACAGGCGCCGCAGGACGTGGAAGCGGCGGAACTCTACGCACTTTCTCTCGTGGCGCTCGCCGAGCAGGATGTCGATGCGCGCGCCAACCGCGTGGCGGCCATGGCCATTCTGAAGCCGATCTTCGAGCAGCAGCCGAACAGCCCGGGTGCGGCGCACTATTTGATTCACGCGGCGGACACGCCCGAATTTGCCGCGCAGGGTTTGGCAGCGGCGCGAGCCTACGCGAAAATTGCGCCCGATTCTTCGCACGCCATTCACATGCCTTCGCATATTTTCAATCGGTTGGGTCTGTGGCAGGAATCCGTTGCGTCAAACATCACGGCTTCTGCCGCGGCGGAGCATGCCACGGACATGCACATGTCCGAGTCTGACTACCAGACGCACGCAATGGACTATCTCGATTACGCTTACCTGCAAAGCGGCCAGGAAGCGAAAGCTCGCGGCTTGGCCGTAACAGAAATGAGCGTCCACGGCTCGAGCCAAGAGGACAAAGCAAGTCACCGCGCGTTACTGGAAGCTCGCAACGCGCTCGAACTGCATCGCTGGAAGGAAGCAGCGACGCTGAAAGTGCCGGACGTGCGGGAGCTGTGGCAAGACAACACCTACTGGGCGCGCGCGATTGGTGCAGCGCGCAGCGGCGACGTGGAAGGCGCGAACGCGGACGTGGAGAAACTTAAGAAGATTGTGGCGGTGCGCGACGAGCACAATCGCAGCGAAGGCTACAAGGTCCCTAAAGAGCGCGCCACGGATTTGCGCGAAGCCGAAGCGTGGCTGGCCTTTGCGGAAGGAAAAATTAGCGAAGGCATTGCGGAACTCACCGCCGCCGCGGAGCGCGAAGAAAAAGAAGGCGCAGAGTCCGTGCGCATGCCGGCACGCGAAATGCTGGCCGACATGTATGCGGAAATGAAAAAGCCAGCGGAAGCGCTGGCCGCCTACAACACGGCGCTGAAGTATTCGCCGAATCGTTTTGATGCGCTGTACGGCGCGGGACTGGCCGCTAAAGCGAACGGCGACGCAGCAACCTCGCAAAGCTATTTCGCGAAATTGTCCGCTATCGCGGGACCCGGAGCTGATCGTCCGGAACTCGCCGAGGCGAAAACCTACTTGGCGCAAAAGTGACGCCGTAGCGTCAGCTCTGGAGCAAAAAAATAAAAATGTTTTGTGGGGGCGCAGCCTTCCCTGGTTATTCACTCGCGATGAGGCTGCGCCCCAGGTTGCCCGGACCCATACCGCTAGAAGTGGAAGCCCAACTCCGCAGTCAGCGCCCGCGGTGTCACATAATGCGTGCCGCTGAAAGTTGATAGGAAGTTGTACAGCGCCACTTTATCCATGACGTTAATCGCCGTGAATCGCAAACTCCACTTATAGCGATCCCCGTGGAATAAATCGTCTTCGCCGACCGCGATATCAAACAAATTGCGCGGCGCGATGCGCGGCGGATTGTGATCGTCGTTTTCCGTGCCCGGCGCCGGAATGCTGATGTACTTGGAGCCGTACTGAGCAGCGGGGCAGAGATTGGCGCCGGCCGACGAACTGATCGGCGTTGTTGGTGTAGCGAACACGCTTCCGCAGAATAATCCGGCCTGGTATTGCTGGTCGGGAGTTATTCCCGACACATCGATGAGATCGTTCGGGCCACCACCACCCGGTCCGTTCGCGCACGATTCGCCTCCGAAGCAGGGCACCGGGCCCGCGACCAGGCCGCTGTCGTAGCGCCAGTTAAAGCCGATCCACGGCCCGCGCGTCCAAGGCTGATATTGCAAGTGCGTGGTCTGGTTAAATGTTTCGTCGTGGTCGATACGAAACACCGATCCCCCGCCAGCGGTGGGCGGCGTGGCACCGATACCGCTGACCTGCGGGGTGAAGAAGCGGGCTGCGACGCTGGACATTACGACAAACGCCGTAAACCCGTGGAAGTTGGGAACCGTCGCGCGGATGGCATAGCCGGGGATTTTGGACCTATCCCACTCGATGGGATAGGTGATGGGCGTGTCTCCGAGCACGCTGAAGTCGAAGGCCTTGTGCGTGTACTTCCAGATGTACTCGCCGTCGATCACCAAATATTTTCCGAACGCTTGCTCGAGACCGGCATGGAATTCATTGCGATGGCCGGGGCTGAGTGGTGGCACCGATGACGAGACGCACTGACCGCCAGGCACCGATTCCTGCAGGTCGAAAATTACCTGGTAATTGCAACCGGTGCTGGCCAGAATCAGGTTCTCGTTGAACGGAGTTTCCATGGTGCGGGCGTAGGAAACGCGCAGCACCGTGCTGGTGGGTTTGAAATTGTAGGCCACGCCCAGGCGCGGCTCGAGCTGTTTGGCCGTGGCGATGCCATTATAAAGATCGGCGCGCACACCCACGTTGAAGCTCCAATTTTTGAGCGAAATGGCGTCCTGGATGTACAACGCGGTTTCCTTGATGTCCGTGTGGCCGTTGAAGGTGTACAGTCCGCTGCTAGTCTGTCCCGCCGGGCAGTCGTCAGACGCGGGCAGTGACGCTGTGCGCGTCAAATCGTAGCAGCCGAGAAGCGGGATAAACGCCGGAAGCGATCCCTGTCCGGTGTTGGCCACCAGAGTTCCCGTGCATTGCGCGGGATTGGTGATTGCCGGGTTGGTATCCGGACTCAGGTCCGACAAATTCAGACAGACCACATTCGCCGTGGGATCCACGATTCCGAATTTATCGTTTTCATTCAGGAAAGTATGCTCGAAGGTGATTCCCGCCTTCACATTGTTGATGCCTTTTACATAGGAGAGAACCGCGCGTGCGCCCGCATTCGTCAAGTTGCGATTCTGGCCGATGCTTTCCAGCTGCAAATCTGGCGTGGCGTCCGCGAAGGGATTACTGCTGGGGTAGTAGTTGTATTGATCCCGCCGTACGAAAGCACCCAGGGTGAAGACCGCTTCCGGATTGATGATCCGCGTCCATGACGGGGCGATGTTGAACGTTCCGATCTTGGAGCGTTGGTCCTGCGGCCCAACCGGTTCGCCATTTGGTCCCAGGCCATCACACGAACCGATTTGCCCCGCGGGACAGACCGGTGTAGCCGAGAGAAAGGTCCACCCCGTGCCGTTTTCCGCATCATACGAATTGGGGGTTTGGAACCACGACCGACTATAGGCGAGATTAATACTGATCGTGTCCTTCGGAGAGAGCTTGTAGTCGACGCGGTCGAAGAAGTTTTCTTCATTGCCGCGATCGTGCGTGACGCCAAGCTCCGGGCCGTCAAGAAAGCGCCCAGTGTTCAAGCCGTTGGCGGAGACGTAGTTGCCCCAGCTATTGCCTCCGTAAGCCAGATCGAATCCGGCGTTGGCCGTTCCAAAAGAGCCGTAAGAGGTGGTCACCTGCCCGTGCGGCGGGTTGACGCCCAAGCCCGAACGGGTGGTAACCACGATCACCAGGCTGGTTTTGCCGCCGAATTCAGCGGGCGGTGCGCCGGAAATCACTTCCAGGGATTGAATGGAATCAGCGGGAATCTGGTTGGAAAAAACTTTGCTTTGCTGGTCGGTAATCGCCTGCCCATCAACGGAAAAAGAATTGGATGCGTGGTCGCCGAGGCCGTGAAACAAACCGTTGGAGTCGGCGGCAACGCCGGGAGTGGTGAGGGTCACGAGCGAACTGACGGAAGAAGAGGCGCTTTGCAGCGGAAGCTTGGCAATCAGGCCCTGATCCACGTCGGTGTGGAAGGTCGAATCGTTTTCCACCAGATCACCGCCGTTGGCGGTCACGGTCACGCTGGTAGATGCCGCGGCGCTCAACTGCAAGGTAATCTGCGCCACCGCCGGGACGGAGGAACGCACCTCAATATCTTGCGTGTAGGAGTCGAATCCAGGCGAGGTCACTACCGCGTGGTACGGGTTAAAAGGCACGTTGGGGAAGCGGAACGTGCCGTCCGCGCCGGTGGTCACGGTCCGGGTGTAACCGGTCACCGGATTAATAATCTTCACGGTTGCGCCGGCAATGGTCGCGCCGGAGGGATCTTTCACCGCGCCTTCAATCGATCCCGAATTGCCACTCTGCGCTTGCATTCCTTCGGGCGCAAAGCATACGACAAAGCCCAAATACAAAAACCAATATAGATACGATCGCTTTAACATTTTTTTCTCCATCCCTCGCGAGGGTTATGTGTGTAGGTGTGGATAGAGAGCGCGCCGGAAAATCCGCGATGCCGCATGCGCAGCGGCTCGATCAGCGCGCCAAATTGCACAGCAGGAGAGGGGAATTACGCGCTTGGCGGCGCGCGGGAGGGGCGATGCAGAGAGAAGGAGTCGTTTGGCGCGGAGTACTGCGAAACCGACGAAACGCGGGTGAGCGGCGCGAGCGCGATCGCAAAAGCCATGCGCGTTGAAGCCAACGCGGGCATATGCAGCGCCTGGCAAACGTGACAAGCTGTCTCCGAGCCGTTGGTGTGTTCGTGGAGAAGCGCTCCGCCGCAGGCGAAGTACAACAGGGCCGCACAGGCAAGTAGCGCCAGACCGCGTCGCAGCCAGGACCCTTCGAGCGTGAAGCGCGATTCCATCCTTCAGGACACGGCAGGAGTTACACCTTTCCGTATCAGCTTAGACTGACGAGACGCGGTTTTGGTTGCAGGACTTTTTTGCATGCTGCGCACTCAACAATGCGCGGCATCCAAGCAAACCGTGGAACGGCGCCGTTCATGCCCGCGGCGCCGACTGAAAAGGAACGTCTAATGTTGCGTGTCGCGCTCGCGCCGAAGGGGTGGTCGGTGACATTGCGAGGCTTGACCATCGAGTTTTAACGGCCTATCCTTCCTCCCCAACCTGTTCATGCCAACTCGTATGCGAACTTCCGGCTTGCTGGCGCTGTTGCTTGGGATCGTTTTCCTGGGCGGGCAACTGCACTTTTGCGCCGATTTAACTGACGCACCTTCCGGCGCGCACGTTTGCCCGGTGTGCTCGGTGGTCGGCGCCGCGGTCGTCGCACCGTCGCCGAGCATCGTGCTGACGGCGCTGGTGAAGCGGCTCGAGGCACGGCCTCGGGCGTTTCTGAGTTCTCCGGAAATTCCGCGCGACACTTCGCCCCGCGCTCCTCCCGCGTTCGCGTAGTCCTGCAAAATTCCCAGCCGTGCGCCATCGCTCGCTATCGGTCCCCTTTGCGGACCCGTGAGGACCATTTCCATGAAGAAAGGATCGGCCATGGCCATCGTTCCGGCCATCGTTCTGGCCACGATGTCTGTGGCGTGGTTGCCGGCGTTTGTTGCCGCGCAACAGAATCCATTGCCGCCGCAGCTTGCCAACCCGCCGCGCGCGGACACCACGCAGCCGCCTCCGGTGCGCATCACGCTCGACGACGCCATTCGCCTGGCGGTCCAGCACGATCACGCTCTGCAAGCCGCACGCAGCACCATTCTGCAGAATCAAGCGCAGGAAATCACCGCCAACCTGCGCCCCAATCCCGTCATTTCCTGGGACACGCAATTCTTCCCGCTATTCCATCCCGAAGAGTTCGGAACCGGCTACCTCAATACCGAGGCGCAGTTCGATCTTGGCATCGGTTATTTGTTCGAGCGTGGCAAGAAGCGCCAGCATCGTCTTCAGGCCGCGCGCGATCAGACGGCGGTGACTCGCGATCAGGTGGACGACACGCAACGCCAGCTGATTTTTAATTTATCGCAGCAGTTCGTCGCGGTGCTTCTCGCGCAGTCCACCATCGATCTCGCCAATCAGGATCTCGACAGTTTTCAGCAGACCGTGGACATCAGTAACGAGCGATACAAACTGGGCGACATGAGCGAAGGCGACCTGCTTAAGATTCGCTTGCAGCTATTGCAATTTCAGAGCGATCTTTCCGCGGCGCGTCTCTCGAAGGTGCAGGCGCTCGCCGCGCTGCGGCAGTATTTGGGATTTGAATCGGTGCCGGATAATTATGACGTGGACGGCGAGCTGGCCTATACGCCGGTCAAGGCCGGCATCGACGATCTGAAAGCACTGGCGCTGCGCTCGCGGCCGGACTTGCAGGCCACGCAACAGGGCGTGGTCGCGGCCCGAAGCCAGGAATCCCTGGCGGAGGCCAACGGCAAGCGCGATCTGAATGTGACCTTCGATTACACACACACCAACGGGCAGAGCAGCGGCGCATTTTACTTCAATATTGACCTGCCGATTTTCGACCGCAACCAGGGAGAGATTGCGCGCACGAAATACGCCATCACCCAGGCGCAGGAACTGGAACTGGAGTCCGCGCAACAGGTACTGACAGATGTGGTGAGCGCGTACGGCAACTTGAAATCCAACGACGAAATTATTCGCTTGTATGAAGGCGGTTATGTCCGTCAGGCCAAGGAATCGCGGGACATCAGCGAATACGCCTACAAGCGCGGCGCCGCCAGCCTGCTGGACTATCTGGATTCCGAACGTACTTATCGCGCCAACCAACTCGCTTATCGTCAAGCCTTGGCGAGTTACATGACCGCGCTCGAACAGATGCGCCAAGCCGTGGGAACGAGGATAGTGCCATGAAATTGTTCAGTCGTCGACGCTTTCTGCGCCAGCCTGCAACTTTAGCGCCCGCAGTCTTAGCTTTTATCGCGGGGCTAGCTTCCGCTGCGATTTTGGCCGGCTGCGGGTCCAGCAGTCCCAGCGAATCCGAATCGAAGATGACCTCGTATTCCGCGAATGAAAGCAAGAATGACACCGCGTCCCTCTTCACCGTGCCGCAGGACCAGATGGCGCACCTGCAAGTGACCACTGTCGAAAAGTCGCGCCTGCCGCGCGTCTTGCGCCTCACCGGCGCGGTCGCCTACAACGCTTTCGCCACCACCCCAGTTTTCTCCGCGATTGGGGGGCCAGTGCAAAAAATTCTCGCGGACCCCGGCCAGGTTGTGCATCTCAATCAGCCGCTATTGATGGTCAGCAGCCCCGATTATTCGGCCGCGCGCTCGACGTATCTCAAATCCAAAAGTGTGTTTCTGCTGGCCGACAAAAACTATCAGCGCTCCAAGGATCTTTACGAGCATAAAGCCATCGCCGAGCGCGATTTGCAGCAAGCCGAGTCCGACCGCGCCGCCGCGGAGGCTGATTTGCAATCGAGCGAAGATGCCATGCGCGTTTTAGGGATTAAGGACCCGGAAGCATTCGCGAATACCAAGGCCACGTCGGAAGTCCCGGTCCTGGCGCCTGTGGGCGGAGAAATTGTGGAGCGCCTGGTGGGACCCGGTCAATTGCTGCAAGCCGGCAGCACGCAGTGTTTCACCATTTCGGATATGAGCACGGTGTGGGTACTGGTGAATGTGTATCAGAGCGATTTGGCCTACGTGCATGTGGGCGACGGCGTGGAGATCGATACCGATAGTTATCCCGATAAATTTCAAGGGAAGATTTCCTATCTGGCGCCCGCGCTCGATCCCACCACGCGCACGCTGCAAGCGCGCATCGTGGCCAGCAATCCTGGCGGCAAGTTGAAAAAGGATATGTATGTCACCGCGGTGGTGCAAGCGGGGGCGGTGAGCGACGCGTTGACCGTTCCCGATGCCTCGGTGCTGCACGATTCGGAGAATGTGACCTTCGTGTATTTGCAGACGGATACGAATAAATTTGCGCGCCGCATCGTGAAAATCGGCGATAGCAACGACGGCCGCACGCGCATCGAGGACGGTTTAAAAGAAGGCGACAAGGTTGTGGGCGATGGCAGCCTGTTTCTGCAATTCAAGAATTCTTTGGAACACTAGCGCCGCGAAAAAAGTGCAAATGCTTACAAGGCAAAATTCGTGATTCATCGCATTGTGCAATTCGCGCTGAAGCAGCGCTTCGTGGTGCTGCTGTTCACCGTGCTGGTGGTTATCGCCGGCGCGATGTCGTTCCAGCGCATGCCGGTGGATGCCTATCCGGATTTGTCGCCGCCTATCGTCGAACTGATTACCCAGTGGCCCGGCCACGCCGCCGAGGAAGTCGAGCGCCTCACCACGCTACCGCTCGAACTCGCCATGAATGGCACGCCGAAGCTGAGAATCACGCGTTCCATTTCCCTGTACGGCCTTTCCGACGTGATCCTGACGTTTGAGGACAACACCGATCCTTATTTCGCGCGCCAACAGATTTTTCAGCGCATCGCGGACGCGTCGCTGCCAACCGGGGTAGCGCCCAGCATGGCGCCGCTGTTCAGTCCCAGCGGCCTTGTCTATCGCTACGTGATCGATAGCCCGGACCGCAGCGCGCAGGAATTGCACACTATTGAAGCGTGGGTTCTCGAGCGCGCCTATCGCAGCGTTCCCGGCGTGGCAGACGATTCGGGATTTGGCGGGCCGACGATGGAATATCACGTCCTGCTCGATCCCGTGAAGCTGAACAATTTTCACCTTTCGGTGGTGACGGTGATCGCGGCGTTGTCCGCGAACAACGCCAATACTGGCGGCGGGTTTTACACGCAGGGCGGGCAATTTTATTACGTTCGCGGCATCGGTCTGCTCACCGGCACTGCGGATATCGGCGAAGTGGTGGTGGGCAGCAACAACGGAGTGCCCATCCGAATTAAGGATGTGGGCAGCGTGCAGATCGGACACGCGCCACGGCTCGGCATTTTTGGCTACGAGAAGAACGACGACGCCGTCGAAGGCGTCATCCTGATGCGCACCGGCGAACAGGCGCAAACCGTGTTGCGCGGCGTGGAAAAAAAAACCGAAGAGCTCAACAGCGGCATTCTTCCGCCGGATGTAAAAATCCATCCGTATTACGACCGCAGCGATCTGGTGCGCGTGACCACCGATACCGTGGAGTGGAACCTGATTCGCGGCATGGTGTTGGTGCTGGTGGTTTTGATTTTCTTTCTGGTGAGCTTGCGCGCGGCGCTGATTACCGCGCTGACCATTCCGCTGGCGCTGCTTTTTGCCTTTATTTTTCTGCATGCCACCGGCGAGGCCGCGAACCTGCTTTCCATTGGCGCCATCGATTTTGGCATTTTAATCGACGGCACCATCGTGATGGTGGAAAACATCTACCGCGAGCTGGGCCTGCGCAAAGGGCAGTCTTACAACCTGCACGAAGTAATTTTGCTCGCGGCGCGCGATGTGGACCGGCCGATTTTTTATTCCGTCGCTGTGATTATCGCGGGATATCTGCCGATTTATGCGCTCAACGGCGCCTCCGGCAAACTCTTCCATCCGATGGCCGACACCATGGCGTTTGCATTGGTGGGCGCGCTGATTTTGACGCTGACGGTGGTTCCCGTGCTGGCGTCCTACTGGTTCAAGAAAGGCGTCACGGAAAAACCCAACAGGATTTTCGAGTGGGTTCGCGACTCTTATGCGAAACGCCTGGTATGGTGCTTGAATCGTCCGCGCACCACGCTGCTTGTGAGCTCCGCGATTTTTGTGGCCACCTTGTTCCTCATTCCCCTTATCGGTGGAGAGTTTCTGCCACACCTGGATGAGGGTGCATTGTGGGTGCGCGCCACCATGCCCTATACCATTTCGTTCGAAGAATCCGCGAAGTTCGCCCCGAAAATTCGCGATCTGCTGATGCAATACCCGCAAGTGACCACCGTGGCTTCGGAACTCGGGCGCACCGACGACGGCACGGATCCGACGGGCTTTTTCAACTGCGAGTTTTACGTCGGTCTGCTGCCCTACGGCGATGCCGCATGGAAGAAGAGTTCCATCCACACCAAGGAACAGCTCGCGAAAGACTTGGAAAAGAAATTCGACACCTATCCCGGCGTGATTTTTAATTTCACGCAGCCCGCGGAAGACGCCGTGGACGAAGCGCTGACCGGATTGAAGAGCTCGCTGGCGGTGAAGATTTTTGGGCCTGACCTGGACGTGCTGGAAAAAAAGGCCGTAGAGATCAAGCAGGTTCTGGACAAGACACCCGGATTCACGGAGCTGACCGTCGTCCGCGAATTGGGCCAGCCCAACCTGATTATCGAAGCGGATCGCGCGAAGATTGCGCGTTACGGAATAAATGTTGCCGACGTCGAAGCCGTGATTCAGGCGGCCATCGGCGGGCAAGCCGCGACGCAAGTGATTCAAGGCGAAAAATTATTCGATTTGGTCGTGCGCATGGATCCGCAATACCGCTCGACGGCGCACGACATCGGCGATCTGCTGGTGCCTTCTCCCGCGGGTCAGGCCATTCCTCTTTCCGAACTGGCCACCATACGCGAGGCCAGCGGCGCTTCATTTATCTATCGCGAAGATAATTCGCGGTACATCGGGATTCAATTCTCCATCGTGGGACGCAATCTGGAAGGCGTGATCAACGAGGGGCAAGCCGCGATAAAGAAAAAAGTGCAGTTGCCACCCGGGTACACGCTCAATTGGGGCGGCGAATACAGCGAACTACTGGAAGCCAAATCACAATTTGCCGTCATTGGGCCGCTGGCGTTGATGCTGATCTTCCTGATTCTTTTCGCTCTGTACGGCAACTTCAAATTTCCGATTACCATCGCGCTCGGAGTGGTGTTGACCGAGCCGGTCGGAGCGCTGATTGCTTTGAAGCTGACGCACACGCCGTTCAGCGTTTCCAGTATTCTCGGTTTGCTGGCGTTGCTGGGCGTTTCGGTGGAGACCGCGGTGATTCTGGTGAGCTACATCAATAAATTGCGACTGGAAGGAAAGTCGGTGCGCGACGCCACGCTCGAAGCGTCGTTGCTGCGATTGCGGCCCATTATGATGACCGCGCTGGTGGCTTGCCTGGGGCTGTTGCCGGCGGCCATTTCCACCGGCGTAGGTTCGGATACGCAGAAGCCGTTCGCAATCGTAGTGGTTGCCGGATTGCTCTCGCGACTGTTGCTGGGATTTTTCGTAAATCCCGTGCTGTACGAAATCGTAGCGCGGGAAGGCGACGTCTTGCAGGTATAGCGGTTTACTGCTTCTTGGGTTGGGCGCTAGGCGGCAGAATCCCATTCAGCCGCAGATAGACTGCTTCCGTGCTGTAATGATCGGCCCAAGAGCTGGACAGAATGAGCCAAGCTGCAGCGCGTGGCACCATATGGCCGCCGAAAATCGCGACTTGTTCCCCGAGCTTGGCGTCATCGACGTTTGCCAGCGCCGTGGAACAGAAGTCGAAGGAGGCTTTGAGTCCGGCAACCAGCTTGTCTTTCCCGTCGGTCTCTTCCATTTTGGCGGCAGGCGCCGGCGTTCCGGAAAGCGCCGCGCATAGTGTGGTGTTGGTGTCGGCGATGTGAATCATCAGGTGTCCGAAACTCATCATCTCGGGCGTAGGCTTGAAGCCGTATTTGTCCGCGGGCATGGCCTCCGCCCCGGCGATCATATTCTTACTGGAGCGCGCCATTTGAGATTTCACCGACGAACTTACGGGATTCGGCACCGGGTCGTTTTGCGCACGCGTTGGCAACGCGGACGCCATTAGGACGAGGGCGAGTGACATGGACGAGAAGAGCTTTGTTGGTTTCATGTTTTCTCCACCGGGCCGACACAACTCAGGGGCCGGTAACGCAGGTCAATTTTGAGATTCCTGTTTCGAGGAATGGTGCGTTAGGAGCATACGCCGAGGGAAACTCTTCAACAAGCGTCATTACAAACGAGCCGTTGCGGACCGTGGAGAAATGATGCGGACAACTAAATTGACCAGCACCCCCATCCACTCCTACCATGGGAGCTTCGTGCTCCCCGGAGCGATCCGTTAGCGAAATGAGCTCACTCGTGAAAAATTCGATCTTCGGGACACGCGGTAGAAATTATTTGAGCCTGGCGTTATCTAGCGTGGCGTTGTGCGGCCTGCTGTGGTGCGTGGCGCTGGCGCCGGTGGTTACGGCGCAGACGGCGGACGATTTGGTGGCGAAGGTGCTGGCGGCGCGGGGCGGCGCGGATAAGATCGAGGCGATTCAACGACAAAAAATCACCGGCAAGATTTCGTTCGGTCCCGGCGCGGACGGTCCGTTTGAAGTGGAGTTTGAACGGCCCGGGAAAATGCACATGGAAATTACCGTCAACGGACAGACGATGGTGCGCGTGTATGACGGGAAGTCCGCGGGCTGGGTAATTAATCCATTCTCGCCCAACAAAGATGTGCAGCCGATGGAAGCCGATGAGTTGCGCAGCATTTCCGATGAATCGGATTTCGACGGGCCGCTGATGGACTATCAGAGCAAAGGCAACCAGATCGAATTGGCCGGCAAGGATGAAGTAAACGGAAAAGCGGTGGTCAAGTTGAAACTGACCAGCAAGAAGGGCGACGTGCGCACATACTTTTTCGATGCGTCGACGTACCTGCTGGTCAAGTGGGAAGGCAAGCGTAAAATAGGGACGCAGGAAGTTCCGGTGGAAACCTTTTTCAGCGACTATCACGAAGTGCATGGCGTGAAGTTTGCGTATGAGATCGATTCGGATTCACCGGGAAGCGAGCAGAAACAACAGATCACTATTGATAAGATTGAGATCGATCCGGCGCTGGACCAAGGGCGTTTCGACAAGCCGGTTGCGCCTCCAGCGACGCCGTCCTCCGCGCTGCCGGAGCCGGACCATCCGCACATGCGGGGCGCGCGCTAAGAGCGAAGGCCGAGTCCGGGACGTGCGCAGTTGCGAAAGGTACGACGACGGCGATCCTGCCGTCGAAGGTTTTGCGTGAGCTTCCGCACCAGTTATGCCGATTGCGCAGAAACAGACGCAGGAACAAGGCGAGACCGCCGGACTTTGCGATTCCTGCATGCACTCGCGGCGAATTACCTCTGCGCGCGATTCTGTGTTTCTGTTGTGCCAACTGGGGTTCAGCGATGCGCGCTTCCCGAAATATCCGCGACTGCCAGTGCTGAGCTGCGAAGGATTCACACCGAGCCCAACAGGTAATGGCGAAGCTATATAAGTATGTGGTAATGTGCAAGCGGGGCATCACCCAGCCCGCGAGGTGCACATGGCCATGGCCTCCCGTTGCAATGTTTTTGCGTTGGCATTTCTCTCCGCGCTCGTAACGGCGCGGCCCGCAGCCGCCGAGAAATTGCACATCACCAGCAATCCGCCAGGCGCCACCGTGAGCATCGATGGCGTCGTGGAAGGGGTGACACCGCTCGAGAAGGATTTTCCCGGCGGATACTTTCACCGCACGCACACGAGTCTCGGATCGCGGCTGGAGCACGCGATGGTGGTGCGTGCGAGTCTGGGCGGCTACGCCACCAAAGAGATCACCATAACGGAAGGACCGATGAATTGGGTAGGCCTGAACGGGCACAATCACGGTGAATACTTTTTGCTCAAGACCGATCACTTTCACGTAAACCTGGATCCCATTGCCGGAGTTTTTACCGGGACGATTTCGGAGCGCGTGCCGCAGGGCGTGGCGACAGGGCCGGCGGGACCCGTTTCCGCGGGAGCAGCTTCGACGGGTGCAGCGACCGCTGGTGTGACTCCAACGGGGGCAACTTCGGTTGGTGTGGCCCCGTCTGGGGTGACTCCGGTTGGTGTGACCCCGGTTGGTGTGACCCCGGCTGGTGCGGCTAGGACACGGATTGATTCCGCGGGTAGCGGCGACTTTCGCGAGGAACTGTCACTCGAGGAAGTGGTGCGCCGGACGAAACCTGCGGTGGTGTATCTCAAAGGACTGCATAAGAGTGGTACGGGCTTTTTCATTACCGAGACCGGCGTCATCGCGACCAATGCGCATGTGGCGCGGGACGAAGAAAGTTTGCTGACCGTTCTGCCCGATGGGCTGCAACTGGAAGCGAAGGTCGTTTATATCGACGGCGAGCTGGACATCGCGCTGCTCAAGGTGGCGGGGAACAAATTCCCCTGCCTGACGCTGGCAGACGCGGCATTGGTGCAACAGGGCGAAAGCGTTTTCGCGATCGGCAATCCGGGAGATGCCATGTTGTTCAGCGTGACCAAGGGTATTGTGAGCGCGGTCGGCGAGTTTGCAGGCGCCGGGCCAGGGACCTGGATTCAGACGGACACACCGATCAATCCGGGTAACAGCGGAGGGCCGCTGCTGAATTCGCGCGGAGAAGTGATTGGAATCAACACGCAAAAGCTGGTGAAGAAGAATGTGACGAACATCGGGTTCGCGCTCTCGGCGTCGGATTTGTTGAAGGTGCTGCGGAGCTTCTACCCAGCTGCAGCTACGAGTCCATAACCTATTTCTGACGAATTTCCAGTTAGGGGGTAAATGGGGATCGGGATCGGGCTTAGGGGAGGTAATAGCCGGGGCGGAAGCGGACTTTGAGATCCTTGCGGTCCACGGTGACGGAGATGTCGTGGTAGCCGGGAAATTCAGTGTCCGAGGGAGCGTAGCTGAGGTTGTATTGAGCGTGGAGCTCGGCGCCGATTTCGTCGATGGCTTTTTCGATGGAGCGGTCTTTGAAGGTAGAGAGGTGAGAGCCGCCGGTGGCGGCCGCGGCGACCTGGAGGGCGTGATCCTCGACCTGATTTTCGGCGTGCTGAATGGTCCAGATGGCCGCGTCGGTCAGATTGACGCCGTCGCGAGCGTCTTCGCTGTCTGGAGTTTGTACGCTGCCGGGAATGGGCGGGCGGCCGAAGGTGCCGGGGGGCGTGGCGCGGATGTGATTGTCGCCTTCGGGCTTGGTTTGCAGCTCGGCGCGGGTGGTGGAGAGTCCGACGCCATAAATGGTGATATTGGCCAGCTGGGCTTTTCGCAGGACTTCGCCCAGTTTTGCGGAGCTGCCGACGTCGGTGGCCTCAGCGAGGATCATGAGGATGCGGCGCGGAACAGGCTTGTCGTTGATTTGCCGGGCTTGACGGGGGATTGGCCCTGAGCGGCCGGTGAGCATTTCCACGGCGACAGCCATGGCATCGTAGAGTTTCGCACCAGAGGTTCCGGCGGGGAGCTGGGAGATAGAACTCTCTAGCAGGTCGTTGTCGGCGGTGAAGTCCTGAAGCTTGTCGATCTGGTCATTGAAGGTGAGCAGGGCCGCTTCACCGCTGGGGCCGAGGACGGTTTGCGTGAAGAGGATGCCGGTTTTGCGAATTTCGGGCAGTAGGGGAGCGATCCGCGAACTGGTCTCGACGAGAACAACCATGGAAATGGGATCGGTGCCGAGATCGAAATGGGTGATTTTCTGGGGTACGCCGTTGTCGGTGATTTGAAAATCCTTGGCGTCCAAGTTGGTGACCATTTCGCCTTTGTTGTTGTGAACGACCACGGGGGTGCTGACCAGTGTGGCCTGGACTTTGATGTGGGCTTGGGGCGGGGGCTGTTGAATGGTGACGCCGGGACGCGGGGAAATGGGGCCTTCCGGAGCTTGCGCATGAGCGCGTGCGACAGCCAGCGACGCGAGGAGAAGGAAAGGAGCGAGACGGTCTAAGGTGCGTTTGCCGGGCCGAGGAATCATCTCGTTCTCCGAATTTCCTTGAGTGCCGAACCTTTGCGAGCGTCTCATACAACGGTAAAACCGCACAGGCAGGAGTGCCTGTGCCACTGGGTGCCTGTGCTACCGGGAGTGTACTTGATTCGACGCAGTGGAAGCCGTGGGCGTTGCCGCGGGTGGTTCCGCTCTTTAGAATGAAAGATTGCTTCATTAGAGAGAGCGTGGCCAATGTCCCAGCGTTCATCGTCCAAGCGTCAGGCGTCCAAGCATAAGGTGTCCAAGCGACAATCCTCCCAGCAGGGTGCCCCCAACCGTGAGGAGGCCCAGCGTCAACTGTCCGAGGTTCAACTGTCTGAGCCCCCGCCCTCCGAGCGTCAACCGAAACTGAAGCCGCAACATGCGCCGAAACCGCCGCACGAAGACCTGGAATTTTTGCAGAGCACACCGGCGCGGCCCTTGCGGATTTTGGCGGAGTATCTGCAGCCGATGGTGCAACTGAAAAAGGAGAACATCGGGGACACGATTGTGATGTTCGGATCGGCGCGGATTGAATCGCGGGAAACGGCGCTGGCACGATTGACCCGGCTGAAGAACGCGAATGTGGCGAAATTAGGCGGCGCGGCGCGGGCAAAACATCGCGTGGCGCTGAAGGGGGCCAAGAGCGCGCTAGAAATGTCGCGCTACTACGAGGAGGCGCGGGAGCTTTCGCACAAGATTACGGCGTGGGCGAGTTCGCTGGGGCCCAAGCCGCGACGGTTCGTGATCTGCTCCGGCGGCGGGCCGGGAATTATGGAAGCGGCGAATCGCGGGGCGTACGATGCGGGCGGGAAATCGATCGGATTGTCGATTGAACTTCCGCACGAGCAATTTTCGAACGCGTATATCAGCCCGGAGCTGAGCTTAAACTTCCATTATTTTTTTATGCGGAAGTTATGGTTCGCGCAGATAGCCAAGGCGCTGATCGTATTTCCCGGCGGGTTTGGAACCATGGATGAGTTGTGGGAGATGATGACGCTGCTGCAAACGGGAAAATTGTCGAAGAACAACATGATCCTGATCTACGGACGCAGGTATTGGGAGCAGGTGCTAAATCTTCGGGCGATGGTGCAGTGGGGCATGATCAATTCGGAAGAATATAACCTGCTGCAGTTTGCGGATACGGTGGACGAGGCGTTTGAGAAGATTCGCACGGGGATGGAGAAGTACCACATGGAAGTCGACCCCTTCCTGCAAGCCTATTGACAAGAACCAGTTAGGAACTCCAGCGCGTTGGCGGCCAAGCCTAGGTGCATTGCTGTATGGCCGGACGCCGGGGGTTTGCCTATTCTGCTGGGCGCGCTGAAACAGGAGGGCGCTAACGAATATGAGAACGCAAATGAACATCACGAGGCTGGCAAAAGTATCCTTGGCCACGGCGACCCTGGGCAGCTTCCTGCTATTCGCTGGTGCGCCGGTGCTGCGCGCCGCAGACGATGACGCGTGCCGCGGCCGGATCGTCAAGGCGGACCACAACCTGCACGAGGCCGCGACAAAACACGGATGGGATAGTCCGGAAGCGGCCAAGGGGCGGCGAGAACTGAACCTGGCGAGAGAATATTGCTGGGAGCATGGCCACCGCTGGTGGGACGAGGACGCACAAGCGTGGCACACCGAACGCGATTGGGATGAGCACGACCACGATCACGCCAGATAAGTTCAGGACGCATCCGGGAAAATTCAAGGCGCAGCGAAGTCGGCTGCGCCTTTTCGTTGATAACGGAGAATTATAAAAAGGAGTTCGCTTACTGGACGGAACTTACCGGAAAAACGCCAAACAGTTCTTGAGGCGCTAAAGCTGCGACCGCAAAACCGGCGCTTTTTCGCAGACTGATTCCGCGCGACATTTTTGCCGATAGGGGGTTTGCAGTAGCAGGACGCCAATCCCGAGAAGGTTCCGGGGCGCGGTCCACGGGAGGATGTCATGCAACTGCATGGACTAAAATCTTTGTTGAGCAGAGTGATTTTGAGCGCGGTGGCGCTCAGCGGGCTGGCTTTTGCGGCTGCTCCGGCGGCTCAGGCAGACGAGCGGCAGGTGGTGCGCTACGACAATTGGCGCGAACGTGCGGCCATCGCACATCACGGTTTTTACAGCCCGCAAGCAGAGTACTGGCGCCATGAACGCCGCGAGGCGTTTTCACATGGCTGGCGGGACCGTTACGGCCGCTGGCATCGCTAACAAAAACGCTCCGTTCCGCAGACGAGGCGGAGCGAGGAATAGCGATGACGCGCAAACTCATTAAGAATAAAAAAGGGACGCCGAGTGAGGCGTCCCTTTCGCATGTTTGGATTCAGAAGATTAGTGCATCACTACGTCAGATGGTGTTGCGAGAGAAGAGACCGCGTCGGATGCCTCAGACTGATCCGCAAATACGGCTTCAAAGCGGCGGGCCTCACCCTGGTCATGCAAGAGGACCACGGGGACGACCCGAACGGACTGCTTGCAAGAATGACACTGCGCAACCTCGCCCTGCAAATCCTGCAAAAAACCGTCCGTGAAATGATAAAGCGAACGCTCGCGGCGGGCATTTTTCTGATCGCGCGCGCCGCAGTGCGGACAAATGAATTCAACCTTGTCCTGCTGCGGATCGCGGTCCAGAGCGGCCCAACCCGTGCGGCGCACGCCTACAGCTTCAATAATTCGGCGTTGCATCGGATCTACCCCCTTCAGCTCCACGTCCACAAAGCATGAGATGCGGCAGGCGAAGGCTGCGATACATTTTTGCGGAAGAAGCTTCTGGCCGAAAGAAAACGAATCCCTTAGGCGCTAAAGCGCCGTTGTCGCCAGCGAGTCATAAGAAGCTAAGGCTGCGGCCCCCAGAACCCTTTCCATACGAACCTCCGGCTGGACTTGAGTGGCGGGAACTTGCGCACGGCGACGGTGTCCAAGGAAATGAGGACGCGCGCATCCTCACATCCCTGCGAGAGCGGCGCCGACCCGCTGAAGATTGCACCGCGACGAAGGCTATGAGCGTTGCGTAGGCAATAAACAGCTGGCGGCGCCGCGAAATTTCGAAGCAAACACGAAACAACATTTTGCGTGGAGGTGTGTATGTCCAATGAAGAGCGTGGTGTCTCTGCAAGCGGCGAGCAGGACGCAGAACGGCAAAATCGGCGGCAAAGCGCGGAGGTGTTGCGAGGATGCCTGGTGGACGGAGATGCGCAGGAAGCGCGGCGCGAGGCGAAAGTGCGACGGCGTGCGCTGGTGATCTCGACGCTGTTGCAAGCAGCGGTGGTGGCGGCGGTAATCGCGGTGCCATTTTTTGGGAGAGTGGAACGCATCGCGCTGGCGAATTTTACACCGATGCCCCCGTATCGCCCGTTGGGTAACGCCGTGCATGAGCAACAAGTTAGAGTTACGCAGCAGGGCGGCGGAAGGCCGGCCATTTGTTTTTTGTGTCCGGTCGGACATCCGATCAATCATTCTTCGGCAGCAAATGCAGGCGATGCGCATGCGCCCGACGGGGCCATGGAGATTGACGGCAGTGGAGATCTCACAGGTCCATGCCCGGGATGCATCCATATGGCAAGCAGTGAAGGACCGAGACCGCCGGAGATTCCGACAACGCCACCGCGCATTTTGAAAGTGACGCATCTGGATCCGGCGATGCTGATCGAGCGCGTTGAACCGGTGTATCCATCGCTGGCCAGGCAGATTCGACGGGAAGGGCAAGTGGAAATGCACGCGATTATTTCGACGGAAGGGCGGATCGAATCTCTGGAGGTCGTCGGCGGCGACGGGTTGTTTTATCAATCGGCGCTCGATGCGGTGCGGCGGTGGAGATATCGAGCAACCTTTTTGAACGGGCAGGCGGTTGAGGTCGATACTTATATCACGGTGATATATACGCTGCGGTGAGTTTGAAGGCGAAGTGAAAAGCGCCACGTCAGAAGGCGGCCGCTACGAAAGCCAGGGGAAAAGTGCAAGGGCCGGGTTCTGCCTTTCTACGCCGGCCCTTCTGCCTGCACTGCGACGGCTGGTCTGGTTTATGAAGTTACCTCCTTTCTAAATCCGGTTAGAAGCTGAAGACGAAACCGGTGGAAGCGCGCAAATTGTCTTGCGTTTGGCGTCCAAGAGAGGCTTCGGAAAAACGCGTCGGTAAATATTCGATTTGCAGAGGCCGCAAGCTGAAATGGTTGCTGAGGCGGAAATCAAATCCGCCGCCGAGCGACGCGGCGAAAGCATCGTGAGAGTGCGCGGTGTCGAAGAAGTTTGCGTTGTCGTGTGCGACGCCGAAAAGGGATTGCACGTAAGGATGAATACGCCAGATGTGATGGAAAGATACGCGCGGACCAAATAGATAGGTGGAAGCGGTGCTACTCGAGCCGGAATTGAAGAGGTTGTAATTCGTGTAGCCGCCGAAGTCGGCGACGGCGCTCAGCCAAGGCGTGGCCTTGTAAGCGATATCGGCGCTCCCACCGTTGAGTCCGAAGCTGCTGAACCCGCTGGTGGCGGGGTTGACGCGCACATAAGAATAGCCCGCAAAAATGTCGATTTTTTGATCATCCTGCGCTTTCGCCGAAGTGGCGAAAAACGCCGCGAATGCGAACAGAGACACCAACAGCTTCCATTTCATAATGGCTCCTTAGAGTTTAGTTTTTTAGCGCACGCCTGCGTCACTCGGCACGGCCGCGCGACTTGCGGGTGGCCTCAGGCAGAGAGGCAACAATCCGCGTTCTTATTTTTCGTTGTAGTAGAGATGCCAAATGATGGCGTGAAGTTGCAATACAAAATTATCTTTTTTCAGCGCATGTGATTGAGCGGAAAGGCGGTTTGCAAGGAGAGTTTATAGCAGGGGCTCACCGGAATGCTTCGCGATGGCCTCGCGCGTCGCGTCGCGGAGATGAATCAGCTGATGCCAGTCCGCCGCAGAGTCGGACCCGTTGGAGGGCGCATTGAGATTTTGCGGATAGATGGGCGGCGAAACGGTGATGGTGATGTTGCCCGGATGCGGAAGCCAGGTTCCTTCGCGCAGAATTCGACGTGCGCCGGCAACGGAAACGGGAATGACGGGAGCGCCCGTGGCCACGGCAGCTTTGAAGGCGCCCAATTGAAAAGGGCGCACGCCATCTTCCGGGAGGAAGGTACCCTCGGGAAAGACGAAGACGGATTCGCCGCGACTAAGGAGGTCGGCAATTTCCTTGGATTGGTTCAAGCGCGAGTCGCGATCGGCGCGATCGAAAGTGAGGTGGCCCATTTGTTTTAGAAATGTGCCGACGAACGGGATGCGGCGATTTTCAACCTTGGAGACGAAGCGGTAAGAGACACCGAGGCCGAGCATCAGAGGAAGCACATCGAAGTAGCTGGAGTGATTGGCGGCGTAGATTTTCGCGCCAGGGATGTCCATAAATTCCCTGCCAATCACGCGAACATGGTTACCCGTAAACGCGAACAAAACTTTCAAGGCGCGGGTGGTGAATTTACCCGCGGCGCGATGGTCGCGGATGAAGCGCACAATAAACGAGGAAGGCACAATCCACAGAAGAAAAAGGATGACGAAATATATTCCGTAGGCGAAGTGGCCGATGCGACGCGCGGCATTGACGAAGGAACCAGCGATGTTGGAGCGCGCGCTGGCGAGGCCCAAACGCGCGATTTGCAGCCACACCGGAGCTTTCGATTTGCTCAGCGTGCCTTGCAGATAGAGTTGTTTGGTTTCTTCGCGGCGTAATTTTCCGCTGGACGTTTTTGGGATGCTGCCGGGCGGCAGCAGCTCCACGCGGTCGGGCGGGAGGCCAAGACCTTTGGTGATTCGCTCGGTGATGGCTGCGATGATGGCAGCGCGGCGCGCGGCGTTGGCTTCGCGAGCTTCCGCGACGAGCATCAAACGCTCCGTGCCGCTGGCCTGGTCTTTCACGCCGAAGGCCACAATGCAGCCCTTGCGAATGCCTTCGACGCGCGCGGCCAGCTCTTCTATCTCGTGGGGATAGAGATTGCGGCCACCCTTGATGATGATGTCTTTCACGCGGCCGGTAACGTAGATCTCGCCTTCGGCGCGATAGGCGCGATCGCCGGAGTTTACCCAGGCGTATTCGCCGTCGTGCGTTGCGGGTCCTTGTGGGAGCAGTTTTTGCGTGGCGGCGGGATTGCGAAAAAATCCGCTGGTGGCCGAGGGGCCGCGAAACCACAAAAATCCTTCGGTACGGTCGGGAAGTTCCTTGCCGGCGTCGTCAACGATGCAAACTTCCATGCGATTTATGGCTTTACCGGCGGAGACGAAAGAAATTGCGCCGGCGTCCGCGGCAGGAACGGGGACGGCTTGACCACGAGTGGTGAACGCCTCGCGGTCGATGCGATCGACGAGCGGGCCGCGGTCCAGTGGAGGAACGGTGACGCACAAGGAAGCCTCGGCCAGGCCGTAAACCGGAGTCATGGATGCACCGCGAAAACCGTAAGGCGCGAAACGCTTCTCAAAGCGCTGCAAAGTGTCGGGGTTGACGGGCTCCGCGCCATTCAAGGCGATGCGCCACGAACGGAGATCGATGCCGGCAATATCTTTGTCCGCAATTTTCCTGACGCAGAGTTCGTAAGCAAAATTGGGAGCGGCGGCGATCGTGCCGCGATGTTTGTGAAAGGCCTGCAGCCAGCGCTCGGGACGGGTCAGGAAAGAGAGCGGGGACATGACGACGAGCGGAGTGCCGAAGTGCAGCAGGGCCAGCCAGGCGCCGATCAATCCCATATCGTGATAGAGCGGAAGCCAACTAATGCCAACGTCATCGGGGCCGAGGCGCATGGCTTCGCCGATGGAGCGGATATTGGCCAAAAGATTAGCGTGCGTGAGCATGACGCCTTTGGGATCGCCTGTGGAACCGGAAGTGTATTGCAACAGTGCGAGATCACTGGGTTGGCGATTGCGAGCGCCAGAGAGATGCAGCGGAAGCGCGCCAGGAATAACTTCAACGGGCTTGTCGGCTTTGGCGATGAGCTGCTCGACGTCGAGGACCGCGGTGAGCGAACGCACGCGCGGCTTCAGAAGTTTGGCGACGGCCTCGGCGCGTTGAAAGGTGAGAAGAACGCAAACTTCCGCATTGTTAAGAATGGCGGACTGGCGCGCGGCATATTCTTCGATGCGATCGGCGCGAAAAGGCGGATAGATGGGGACGGGCACCGCGCCGGCCAGCAGAATTCCAGCGTAAGAGACAAAAAATGCGCGGCCGCTGGGCAACATGAGCGCCACACGAGCGCCAGCGGCAACGCCCTGGCGGGCCAGTTCCGCGGCGCAACGCTGACCGGCAGCATGGAGTTCTCCGAAAGTGAGCGTGACTTCGCGTTCGCCCTCTGCAGTATCTTCAGTGATGAGCAAATGCGTGCGATCAGCATCGTGCGCGGCGCGGTAGCGGAGTAGTTCAAGCAGTGTCTGCGTTTCGTACGCGCCGGCGGCGACGGCTTCGCGATGCAATTTATTGGCGACGACGGAGGCGCGAACCGCGGAACTACCGGAGTCGTCCGGCGTATCAAGTTGTCCGGCGTCGGCGATCGCGGCGGCTAAATCATCGGGAGTGTTGGCTTCGGCGATCACGCGATCCGCGAGGCGCACACCGAACACGGTTTCGATGCGCGCGAGGAGTTCGACGCGCTCGAGACTGCCCATGCCGAGATCCGCGTCGAGCTGCGAATCGGCGCTGAGCCTCGGAAGGGCGCCGGTACTCCCTAATTCCACGAGGAGTTCGCGGAGCACGTCCAGCACGCGCTGGCGGACGGCACTGCGGTCGAATTGAATGGTCGGTGTGGCCACGGTTTTCAGGAAGGGACACTGCGAACCGGTTGGGTCGAGGCTACCATGCTTCATCGCAGCGTGTCATGATGCGTGCCGCGGCATGCGGACGTTTACTTTGCCGTTTGCGCGACGGCATAACCCTTCGGCAGCAAAACCGTGCTCAAGTCCACGCCGCTGAGGTCCGCGCCGGCCAGGTCTGTTTCACGCAAGATGGCGATGCCCATATCGGCGCCGGCGAAGCGCGCGCCGTTGACGTTGGCCAGGCGCAGGTTGATGTTCCGCAGGTGCGCGCCCTGAAAATTCACGTTGGAAAGATCGCAGCGAAAAAATTCGATGCCGCTGGCTTGGGCTTGCGATAAATTTGCGCCGGGAAGAATGGCCTCCGTCATGTCGGAGTTGCGCAGTTCTGCCATGTGCAGATTGGCGCCAGATAGATCGGCGGAAGCCAATTTTGCCTTGCGCAGATTGGCGCCTTCCAGATTGGCATTGCGGAGAATCGCGCCGCTCAGATTCACGCCCTGCAGATCGGCGGCAGAAAGGTCCGCGCCGGTTAGGTCTGCGCGGGCGCCACCCTCCTGGCCGCGAAAAAATAGTTCGTGAGCCGCCAAAATTGCGGTCAACGCTTTACCGTTGTGCTTGATGCTTTTCGCTTTTCTCATGTTCCTGATTCCGGTCGAAGTGGACTGGAGTGCTGGTCCTTTCTGAAGCCCTTACCAGTTTACTCAAACTGGCCGCGTGCGCCTACAATAAGGAGTCTGGCGGCGAGAAGATGCGTAAATGCCCGAGGTACGAGACGGCGTGGCGATCGATGGCGCTTTTGCTTTTCGCAGGCCTGCTGACTGCCTGGCCGCGGACGCTTCGCGCCCAAGAGGAACTCGAAAACGAAGTGGTTGCGAACCTGGCGGGCGGACGCGTGATCGTGGATGTTTCGAAAGAGTTGATCTCCTTCGCGGTGATCAATCATCCCATCGAAACAAATTCGCACCCGCCGCGCGTGCTCAGTGTGGATGGCTCGCACATCGGCGTTTTATTTGGCGCGGAGGAATGGCAGCTCTCCGCAGATCCCAAACCTGTGCGGCTGGATCATGATTTCCAAAGCGCCGGGCCGCAGGATTCGCGTTATCAAGGGTATCCCGACAATGCGGAGCCCGACCTGGAAAGCATTGGGACCGGTTTTCTGGAACGACTGCGCCCCCTCGTCTCGCAACTGCACAACAAACTAAATTTGGGTGCCGAGGAGCCGATCTTTGAAGTGATCGTCATCGGATACGCCAAAAATTATGGACCGGAAGTTTGGCAACTGGACTATCGCATCGAACAGGAAGACGTGGGCACCAGGGGAAAAGATTATTGGCAGACGCACATCCTGCGGCCACGCTTCACGCAGTTGTATCCACCGGAGGGGAAAAAATCACCGCGCAGGTTGGTGGAAACGCGTTATCCCGAGGATTTAGAAGGAGCGGACCTGAATGCGCTAATCGTCCAGGACGATCCTCGGATAGGACAGTTGCGGGCGGCGGACCCACGATTTGCAAAAGTGCTGGCGAATATCGACAAAGGAGAGACGCAGAAAGCCGCCGACGCGGATTCCACGGATTTGCTGCGCGCCATGGTGCCGCTGATCGCCGGCAATGCTCGGTTCGCGCTGGGAAAAATGAGCGAACAAGGCGGCTTTGATTGGGTAGTGCCGCCAGATGAGCCTATCGAGGCTGCTACGCCGGATAAGAATCAACCACCGGAGGCTCCGACGTTGCGTCGCAAGCCAAAACCGCAGTGATCGCGAGGTTGACTTCACGACCTGTGCCATGAAATGAACTTCTGTATTGCAGAATCATCTAGAGCAGGATCGCTTGTTGCGAGCCATCTATCCGGGAACCACTTACTGGGTAACCCCGCGCAAAGCGACAGCGCGGCCACCGATGTCTTTGCGATAGTGCATGCCATCAAAATGAATTTCCGCAGCGCCTCGGTAGGCCGACGTCAGAGCGGATTCGAGCGTGGGACCGACAGAGGTCACGCCTAACACGCGGCCGCCGCTGGTGACAATTTCAGCGCGATTCCCTGGTAACGCTCGCTGGATGGTACCCGCATGGAAGACCTTCACATCGGCAACGCGCTCTGCGGAAGCGAGGCCGTCAATGCGTTTTCCGACCTCAAATTTGCCTGGGTAGCCGCCCGAAGCCAACACCACGCAAGCGCTGGCGCCAGGAAGCCACTTCAACTTTGCGGGACGAAGATGGCCCGCCGCGACATCCGCAAGTACTTCCGCGAGGTCGAAATCCACGCGCGCCAAAATGGCTTGAGCCTCCGGATCCCCTAGTCGGCAATTGAATTCCAGAATTTTGGGTCCAGATTTCGTGAGCATCAAGCCGATATAAAGAAAACCCTGATAGCGGATGCCGTCGGCCGCGAGACCGTGCATGGTGGGCTCGACGATGGTGGTGATGATGTTGTTGCGCAGATCCGGCGAGAGTAGATCGTCCGAGGAGTAAGCTCCCATGCCGCCGGTGTTGGGTCCCTGATCACCGTCAAAGGCGCGTTTGTGATCTCTGGTGGGAGCGAGCGGCGCGTAGGCGGGGCCATCGGTCAGCAAGATGAATGACAGCTCCTCGCCTTCCAGGGCTTCTTCCAAAAGAATGCGTCTTCCACCGACGCCGAGTTCATTTTTCACCATTGCGCGTTCGATGAAATCGTGCGCGGCTTCTTTGTCCCTGGCGACAAGAACACCTTTGCCGGCACACAAGCCATCGGCCTTGATCACCAGCGGCCAACGAACGCCGTCGAGCGCCGCGAACGCTGCGGCGGCCTCATCGAACGTTCCGTACCGGCGCGCGGTGGGCAAATTGTGGCGCTCCATGAACTCTTTCGAATAGATTTTGCTGCCTTCGAGTTGAGCGGCTTCCGCCGAGGGCGCAACGATGGGCCATTTTCGCAGGCCAAATGCATCACTGATGCCATTGACCAGCGGAAGTTCCGGACCAACAACGGTGAAATCTGGATGCAGATGCTCCGCGAGGGTTACTAGCGCGGCGACGTTGCCTGCGTCGATCGGGACGCACTCGGCATCTGCCGTGATTCCGCCATTTCCCGGGGCGCACCAGATTTTTTCCACACGCCGACTCTGTTTCAATTTCCAGACGAGGGCATGCTCCCGCCCCCCTCCACCAACGACCAAAATCTTCATCCACAATGCCCCGCTGACAACTCTTTTGAACGATAGAGGTCGCCCTCGAGCGTGTCAACCCGAGTCGCATGGAAGAGGTCAGGAAAAAAGCGATCCTCGAGAATTGGGCGTGCGTCAGCCACATTCGCCAGCCACTTTTCTACCTAACCTATATACAGCTTGCCGATGGTTAGTTAGAAACAACACTATACTCACAATCCTGGCTTACGGAATTAGCTGCGGCGGGCGCATTTCGTTTGCGAATTTAGCGGGAGTGTGATGGAAAAAAACGTGGAATCATTATCCGTTGCTGGCGGCGCGAATCGGGATCGTTACTGGCGCGGATGCTGTATCCGACGAACCCAGCATGTGGCAGCGGCCATCAAAAATTCCGCCAGGATCTATGACCATGCATGGGGAATGGACCTCGCCGGTGACTACGCCTTTGGGCTGAATCTCCACGCGTCCCTTGGCAAAAATGACGCCGTCAAAGCGGCCAGCGATGACCACGTGATTCCCTTCAATTTGTCCTTCGACCTTGGCGCCCTCTCCGAGGATTACCGTTTGCTCCGAAATGATATTGCCTTTCACGTTGCCGTCGATTCGGAACGTGCCCTTCAGTTGCAGCGTCCCTTCCATGGTGACGCCTTGATCGATAAAGCCTGTCCAGTCCTCACTCGTACCACTCTTGGAACCGCCCGGCCATCGCCACGCCATAAAAATCTCCCGTCAGCACACCACTACTTTAGCTGCACGCAAGACGAAGTCAACGGAGCAAAAGGCACTCGTTGCCGACTGGTTACATAATCGTTGGAACCGGAGGATTGAAACGGCCGCGATGCTAGAAAAAGGCCCAACCGGTCTTAACGGTCGAGAGAGACTATTTCATGAGCCGATCATAGATGCCCATAAGTTGTGCATCATCGTAATACTCGAGAACTAGTTGCCCCGGCCGCATCTTGGTCCTTTGCCGCAACAAGACCTTGGTTCCCAGCTGCCGTTGCAGATCTTCGAGCGCTGCGCGTATGTTCGCGTCCGCGTGCGCTTCCGTGGGAGCGCTGCTGCTGCGGGAGCGACGCGAGGCCAGGCGCTCAATCTGTCGGACGGTCAGGCCGCCGCGGGCTGCACGCTGCGCGTAGCGCATGCGCAGTTGCGAATCCGGGACTGCCAACAGCGCCCTCCCGTGCCCAGCGCTCAGTTTGCCTTCCTCGATCCAATCCTGGATGGTGGGTTCGAGTTTCAATAGACGAATGGAGTTGGCAACCGTGGCCCGGTCCTTGCCAGTTCGCTCTGCCACGGTTTCCTGCGTCAATTGAAATTCGTCCATCAAGCGCTCAAAGGCACGAGCGGCCTCAATGGCGTTCAAATCCTCGCGTTGAATATTTTCGACGAGGGTCATTTCTAGCGCTAAGGCATCCGGGACGTGACGAACAATCGCGGAAACCTTGTCGAGGCCGGCACGTTGGGCTGCTCTCCAGCGCCGCTCTCCAGCAATTAACTGGAATCGACCTCCGATCGGCCGAACGACGAGCGGCTGGATAATTCCACTCGATTGAATGGAGCGGGCAAGCTCATCCAGGGCTTCCTCGCGGAAACGCGTGCGCGGCTGGTAGGGGCTTGGGTCGATGAGGTCAATGTCCAGTTGGTGCGGCCCGGCGGCTGCCCAGTCTTTCGCTGGAGCGGCTGCGACTCCACCCGCCGATACCGGATGAGGTTGCGGTGCAGACGGCTCTGCGAGCGACTGTCCCTCAGGCTCCCGAATGAGCGCTCCTAGCCCCCGACCCAGCGCGTTTCTCAGCATTAGCGATTACCTCCTGGGCTAGCTGTGTGTAACCCTCAGCGCCCCTACTGTGAATATCATAGAAAATAATAGGTTTACCAAAGCTTGGGGCTTCGGCAAGCCGCACATTCCGCGGGATTACGGTCTGAAAAACTTGTGTCCCGAAAAAGCTGCGAAGGTCCGTGGCTACCTGGCGGGATAGCGATGTGCGTTCATCGTACATGGTTAACAAGATGCCTTCGATCTCCAAGGTAGGATTTAGCGTGCGACGGATGCGCATCAGCGTATCAAGCAACTCGGAGACACCCTCGAGTGCGAGGTATTCACACTGGATGGGCACCAACACGGCGCTGGCGGCCACGAGCGCGTTCAAGGTGAGGAGATCAAGGGCTGGAGGGCAATCGAGCACGACGAAACGATACTTGTCTTGGAACGTCTTCAACGCACCTTGCAACTTATATTCCCGATTTTCTGCGGTGACGAGCTCAACAGCAGCACCGGCGAGGTTTTTGTCGGCGGGGACGACATCTAGGCCATCGACCTGCGACTTCTGGACTAGTTTGTCTAACGGCTCCCCCAAAATCAGTGTGTGGTAAAGGGTTCTGCGGGCGGGATCTTTGGCAAAACCGATGGCGGAGGTAGCGTTCGCCTGGGAGTCGCAGTCAACAAGGAGGGTTGGCTGTTCGGCGGCAGCGAGGCACGCTGCCAAATTGACGGCCGTTGTGGTCTTTCCTACTCCACCTTTTTGATTTGCAACCGCGATAATACGAGCCAAGCCCACACTCCAGACAGGCGGAAGGTAGCAAAGGTCAAGCCGGGATGCAAGATGTTTCACGTGGAACGTTTGGAAGTTGTGGATTTCGTTCGCGGATGAGGAAGTGGACGGAGAACTGCCTCATTTCCAGTGATCAGTATTGGGATCGACCTCGATTTGTTCCACGTGGAACATCCTCTCGTGACACTCAAACGATTTGATTAGCTTCCGGCGACCCGTTTTGCACATGAGTCGCCACTTTGTTCCACGTGGAACAACTCCTAGTAAGACCATCTCCCGATCGAGTTCCGCGCCGCAGCTGAGCACAAAGGCTAAGAAGCCGACGCTCGCTTGCGCGGAGAAAGCGAACCGTGCGAGGATTTGTTCCACGTGGAACATCCGTGCCCTCTTGCTGGAGCGAGAAAATATTCCGCCTGATCCCTCTGGTCACGCGAAATACTCAATAGCCCTGGGGGCACGCCGTTAATTCTTATAGCGGAGTGTCCAGGGTTTTTGGAGGGATAAATGTAGAAGAATGCGCGTAACTCATTTATTTTTATGTCGTTATGCCGACATCATGAACGTTTTTGGTTCCGACGAGGAGCAGTCTTCGCAACGATTGTGGAACGGGGATCGGATCGCGCCAATTCCAGCCCTCAATCTTTCGGACCTCTTCCAGGTCTCGCCCACCGATCCACAGGATTACGGTCTCGGCAGCGATTACCTCCGAGCCAGCCCACTGCAAGAACGGAGCAAACTCACCGAGAGCTCGGGAACAGGCGTAATCGAGCGGCGCGACGTCTTCTGCGACTTCCTCGAAACGATTCACAAGCACGCGGACATCGGTAAGTTCAAGATCACGCGAGACTTCCGCCAAGAACGTTGCCTTCTTGATATTTGACTCGATCAAAAAAAGATGCAAATCCGGGCGCAAAATTTTGAGCGGAAGACCTGGGAATCCACCACCTGAGCCAACGTCGGCGAGCCGACCGTTTTCCACAGGCACCGCGACAGCAGCAAACATAGACTCGCAAAAATGACGATATAGTATCTCCCGCGGATCGCGAATGGCGGTTAGATTCATTTTATCGTTCCATTGCAGCAAAATGCTTATATATTGTTGAATTTGCTGCACTTGTCTGTATGTTGCGAAGAGCTTAAATTCACCGAGTGCGGAGAGAATGGCTTCGTCGGAAAGCGGAATAGGACGGCTTATTGACATAAAGGTAAACTCGAAGTCCTAGGACTGGGATTTTTCAAGCCAAAACCAGACCGAGTTTATCAGATACTTGTACCAGCGGAGAGCAGCTTTTATCCGCGTCCGTTTCCTGGAACCATTGATTGGCGGGCTAGGCGTGTCACGCGAAGTCTACAGCGTCATTGGCCCGAGCATCTTATACTTTCGCGACCAGGACACGAGCCTCGCGGCCGCGGTTATAAGGACGGGGACTGGGCTTAAAAGGGAGCTTTGTGAAGGCACAAATCAAATTGACGGCGATGGCCAAGGCTGCGGGATGCGCGGCGAAGCTGAACCCGGCGACGCTGGACGCGGTGCTGCGCAAACTACCGCGTCAGTTCGACCCCAAAGTTTTGGTGGGTTTCGAGACGAACGACGACGCCGGGATTTATTGCCTGGATGAAACACATGGGCTGGTGCAGACGGTGGATTTTTTTACGCCCATCGTGGACGAGCCGCACCGTTTCGGTGAAATTGCCGCGGCCAATGCGCTCAGCGACGTATACGCCATGGGCGGGCAGCCGATTTCGTCTCTTTCCATTGTAGGATTCCCGGAAAGCGGCGACCCCGTCATCCTGGAAGAGATTATGCGCGGCGGCCTGGCGAAGATGATGGAGGCAAATTGCAGTGTCATCGGCGGACACTCCATCCGCAATGAAGATATGCTTTTTGGCTATGCCGTAACTGGCGTGATCGATCCGCGGCGAGTGTGGCGAAATGTCGGTGCGCGCCGTGGAGACATATTGTTATTCACGAAGCCGCTGGGCACAGGCGTGATCACCACCGCACTTAAGAAAGAACGCGCGACACCGGAATCGCTAGAGGCGGCCGTAGCGACGATGACCACGCTCAATCGCGAGGCAGCCGCGGCACTGCGGGAAATTGAGGCGAAATCAACAAACGCGGAAAATGTGTCGCGTCCGATTCACGCGGTCACCGACGTTACAGGGTTCAGCTTGTTGGGGCACGCCAGAGAAATGGCGCTGGGTAGGGCGCCGCACAATGGCACCGAAGGCATCGAGCCCGTATCGTTTGAGTTGGAATACCGGGCGTTCACGTATTTACCCGGCGCGGAACAAGCCGCGCGCGATGGACACCTTTCTGGCGGCCTAAGAAATAATCGGGCCTTTATTGGAGACTGCGTCGAATTCTCGTCATCCGTTCCTCCGGAATATCGCGATTTGCTTTTCGATCCGCAAACTTCCGGTGGTCTACTGGCGGCGATCGCACCCGAGTTCGCGGATGCGGCGCTGGCGGCGCTGCGGCGACGCGGAGTGGCGGCGCACCGGGTTGGCCGCGTGGTTGCCAAGCGCTCACCGCTTCTTTTTGTTTCCTGATGCAACCCGCCGGTACGCTGAACGCGGTTACAATGACCGAGCGCAAAGCGAAAACGCAAAGAAACGCGCACAAATAAAGCAATGGATACAATTACCCACGGAATCGCCGGCGCGCTGATCGCCAAAGCGGTTTTCAACGGCGACGAAATGTTCGCGCTGCGCCCGATGAACGCGCGCCGTGTGGTCACCTGGTCTTTGATGACCGGCGCGATTTTTCCGGATTGCGACACGCTGCGCGATTTTTTCTCGCACAACGAATTGCTGATGATCACCTGGCACCGCAGCATCACGCATTCATTGGTCTGCCTGCCAATTTTTGCGTTGCTATTGGCGGCCCTCACGCGCGCGGCGTGCCGATATTTTCGGTGGGAGGCGCCCGCGTTCGCGGCGCTCGCAGGTATCTACACCGTGGGCATACTCAGTCATATTTTTCTCGATCTGGTCACCACCTTCGGCACCATGATCTGGTCGCCGCTCGGGTGGTCGCGACCGGCGTGGGATTTGATTTTCATCGTGGACTTCACCTTCACAGCGCTGATGCTCTTGCCGCAGTGGCTGGCGTGGGTTTACGCAACAAGAGAAAAATGGAAGCCGCGAGCGTTGGGTATATGGCTGGTTTCCGAGCTGGGCCTGATGGTCGTTGCGGCCATTGCGCAAATTGTCGGCGCGCCGATTTCCGCACAAAATATCGTGCTCGCAAGTTTGGTTCTGACGCTGATGGTGTTTTTGCCCGCTCGCCACTTCTGGGGCGCGCACGTGTCGCTGGCCGCGTGGAATCGCGCCGGCTTGCTCGCTGCATGCTTGTACCTGGCGCTGGCGACGTACACACATCACGTGGCGCTCGAACGCATCAAGACATTCGCTGCATTCCTGCACTTGGAGGTGCAATCCATTGGTGCCTTGCCATTGCCGCCCTCCACTTGGCAGTGGGATGGTTTGATTCGCACGCCGGAGGGCGTCTACGACTGGCGCATGGACTTGGGCCAGAAGTCGCCGATCACCGCGACGGCGGCCGCCGGCGCTACTTCGCCATCGACATCACATTCCGGGGATGCGGACGAACCGCCTCTCAAATACAGCTTTTACCCGGACGCCTTCCCAAACGCATTCATCGAGCGGGCGCGTGAACTGCCGGAAGTGAAAAAGGTTCTGTGGTTTTCGCGCTTTCCCGTGACGCAATTTCACAAAGAAGGTGTTGACGCGGTGGTGGAAATTTCCGACAAGCGCTTTCCCCAAATTCGCCCGGACCGCCCGGCAGCCTTTACGTATCGGGTGCGTTTCGGGTCGAGTGGCCAAGTGGTCTCGCAAGGATGGGAGCGATAGATTCTTTCGCGAGATTTAGCGTAGCAGGCGAGTCACGAAGCAGGTTTTGTCTCGGCAGGGTGGATCACCACCTGGCGTTCTTCGCCCAGGCCGACGCTTTCCGTGCGCACTGCTGAGAAGTCTTTCAGCGCCAGATGCACGATGCGGCGCTCGCGCGAAGACATAGGATTCAGGCGAAACGGCTGGCGGGAACTTTGCACGCGTTCGGCGGCCACGCGGGCGGTCATGCGTAACTCTTCAAATCGCAGCGCGCGATAACCACCGCAATCGATGTGTATCCTCTCATGAAAGGGAGGATCGAGCCGCAGCGCTTTGAAGGCCAGATGCTCGATGGCCTTGAGCACTTCGCCATTGCGCTCTAACAACAGACCCTGGTCTGGTCCATGCAAATCCGCTAACACCTCGGCATCGCCTTCGAGTGCGGGGCCGGTGGCGGAGACAGCTTGAACCGTCATGCGCAGCTGCAATCCGGAAGCCCGAATCATTTCCTCCATAAAGTGACGCAGGGCATCGGCCGCTGCCAGGCGGTCCAATTTGCCTTCGCGAATGAGGTCCTGACTCATATAAAGTGCCGAGGCGGCGCGCATCGCTGCGCGGCAGGGGCGCTAAGATTTTTTCGCGCGCACAATTTTTGCGGTCGCGGCGGCCGGCACCGGATGCGCGCGATTCAAATACCACTGCTGGCCGATGCCCACGACGCTGCTGGTAAGAATGTACACCGCCAGTCCGCTGGAAATCGGAGAAATCATAAAAATGCCCGCCATGGTAATGGGCATGATCTTCATCATCATTTGTTGCTGCGGATCGGTGCTGGTCATGGGCGTCATTTTGGAAACCAAATACATGGAAGCGCCCATCATTACCGGCAAGATGTAATAAGGATCGCGCGCGGAAAGATCCGTAATCCAGCCGAACCAGCGCGCATGGCGCATTTCAATGGCGTAGCGCAGCGCGGTGTTCAAGCCGAACCAGATGGGCATCTGCAAAAACATCTGGAAGCAGCCGCCCACGGGATTAATACCCTCGCGCTGATACACGGCCATGACTTCCTTGTTCATTTCCGCTTTACGGGGATCGCGCATGGAATATTTCTTGAATTTTTCCTGAATGGCCTTGATTTCGGGGCCTACGCGCTGCATCTTGAGCGTCGTGCGATAGCTCGAAATGCGCAGCGGGAAAAGCAACATATTAATGATCAGCGTCAGAACGACGATGGCCCAACCCCAGTTGGGAATGTAGTTGTGCAGCCACTTCAGCGCGTGGAAGAGCGGATCGGCAATAAATTCCATCCAACCGAAATTCACCAAGCCGTGCAGCGGCGGGGTCATTTTCTTGAGATCGTCGTAATCCTTCGGGCCGACGAACACACGCAAAGCGTCGATGGGCTGCGCCGTTACCGCGGTGGCGACTTGCGACACGGGAACCTGTGTGTCTTGCCCCGAAATTTGCGTGGTCTCAGAGGCCTTCCAGTAGCGAGTTTCGAGCGTTCCCGGTGCAGCGCCATTGGCGGGCAAAAAGGCCACGGTAAAATAGCGATCTTCCAACCCGGTAAAATCTTTTCCGCCCTGCCACAGTCCACTGCCCCATTTGTCGATGCCATCCAGTTTTTTGGGAGCGAAAGTGGTGATTTTGCCGCCTTCACTGTAGTACGTCTGAGTGCTGTCCCAGTTGGCGGGGTTAGCGACGGTTAGATCGCCGAATCCTCCGAGCCACGCGATGCCCGCGGTGATGGGCTTGCCGTCGAATTTCGCCGATACCTCGACCTTTGCCACATAGCTGCGCTCGAAATGAAAATGCTTGGTGACTTCCAGGTGGCCGTCGCTCCAAGAAAAATCGACATCTGTCGGCGAGGCGACTTCCGACGGGGCTGGCGTCATCTGGTACAAACCGGCGTTGGCCGCGGTCTGCTGCTCGTCATTGTCCAGCACCACCGCGAACGGCCAGCCACCAACCTGCTCCGCAACCTTCGGGTGGACTACATCGAGAATGCGCGGAGGTTTCGCATCATCTGTATATTTCTTGAGCTGCCAGCTTTTGACCACCGCGCCACGATTGGATAGTTCCACGCGATATAAATCGTTCTCGACAACGAGGGTGCGCTCTTGCGTGTCGCTCTTCGCCGACACCAGCGCGCCAGGTGTAGCAGGCACCGCACCCGGAGCTGCGTTGCTCGAAGCCACGGCAGCGGTCATGCGCGGATCCGGTTTTCCCCCATCGGCGGGCGACGGAACCGTGGCGGTAATGCCGGGTTTATTCGCTTGTGGCCGGGGCGCGGGCGGCTTCGGGCCAAAAAATTTTGCCCACAGCAGAATTACCGCCATGGACAGCAAGGACGCCGCCAGGATGCGCAACTCCGGCGTGAATTTATCTTTTTGCTGCGTGGTCACGGATGGGCCTCTTTGTGCTTGCCTGAAGCTACGCCGGGCCATTCTTCCGGGACGGGGTCATAGCCGAATCGGCGTGACAACGGCTGGCAGCGCAGCAGCCGTTTGCAACCCAACCAGGACCCGCGAACCACACCGAATCGCTCAATGGCCTCATAAGTGAAACGCGAACACGTTGGCTCGTAGCGACAGCTGCCGGCCATGAACATGGATAAATACGCCTTGTAAAAGCGCAAAGCGAAGAGCGCCGCGCGAACCGGAAGACCGCGCGTGGGCGTGTTTGCAGGAATTGCGGGTAGTTCCATAGACTCGTTAATTGGATGTCCCGTCGCCGATAAAACGATGGATTTCGCCACTCGGCTGCACCGCATCATGCGAGTGAATTTGTTGCGCCCTGCAACAGGCGCAACAAGTCCGCGGTCAACGCCGAAAATTCCGCCCGCGCCACCGAACTCTTCGGATGTATGACGATGTCCCATCCCGCCGGAATCTCCTGGCGATGCCCGCGCACCGCTTCCCGAATGCGCCGCCGCATGCGATTGCGCACCACAGCATTACCGAGCGCCTTCTTAATGCTGAATCCGAAGCGCGTTTGCGGCAAATCGTTTGGGCGAAAAAACACCGTGAAGTGGGAACTCGAGCGGCGTTTTCCCGCTCGATAAACGGTATCAAAGTCACCGCGACGCACGAGCCGCGCCTCTCGAGGAAAGGTCAGTCCTGGCGACGCGCTGCTGAGAATGCTGCGGAGACTCGCCGGATCATTCGGGCGTAAGGCGATGGCGCCCCTTCTTGCGGCGCGCCGCAAGCACCTTGCGGCCGCCCTTCGTCTTCATACGCACGCGAAAACCGTGCGTCTTGGCCCGGCGGCGTTTGCGCGGCTGATATGTGCGCTTTGGCAAAGCAATCCCCCTCTATCATACAACTGCGTCAAAGCATTTCCTGCGTGGCCAATGCGAACGAAGATTGCTTCTCGTGACTGCGTGTCGCCTACAACCCACATTAGCGATTGTTCAGGAACTATCTAGTGTATTCGACGCGCACTCGCACGGTCAAGAAAAGTACGCCCTTTTCCGAAAAACTTGTGCCCGGGACGTTTGTCGAGACTCGCGCCAAGCCAGAGGACCGTAGCGGCGCCAGTTCTCTTCGATTCCGTAGTCCAGCGCGCGGCGGCAAATCTACTCGACACTCTGAAACGAAACCCGCATACTGCACGTCTAAAATTTCAAATCGGGTGTTGGCCTACGTGTCTATTCATATTTTCTCGTGCATGCGGCGAGCCGCTTTCCTTTCCTTAGTAATGCTGTTTGGCGTCATCTCGGTGCTCCTCGCCCAGGGATATCGCGGCTCACTTCAGGGCATTGTGCTGGACTCCAGCGGCGCCGGCGTGCCGCAAGCGCAAGTCGATTTGCGCGGCGCGGATGTCTCTTTCGAGCGCTCCGCCGCCACCGACATTCGCGGCGCATTTCGCATGGACGATATTCCGCCGGGGACCTATCGCGTGGTGGTGCAAGCTCCGGGATTCGCGAAAGCGTCTGCTGAAGTGCGCGTGGAGGTGAGCCTGGTGCGCGATGTTAGCGTCACGCTCAAGCCGCAAACCGTGCGCCAGAGCGTCAACGTTTCGGCCGAGGCTTCGTCCATTACGACGGAGTCGATGGATACCTCCAGCGCCGTCCACCAGGGCGTCGTAACGCAGCGGGATCTCCAAGACATTCCCCTCGCCGCGCGCAGCTTCGCTAACATCGCCTACCTCGTTCCCGGCACCGAACCTGTCGAGCCCTCCGATCCCACCAAAGCGCGCATCACCGCCGTTTCTACTGGCGGCAGCTCCGGACTGAACAATGATCTCTCCGTCGATGGCGTTGACAATTCCGACGACTACATTGGCGGTTTCCTGCAAAATTTTTCTACCGACGCCATTCAAGAATTTGCCTTCCGCACGGCGCAAGAAGACGCGGACACCGGCCGCACAACCGCCGGCTCTGTGGTGATCACCACGCGCCGCGGCTCCAACGATTGGCATGGTGATTTCGCGTTTTACGAGCGCGCCGCAGCCCTCAATGCGCGCTTCCCAATTGAAAATCCCGCGCCAAATCCCAAACAACCGTTTTCGCGCCAGAACTATGTGGCCGCCCTTGGAGGGCCCATCCGTTCAGACAAGTTGTGGTTCTTCACCTCCCTCGAATACGTAAACGAGCGAGCCAGTATCGCCTACAGTCCCGCCAGCCAGGCGGAGTTCACTTCCCTGGCCAGTCTCGCGCAGCAGGGCTGGATCGACGGAATTGCGAGTATTCCCGTTCCGGCCTTCGCGCCCATTCCGTTTCACGATCTTCTTGGTTCTCTTCGCCTCGACTGGCAACAGTCTCAGCGCTCGCTCTGGTTTCTCCGAGGATCCGTGGACACCTATATCACCCATAACGACCTTATCCAGCAGGCCACGCTGCCTTCCACCGGAGCCACGTCGCATTCCAACTACCTAAATTTTGCGCTGAACAATCAGTTCACTTTCTCCCCCACCTGGGTCGCTAGCTTCAGCTTCGGCGCCAGCGGTTTGCATCACACGGAAACCCGCAATGACTATCTGGGCTTCTCTTTGCAATTTCCGTTTAGCGTCACGTACCAAACCATTTCCGGCCTCGACACTTTCGGAGACAACTCTTTCGCCACCGCTATCACGGCGTTCCCAGTGTTACGCAATCAGGAAAAATATCAGTTCCGCTACGACGTCAGCCATTCCACCGGACACCATTCGCCGCGTTTCGGTGTCAGTCTGATTCACGAACCGGTTTTGAGTGGCACGCTTTCCTCCACCGCCGAAACCATCATTTCCTATCCGCAAGATCCCAATTACTACGCCGCCAATCCGTCGCAATTTTTCTTCAGCCGCGCATGTGCCACGCAACCCGATCCGGCATCCGGCATCACGTGCAAATATTCTCCCGCGGGCGACGGCAGTTTCTCGCAAAATATTCAGCGCCTGGGTGGTTACGCGGAAGACTCCTGGCGGGTTACCCCTCGCCTGACCGTAAACTATGGCCTGCGCTACGATACGACTTTCGGACTGTTCATCGCTTCCGGCCGGAGCCAGTTGCAGAATCCTGCGCTCGCTACGCTGCAGCCGGCCGTCGATCCGGACATCACTGGCGCACCTCACGATTTCCGCAAAGCCTTCGCGCCGCGTGTCGGCTTTGCCTACGCCTTCGGAAACTCCGGCAACACCGTGATCCGCGGCGGATTCGGCTTGTACTATAACGATCTCGCACAAAACGGCTGGGTCTACGCGCTGCAATCCGTCAACGACACCAATGTTGTAAGCGGTGGCGCACCGCGCGCGCTCATCGATCCGGACTATCACACCCCGTATGCGATGCACGCCAGCATCGGAATCCAGCACGCTTTCAATGCCAACTGGACGTTCAGCGCGGATTACACACTCGAGCAAGGTCGCCACGGCTACGCCGACTATACCTATCCAGATGGTTTGGAAGTTTTTCGTTCGGACAACCGCTCCAGTTACAGCGGACTCATGTTGCACCTGCAGGGCAATGTTTCGCGCCGTTTAAGCCTGGTGGCCAATTACACGCTCTCCAGCGCCAGAACGTGGGGCTGTCTCCTCGGCGAACTCTTTGACTACGTCGACGGTGTCTGCAATCCGTATCACCCCTTTGGCCCGGGCGACTACGGCCCTTCCGGGGAAAATGTTACGCATCGCGCGGTAATCGCGGGTACGTATTCCACGCCAGGCGGATTTCTACTTTCCGAATTGTTCCAGGCGGAAAGTGGCCGTCCTATTACCCTTACCACGCCGGCTGGCACCCGCGCCGTCGTCGATGGCGTTGAAACCACGCTTGATCAGTTTCGTGGAACTCCGTATATCCAGATAGATCTGCGAGTTGCCCGCCCAATCACCTTCCACGACCACTGGACCCTCTCGCCCTTTATAGAATTCTTCAATCTCTTCAACCGCAACAATCCCGGCGCCAACTACGTCACCGATATCTCCGCCTTGCCTGTGCCTGTCAATAATCTTGCCAATGTCACTGCCCTCTGCCCCACCCCCGCCTGCGCCGTACCCGTCACCAATCCCAAGCAGCTCCTGGTGCCTGCAGGCGCCCTCGGCGATTTCTTCGGACCCGGCACCACCGTCGGTATCCCCTTCGCGGCGCAAATCGGTGCCCGTCTCACTTTCTAAACGCGACTCCGCCCTCTCTTGACGCCAACCTCTTTGCATTCACATCTCTGTCTTAACAACCAGCGGATTTGCCGCCTCCGCAGTACAATTGGGGAGGATCCTAAGGGCAAGAACTCATCATGTTTGAAAACCTTACAGAAAAGCTGCAACGCACCTTCAAGAATCTTCGCGGCCAGGGCAAGCTGACCGACGAGCACCTCGACGCCGCCCTCGCAGAGATTCGTGACGCCCTCCTCGAGGGCGACGTCAACGTCGGTGTGGCCGATGAACTCCTCGCCAACATTCGCGCCAAGTCCGTCGGCACCGAAGTCATGATGCAGCTCTCCCCAGACCAGCAAGTTGTGAAGGTGGTTCGCGATGAGCTTGCCGCACTCCTCGGCAAGCACTCCAAGCCGCTCTTCGCCTCGCGCCCTCCATCCGTCTGGATGATCGTCGGCCTGCAGGGCTCCGGCAAAACCACCACCACCGGAAAGCTCGCTAAATGGCTCACGCAGCACGGCCATCGTCCGCTGGTCGTCTCCACCGACGTGTACCGCCCGGCCGCCCGTGAACAGCTCGCGCAAGTTGCCAAAGCGGTTGGCACGCACATCTGGCCTGGCACCGGAACGGACAAGCCGCTCGAAATCGTCCGCGGCGCCATTAAGGAGGCCAAACTCTCTGCCAGCGATGTAATTCTGGTGGACACCGCAGGCCGCCTCCACATCGACGATGAGTTGATGAATGAACTCAGCCATCTCAAAAAAGAATTACAACCCAGCGAGCTGCTGTTCATCGCCGACTCTATGATTGGACAGGACGCAGTGCGTTCGGCAGGCGAGTTTCACAAGCGCCTCGGCCTCACCGGCGTCATCCTAACCAAACTCGACGGCGATGCCCGCGGCGGCGCGGCGCTTTCCATCGGCAAAGTCACGGGCGCACCGGTAAAATTCGTGGGCCTGGGCGAAAAATACGACGCTCTTGAGGGTTTCTATCCCGAACGCATTGTCTCCCGCATCCTCGGCATGGGTGACCTCATGTCCCTCATTGAGCGCGCCGAGCAAACCGTCGATAAAAAGGCCGCGGCCGAACTCGAACGCAAGCTGCGCAAGGAAGAATTCACGCTGGAGGATTTTCGCGATCAGTTGAAACAGATCCGCAAAATGGGCCCGCTCGAACAACTCGTCGATATGCTCCCCAAGGTCGGTCCGCTGCAAAACTTGCCCAAAAACGCCCAGGTCGACGAAGGCAAGTTGAAACAGGTCGAAGCGATCATCAATTCCATGACCAACCAGGAGCGCCGCGACCACAGCGTCATCGATGGCAAACGCCGCAAACGCATCGCTGCGGGCAGCGGCACGACGGTCCAAGATGTCAATTCTGTCGTCAAGCAGTACATGCAAATGCGTCAAATGATGAAGCAATATGGCGCCCTCACCGCTCGCGCCAAAATGAAAGGCCTGGGCAAACTCGCGGGTATGTCGTGAGGCGCCTCTGTTAATCTGTCCGTAACACCACTGCGCTATCTCTCTCGCTCCCGAGCGGCCCTATGACTCGTACCTCTTTCGACGACCCGCGCTACTACCTGAACCGTCACGTACAATGGCTCAATTTCAATCGCCGCGTACTTGAGGAGGCGCGCGATCTCGGTAATCCGCTCCTCGAGCGCGTCAAGTTCCTCGCCATCACCGCCAACAATCTCGACGAATTCGTCGAAGTCCGCGTTTCCAGCTTTCTGCAGCGCATCGAGCATGACTCCAGCGAAACCGGGCCCGATGGCCGGACTGCCGGGCAGGAGCTTGAACTTGTCTCCGCCGCCATGCAGACCTTCGTCCGCGATCAGTACAAGTGCTGGAACGAAGAACTCCTTCCCGCCCTCGCCAAAGAATCCATTCGCGTGTTGTCCCTGCGGGAGCTTGAACCGAAAGCCAGTCAAACCGCGAAAACCTTCTATGACCGCCGGGTCTCTCCGATGCTCACGCCAGTCACCGTGGATCCCTCGCACCCTTTTCCCCACGTCCTCAACAAGGCGCTCTGCGTTGCCTTCATCCTGCGCAAACGCCGCGACGGCAATGGCAAGCCATACTTTGGCGTGCTTACCGTTCCGCGCGCTTTACCGCGTCTGCTACGCGTGCCATCTGCGAGCAACAGCATCGACTACGTTTTCTTGCACGACATCATTTCCAGTTACGCTGCCAAGCTTTACCGGGGCTACGAAATTCTCGGTTCCGCGCCCTTCCGCATCACACGCAACAGCAATCTCTACCTGGAAGAAGAGGAAGCGCGCAGCTTGCTCGAAGCCGTAGACTCGCAGGTCACACAGCGCCGCAAAGGCGAGGCCGTGCGCCTTGAAATCGATGCCGCCGCTCCTGCTGAAATCGTGGATCGCCTGGTTTCCACCTTTGAACTCGATGAGTCCTTGGTTTTCCGCGTCAAAGGCCCGGTAAATCTCCAGCGCCTCTTCCACCTCTACGAAGAAACTCCCCGTCCGGAACTAAAATATCCACCCTTCACGCCGCGTCAGGTTCACATCGGCCACGACGCCGATTCCATGTTCGACGCCATCCGTCGCCAGGACACCCTGATCCACCATCCCTACGAGTCTTACGATGCGGTGGTGAATTTTCTGCACGCTGCCGCCAACGATCCCCGCGTTCTCTCAATAAAACAAACGCTTTATCGCACCAGCGCGGACTCGCCCATTGCCCGCGCGCTGCTCGACGCTGCCGGCAAAAAAGAAGTCACCGTCGTCGTCGAACTAAAAGCCAGCTTCGATGAGGCTACGAACATTCGCTGGGCGCGCAGTTTCGAGGACGCCGGCGTGCAAGTGTTCTACGGACTGGCGCGCCTGAAAACCCATGCAAAACTGCTGCTGATTGTCCGCAACGATCCGGATGGTAAAATTCGGCGCTACGCGCATCTCGGCACCGGAAATTACAATCCCTCCACCGCGCGCTTTTACAGTGATCTCAGTCTTTTTACCGCCGATAATGAAGTGACGCACTCGGTTCACGAAATTTTTAACTTCCTTACCGCCTATTCCGAGCAAGCGCACTATAAGCCCCTCTTCGTGGCCCCGCGCGATATGGCCAAATCGTGCGTTGCCCTCATCGATCGCGAAGCCCGGCATGCCCGCCGCGGACGCCGCGCGCGCATCATTGCCAAAATGAACGCCCTCACCGACCAGCGCGTGATTCAAGCGCTTTATCGGGCTTCTCGATCCGGCGTCGAAATCGATCTGATCGTGCGCGGGCAAACCTCGCTTGTTCCTGGCATCCGCGGCGTCAGCAGCCGCATTCGCGTGCGCAGCATCGTCGGGCGCTTCCTGGAACACAGCCGTATCTTTTATTTTGAAAATGGCGACCAGCCCGAAGTTTATCTGGGAAGCGCGGACTGGATGCCGCGCAATCTCTACGAACGGGTCGAAGTGATTTTTCCCCTCAAAGACCCCATCCTCTGCGAACGCGTCTGCACGGAGATTCTCTCCTCTTACCTTGCCGACACGCGCAAGGCTCGCGTCTTGTCCTCGGATGGCGAATACTCGCGCCCTCAGCCGACCCGCGGTCGCTACCGCTTTTCCGTTCAGGACTATCTGATGGGTATCGCCACCGGTAGTGACGACACTACGAACACCCATACACCGAAGGCGCCCGCGGTCGTTTATACTCAGAATTCAGCGATCCCGCCGCCTCTCACCTCTCACGAACCGGCGCTGGAGGATTCCGAGAATGCAGCCGTATGATCTGATCGTTATCGGTTCAGGACCCGGTGGGCAACGCGCCGCCATTCAAGGCACCAAAGCCGGCAAGCGCGTCGCGGTTGTCGAAAGACAAGCCAGCATTGGCGGCGTCTGCATCAATACCGGAACGATTCCCAGCAAGACCATGCGCGAAGCCGTGCTGCATCTTTCCGGCTTTTACGATAAAAATTTTTACGGCACCAACTACAACAGCAAAGACGTCTGCACCATGGCGGACCTCAATTTCCGTGTCCAGCACGTGGTGGAAAATGAAGTCGGCGTCATCCAAAGCCAGCTAAAACGCAACAACGTCACCGTGATTCATGGCACCGGCCGCTTCACCGGCCCCCACCATATCCGCGTCGATAATGCTAACGGCTTCGGCGAATTCGAAGGTGAGTACATCATCATCGCCACCGGCACCAAGCCCGCCACAAATCCCAAAGTCCCCATCAACGGCCGCAACATCATCAATAGCGATCAAATTCTCAGCATGCCGCAAATTCCGCGCACCTTCATCGTCGTGGGCGGTGGCGTCATCGGCGTCGAGTACGCTTGCATGTTCGCGACCCTCGGCGTTCGCGTAATCATCATAGAAAAACGTCCGCGTCTGCTCGAATTTGCCGACACGGAAATGGTCGAAGCGCTCACCTATCACATGCGCGACCAGCGCGTCACCATGCGTCTCAGCGAAGAGGTGGAAAGCGTCGAAGAATTGCCCGACGGAAAAGTCGCGGCGAATCTCGTGAGTAAGAAACGCATCATCGCCGATGCGCTGCTCTACGCCGTGGGCCGCCAGGGCAATGTCGACAAACTCGATCTTCCCGCCGCCGGAATCGAAGTTGACGACCGCGGCCGCATCAAAGTCGACGCCGACTATCGCACCTCGCAGCCACATATCTTCGCCGTAGGCGACGTCATCGGCTTTCCCAGCCTCGCCAGCGTTTCCATGGAGCAGGGCCGCATCGCCTCCGCCCGCGCCTTCAATCTCCCGGTCAAAACCGATCCCGCCGGCTACCCTTACGGCATCTACACCATTCCCCAAATTTCCTTCATTGGCAAGACTGAAGAACAGCTCACCGATGCCGACGTTCCCTACGAAGTCGGCGTCGCTTACTACCGCGAAATCGCCCGCGGCCAAATTAGTGGGCACACCAACGGCCGCCTGAAACTCCTCTTCCACCGCGAAACGCTCGAACTTCTCGGCGTCCACATCTTCGGCGAAGACGCCGCCGAACTCCTGCACATCGGCCAAGCCGTCTTCACCCTAAAAGGTAAAGTCACCTACTTCATCAACACCGTCTTTAACTATCCGACTCTCGCCGAATGCTACAAAACCGCCGCCTTCAACGGCCTCAACCGCCTCAGCTAAATGATTCGTGATTTTTTTAGGGGAACGGTTGGCGAATCCTTCCACGGCCAAGCGTTCTGTCATCGCATTGACGAGGTCCGCCGGCCGTAATTCGAGTCTCTCGGCATGGGCGACGTTCGCGTCCTCGAATTCTGCTCAATCGACGCACGCCCGGACTTCCGGTATCATCTTGCATTCGACTCGAGGATTGCATGGACGATATCGCGCGGCCGCGCAACAGGTTCAAGCGCGCCCTGAACGCTCTGGCCGCACTTAATCTCAACGCCCTTCGCGCCCTCGCCCGCGCCGGTCCTAGCGGCGCCGAACAGTACCTTACGTACACCCATCGCATGTACACCGGCTACGGCCTCCCGTGGATGTGGAGCGGGCTCCCCTGGCGGAAGGATCTTTCCGTCCCGCAAGTCCCCGTTCAGCAACTCTTTCCCGAAATCGATTTCACCCATTCCCCACAGTTAATTCACCCCTTCCCTCGCGGCCTGAGCACGCAGCCCCACGAACTCATGATCCTCGCGCACGTAGTAAATTTCCTAAAGCCCGAACGCGTTATTGAATTCGGCACTGCCGAGGGCCGCACCACCTTAAATCTCGCCTTGCACCTGCCTCCCACCGGAGAAGTCGTTACTCTGGACTTTCCCCCGATCCCAGGCAAAAACGAAGTGGGTTTTTTTTATTGGGACCAACCGCTAAGAAGCAAAATCAAGCAAATTTTCCAAGGCGTCGGTGCGTGGGAGTCCACCCCGTACCATGCCTCCGCCGCCGTTGTCTTCTGCGATGCCTGCGACCTGCCGGATGGCCTCGAAGCCGAAACCGCTCAGGCCTTCAAAGTCGTCAAGCCCGGCGGCGTAATCTTCCGTCACGACTACAGCAGCGCCCAGGGCCCCACCCTTTACTGGAACGCTTTGGCCAAGGAGCTTCCGGTCAAACACCTCGAAGGCACGACATTGGTGTGCTTGCGCGTCGACACCCGAGCCCTCTACGACCAGTTGCAAAAAATGGCCGCCTCCGGCCGCGTCATCCCCAGCTGAACGCCCGGCCGTTCGCCAATTTTGCTCGTGAAAAATTGTCGTCCCGATCGCGGCGAAGGACGCTGTTTTTCATCGAGCCAAGCCCGCGACGAATCTCACCGCTTCTTCCCCTCCACCACTGCCTTCCGCGTAGCCTCCAACGTGAATGCCAACGTCTCCTTCGGGATACTGGAGACAAACGGCCCGATCATCCACCCCAGCCCCGCCGGAACCCCCCGTGTTAGCGACACCACCTCGCTTTGCACATAGACCCCGCCATCCCCCTCTTTCACGCGCCACCAAGTCTCCATCTTCCACAAAAATCCATCATCGTCGCCCGGCGGTTTTTCACGTTCTGCGGCCGTCCCCGGATTTTCCACCTGCGCAATTCGCACCGCGGAACTCCGGCTATGCGCAAAACCGGGTCCGTCGCGAAAATACCGCACCTCATGCTCCGTATCGAGCACCACGGTAATCACCTTATGTCTCCGAAAACGTAAAAATACTCGGAACCAATTTCCATCCCGCCCCAGAATTTTCGACTGCTCTACGTCCGGGGCATAGTAAGTAGATTGATGGTCGTAATCCTGCAGCACCGCGAGCACATCATCCACCGTCACCCCCGGAAGGAACACCGCACCGACCCAGTGATGAATCAGCCCCGCAGGGCACTGAATCGCAGCCCCGCCGTCTAGAGTGTCCAGCCGCGTTATCCGCACTTCGCCGTTCCGCAAAGCCGAATAGCTCCGCGACCTCTCCGCTTCCGCCAGCGAGTCCAGCCATAGCGACCCTGTCCCGCCTTTCAATTCTGCATCATTCCTTGCATCGGTAAGTCGCACGTACCGCGCAAACGCTTCCTGAGTATCCGCCCCCAGATGTACGCCATTCACCGGCCCTGCTGCGAAGGTCAGCATCATGGCCAGCACTAGGGCGAAGGACCGCCGCAAACCACCCAGTTTCGCTAATAAGCCTTTCGCGCTTTTTGGCCCGTGTGTCATCTGTCCGATTTTCCCGACACTGGCGACATGTCGTGCGTGGCCGTGAGTTTGCGTAAATGTAACAAAATAATATCTTTAGTTGGGGGCTAGTGCTCCCAGGCCTTGAGGCCCATCCTTAGAATGCACGAGAACCGCCCAACCCGCTTAACCCAAACTCGCTCTTCGGAAAATTCCTCGTAGAAAACCGAAAGCCCCGGCAATCGCCGAGGCTCGTGATCCATACTACCTATCTACATTTCAGAGGGAAGAGAATCGGCGGGTTGGGTAGCTCGCACACGGCCCCTTGCGGAGCCGCTGTCCCCGCGCGGCCCCCAACCCGTTCCACAGACATTACCGGCCCCTTACCGATAGCTCAATGGGCCGCCAGACTCATTCCATCCAGTACCAGGGTTGTAGTACACCCCACCTCAACGCCCCAACCGTCGCTCAACAACTCCCTCGGACGTAAATCAAGAGCAACGCGCGTCCAGCGTCCCTCACTTCGCCGGCTGCGACAGCGTTTTCACCAAATCGTAGAGGAAGCTCTGCCCTTCGTAAAAAGACTCCACCGCCATCCGTTCGTCGCGCCCGTGAAAGCGGATGTCGTTGCGGTCAAAGAAGAAACCTTGCACCCCGTACGTCGGAATCCCCGCCACGCGCAGATAGCGCCCGTCCGTCGCACCCATCACCATGATGGGAATGGTCGGTACGCCCGGCCAAATCTTCTCCGTGCTGCTGCGGACCGCCGCCAGCACATCCGCGCGCATCGGAGAGGCAGGTCCAGCCGCCAGGTCGGACAAGCGCGTGATGCTCACCTGCTCATCGCCAACCACCTTCTTCAGCGTCGCCAACACGTAGTCGGCGGAGTCCTCCGGCAGCACGCGGCAATTAACAGTGGCGGCCGCCAGTTGCGGCAAGGCATTCACGGCGTGCCCGCCCTCCAGTTGCGTCGCCACACACGTGGTGCGCAGCGTGGCATTCCATGCCGGAGACGCGGCCGCGACTTTCTGCATCGCTTCCGGCGAACCCGCCGCTGCTTTGGCGAGATCCTCCTTCAGCGCGCCGCTTTCGATTTTGGCCATCTGCTGGAAATACGCCGCGGTCACCTCGTTGGTCTTCAGCGGAAAGCCAAACTCCGAAAGATGCCCCAGCGCAAAGGCCAGGTGGTAGATCGCGTTGTCGGCCACCGGCAGAGAACTGTGTCCGCCTTTGTTGCGCACCTCAAAACGAAAATTGATAACATACTTTTCGCTCACCTGCAGATCGTTCGAGAGTTTTTTCCCGTCCAGCGATTCGCCCCAGCCGCCTTCGTTCAGCGCGAAATCCGCGTCAATCAGCTCGCGGTGATTCTTCAGCAGCCAGTCCACCCCGTTAAATGGCCCGCCGCCCTCTTCGTCCGCCGTCAGCGCCACGATGATGTCGCGGTCCGGCTTGAAACCTTCCTTCTTGTACTGGATCAGATTGGCAATCCACACCGCGGCCTGCGCCTTGTCATCCCCTGTTCCGCGTCCGTAAAAAAATCCGTCCTTCTCCGTCAGCAGGAAGGGATCCATCGACCAGTCTTCCCGCTTCGCTTCCACCACGTCGATGTGCGCCAGCAGCAGCAGCGGTTTCCGCACTCCCGTCCCGTGATAGCGCACCACCACATTGGCCTTCTTCGCGTTCGCCCCGCCCACAAAAATATCCGCATCGGGAAATCCCGCCGCCTTCAGCCGCGCCGCCGCCGCTTCCGCCACAGGAGTAGTCGCCCCGGTCGTATAGCCCGATTGAATTTCGATGAACTCCTTATAGATGTCGTGCGCGAGTTGCCTTTCCGCCTCCGGCCGCACCGTCTGCGCACTGCCAACCGCGAGCGAAGCAAACACCAGCACACCGGTACCAAGAACACGACTCAAATTGCGCATAGTTGATTGCAAAGAGCATCCTCCGCCGGAAAAATCACATCGGGCGGCAAACTATACCATCGCCTTCCGACCCGCGCCAAGAAACCACGCCCCGCCCAACGCACACGCCTCCCGACGCACGCGCCTCCACGCCGTTTATCGCTGACCAAGACGCCGTCATTCTCAGCGGCTTCCCAACACGCAGCAAAAAACCACACGCCTCCCTACGCACACGCCTCCCTACGCTGTTTACGACTGACCAAGGCGCCGTCATTCTGAGCGCAACGGGCCGACGCTTTTTCTTCCCGTTCGCTTCCTGCGAACGGGTCGGCCGGTGCAGCGAAGAATCTCTCTTCGCTTTCCCCGAGTACAGGCGACGGCCGCCACAACCTTGTCTACAGCGTCGCCTCCAACTGCAGCTCCCCGATCATCTTCTCCAGCTGCTCATTCGCCGCGTCCCGCTGCGCCTCGGTATCCCGAATCTTCTTCCGCAGCGTCTCTAGTTGCGTCTCTTGCTCATCCAGTTGCCGCGTATATCGTTGCAGCAGCGCCTTCTCCTCCGCGCTCCCGCGCAGCGCCTTCATGTTCTCTCGCAGCCGCCCCTGGTCCTCCACGATGCGATCGATATCCCCCTGCCGGTCGGTCATCTCCTGCTCAAATCCCGCCACCACCGCTTTTTGCGCCGTGATCTTCTCCAGCGCCGCCGCCATCTCCGGGCTGATGCTGCGGTCCTGCACAAACAACTCGATCTGGTTCGCTTCCAGATCGCCGATCTGATACGTCTGCTGGAGTGGTTGAACCTCTTCAATCGGCAGCGTCGCGGTGGCTTTCGGCGCGATCTCCAGCTTGAAACGATACAATCCCGCCGCGCGCTCTTCCGGCTCGCTACTCCCCCGCGCCAACGTGGCAAACGCCCGCGCCGGATGCTCGATGATCAGCGTTCGCGTCGCGTCTTCCTGATTCTTCACCGTATAAAGCGTTTTCTCGTGTAGCTCGCTGCTTTGCGTCAGCACGCCTTTCGAAATTTTCACTTGGTTAACCCGGTGTGGCTCCGTAGTTTTCTGCGCCTCCACCAGCAGCCCCAAATCCGTCGCATAGGAGAGCAGCCGCCGGTCCCCCGGCTTGATCGCGTCCATCAAACCTTCGCCCGCAAACACTTCATCCTCCAGTACGCTGAAACTTCCGCCATCCAGCGTCAAATTACTCGTATTCTTCAGCCACAGCGCCCGCAACGGCCGCCCGGAGCCGCTGGTTCCGCTCCACAGTGAAACTTTGTCCGCTTGAATATCCGTCTGCGCAATCGGCACCAGCGCCGATTGATTTTTCTTAAGCGAAACGCGGTCCTTCAATTTGTATTCAAAAAGATCGCCAAGATCCTGACCCTCGGCTGCGGAAACACCCGTTGCTCGTGCCGCCACTAGATCCGTCGCCGAAAAATTCCCCGATCTGAAAGATCCTCCACCTGTGCCGCCTCCAAGACCTGAGCCTGAGCCACCGCCGTAACCGCCTCCGCCTCCCACATGTGGCCGCTTCGCCACCCCCTGCAATCGCGAAGTAACGATCGACTCGGTATTTAGTGCGCCGCCTGCCGACCCGGATACGGCGACGGTTTCGGCTGCGGAGCCAACTCGTAATTGCGAGTTCACAATATTTTCGCCAGGTTCCACGCCAATATCGGAAGTGACCGTTTTTTGAAATCCGTTGGCCTGCGCCTCTGCTCGATAATTGCCGGCGGCCAGCGAAGAGAACGCATACTGCCCGGAACTGTCCGTGGTCGTCTGCGCCACCACATTATTGTTTTCATCTTTGAGCACCACGGAAGCGCCTCCGACCGCTGCACCGGACTGATCCGTGATCGATCCGCTCAACCTGCCAGTTCCTCCCGAAAGCGCTGAGGAATGCGTCTGCGGCGATAGCTGCACACTCTCAGGCAACGGTACCACCGGCCGTCTCCCGTAAAACGGCTCCGATAGTTGCTGAATAAACGAATGCGGTTCTCCCGCCACCAGTGACAACTCCACATCATTCCAATCTTCGCCCACGGTATTGTCCACAATCGCCCAACCCTGCAGCAGCGGCTTCTTGTCCGCCTTCGTCGGCAGCACGATCCGATACGTCGTCTTCCAAATCGGCACTTCGCTGATATAGCTCACATACAACTTTCTTTCCCCGCTGCCAGCCGTGGAAATGGTCATTCGCCGCACATCCTGATCTCGCGAAGACGCAATCAGCCCCAGATAGCGTTCCACCTCAATCTGTAAATCCTTATCGATGATGCGCACGCTCGTGGCGGGATTTAAATCCACGGTCCGTACTTCACCGGAATCGCTAATGAGCGAAATCTCGTCCGTCTCCACCGTCCAATTCGTGGCGTTTCTGGTTTTCCGTTCTACACTCAGTAGTTTTCCCGTTAAAGCCGGTCCCGCACCGCTGCGAACCTCCACTCGCGCCCCACGCAACGCTCCTAAAAACTCCGAAACCGTGGGACGTTCGCCCAAGGCCAGCCGCAACGTAGCCAGCCGGCGTGCCAGCGGCGCTTCTGAGTTGTAATCCACTCCGCTGATTCGCCCGCCGTCCAGATCCAGCACTGTCAGGGACTTCAACACGTCGTTCAGTTGCGCGCTGGTGAAATCAATGTGCACATCCTGGCTCCCGCGTACATGCCCTAAATGCTCAAAATAACCAACTCCATTTTTGTAGAGCACCACGCGGCGCACCGGAAGTTTCTCCGCGGATTCTCCCGAGCTGCGATCTTCGGCGGCCCCGCGGTTCTCGGCCGCCGTTTTTTCACCAGGCGATACTTTCTTCTCCTGGGAATAGAGAAATGTACCCAGCAGCAGGAAAAGACAAGCTGCAATGACGCTGCGACGCATGACGACCTCCGTCCAACAGAAGGTGAAGCTTGCTAACCCAGATGCATGCCGTCCGAACGGCGTTGCGTGGAGCAAAGCCGCACACTTCTTTGGCGTGTCCCAATCCTCGCCGCCAGCGTTGACCTCCTGCTAAAACCTGGCCCTCAGACCAGTAGCCGCAGCGCAACTTTTTCCTCAGAATCGGGTATTACAGGGTGACCGGAAAGACCAAAGAACGTAAATTGCCGAGATTTTCAGGAGAGAAAATCATGAGCTTTAATTGGAAGAAATTCAGCATTCTGCCTGCCGTCATACTCATGGCCGGTTCGGTAGCCATGGCGCAATCGACCACCACGACAACGGCCAGCACGCCCGATCCATCGATCGCCCAGCGCAAAGAAAACCAGCAACAACGTATCGGCAATGGCGTCGCGAGCGGGCAATTGACCGCTGGCGAGACCGCCAATCTGGAGACCAAGGAAGCGGCCATCAATGGTGAAACCAAGGCGGATCGCGCCGCCGATGGCGGGAAACTTACCGCTGCCGAAAAAACCCAAATCAACGGCCAGCAAAACAAACTGTCCAACCAGATTTATCAGGACAAGCACAACGCCGCGACCCAGAACTACGGCAAGAGCGAAGTTGGCCAGCGCCAGACCGATCAACAGCAACGCATCGCTCAGGGCATAAAGAGCGGGCAGTTGACCGCCGGTGAAACCGCCAAACTGGAGAACAACCAGCGAGCGATCAACCAGCAGACGCGTGCGGATCGTGCGGCCAATGGCGGGAAGCTAACGGGCGGCGAGAAGGCGCAAATCAACCACGAACAGAATCAGCAATCAAGGAATATCTACAACAAAAAGCACAACGCCAACACGCAGCCCGGCGCAAAGCCCAAATAACTCTCACGTAAAAGCATCGTCGAGGCCATAGAGGCGCTTCCCGACCAGGGAGCGCCTCTTTACTCTTTTCAGCCATTTGCTTGTTGTTGCTCAATAATTGTTCACCGCTCGACCAATCACCGAGGGCCTCAATCTTCCGTCCAACCGAGCGTCGTCAACGCCTCTCGCACGCGTGCAAGCGGCAAACCCACCACATTGAAGTAGCAACCTTCGATGCGCGGAATGTAGCGCCCGGCGTGCCCCTGAATAGCGTACGCCCCGGCTTTGTCGTGAGGCTCTTCTGTCGCCAGGTATCGCGAGATTTCTTCGTCGGAGAGCTGTGCGAAATGGACCAGCGTGGATTCCACCAATGCCACGCGCTCCGCATCCGGAAGACGAATCAAGACCACGCCGGTGAGCACCGCATGCGTGCGGCCGGAAAGAGCGTGTAGCATATGCCGTGCGTTTTCTTCCGAGTGCGGTTTCCCAAGAATACGATCGTCGAGCGCCACCACCGTATCTGCCGCCAGCACGATTGCCGGTCCAATGGCGCGCGCGGCCACCAGTTCCGCTTTGGCCGCGGCCAGGCGAGCTACGTGATCTCGCGCCGATTCGTCGGGGAAGGGTGTCTCATCCACTGCCGACGACATCACTGAGAACGTGAACCCGGCATTATGAAGAATTTCTGCGCGGCGTGGCGATGTGGAAGCGAGGATTAATTTCAGCATGACGGATGAACGTCAGAATACTATCAGACGAGCGGCGCTTTCGAGGTGTACGGTGTCCGCACACTACGCCCTGGGCGCTTAGATGACAACAGTTTCCTGGTATTCCCCAAAGATTCGGCGCAGCGTGTCGGAAATTTCGCCGACTGTGGCGTACGCTTCCACAGCGTTGAGGATGGCGGGAAGGAGATTTTCGGTCGTGCCGGCGCGGCGCTCGAGTTCCGCGAGTGCGGCGACGGTTTGGGCGTTATCGCGTTTGGCGCGCAAGGACCGTACGCGGGCTACCTGAGCCCGCTCGATTTCTGAGTCGATGCGCAGCATGGGGATCGCGCGCTCTTCTTCGGCGAGGAAATCGTTTACGCCGACTACGATTTGCTCTTTGCTTTCCACGGCGCTCTGGTAATCGTAGGCGGCTTTTTGAATTTCGCCTTGAATATAGCCGGATTCCACTGCACGCAGCACGCCACCTTGTGCGTCGATCTTTTCGATATACGCCATCGCGCCGGCTTCGATCTCATTGGTTAATTGTTCGATCGCGTAGGACCCCGCCACCGGATCGATCGTGTTGGTCACGCCCGTCTCGTGGGCGATGATTTGCTGCGTACGCAGCGCGATGAGCGCGGCATCTTCCGTGGGTAAGGCTAAGGCCTCGTCCAGCGAATTCGTGTGCAGCGATTGGCAGCCGCCGAGAACCGCCGCAAGCGCCTGAATGGCTACGCGAACGATGTTGTTTTCAGGTTGTTGCGCCGTGAGCGAGGAACCGGCGGTTTGCGCGTGGAAGCGCAGCAGCACAGAGCGCGGATCGCGGGCGTGGAAGCGCTCGCGCATGATTTTGCCCCACATCCGGCGCGCGGCGCGATACTTGGCGATCTCTTCAAGCAGGTCGCTGTGCGCGTTAAAGAAAAAAGAGAGTTGCGGCGCGAAGTCGTCCACTCTCAGTCCAGCGTCCAGCGCAGCTTGCACGTAGGCAATACCGTCAGCGAGGGTAAAGGCCACTTCCTGAATGGCGGTCGAGCCCGCTTCGCGGATGTGGTAGCCCGAAATGGAGATCGTATTCCACTTTGGAACGTGCTCCCGGCACCAGCTAAATATATCTGTCACGATGCGCATCGCCGGCCGCACCGGATAGATATACGTCCCCCGCGCGATGTATTCCTTCAGGATGTCGTTCTGCACCGTGCCGGAAAGTTTCTCAAGACTGGCGCCCTGTTTTTTGGCCACCGCCACGTAGAGACATAGCAAAATGGCCGCGGTGGAGTTGATCGTCATGGAGGTCGAAACGCTCTCGAGCGGGATGCCGTCGAAGAGCGTTTCCATATCCTCGAAAGAATCAATTGCGACGCCGACTTTGCCGACCTCCCCTAGCGCCAGAGGGCTATCGGAATCCATGCCGATCTGTGTCGGCAAATCAAACGCTACCGAAAGGCCGGCCTGTCCTTTACTCAGCAAATAGCGATAACGCTGATTGGATTCGGCGGCGCTGCCGAATCCAGCGTACTGCCGCATCGTCCAGAATCTTCCGCGATACATGGTGGGGTAGATGCCGCGAGTGTAGGGCGCTTCGCCAGGGAAACCCAGAGCCTCTTCCGGGTTCCAATTCGCCAGATCGGCCGAGGTGTACAAACGGTGTATTGGCTGGCCGGAGAGCGAGGTGAATTTCGGCTTGCGCTCGGTCGAGACCGTCGCTGGCGTCGGTACTTTCGGGTTGCCCTTGGAGTCGCTCATATTTTTCGCGCGCGCCGAAACGAAAAGACGGAAAAAAGGATAAAAATCGCGGCCATCAATATGGCTACGACCACCAGCCAGTGAGCCACGTCGCGCGTCCACGCGCGAAAGGCATTGTTCAGCCAGGCGAACGCCAGGATGCCAAAAATCGCGCCGACTGCTTCGTGGAAGAGTTGCTTCAGCGCGCGCCAAAACCGACGGAAACCTCCTTGCGGAGCGGCAGTACCGGTAGCGGCGGCGGGCGACACAGAAGTGTAGCGTAGCGCGCGCGGGTGGTCGCGGCAATGGCGAGTTGTGATGCGAAGCCTCGCGCCTCGTCCGAACGCCAGAAATAGCTTGCGGAACCTGCAAACCAGGCGGTGCGCGGCAACTTGACGCAAAAAATAGATGTAACAAATACACAAAACACTGGCCGGCTGGCCTGTGGATTCTTTAGAGACAACACTGCGAACGACTCTTGTATCCAATATATCCTGGGCCTAAAATGGGCTTTGTGGTCAGGGAGAAACGCCCTTGCAACTCGACGATAATCTGAAAAATCTGCTGCGTGAATTAGGCCATGCCATCAACGACACGGTCTCTGATTCCGATCGCATCACCGGCGCGATTGCCGGAGTGCGTGCGCACGGCTATGACATCGTGTTGAAGCTCGATGCCACCATCGGTCTGGCGAAACGCGATGCCGCGGCTCAGGAAGATTCGCGACTCACCACGCAAGACCGGCGCTTCCTCGAATCCCTGCGCATCCAGGTTGATCAGGAATCCTTTGAGCAGGACAATGAGCGCAAAGTTGCGCCGCAGCGGCTGACCATGACGCCCCAAGATCTGCGATTTCTGAAATCCTTGCGCATCGCCACGGGCGAGATGGAGTGAACGCATCAGCATGAAAAAGCTCCGTGATCACCACGTGTTCTTGTCCGGCGCGTTGTTGGCGTTCGCCGGATTTTCCGCGTCTCCCGCGCTCGCGCAAGCGCCTGCCACGGTAATACCCGTCGTGGTGGACACTGCCGCGCCCATCGTCGTCAACGCCGTTAAGCCCAAGCCGCTGCCCGCCGGCATCGTCAAGTTTCAGGGTTATGTGATGAGCGCCAACACCGCGCAAATTACCGTTCGTGCCAAGGGCAATGACATGGCGCTGCAGACTTTTTCCCTCGATAAAAACGCCGCTGCCAGGATGCAGCAAACCATGGACCGTGGCGGCTACCAGTACGGCGATAAGGTCACGGTGATCTATAACGCCGCGAACCGCGTGGCCGTGAAAATTAAGGGCAAGCCATCCAAGGCCTTGTAGTTCCCGCCGCAGGCAAATTTCTCCGTTGAAATTCCGCGCCGCATACAAACCACGCCGACCGCTGCTGATAATTCTATAAGACGCACTACCGTGATATCTTTCAAGCACCAAATTCTATTTCTCGCATCGAAAATTTCGCGCTGAAGTTTCTTGACACACCGAAAACCGGTCGCTAGCTTTTGATACCAGAGATTTGTGGCTGCTTCTTCTGCTTACATATCTAAAAAATAATGACCTGAGGGGACAAATGTACCGGACTCATAAATTTTTGGCGGATGTAGTGTTTCTCTTTATCGCATTTCCCGGCGGACAAGCCTTCGCTCAAGGCGGCGCCACCGGCGCCATCAGTGGCGTGGTCGAGGATTCTAGCGGCGCAATTATTGCCGACGCCGAAGTCCAGATCATCGACGCCAAGACCGATCAAATCGCGCGCAAGCTTCCGACCGGTCCCGATGGCGGCTTTGTGGCCACTTTGCTGCCACCGGGAACGTACACGGTGGTGGTAAACAAGCCCGGCTTCGCGGAAGCCAAATCCTTGGACATCGAAGTGCGCGTCACCGAAACCACGCGCGTCACTATTCCCCTCAAGCCCGGCGAAGTGACGGAGAAAATCGAAATCAACGCGCAAGTCACCAACGTCGAAACCACCAATCCCACTACCGGACAATCCATCACCTCCAACACGGTTAGAACCCTGCCCCTGGCCACCCAGAACTTCCAGCAATTGCTCACGCTTTCCGCCGGCGCGCAAAGTGCCCTGAATGATTCCACGCAATTGGGCCGCGGCGATGTGCGCATCAATGTGAATGGCGGCCGCGAAGACAACAACAACTATTTAATCGAAGGCATCAGCGCAACGGACTACAACGTGGCCGAACTGACCAACACCCCGCTGCCGAACCCCGATGTCATTCAGGAGTTCAAGGTGCAAACCTCCCTCTACGACGCCAGCCAGGGGCGCAACGGCGGCGGCAACATCAACGCCGTGCTCAAGGGCGGCAGCAGGACCTTTCACGGGGATGCCTACGAATTTTTCCGCAACGATAAGCTCGATGCCAACGACTTCTTCCTCAACGCCGCCGGCCAGCCCAGGCCCGTGCTCCAGCAGAATATTTTTGGCGGGAGCCTCGGCGGTCCCGTAGCCACGGAAAAGCTCGGCTTTTTCTTCGTCAACTACCAGGGTACCCGGCAGAAAAGCGGCGACTCCCCAGGCACCATTATTTCCACCTTCATTCCGTACGTTCCGGCGGCCGACCGCGCTTCCGCCGCCGCCATTGAAGCCGACTGCGGCGTTCCGAGCGTGGATCCCGTAGCGCTTGCGCTGTTGCAGGCCCAGAGCACGCAATTCGGCTCTGCTGCGAACGGATACCTCTTCCCGGCGCCGACCGTGGCGGCCGGCACCGCACCGTGCAGCACCGTGCCGTTTGTAACCAGCCAGGCGGGGAACTACAACGACAACCAGTTCACCGCCAATTGGGACAAGGAATTCAACAACGGTGGCGACAAGCTTTCTTCGCGCTTCTTTTACTCCAACTCCCAAACATTCTTACCCTTCGGGGCCGGAGGTCTGCAGGCTTCACTCGGCGCGGCTGCCGCCGCCTCGGATTTGAATTTTCCGTACACCTTGCCTGTGCGGGATCGTTTCCTGGCCATCACCGAGACGCATCTGTTCTCGCCCACGTTGGTCAACGAATTTCGCTTTGGCTTCAACCACATCAACAACAGCGCCCTCAACGACGATCCCATCACCGCCGAAGATGTCGGAATCGACCGGCCCACGAGCAACCTCACCAGCAGTATTTACAAATTCACTTTCAATAGTTCCGGCTTTCAGTTCGGCCCCACCCCGCAGGCGGACCAGCACCAGACGCAGAACAATTACACTTTCGTGGACACCGTCTCCTGGGTGCGCGGTTCCCACATCCTCCGCTTTGGTGGCGAAATGGACTTTGTGAACTTGGACAAACTTTTTCCGCAAACCTTCAACGGCCAGCTCTTCTTTTCCGATACCCCTGACAACGGGCCGCTCGCCACGCCCACCACGGACTTCCAAAACTTCCTGATTGGCGCGCCGCAATTCAGCTTTGGTGGTGGCGGTGTTTACAACCACCAGTACAAGCAGAACGACTTCGCGGTCTTCGCGCAAGACGACTGGAAAGCTGCTAAAAACCTTACTTTGAACCTTGGACTGCGCACCGAGTTTTTTGGCGCTTGGAGCGACGGAGATTGCCATATTGGCAACGTCGAGTCGAAGCTCACCCTCTCCGGCGAGAATCCCTACGTGTATCCGGGATGCGTCGATACCCTCGGCGTTGGATTGACGGGCTCCGGAAACGGCAGCACGTTCTTCAATAACTACTCCACCGGCCTCGGGCCGCGCATCGGAGCCGCCTATGACCTCTTCGGCAAGCACACCACCACCATTCGCGCGGGCTACGGCATTTACTACGTTCGCGAGGACGTGGGTGCCGTCGACCAGTTGAGTTTTAACGCCCCGTTCCTGCCCATTGCATTTGATGGCGGAGCCCCCGGCAGTCTGGCAAACTTTTTCGCCGGAACTCCTGCGACGAATCCGAATGCTTTGCCGGCGGCGGGCGTGCTCAGCAGTGTTTACAGTCCGTGTCTCTCGGTCTTACAGAATTTCACCGCCAACGATCCCAACCAGTCGCCGAATTACGCCAACGTCGCCGGCTGCAGCGGCGTCGGCTCCATTAACCTCTTCGCGCTGGAAGTCCCGCGGGACTTCAAAGTGCCCAACACGCAACAATGGAACTTCACCATTCAGCACTCTCTCGGCAAAGCCTGGGTGTTGGAGGTTGGCTATGTCGGCACGCACGCCATACATCTCCGCGATACCCGCGACGCCATTCAATCGCTGGACGCCACCGCCGCGGATCCCGTGGTGGTTACCGACGTGAACGGCAACGTCTACCACATCACCGCCAACACCTTCGACAATGGGCCCGCGCGAACTCCCACGCCGGGGCTGAACGGTTACGACGGGTATCAGATTTTCGCCAACGATGCGTGGTCGCGCTACAACGCTTTGCAGACCACCCTCTCCCGCCGCTGGTCCCGAGGCTATTTCCAGACCGCCTACACCTGGTCGAAATCCATCGACGCCACCTCCACGGGAAACACCGCGTTCAACACTGCCTACAACAGCCAGACCGACGTCAACGCGTCCAAGGGCCTGTCTGACTTTGATCGCCCGCAGCGCCTCGTGATTAGCTACGTATACGGCTTGCCGTTCCTCGAAAAATCCACCGGTATCGTCCATGCCGTGCTGGCCGGATGGGAAGTCAGCGGTATCACCACGCTGCAGTCGGGATTGCCTTTCTCCATCTATGACTCCGAAGCTGGCACCGCTTTTCTGGGAGCGGGCAGCACCCCGTTGCTGGGCGCGAGCTTGGCGAGCGGGGCGACCATCGCCGGCGGCTACGCCTCCGGCAGCCTCACCAGTCGCATCAACAACGGCTACCTGAACCCGGCGGCATTCACACCCGCTCCTCTGCTCTATCCGGCGCTGTGCAATCCCAATGATTCCAACCCCTCCGATCCCACGAATTCAAACTTTTGCACCACGGGCTTCGGAGATTTGCAACGCAACAGCTACCGCGGGCCCTTCGAGCAGAACTGGGACTTTTCGCTCATCAAAAACTTTCACATCACCGAGCGACAGAATTTGCGATTTACCGCCGATTTCTTCGACATTTGGAATCACCCCAACTTCGGAAATCCGCAGGTTACCGACGTCGAGACCATCGGGCCTGATAGCCCCTTCGGGAAGATCAATACCACCGTCGGCCAGCCGCGCCTGATTCAGTTCTCCCTGCGCTACTCGTTTTAGGCGCGGAACGGCGAGTTCTAAAACCGCCGGCGCGGCGTTTTCCTGGCGAGACGCTGCGCCGGTATTTTTTGGTACAGTGAAGCGCGGAGGATTTTTCGTTATGGCTCGGAATTTGTCTCGCGTAACCCTGCTGGAGCGCGATGCGGTAACCCCAGAGGCGGCCGCAATGTACGATGCCTTGCTGGCGCAACGCGGCGTGGTGCCCAACATGTTTAAGGTGCTGGCGCACGCCCCGGATATCGCCAAGGGCGTCGCGGGTTTTCTCAAGCCGCTGCTCAGCGATGGCGCACTGCGCGGGTGGTACAAGGAACTGATCGCCGTGCGCGTCTCCACGCTGCACGATTCGCAATACGCCATTCGCGCGCACACCGCCTCCGCCAAAAAGAAGGGCGCCAGCGAAGAACAAATCGCCGGCGTCAACGATTTTCCGAATGCACCCTATAGCGAAAAAGAGAAAATGGGTTTCCAGCTTGCCGACCGCCTGCATCGCGGCGCCGCCGAAATCGACGAAACTTTCTTCGCCAAGTTGCGCAATCACTTTAGCGAAGATGAAATTATCGAGTTATTCTTGACCGCCGCCGCATTCGAGATGTTTCCCCGGTTCATCGATGGCCTATGCATTCCGGTAACGCCGCTTCCCGCGGCGGCCGCCACCGTCGCGACCGCGCATCACACGAAGTGATAATATTCCGGTTTCTGGCGGCTATTTTATGAGCTTCACCACACCCCCGCGTAAAATTGCATCCCGCGTTTCACAACTGACCGGCGAGGGCGCGCTGGCCGTCTACACCCGCGCCAAGGAACTCGAGCGCACCGGCAAATCCATCATTCACCTCGAACTCGGTGAGCCCGATTTTCATCCCGCCGCCCCGGTAATCGACGCCGTAAAGCAAGCGGTGACGCAGGGCCACGACCGCTATTGCCCCACGCGCGGCATTCCCGCTTTGCGCGAGGCCATCGCGGAATATCTAAACCGCACGCGGCGCCTCAACGTTTCCGCGGAGCAGGTTTTGGTTGCGCCCGGATGCAAAATGGCGCTCTCCCTGGCCATGATGGCGCTGATCGAACCCGGCGACGAAGTGCTGTATCCCGATCCGGGATTTCCCATTTATCCGTCGTTCACGCGCGGCCTGGGTGCCACCGCTGTGCCTTTTGCCTTGCGCGAAGAGCATCGGTTTCAGCCGGATTTGGCGGAAATTGCCGCGAAAATCACCCGCAAGACGCGCATGCTGATTTTTAATTCGCCCAACAATCCCACGGGCACGGTCTTCCACAGAGATGTACTGGAAAAACTCGCAGGGCTCGCTACACAACACGATTTGTGGATTCTCTCCGATGAAATTTACGCCCGCATGCTGTTTGACGGTGAATATCAATCGATCTGGGCGCTTCCCGGCATGGCGGAGCGCACCGTGATTATCGACGGATTCTCAAAGAGTTTTGCCATGACCGGTTGGCGCCTGGGTTACGCCGTAGCCGCCAAACCGGTCATCGACGCCATGGACATGCTGGTGCTGAACACCTTCACTTGCGCTGCGGAATTTACGCAGCTGGCGGCGGTGGAAGCGTTGCGCGATTCCACCCATGCCGTGGACGCCATGGTGCGGGAATATCGCCAACGCCGCGATCTGTTCGTCGCCGGCCTCAATCGCATTCCCGGGTTTCGCTGCCAGCAGCCCGAGGGCGCTTTCTACGCGTGGGTCAACGTCGCGGACACCGGATTAGCGGCACAGGAAGTTGCGCGCCTGCTGCTCGAAGAGGGCGGCGTAGCAGGCATCGCCGGGGCGGCGTTCGGCGCCGAAGGGAAAGATTATCTCCGGTTTTCGCTGGTGAGCGCGCCCAATCTGCTCGCGGAAGCCTTGCAGCGTATCGCCAAAGTTTCCGCTGGCTGGGCAGCAACGGTGTCGTAGGGCTGCAGCGCGGGGCGCAGGTCTGCGGCCTCTTCTCCGCCACGAAGCGAAATCGAACTACGCTGGACCATCGACACAAGGGAGCATCGACACAAAATGAAACAGTGCATCCAGTGGAGCAGAGCGATTCTCATGACCGCCGTGCTGTCTCTCTTGATCACCCTGAATACCGGCGCGCAGTCACGCCCATTTCCCGGCCCTGACCTGCAGAAAACCTACGACCGCCTGCTGGAGAAAATCGAGAAAATTCCCGCATACGACAATCACGCGCATCCCGGCTTCGGCGACGATACCGACGTCGACGCCATGGCCGCACCGCCCGATGAGAGCAGCACCTTGCGTGTGCGCGACGACAATCCCGAGTTTGTCGTCGCCGCCAAAGCGCTCTTTAACTATCCCTACGATGATTTCAAGCCCGAGCACGCCAAGTGGCTGGCGGACAAAAGCAAGGTCGCCGAGCGGTCTGGCGATAAGCAATACTTCGACGGCATCCTGGACAAGCTGAATATCGAAACGTGCCTTGCCAACCGCGCCATGATGCCCGCTTATCTCGATACCAAGCGCTTCCACTGGGTATTTTTCGTGGATTCCTTCTTCTACCCCTTCGATAACACCGCACAAACATCCAGCACTCCGGACATGGGCGTGTACATCCCGCTCCAGGAAAAAATGCTCGGACGTTACAAGCAGCTTGAAGCTGTCCAGGGTCTCCCCGCGGATCTGGCGGGCTACGAAGACTTCGTTCGCCGCACCATGGCTGACAATCAAAAACTGCGCGGTGGCGTGGCCATCAAATTCGAGGCGGCTTATTTCCGCTCGCTGTATTTCAGCGATCCTCCACGCGCCACGGCTGAAGCCATCTACGCCAAATATCGCGGCGGCGGTGTGCCCGGCGCCGAGGAATACCGCGTCTTTCAGGATTATATCTTTCGCGTGCTCATCAATCAGGCGGAAAAACTCGATCTGCCCGTGCACTTTCACAGCGCCGTGGGCATCGGCGATTATTTCAGCCTGCGCCAAGGCAACGTCTTGAATCTGGAGAATGTGCTGCGCGATCCGCGCTACAAAAACGTTAAATTCGTGCTGTTGCACGGTGGCTGGCCGTATTACAAGGAAGCCGCTCTCCTCACCGCCGTAAAAAATGTGTACCTCGATACCTCCTTTCAATCCGAGCTGCTCTACCCTTCGCAATTGAAAGAAGTTCTCAAGCAGATGATCACTCTTTTTCCGGACAAAATGATGTTCGCCACCGACGCGTTCCCCTTCAGCGACGCTCTGGGTGCGGAAGAAAGTTTCTGGCTCGCCACCTACACTTCCCGGACGGCCCTGGCCGCCGCGCTTGCCGAACTCGTCTCCGAAGGCGCGTTCAGCGAAGAGAAAGCCCTCGCATTAGCGCATCTGTATCTGCATGACAACGCCGCGAAACTTTACGGAGAAAAAAAATGAGCGCCGCTCAGCTGAAACACATCCCTTGGAATCAAGTGACCCGTGAGGAATTGAATCCCAAAATCGCCCGCGAGATGGTCGTCGGCGAGCAAATTATGCTCGCCCGCGTGCTGATGAAAAAAGGCGCCCACGTGCCGCTCCACCACCACGTCAACGAACAGGTGACCTACATCCTCGAAGGCGCCCTCAAATTTGCCGTGGATGGCAAGGAAATCGTGGTCAACGCCGGTGAGGTGCTGTGCATTCCTCCCGACATGCCGCACGAGGCCTGGGCGCTGGAAGATACCGTGGATCTGGATGTATTCAATCCGCCGCGCCAGGACTGGCTGAATAAGACTGACGATTACCTGCGTCACGGCCGCTAGCGCCTCGGCCGTTGGAATTATTTCCATTTTTCCCGGGTTTGCCTGCCTCCACCCCTTTGCTTTTCGCGCGTTTGCCGCGAAAGAGCATAGACAAACGACCTCCGTCTTGCTTACCGTACTTATGTGGCGTATGCCCGGCGTGGGGCGTCCGCAGAGGGGAATCATGATGAGACGACTATTGGCAGGTACGGTTTTGCTTTTGGGCGGTGTGTCTGCCGTGCAGGCACAGCAAGTTGCCGGCGCCAGTGCCGGCTTGCAACTGCCGCAGATCGCTAATAATTTCTCGATGAGTGCGGATCAGCCGTTCGCGCTAGCCGTACCATCCGCGCTCGCTGCACCCTTCACGCCCGTCGTACCATTCACGACGGTTGCGCCAGCCCGCGACCCGGGCGACTTGCTCAACGCTAATGTCGCTCCGTCACCAGTCTCGGGCTCATCCTCAATTACCCCGGGTGATATGGCTCTCGCCGATCCTGCGGCGGTGTCCTCCGCGGCGCTCTCCTCCGACCCCGATCCCTCACCGGATCCCAAGTTTCTTTACGGCGGCCGCGACGATTACCGTTGGCAGCTGGGTCTTGGCGCGGTTTGGGAGCGCTTCCGCTCTTCCATTTTCAATGCCAGCGCGGTGGGCCTGAACACTTCTATCTCCTACTACCTGAACGATTGGCTGGGCGTGGAAGGTAACGTGCTAACGGCGTTTGCCCCCGAAATTTTCGATCGCGAACACGTCAAGCTGCTGAATCTCACTGGCGGTCCGAGAATTGCCTGGCGACAACGGCGCTGGGAACCGTGGGCACACGGCTTGATCGGCTGGGCGCACGAACAGCCGCAAACCGCGGATAACACCCGGAATGCGTTCGCGGTGCAAGTCGGCGGCGGTGCGGATTACCGCATCAATCCGAGATTGTCGCTGCGACTAGAAGGAGATTGGCTGCACACCCAATTCTTCAGCCAATCGCAGAATAACTTCACGCTCATGGGCGGAGCGGTCATCCATTTCTAACTCCGAATTTTAGTTTCGGTGCGCCGAGTCCGAGACATTTTGCCGTGGCATTTCGCGTCATCATCGCGACCGGCGCTCGGCACCCTTGATGCGATTGATGCGATTGATGCGATCCTTTTCCCCTCTTTTCTGCTTGCTTCGGTGAGATTTCACCACCATCGCCATGGCCGGCGGATTATTTTGCGGGAAGCGGCTGTTGATATTTGGTGAGGTCGACGGATTTCCATTCGCGGCCGATAATTCCAGCGCGAATCTGCGCGGCGGTCTTGCCTTTGCGGGCCTGTTCATAGGTATAAAAAGCTTCCGCCTGGCAAACGTTGCACCCCGAGCCGTGCCTGCCGGCAAAACAATCGAGCAAACTCCCGTGACCTTCGCTTTGGTCGCAATGGCAGTAGCAGGGTTGCTGGTACAAAAGCTTTCTGACGCGTGCGGCCACGGCGTAGGCGTTGCGAACGAGCTCGGCTGTGAAGAGCTCCGGATCGAGCGTCAGTGGCAGCGGGGTGCTTGGCAATTGCGTGTGATAGGCCGGAATCGGTTCCTGATCGGCCGGACGCGACATATCGATTCCCGGCACCGGCAGGCTTTGCGGCGAAGCTGTGGCGGAAGTTCCGGCGGAAGTTCCGGCGAGAGTCGCGGCGTGTTGTGGAAGAGCCAAAAGAACCACGATCAAGGCTACAAACAAGATTCCCGCGAAAATCTTTTGGACAGCAAGCCTTAGCCCGGAGCGTCTGTGTCCCGAAGTCGAGTGTTTCTCAAGTGCCCGTGTTGCGCGTTCCCTGGCTGGGTGCATCAGGTTCTCCCGGCGGTGCAAACCTAGTCGCGCTGAAGCGCTGCGTTACGACTAGCCTGCGATGACTTACCTACGACAAGAACACTTCTGCCCCGCGGATCGCAGCGCGATCCCATGCGGCGACCTAGGAAACTAATATTGGGTGGCCGACGACGGAGCGCGTTGTGCCGCCCGAACTTGTGTCGATGGTTCCGAGAGGACGCGCGTTCATATGGCGCGCGCGAAGATGCCGCTGCACCCGGCGGCCCCAGCCGCGCACAAACGTGAAATTCATGGCGCCGCCCACCGCCGAGCTCGCGAGCGGAATCAAACGCGCCGCCCATTTTTCCGCGGCTTCCACGCCAATTTTTGTGGCCAGCCTTTGCACCACGCGCGGAATCAATTTCTCCAGGATTTGCTTTTCCGCGAAATCCTTGCCGAAATCCACGCCAGCCGCGGCGGCCGCGGCCTTCCACATCTCGATGCGCTCGCCACTCGCGGAGGCGTCAAAACCGTAGAGCAAGGAAAGCCTTTGAATCAAGCGCAGGGTGATGAGGGTGAGAAAACTCGTGTCCGGCAGCAAGGTGATTATGCCGCCGAGCCCGAAACCTGCGCCTTGTGCCAAGGCGAGGCGCTCCGCATCGCGGATCAACGTCTTGGCGATGGCGTCGAGCCGTTCGATGGGGACATCGCGCATGCGCGTGAAGTCCGGGACCCATAGGCCGTGTTTGTCCGCCAATTGTTTGCGAAAGGCGTCCGGCTTGACTTCGACCGAGCGCAACCCGCGCAACAGACCGAACCGCAGAAAGCCTCCGACGCTGCGCCGCACCAGGGAGCGGCTGCTCGGTTTTGGTAACTTGGGTACCTTGGGCATATCTCTCAGCATCCTAGAGCGATTAGAACCGCATAGCAAGCGCGGCGTTGTATACGGAGGTTTTTCAACGCTACGGCGGCGGCCCAGGGGATCAGGGGCGCGGCGGGCGGCTGAGTCGCTGCGGGCGAGTGCGGCATCTGAAGGAGTTACCAGAAACGCCGCACTGGACCGGTGGTCCTACTTGACGCGGCGAAGTTTTTGGGTAAACTGCGAATTCGCCATGGCGACCCACGTCGCACAATTCGTGCCGAGCGAAGTCGTAAATGACTTCGACTTCCCGCAGCGGGAGGCAGCGTTCTTCTACGGGCTGTTCCTGCGCGGGCATTCTGCCGACCGCCTGCGGGAGGACATCCAGGTACCGCCAGCGGTGCTGCGGAAGTGGCACCGGGAAGCGGAACGGGAACCAGGGCTCCGCGATGTGTTCACGCGCATGGTCGAGTACCGGCGCCACGTGCTGGCGATTTTTGATTTGCTGGTGGACTCGGAGAATCAGAGCCACCGCGTGCAGTAACGCTGAATTTGCCTCGCTCTTTGTCCTTTGCACCCCCTGATTCTCAAAAGGTTGTCATTCTACTGGTACTTAAAGTCTTTTGTTTTGTTAACCTTCCGTAAGTATTCATTTTAGGGGACTTAGAGGTCACCTTTGTTAACTTAGTTGTCACTAAGCGTCCTTTGGCCGAAAACGATGCCATTGGGTTCAAAGACCCGTCGTCGCCGCAGTTGTTATCCCCGCCGTTACCCCCCACCGTAACCCCGCCAGTACCAAACGCCGAGGCACGATTGGAAACCCGATGCGAGGAGGCCGTCGCAGCGTCAACGAAGAACCGGTCAACGAAGAACCGGCGGTTGCGGCACGCTGAGGCCTAAAACGGTAGCAGGGCGATGCGGTGATGGCAATTTATAGAATGTACAGATGAGGTACAGGGATAAGGCTTGTACCATTTTGGCCACGGGGATTTCGTACAGGCCCAACCGTACAGGTCGAGGAAAGAGCAGGCAACCATTTTTGACGAGAAGTAATCCAACCCAATTCGGGGGCAAGTGTCTCAAAATGAAGGGGATTCCGCGATTGACGCGGGAGGGTTCCGGGGTTAAACTTCACAACTGTCCTTAGGAGTTGAGGTGTATTTATGTCGCAGGTAGTCCGCTTCCTGTTTGCAACCGTATTTTCCATGGCTTTGATAGCCCCGCCATTGCCAGCGCAACAGCCGCAAGCGCCGCCTGCGCAAGACCCCACCGCGCCAATCGTGCACCAAAACCTGGACAAAGAACAAAAGAAGAAGATCAAGCGAACAATGAAAGAGCTGGATTCTTCGTACCGGACCTGGCTCAACGAAGACGTGGTGTACATCATTTCGCCGGACGAGCGAAATGCGTTTTTGCAATTGGAAACCAACGAAGAGCGCGAGTCGTTTATCGAAGCTTTCTGGCTGCGGCGCAGCGGCAATCCGGACCTGCCGGACAACGATTTCAAGGAAGAGCATTATCGCCGCATCGCGTATGCGAACGAGCACTATGCTTCGGGTATTCCGGGATGGAAAACGGACCGCGGCAAGATGTACATCATTTGGGGACCGCCGGACGAAATCGAATCACATCCGACGGGCGGAACGTATGACCGGCCGATGGAAGAGGGCGGCGGATCGACGACGACGTATCCGTGGGAAACGTGGCGCTGGCGGTATTTGGAAGGAATCGGGGAAAACGTAATTCTGGAATTCGTGGATCCGAGCGGATCGGGCGAATACCACATGACGATGGACCCATCGGAAAAAGACGCACTGCTGCACGTTCCGGGCGCGGGCCTGAGCTTACTGGAAGAAATGGGCCTGGCTTCGAAGACGGACCGCTTTACGCGTTCCGACGGCACCAACCTTCCGACGACGCTGGGTGGAACGCCGGCGAGCATGGATGAATTTAACCGCCTGGAACTGTTCGCAAAGGTGCAACGTCCGCCGGACGTGAAGTTCAAAGACTTAGAGGCGGTGGTGACCGCGCGGCTGGTACGCGACCAGATGCGCTTTAACTGGAGGACGGATTTTCTGAAGGTTACCAACGACACGGTGCTGGTGCCGATCACCGTGCAGGTGCCGAACACGCAACTCTCGTTCCGTGCGAAAGACGGGATTCACTCCGCAACGCTGAACATCTTCGGCAGGGTAACGACGCTGACGGGGCGCATCGTGCAGACGTTTGAAGAGCCGGTCAGCCGCGATTTCCCGGATTCCCTGTTCCAGCAGTCGCTGAAGCTGCAATCCATCTATCAGAAGGCCGTGCCGTTGCGGCCCGGCCTGTATCGCCTGGACATCGTGATCAAGGATGTGGAGAGCGGGAACATCGGGGTGATCAATACGCGGCTGGCAGTGCCGCGGTATGAGGATGAGAAGCTGGAAGCAAGTTCGTTGATTCTTGCCGACCAGATCGAGCACGTTCCGGCCAAGCAAATCGGCACGGGGCAATTCGTGATCGGGTCGTCGAAGGTGCGTCCACGACTCGACGGCGATTTCACGACCGCGGACAAGCTGGGGATTTACATGCAGGTGTACAACCTGAAGCCGGACGACAAGACGCACAAGAGCGACGCGACGTTCGAGTACACGGTGAAGAAGGGCGACCAGCAGATCATGCAGTTCAAGGAAACGTCCGTGGAGATGAAGCAGACCGGGGACCAAATCACCATCGAACGACTGCTGCCGCTCGCGACGCTCGCGCCGGGCAAATACACGCTGCAAATCAGCGCGACCGACACGCTTTCCAAACAGACGATTTCCCGTACGGCAGAATTCTCGGTCAAGGCGCCAATCGACAACAAGACGGCCGCTAACGTGACGCCGGGGAGGTAACCAACTGTGAAGCGAGGGCTGCTCCGAAACTTAGGGGCCCTAGTGCTGATCGCGCTGGCTTCGGCGATGTTGCCGAAAGGCGCGGAGGCGCAAAACAAGCTCGCCGCCGGCGCGCTCTCCGGGATTGTGCGCGACGCCAGCGGGACACCGCAGATGGGAGCCAGCGTGGAAGTGCTGTCCGAGACCATCGGACTGCTGGCGGTGCAAGATTTCCTGACCAACACACGGGGGAATTTCCGCGGCGAGCAGTTGCCGCCGGGTCTGTACACCGTGCGCGTGACGCTGGCCGGATTCCTTCCGACCATTGAGCAGCATGTACGGATCAGCGCCAATTTAACCACCATGGTGCGTATCGAGATGGAGTCGATGTTCGCCTCCATCGAGCGCATGCGGCGGCAGCCCGCGAACACAAACGTGGAAGCGGACGACTGGAAGTGGGTGCTGCGCTCGGCGCCTTCGCTACGTCCCGTGCTGGAGTGGACGGATAGCAACGGCTCGGGAGCTTATGGTGAAGGTGGCGGCGTGGTCAGCGCCAGCGTGAGCAGCGGCGCAGGGATGGACAACAGCGTGCCGCAGCCGGTGCGCATGCGGCTGGAATTTACGGATGGGGCGAGGCAGCTGGCTTCGCCGTCGAATATCGCACCCGCGCCAGCGACGGCGTTTGCCTACGATCAGAGTCTGGGCGACATGGGCCGCATGATTTTCGCCAGTCAAATGAGTTATGACGACGATGCGCCCGGCGGCGGACTGGCCACGATCTGGCTGCCCTCAGGGACGCTGGGATCCGGGCCGCATACCGCGCTGGTGTTGCGCGAGGCCAAGAGCTCGGCGATTGGCCCGATGTTTCGCGGCGTGCGAATTGACCAAGGCGGCGCGTTGGTGCTGAGCGACCGTACCGTGCTGCAGTATGGCAGCGAGTACGTTTTAGTGGGATTGGGCAGGGCGGCGTCGGCGGTCCGGCCGCGCATGGAATTACAGGTCCAGGCAACGGATAAGTGGCACGCGGCGTTGATTTTTGCCTCATTGCCGAGCGGCCCCACGGTGCTGGACAACGCGCAAGACACGAACGCGCAGGTGGACGACTGGCAACCGCGCGACGTGCAAGGCGCGGAATTAGCGGCCGCGCTGGGTGAACTGGACGCTTTCCCGGCATTGCTGTGGCGCGGCGGAAGGCCGGTGTTGCAGAGCGGTTGGCACGAAGAAGCCGCGATGGAACGCAAGACCGGCACGCATGGCAAACTACAAATCGCAGCGTTTCACGATGACCAGGGTCACGTAGCCGTTTACGGACGAGGTTCGGGGCTGCCGGCCGCGGATTATCTGCAGGATTACTACGGAAATGGTTTCGCCTACGACGGAGGCTCTTCGACCAGTTGGGGAGGGCGGGTCGCGTGGGTCCAGAAGATCAACGAGAATGTGCAACTTACCGCCGTTTATGCGTACGGTGGAGCTTTGATTCCCGCGGAGGATGCCAACGATTTGCTGCGGGACGTCTTGCGGACGGAGAACCGGCACTCCGCAGGGATGAATATCACCGGCAGGGTGCCGCGGCTGGGAACCAAGCTGGAAGCGGGCTATAAGTGGGTGGGTGGGGCCACGGTTTCGCACGTGGATTTGTACGGCGAAGCGCTCTACCAAATGGACCCGTTTTTTCATTTCGGGATACGTCAGCCGTTACCGCGGTTTGCTCTGGGCCATTGGGAGGCGGTGGCGGAGTGCGACAACCTGCTGGCGCAGGGATATGTTCCGGCGGGTAGCAGGGACGGGCAGGTGATGCTGGTACCGACGTTCCGGTCATTCCACGGCGGCCTAAACGTGCAGTTCTAAGGGATAAGATCGCCCTTTCGAAAGCTGTAGGCGGGCTATTAAAACCTGTATGGCTGTAGCACCTTCCTCCGCCAAGTCTCCTAAGCCATTCATAAAAGGGCACTTACTATTTCGAGAAGATACCAAGCATTGGACATTGATTTGCTGCTACTCCGTGCAGTAAGGGTGTGGGATTCGTTTGGCCATGAAGCAGAATCTGCGTGTCAGTCTCGGAGCGGTGGTATTGGCGCTGGCGACAGTGGCAGCGCTGACGTTTGCCATCCTGAATTTCGAGCAGCGGCGGCTGTTTGACACACCGGATGACGGCGTAGCGTGGCTGGATACGGACCAAGGGGTGCAGGCGTGGAAGGTAGCGCCGAATTCCCCCGCGGCGCGCGCGGGAATTCGCCCCGGCGATGAACTGGTAGCGTTCAATGATGTGGCCATGTCGCGAGCGGTGCAGGTGACGCAGCGGCTGTGGCGTGCGGGAATCTGGACGCAGGTTCGTTATAAGTTGACGCGCAACGGCGAGGAGTTTGAGACGCCGCTGGTTACCGCGCCCGCGCCGAAACCCGCTTCCATAGAGAATTACCTTCGCGTGGTGGGCCTGCTGTATCTCTTCATTGGGATGTTTATTTTCGTAAAGCGCTGGAACGCGCCGCGCGCGGTGCATTTCTACGTGTTTTGCTTGTTGTCTTTCGTTCTGTATTCCTTCCATTACAGCGGCAAGCTGGATGCGTTTGACTCCGAAGTGTATTGGGCCAACATCGTGGCGCACCTGCTGGCGCCCGCGCTACTGCTGCACTTCGCGCTGGTTTTTCCGGAGCGGAGCGAGTCGCCGGTGCGTTCGTTCCTGAAGCTGCTGGCGGTCTATGGGCTGCCGGCGGTGCTGCTCTCGGTGCATATCAGCGCGGCGGAAAATATGCTGGGTTTCGTGCCGTGGCTGGCGTCGCGCGTGGAGCTGGAAAAGTGGGATCTGGCGTTCCTGGGCGCATGCTTCCTGGCCGCGGGCAGCGTGTTTTACCAGAGTTATCGTGAAGCGCCCTCCGGGGTGCTGCGCCAGCAACTGAAATGGCTTACCGCCGGTACGCTGGTGGGCAGCCTGCCCTTCACATTCCTTTATATTTTGCCATTCGTGACGGATGCGCCGTCGCAGCCGTGGATGCAGTTTTCCGCACTGAGCCTGGTGCTGATACCGCTGTGCTTCGCCTACGCCATCATTCGTTACCGGCTCATGGATGTGGACATTATTTTCAAGCGCGGGCTGGCGTACACCGCGGCGACTGCCGGCGTGGCGGTGGTGTACTTCGCGCTGGTGGCGGTGATCGCGGAAATATTCCACGCCAAGACTTCCGGACCGGTCGCCGGAATGATCGCCATCGTGATCGCGGCGTTCCTCTTCCAACCGTTCCGCGAGTGGATTCAGATGCGGCTGGACCGATTTTTTTACCGGGATCGGCTGGATTATCGGCGCACGCTGATCGAATTTGGCCGCACGCTGACGCATGAAGTGCGACTGGATCCAATGCTGGGGTCGGTGATGGATCGCATTTCGCAAACGCTGCTGGTGGATCGCCTGGCGATTTTTGTGGACGACGCCGCGCATCCCGGACAGATGCGCATGGCGCGCTCGATGGGCGTGCGGCTCTCCGAACCGCAAGATCTTAGCTTCCTCGAGCCGGCCCGGCCCGAGTTCGCCCGCGGGGCGCTGTTTTTTGAGTCGCCCCGTGCGGCGAGAGACGTGACGGAAAGCGTGCGGCGCACGCTGGAGCAACTCGATCTGAATTATTTTGTGCCGTGCCGGATTCGCGAACACACGGTGGCGGTGCTGGGCCTGGGAAAAACGGTCGATGGCGATTTTCTTTCGAGTGAAGACGTGGAGCTGGTGGAAACGATCGCCGGTTACGTGGCCGTGGCGCTGGATAATGCGCAGCTTTACAGCTCGCTGGAGCAAAAGGCCAGCGAGATCGTGCGGTTGAAGGACTTCAGCGAAAATATCGTGGAATCGCTGAATGTGGGCGTGCTGGCGGTGGATTTGCACGGGGTAGTGGAGTCGTGGAACACGCGGATGGAGCAGCTCTTCGGAGTGACGCGGCAGGATGCCGTGGGGCGAGCGCTGGATACGCTGGTGCCGGAAGAGCTGGCCGTACAGATTGCCGCGCGGGGAGACGAAGAACAGGTTTCCGGAATCTACAAGCAGCGGCTGCAACATCAAGGCCTGGCGCTGACCGTGAATGTTTCCATCACGCCGCTGGTGAGCAAGTCCGGGGAACGAATCGGGCGGCTGCTGCTGTTTGACGATGTGACGCAGCGCGAGCGCATGGCCGAGCAGATGACGCAGACGGAGAAATTGACGTCGCTGGGCCTGCTGGCCGCGGGCGTGGCGCACGAGGTGAATACGCCGCTGGCGGTGATCTCCAACTACATTCAGATGCTGGCCAAGCAGCTGCCGGCCAACGATCCGAAACAGGCGCTTATTGAAAAAATCGTGAAGCAGACATTCCGGGCGAGCGAAATCGTAAATAATTTGCTGAATTTTTCGCGGACGGGAGCGGGCGAGGTCGCGGACATCGATGTGAACCGCGTGGTGGAGGAGACGCTGTCGCTGGTGGCGCATCCGCTGAAAACTGCGCGCATTCAAGTCGTCCGGGAGTTTGGCGATGGACTTCCGGCGGTGCGGGGTTCGGCGAACAAACTGCAACAGGTGTTCCTTAACCTGTTTCTGAACGCGCGGGATGCCATGCCCTCCGGAGGCATGCTGGAAGTGCGCACCACGGCGCACAATGGAAGCGTGGAAGTGGAGATTGTGGACACCGGGGCGGGTATTCCGCGCGAACTGATCCATCGCATCTTCGATCCTTTCTTTACGACCAAGGCAAGCGGGCGCGGCACGGGCCTGGGTCTCTCCGTGACCTACGGAATCATCAAAGAGCATGCCGGAAAAATCGATGTGCGCTCGACGCCCGGGAAAGGCACGTCATTTCACGTAGAGTTCCCAGCGGTCAGGAAAGCGATTCATGTCTAAGGGCTCGATTTTAGTCGTAGACGACGAATCCGAAATTCGCGAAGGACTGGAACTGCTGCTGAGCAGCGAAGGGTATGGCGTTTCCAGCGCGGAGACGGGCGAGTCCGGGCTGGCAAAAATCGGAGAGCATCCCTTTGATTTGCTGTTGCTGGATGTGAGTTTGCCGGATGGGAACGGCTTGGACCTGCTGCGCGAAATTCGCCGCCGCGATCCACATCTTTCGGTGGTATTGATCACCGCGTACGGCTCCATCGATATGGCGCGCGCCGCGTTCAAAGGCGGTGCGCTGGATTTCATCACCAAGCCGTGGTCCAACGACGAATTGCTGGCGCAGGTGGCGCAAGCGGTGGAATCGCGGCGCCTGCGCGACGAAAACGTACAGCTGAAGCGCGCGCTGAAGCAGCGCTTCAATTTTCCGAATATTATCGGGAAGAGCGACAAGATGCAGACGCTGCTGAATCTGGTGACCCAGGTCGCGCCGTCGCGCTCCACGGTGTTGATCAGCGGCGAAAGCGGGACCGGCAAGGAGCTGATTGCCAAAGCCATTCACTCCGCTTCGCCACGGGCGGATCGCGCGTTTGTGCCGGTAAATACGGGGTCGATTCCCGTCGATCTGCTGGAATCGCAACTGTTTGGGCACGTGAAAGGCGCGTTCACCAGCGCGGTGGCCTCAAAAAAAGGGCTGTTCGAGGTAGCGGATCAAGGGACGATTTTTTTCGACGAAATCGCCACCATCGGACCGGAAACGCAGGCTAAGCTTTTGCGGGTGATTCAAGAACGCGAATTCATGCGTCTCGGAGGCACGGAACAACTGAAGGTGGATGTGCGCATCGTGGCGGCTTCGAACGTCGAACTGCTCACGCTGGTGCGCGAGGGCCGCTTCCGCGAGGATCTGTATCACCGCCTGAACGTGATCCATTTGACGCTGCCTCCGCTGCGCGAGCGCCGCGAAGATATTCCCATGCTGCTGCTGCATTTCCTGGATTTCTATTGCCAGGAAAACAGCAAGGCGCTGCGGCAGTTCACGCCGTCGGCCATGAAGCTGCTGATGGATTACGACTGGCCGGGAAACGTGCGCGAGCTGGAAAATGTCGTGGAACGCGCGGTGGTGCTCTCCACGCAGGAACGCGTGGACGCCGATCTGCTACCGGAAAGCGTACGCAGCAAAGAAATCGTTCGCGGGGTGCGGTTGCAGCTTTCGGAATTTCTTCCGCCGCTGCCCGGCGAAGCGGGGGCGCGCACGGGCGCGGATCAGTCGATGCCTTCGCTGTTTCAGATCATGGATGAGATCGAGCGCCGCATCATCACGGACATGCTGGAGCGCACCGGCTGGAATCAGACGGAAGCGGCGGAACGCTTTTTGATTCCGCTGTCCACGCTGAACCAGAAGATCAAGCGGCTGGGCATCGACGTGCGGCGGCGCGCCCGGGGCGACGAGAGTTCTTCAACTATTACCCACAAGTAACTATAACTAATAAATTATAAGATGGTAACTTCTTAATTTGGACTTGCATCTGCCGAGGCGTCTAGGCACAGTACGTTGGCGATGATCCTGCGCCTGTCCACGCCCACGGAACGTGTCGTAATCCTCGGCGTCACGGTGCTGGTGGCCGCATTTCTCTGTTTTTTCAGCCTGCGCGCGGCGTTGGCGGCGCACTTGGCGGGACTGGGAACGGAACATGGCCTGGAACGGGCCACGCGGCTGGAGCCCGACAATTTCGAGTATTGGTTCGAGCTCGGCCGCTACTGGCAATATAATCTGGAGAATTCCGACAGCCAGAAGGCCATCGCAGCATATCGCCAGGCGCTGGCCCGCAACCCGTACTCCGCAGACGCCTACGTCAATCTAGCCACGGCCTACGAAAGCGAAAACGACGTCACCGCGGCACGCGATAATTTCCTGAAAGCGAAGAAAGCTTATCCGGTCTCCGCCGAAGTTTCCTGGCGCGTGGGCAATTTTTTCTTGCGCCAGGGAGAGCTGGATGAAGCGTTCAAGGAGATTCGCGAATCCGTAACGGCCGATCCCAGCCGGGGCGCGGAAGCTTTTTCCCGCTGCCTGCGCGTCGAACCGAACATCAAGACCGTGCTGGACCGCGCGCTGCCGGACATGCCCGTCGTTTATGTGGACATCATCCGCGACTTGTCCGACCAGGGGCGCACCACGGAAGCGCTGATTGTGTGGGATCGTTTGGTGGCGGCGCAACCAGAACTTTCGCTGAACGAAATCTATTCACTGGCGAATGCGTTGCGGGACAAACGCGAATATGCGGAAGCCGCGCTGGTTTGGAAACAAGGAACGCAATTAGCGGGCCTCGGTAATCTGGGCGATCCCGCGGCCTCGGTATTGTGGGATGGCGGCTTCGAGTCTGGCTTCAACAATTTTACTTATTCCTGGACTTTTCCCGCCACTGTCCACGGTGTGCAGATTCAGCGAGATAGCAAGGAAAAGCACTCTGGACAGTATTCCCTGCGTTTGACGTTTGACGGCAAGTCCGACGTTAGCTTCTCCGACGTTTGCCACAGAGTTCCCGTCGCGCCATCGACGAACTATCAGTTTTCCGCGTGGGTACAGACGCGCGATCTGACCTCCGACCAGGGGTTGCGCTTTCGCATCCAGTCGTCGAGCTCCGCATATGCGCCGGTCATCACGCCGGAAATTCACGGCACGCATTCTTGGACGGAGATGGAAACGGTCTGGACTGCGGATGCCGAGGCGCACGAGGCTTACGTGTGCATCGTGCGACTCCCCAGCGATCAGCCGGACAACCGCATCCGCGGAACGGCCTGGGTTGACGACGTTGCGCTAGTTCCCCGCACTGAAATCCCGGTCTTACCCGGAAACGCGAAGTCATGAAATTCTTGAGGGTTGGAATCTGCGCGCTACTGGTTTTTGGCGTGGCGGCGCACGGCGGGGTCGAGGACTGGGCGCGCATGGTGCTGGAGGCCGGCACCGGATTGCTGCTGCTCGCCTGGGCCGCACGCATCTATTTGTATCGCCAAGAGCAGGTGGTGGTCTCGCCGCTGCTACTGCCGATGGGTGCTTTGGCGGCCATCGTGGCGGTACAGTGGATTTTTCACCGCACGGAACTGGCGTACGGCACGCGCACCGAGTTCCAATTGCTTTTGGCGGACGTCGCGTTCCTGTTTCTCGCCGCACAAGTGTTTCGCACCATGGAAGACTGGAAAAAGTTCATGTGGTTTGCAATGATTTTCGGCTTCGTGGTGTGCACCTTCGGTATTCTGCAGCATCTGACGTTCAACGGGAAAATTTACTGGTTTCGCGAGATGCGTTTTGGCGGCGTTCCCTTCGGGCCGTACGTAAATCGCAATCATTTCGCGGCCTTTGCGGAGCTGTTGATCCCCATCTCGCTGGTGCCGTTGCTGCTAGGCAAGGTTCGGCGTGAGCGCTTGTTCGTCGTGGGACTCTTTGCCGTGCTCCAGATCGGCGCACTGCTGCTGGCCGCGTCGCGCGGCGGCATCCTGAGCTTCGGCGTGGAACTGGCGGTTCTCGTGGTCTGGCTAGTCCTGCGGCGTCCAGACGGCAAACAACTGTTGGCGCTGGGCGGGATACTGGTTACGGTGCTGCTGTTGATTTCGTGGATCGGCGTCCGTCAAATTACGCAACGTTTTTCCGCTATGCAGTCCTTGGAGATTACCAATGGCAAGCGCGCCTCGATGCGCGCCGACAGCTGGCGAATCTTTCTCGACCATCCGGTGCTAGGCACGGGCCTGGGCACCCTCCAGGCGGTATTTCCCCCCTACGATACGCTCTATGATGGCAAGATAGTTAACCACAGTCACAACGATTATCTCGAGGCACTGGCCGAAACGGGGAGCTTGGGCGGACTGTGTTGCCTGTGGTTCCTCTCCGTGTTTTTTTTCGAGGCCATCCAGCGGGCCCGTCCGTCGCAGCGGTCTTTCGCGTCCATCGTGCAGTTTTCCGCGTCACTGGGGTGTCTCGGATTCCTGGTGCACAGTCTGGTGGACTTCAATCTGCACATTCCGGTCAACGCCATGCTGTTTTTTGTGCTGGCGTTGCTGGCCACCACGCAGATCGAACCGGCCGCCCCAGACCAGGTTAGCTTTCGTTCACGACGCCGAAAACACTGATTTCGCCGCCTGGTCTTACTGTATAATCTCCCCGGGGGACATCCATTCGTATGCCGCCAGGCAGACTAGGCGCAGTCGCGTCTTCATGCGCCGCCGCCGCACTCCTCGCCGTGCTGCTGCTTGCGCCCGAGGTCCGCGCGCAGTCCGTGGTCGACACTCCCCAGCAAGCCAACGAGCGCATCAAGGAACTTTCCACAGCCGCGTCGAAATCCGCGCCCCACGATTACATAATTGGTAACGGCGACCTGCTGGACGTGGATGTATTTGATGTCAAGGAACTAAGCCGGGAGGTGCGCGTCAGCCAGACGGGGAGCATCGGACTCCCGCTGGTGCCGGTGCGCCTGCAAGTCGCGGGGCTGACGGAAACACAAGTTGAACAGAAAATTGCCGAAGTACTGCAGGCGGATGGCTTGGTGTCCAACGCGGCCGTGAGCGTCATCGTGAAGGAGCACAAAAGCAAGCCGATCACCGTCGTCGGCGCCGTTGCTCATCCGTTGGTGTATCAAGCCGACCGCCAAGTGACGCTGCTGGAGGTGCTGGCGGAAGCGGGTGGTATCGCCAACGACGCCGGCGACGCGGTGATCATTACACGGCCGGTTAGCGCGCGGTTCGTCGAGGTTTCCGAGCCTCCCGCCATAGGACCAGAAACGGCGATCAGCGCGAATCCGACGCCGGCAAGTTCCGAGCCACCGAGCCTGGATATCCCACCCGTGTCGCCGGCCCCCACTGTAGCCGCCACACCACCCGTCGTGCCCGGCACGGTCAAGGAAACCGTAGCGGCCACCAAGCCTCCCGGCACTACTCCCGTCGTTGCGGGTAATACCATCACCATTAATCTAAACGACCTCGTCGAAACGGGCGACGCCACCAACAACATTCCTTTGATGGCCGGCGACATCGTCACCGTGCCCCATGCCGGGATCGTATACGTCATTGGCGCGGTGGGGCGTCCGGGCGGGTATGTTCTTTCCAATGATCGCTCTGAAGTCAGCACCCTGAAGATCCTGGCATTAGCCGGCGGCACGACGTCCACGGCAAAGTCCGACCGCGCGGTGATCATTCGCAAGAATGATCAGGGCCAGCAACACGAAGTCGACGTGGACCTCAAGAAAGTACTCAGGCGGGAAACCGAGGACGTGCAGTTGCTTCCGAGCGACATCTTGTACGTTCCCGATAGCAAAGCCAAGGCCGCGTTGTTCCGCGCCGCGGAATTCGGCGTTGCTTTGGGCTCGGGCATCGCGCTGTACCGGCTGGCGTATCACTAGATTATGGCTGACGAAAACAAAATCATTCCGCGCGACAACGGCTCCAATGGAGCGGTGGAGATTGACCGCCTCCCTGTTTGGGAGCTCTCGCCCCGCGAGCCTCACCTCTACGACTACCTGCTGATACTTCGCAAGCACCAGTGGCTCATTCTCTCGTTCGTCCTGGCGGTCGTTACCATCGTCTCCGTGGCCACTTTTAAAATGCAGCCGGTCTATGTGGCTACCGCACGGATCGAAATCGACCGCGAAAATTCCAACCTTTTGCCGTTCCAGGGCAACGATTCGTTCGACGAAGCCATGGATCTGGATAACTATATCGAGACGCAATCCAAGGTGCTCACCAGCGAAACCTTGGCGCTGCAGACCATTCGCAATACCGGCCTGAGCTCCCGTCCGGAATTTTCCGGCGCGGCCGGCCCTTCCGAGGCCGTGGCGATTGGCAGCCTGGCCAACCAGAAGCGGCCGCCAGAACTCGCGGAATTCCTTGGCAGCCTAAGCGTGCGGCGCGTTCCCACCAGCCGGCTTCTGGACGTCAGTTTTGAATCTACGGACCCGGTGCTGGCGGCGAAAATCGTGAACGCCCACCTGGAAACCTTTGTGGAACAAAATTTTCGCAGCCGCTACGAAGCCACGACGCAGGCGTCCACCTGGCTGGCCGATCAACTCGACGAATTGAAAATCAAGGTGCAGAAATCCGAGGACGCGCGCATTGCTTACGAACGTCAGAACCAGATCTGGTCGCTCGACGATAAATCCAACATCACCACGCAGCGCCTGGCGGACGTCAATCGTGAATTGACGGAAACGCAGACAGAACGCATGAAAAAGGAGTCCCTCTACGAATTTGCCAAAGAGGGAAATCTGGACGCCATACCGCAAGTGCAAAGCAACGGCGTGCTGATGGAGATGATCCGGCGGCGCGGCCAGATGGCTGAGGATTACAACGATGCGCTGAGCCAGTATGGCCCGAATTTTCCAAAAGTGCTCCGCTTGCAGGCGCAGCTGAAGGATCTCGACGGCAATCTGGAGAAACAAAAGAAGAGCATCGTGGACGGCCTCGAAAGCGATTACCGCGAGGCTCGCCAGCGCGAGACGCTGCTCTCTCAAGCGTTAGACCAGCAGAAGGCGGACGTCAACGCCATGTCCGAGAAACTGGTCGAGTACAACATTTTGAAGCGCGAAGCAGAGGCCAACAAAGCGCTCTACGACGGTTTGCTGACGAAATTGAAGGAAGCGGGAATTACCGCCGGTTTGCGCTCATCGAACATTCGCATTGTGGATCCCGCGATGATCCCGTCGTATCCGTCGCGGCCGGCGAAAGCGCGCAACGTGGCGCTCGCATTTCTCGTGGGACTCGTCGGCGGCATCGGGCTCGCTCTGATGCGCGAATATATGGACAACACCGTGAAGAGTCCTGACGATGTTGAAACGCTGGCGCGGCTGCCATCCCTGGCCGTGGTGCCGCAGTTCGCAGGTTCGAACGGCGCCGGCAAGCGTGCGGGCTTGCTGCAAGGCTTTGCTTCGACGAACGGCCACGACAAACGCATAGAGCTGGTGGCGCAGCACTTGCCCAAATCCCAGATGTCGGAAGCCTTCAGAGCCTTGCGCACTTCGCTGTTGCTTTCCCAGGCCGGTCACCCGCCGCAAGTGATTCTCGTTACCAGCGCGCTGCCGCGTGAAGGCAAGACCACCGCAGCCGCGAACCTGGCGGTGACTCTTGCGCAATTGGGCGACAGCACCGTGCTGGTGGACGCGGACCTCCGCAAACCCGGCGTGGGCCGGTTGTTGAATATGACTGGAGGAAAATACGCCGGCCTCAGTTCCTATCTCGCGGGTGTCAGCAGCTTGGATTTGGTGACCGTGCCCCACCCGGCGATCGCTAACCTCGCGGCCATTCCCACGGGTCCGCTGCCGCCCAATCCCGCGGATTTGCTTTCTTCCCATAAGCTCACCGAAGCCATTGCGGAGCTGCGCACCAAGTACAAATTTATCGTGATCGATTCTCCGCCGGTCATGGCCGCCACCGATGCCGTCATTCTTTCCGTACAATGCGACGGCGTGCTTTTGGTGGTGCGCAGCGGGGAAACCCCCAAGGAAGCGTTTACACGCACGCGCGATCTGCTCGCCAGCGTAAAGTGCCATCTTCTTGGTGTCGTGCTGAACGCCGTCGATTCCAGCGCGCCCGATTATTACTATTCCTACCGCTACTATCCGTACTCCTACGGCTACGGCCCGCAAGAATCCCTGGAGGCACCGTATCAGGAGGAGATCCCATCGGTCACGCAAACTCGTCCCCGCGAGCGTGAAGAAGATTCAGACAGCCTTTAAGGAGACCACGTGCGGTACTTAATTACCGGCGGTGCGGGCTTTATCGGTTCACATTTGGCGGAGCGGCTGCTGGATCGCGGTGACCATGTCGTTCTGCTGGATAACCTCTCCACCGGCAGCGTGGAAAATATTCGCCACCTGAAGTCCCTCGACCGCATGCAACACCACTTTGACAACATCGAAAACCGTCAGTTGGTCGCGGAGTTGGTGGACGATGCCGACGTCATCGTGCATTTGGCTGCTGCCGTGGGCGTCAAACTCATTGTCGAAAGTCCCGTGCGTACCATCGAGACGAACGTGAACGGCACGCAGATGATCCTGGAAGCTGCCTGCAAGAAACGCAAACTGGTGCTCACCGCCTCCACCTCGGAAGTTTATGGCAAAAATACCAACGTGCCGTTTCATGAAGATGCCGATCTCGTTCTTGGCCCCACCACGAAAGGGCGATGGAGCTACGCCGCGTCCAAGGCGCTGGATGAATTCCTTGCGCTTTCGTATTGGAAAGAAAAGAGACTTCCGGTCATCGTCGTGCGGCTATTTAACACCGTGGGACCGCGGCAAACCGGCCGCTACGGCATGGTGCTGCCCAACTTCGTGAAATCCGCGTTGGAGCAGGAGCCCATTCATGTATACGGTAACGGCCAGCAGTCGCGCTGTTTTTGCGACGTCCGCGATACCGTCGAAAGCCTTGTCCGCCTGATGGATACGGACAAATCCGTGGGCGAAGTGATCAACGTCGGCAACACCGAAGAAGTTACGATCGAAGGGCTCGCACGGCGGGTTAAGTTCCGTACCGCCAGTTCTTCCAGAATTGAGTTCGTTCCGTACGACAAAGCCTACGAGCCCGGTTTCGAGGACATGATGCGCCGTGTGCCATGTGTCGATAAATTGTACGCGCTCACCGGCTTTCGGCCGCACACTTCGCTCGATGAAATCATCGATCGCGTCACGGCGTTTTTCCGCGATGCCCAACGTCCGGCAGCGAAAATGGTCAGCGCCGACTGATCTCGAACCATTGGAAAATTTGGTGGTGTTACCGTCAAGCGTACCTCCGGACGGAACGGCCGGGTGCTGTCCAGGAATGAGGCTAGACTGAATGGATGGAGATGCGGAGGCGTAGCATGAAACGCGAGCGAACTTATCTGATGCCGCTCGCTGTAGCGATTCTGGCGCTGGCCGGCGCGGGAACCTCTGCGCAAAGGGCGGACTCGACGCTGAGTGGTGTGGTACTTGCCGCGGACGGCAAGCCGGTGGCAAACGCCAGCGTGACGTATCAGTCTGGCGGGGGTGTTGCGCCGCACGCTGTCCACACCGACGCGAAAGGACGATTTTCCGTCACTAAATTGCGGGCTGATATTTACGATGTGCGCGCATCTTCGCAGGGGATCTATTCGGAGTGGCAAAAAAATGTGAATGTCCGGCCGGGACAGACCAAGACGCTGACGCTTCGTCTGACGCATGCCAAGGAAACACCGTCGACGTCGCCGCCGCCACCGCCACGTTGAACCTTAGCGTTCGATGCTTGAACCTGCGCGAGGGCGCCATCCGCGTGGAACTCAAAACTGGAAAATAAAAAGGGGCCAGCCAATTGCGCCGGCCCCCATCTTCGTAATGCGATTTTAAACTTTATTTCTTTTCTTCTGAAGGCGGGACCGGCGGTGCTGTCACCGGAGGTGGAGCTACCGGCGGAGGCGGCGTGTTCACATTCGTGCCCGCCATGCCATCTTTGAAATGACGAATGCCTTCACCAAGACCCTTCATAACCTCGGGGATTTTGCGCCCGCCGAAAAGCAGCAGTACCACCGCCAGCACGATCAGCCAATGAAAAATACTAAACTCACCCATAAAGACCTCCACGCGCGAAAACCCATCACGCGCCGATACTAAGCTATCCCAAGCTGTTACCGAGCGGCAAGCGCCGGCTGGGACCAGTGTACAGAGCCTGCAAATTGCGGCCGCCGACTATAGAATAACACGCTCGTCGCCCGCCCGCTGCGTAACCCGCGCGCGGTCCAGGTACTCAAGCAACGGAATGGCATATTTCCGGGTAATCCCCGCCAGCTCTTTAAACGCGGGCACAGAGATGCGCCCGCCCCTCTCTTTCCTATACGTGGCCAGCAGGGCCTTCAGATGAGCCAGCGCTTCCTGATGAAAAATCAGCTCCGGCGAAATGCGCACCAAGCTTTTTTCCTGCAATAAAATGCGCAGCAATTTCTCCGCGCGCCGCGGTTCCACGGCCAGGCCGCCAAGAACTTCTTTTACGCCGGGCACCGTCAGCCCGGCGGTTCCAAAGGCCTTCTCAATCTGCTCCTTGGCCTTGGCCTCTTCCGGGAGCAGCGTCAACTCTGCTCCTGCGGGCTTTACGGTGTCTCCCTGCACCTCCAATTTTTTCTGTGCGACCAGTTCCCGGAGCGCGGCACGAAATGTCTCCGCCCTCACCCGGCGTCCAAGGCTCGCCCGCAAGGCTTCGCGCGCCATTCCCGCTTGCAAGGGATTTTGCTGTCGAAAGCTTTCCACCGTCGACAGGATTTTCTGGCGCACCTCGTCGAACATGGTCGTCGCTACCGCCACGAACGGCTCTTCGGAAACGACGTTCACTTTGCCACGCGCGGAAGCTTGTTTCACCGCGTCTCGAATCTCGCTCTCCGTCCAACCCGTGCGCGCGACGAACTCGGCGAAACTGACCCCGGAAAAGCCTCGCGCGGTGATCCCCGTAACGATTTCTTCCTGCGTTCCGCGTTCCAACGTTTCGAGAAACGCGGCGCGGCCGCCATCCCGCTGAAGCGGCCGCCGCGCGAGCGGGTCGAGCACCACTCCCCCGCCGATGGTAACCACGGGTGAGAATTGCCGCACAATGAATCGATCGCCAGGCAGCACGAGTACCTCATCTTGCAGGCGCAATTGTGCCAAGGCAGAACCTCCCGGCGTCAATTCCGCTTGGCCGTACAAGGCCATCTCCGCCACGGTTGCCGAAGTCCCCGTGTGAAGATGCACCCGCGCGCGGTTCTTTAGCGTTGGCGCGCTTTGCAGCAACTCCACTCGCGCATCGATCCGCCGCGTGACGCGAAATTTCCCCACGGTTGTCAGTACCATCCCGCGCCGCACCGCTTCATGCTCAATTCCGGCAAGATTCACCGCGGTACGCTGTCCGGCCGTGGCACGTTTGACTCCCTTGCCGCCAGACTGCACGCCGCGCACGCGCAATTTCTTCCCGGCCGGAAACAACTCGACTTCGTCCTCCGCTCCTACGCTTCCTGAAATCAGCGTTCCCGTAACCACCGTCCCAAATCCCTTGATCGCAAAAGAACGATCGATTGGTAACCGCAAATACCGAGATGGGTTTCGCGACTCCACTCCCGATGCTGCCTGATGCAAAGCCTGCTTTAGCGCCTCAAGTCCGGCGCCCGTTTTTGCACTCATCGGCACGATTGCAGCTCGCTCCAAAAATGTTCCGCGCAGATAGTCTTCCACCTCCATTCGCACTAATCCCATTGTGTACTCATCCACTCGATCACTCTTCGTAAGCGCCACTACTCCACGCTTCACACCCAACAACTGGCAGATATCAAAATGTTCGCGCGTCTGAGGCTTAATGGCCTCATCAGCGGCAACCACCAGGAGCACCACATCGATTCCCGCAGCACCGGCGACCATGTTGCTTACGAATCGCTCATGCCCGGGCACGTCCACGAAACCGAACCGCACGCCGGCTTCTTCCAGAAACGCAAAACCCAAATCGATGGTGATTCCGCGGCGTTTTTCCTCAGCAAGCCGATCTGGGTGTGTTCCCGTCAGCGCTTCCACAAGCGCCGATTTGCCGTGATCAATATGCCCGGCGGTTCCCACGATCACACTTTTCACGGAATGGTCACTCTGAAAGGAATTACCCATGAGGGGTAACGAGGCACCATCGGCGTCGGCGCTTCGTCTCTAGCCTACTTTGCTGCAGCGATCTCTTCAACAATTGCTTGGATTTCGGCGCGTGGATCCGCCGCCATCAGTATCGGTCGTCCTACCACCAGGAAGTCTGCTCCGGCCCGAATCGCTTCGCCCGGAGTAGCAGTACGCGCCTGGTCGTCTGCCTTGCCGGCTGTTCTCTTGCCCGGCTCGGAGGGCCGAACGCCCGGCGTCACAATCAAGAATTTCTCTCCGCAAGCCTTGCGAATCGCTCGTGCTTCTTTCACGGAGGCAACCACGCCATCGACACCAGCCTTCTTTGCCAGTCTCGCTAGCTGTACCGCGCGAGCATTCGGCGACCCAGCAATTCCCACTTCTCGCATCGATTTTTGGTCCATGCTGGTGAGAATCGTGACGGCTAACAAACGCGGCCGGTCTTCACCCATGGCAGACACCGCGCAAATGGACTGAACTGCGGCGCCCATCATCGCTGTACCACCCAAGGCATGTACATTCAATAATTGCACCCCGCTGATCGCCGCTGCGGACAAGACTGCCCCTGCCACCGTGTTCGGTATGTCATGGAACTTCAGGTCCAGGAACACGCCGGGACCCAAGGCCGCCACCTCTTTCACAGCTGCTGGACCAGCGGCTGTGAATAACTGCCCTCCGATCTTAAACATACCGACTAGGTCGGCGATCTTCGTCGCGAATTTTACGGCTGAGGTGAGAGAATCAAAATCAAGGGCCACGATTAGGCTGCTGCGGGGATGAGCGTCAAAACTCACGGTCTGGCCCCCTATCCGGTCCTTTTGCGATTAGCGCCTCGCGGGAATCTCCAGTAACTCCAGGCGCACCTGATTCACGCCCGAATGAATTAGTCCCAGCTTTCGCGCTACCCGGTAGGATACATCAATTTCGCGTCCTTCTTGATACGGACCGCGGTCATTAATCCGAACTAACTCAAATTTTCCATTTCGCGGGTTAACCAGCCTCACGATCGAGCCGAAAGGCAGGTTCGGGTGGGCTGCCGTCAGCGACTCGCAGTCAAACCGCTCTCCATCCGCCGTCTTTTTCCCGTTAAATTCGGGTCCATACCAGCTGGCATTGCCCACCCAGCTCTTGATCGGCTTCACGGGTTCGCTGAGGTGCGCCACCAAGGGGGCTTCCATCACGGGAGCGACTAGGAACATAAGTGGTACCCAGCGGAGCGCAGCCCAAATCATGAACAATGGTCTTCGCATAGTGTGTTCTTTGCGCTACAGTAATCCAGAAAATTGTAGCAGCCAAACGTCATTATGTCAACCACTTTGTGAGAAAAAGTTAGCTCGTATATCGCTCAAAGTAGACATCTTAGCATCAAAAAGAGCTCTTACAAGACCCTCCGAAAGTGCCTCACTGGCCCGCGGGTCAGCAAAACTGGCCGTCCCGACCTGCACTGCCGAGGCCCCTACCGCCACATATTCCAGCACATCGTCTACCGTTTCGACGCCGCCCAGTCCGATTATGGGAATGGAGACCGCCTTGGCCGCCTCCCAAACCAGTCTCAGCGTTATGGGCTTGATCGCCGGTCCCGACAAACCCCCAGTTTGATTCCCCAGCCGAGATTTCCCGGCGCGAAAATCCACCGACATGGCCGGATAGGTGTTGGCCACGGTGAGCGCCTCCGCCCCGGCCTCTTCGGCCGCCTTCGCGATGGCCCCGATGTCCGTTACCAACGGCGAAAGCTTCACCCACAGGGGCCGCTGCCCAGATGCCTTCCGCGCCGCCCCTACGACATCCGCCACCAGAGACGGGTCGCTGCCGAACTGCATGCCTCCGCATTTGACGTTCGGGCAGGAAATGTTTAGCTCATAGCCCGCTAATCCTTCCGCATCCTCCAGAACCCGCAGTACTTCCACGTAGTCCTCGATGTTGTAGCCAAACACATTGACGATGACTGCGGTGTCGCAGTCTCTCAACAGAGGCAGCTTATCCCGCACAAACGCCCGCACCCCGACGTTCTGCAGACCGACGGCGTTCAGCATGCCGGACGCGGTTACACTAAGGCGAGGTTCAGGCGCTCCCGAGATAGGCTCGCGCGATATCCCCTTCGTCACAAAACCGCCTAGTTTTTCCAGATTTACAAGGTGGGCAAATTCCAAGCCATAGCCGAACGTGCCGCTGGCAGCGAGAATAGGATTCCGCAGGCGCAGCGCGCCAATCCGTACGCTCAAATCGACTGCTCGCGTCACTTCGTGCAAAGAATAACACGAACCAGCACGGGAAATTACCGACTGTTGCAGGCGCCTGATTTTAGCCCAGGTCTTGGTGTCTATCCTTGCTCGGCGTTGCCTCTAACACCGGTAATACTAACTGATACTTGCCCGCTGTATTGTATTAGCGAACGTCAGGAGTGCTGTCGTTTAGGAGCGCTTCTGCCAAGACGTGCCCGTCCCGCGAGGCCAAGGTAATTCCGCAAAGCGTTGCCAAAGTCGGTGCAATATCCGCCGGCGTCACTTCCCGATAATAGTTTCCTCGTCGAATGCCCCAACCCATCATCAGCAGCGGCACATGCTGATCGTAGTTATAAGGCGTGCCATGACCAGTCCCATATTCCCGCGCCTTCCCGCTAGCGGTCCCGTCCATCAGCCAATATGCCTGAGGGACAATGAATAAGTCTCCGCTGCGCCCTGCAAAATAACTGTCCGCGAACGCCCTAAGTGTTGGACTCTGCGTAGCGGGCCTCCCTCGGACCTCATCAGCGGTATAAATGGCCGCCACGCCAGGCTGCGCTTCGCCTGCGGCGATCAATGCATGCGTTGCGGCAGCGTCATTCTTCAGGCGATCGTATACTCCGGCCACAAAATAAACGTCACTGCCTGCAACCCGTGCAATTGCGGGTCGGGGATAATCGTAATCGCCCAGAGCCTTCTCCATACGTGCTTGCAATTCCGGCAAATGCAATACACCGGCATCCGCGCCTGTCTTCTGCATGTCCTCCGGAATAGGCACCACGCCGTGGTCCGCGCTCAGCGACACGACATAGTTCTCGCGCCCGACCGTCTCATCCAGATGCGCAAACAACTCGCCCAAGTCCCGATCCAGGCGCGCTAAAACATCCTGAATTTCCAAGCTCCGCGGACCAAACTCGTGCCCCACGTAATCGAGCGAGGAATAGCTGACTCCCAGAAAATCCGTGCCTTTGCCGCGCCCGAGCTGCAGCGAATCCACGGCCGTTTCTGCCAATTTGGTCAAATACCTATCCGCAAACGGGCTACTGCTCCACTGCTCGTAATAATCCGCATCCGCCACTCCGTCCCCGCCCTTCCCACAGAGCGCATGCGGAAACGTCACTCCCCAGCCAGCAGGCGGCACCGCCCCGGTGGCACTCTCGCCATAAAGATAGGCACTCGCGGGCAGCGATAGCTCCCACGTCTTCCCGATATCCTCCTTCACCGGATGCGCCTTCGCGTACTCCTCGACAAACGACGCTACGGAATAAGCGCTAGAAGTCACCCAAGCCCCCGTGCGCCCATCAAACCATACCGCCGCGTCCGCCTTATGCCCCGCCATGGTAATCGCCGCTCGAGCCTTTAGCGAAAATGTCACCACCCGCGTTGGCCCTCCGCTCTGAAATTTCAACTCGTCCGCAAATGCCGGCACCTCCATCCTCCAGGCAGAATCCCCGCCGCCTACCTCCACTCCCGCATATCCCACATTCTTAACCTTCGGATCAGCGGTACACGTCACCATTTTTCCGCTATCGCGTTCCCACCACGCATTCGCCACCATTCCATGCGTAGCCGGAAACGCCCCGGTCGAAATCGTCGCATGCCCCACGCAAGTTTCTGTAGCCGCGTACGGGTACGCCGCCTCACGGAACCACGCCCCCTCCTCCACCAGCCGCTTCAGCCCGCCATTCCATTGCCCCAAAAATTTATCGACGTAGTCCCCACGCATCTGGTCCACCACCAGCAGCACGACCAGCTTCGGCCGTGCCGTTCCTGCCTTCCTTACTCCTGTGGATTTCAAAACCTGGCTAGGACGATGTACCTCGTGATTTGCGGTGGCGGCATCCTGTGCCGCAGCGAGATCGCCACCAATCCCTAACGTGCTCACGACGCAAACGGCACCAAGCATCAGCGCCGCGCGCTGCAGCACCCCCCGGAGCCTCTCTTTGCCAACCCAATTCCTATTCATTTTCGGCCCTCGTCCAAAATCACCGCAGCATAGCACGCCGGACTGCAGCTGCATCGCCCTCCAGCCACCGCTGATTGCAGGATGCTAAAGCTACTTCCGATTTTCACAAAGAGAAGTCCCAGTGATCGCACGAACTCTCGCCGACAGCGTCTTGTGCTAGGATTACCCGACCATGCGCGTAGTCGAAAAAGCTCAACTGATGTCCGCCTCGGAAATCGATCGCACCCTGCAGCGCGTCGCCCACGAAATCGTTGAACGCAGCGGCGGCACTAAACATCTCGCGCTCATCGGCATCGTCCGCCGCGGCGTCCCGCTAGCCCAGCGCATCGCTCAAGCGATGCGCGGCATTGACGGCGTCGACGTCCCCGTCGGCATTCTCGATATCACGCTATACCGCGACGACCTCTCTAAAGTTGCACCGCAAGCGGTCCTCCGCTCCTCTGACATTCCGTTTGGCGTCGATAATATGGACCTCGTTCTCATAGACGACGTTCTTTACACCGGTCGCACCATCCGCGCCGCGATGAACGGTCTGTTCGACCTCGGCCGTCCCAAGCGTGTTTCTCTCTGTGTCCTGATCGATCGCGGCCACCGCGAAATGCCCATCGAAGCCCAGTACATCGGCCGCACCGTGCAAACCACCGAAACCGAAATCATCGAAGTCCGCCTGAACGAAATCGACAAAGAAGAACGCGTGATGTTGGTTGACCGTGTGGATTGAATTTTCGTAGCGGCCGGGCCTCAGCCCTGGCCAGACCGGATGCGCTGCACCAACCGAGCCATTCGTGAGAAAATGAAAGGCCCTGGACGTAACCGAGTGAAAAGTTGAGCCTGCGTACCCGCGACCTTCTGGCCCTCGAACCGCTCACCGCGGACGAACTAACTTTTCTCCTCGATCAAAGCAGGCCTTTCCAGGAAATCCAGCGCCACCCCCTGAAAAAACTGGCTACCCTCCGCGGCAAAACGGTTGCTCTTGCTTTCTTCGAAAATTCCACGCGCACGCGCATCAGCTTTGGCACTGCCGCCTCTCGTCTCGGTGCGGACACCATGAACCTGCAAGCGGAAGCTTCCAGTTTGAAAAAAGGCGAATCCCTCCTGGACACGGTGCAAAATCTCAACGCCATGAAGCCGGACTGCTTGGTGATGCGCCATGCCTCCTCCGGCGCCCCGGATTTTGTCGCCCGTCACCTCGACATTCCCGTGATCAACGCCGGCGACGGTACGCACGAACATCCATCGCAGGGTTTGCTCGACGCTCTAACCATCCGCGACCGCAAAGGCACCATCGAAAATCTCAACGTCACCATTCTTGGAGACATCCAGCACAGCCGGGTCGCGCGCTCCAACATTCATCTTCTGGGTAAATTTGGCTGCCGTTTTACCCTCTCCGGTCCCGCCATGTGGGTCCCGCCGGAACTGGAAAAGATTGCCGGCCCGCAAGCCAAGATTCGCCGCGTATTCCGCGTGGAAGAAGCGCTGGAGGGGGCGGACGTCATCCTCGTTCTCCGTGTGCAAACCGAACGCCAATACGAACCGTCAATCTCTGCCGAAGATTACATTCTTGGCTACCAACTCAACGCCGAGCGCCTTCGCCGGGCCAACGCTGACGCCGTAGTCCTGCACCCCGGACCCATGAATCGCGGCATAGAAATCACCCCGGAAGTCGCGGATGGCACGCAATCCGTGGTTCTCGAACAAGTCACCAACGGCATCGCCGTGCGCATGGCATTACTGTATCTGGCGACCTCCGGCGCCACGGAAGATGGCGGTCATCCCGGCGCGGAAGCTCCGCAACACAATCGTCGCGCCACGGACAAGAAAGATCCCTGACATGCGCCCAGAATTCGCCGGCGAAGGCTGCCACGTAAGAATCTTCAACAAGGATTCCTCATCATGTTGCTAATTAAAAACGGCCGCGTGCTCGACCCCGCTTCTCAAACCGATGGGGCTAGGGACATTCTGGTCGACGGTGAAACGATCGCCGAAATCGCCGCGCCCGGAAAATTTCAGCGTGACACCAAAGCTGCTGAGATCTTCGATGCCACCGGCTTTATCGTCGCCCCCGGCTTTATCGACATGCATGCTCACCTCCGCGAACCCGGCCAGGAATCCAGCGAGACCATCGACACCGGCTCGCGTTCCGCAGCCCGCGGCGGCTTCACCGCCGTCTGCTGCATGCCCAACACCAAGCCCGTTAACGATAACGCCAGCATCACGCGCTTCATCATCGATAAGGCTCGCACTGCCGCCACGCGCGTCTGGCCCATCGGCGCCGCCAGCGTCGGCAGCAAAGGCGAAGCCTTGGCCGAAATCGCCGCGATGAAGGATGCGGGTATCGTTGCGGTTTCCGACGATGGGAAACCCATCGCCACCGCCAAGCTGGCCCGGCAAATTATGGAATATTGCAAATCGTTGGATATTCCGGTCATCGAACACGCCGAAGATGTCTCGCTTGCCGCGGGCGCGGTCATGCGCGAGGGGGTCACCTCGTCACGCCTCGGCCTGCGCGGCATGCCCGCCGCCGCGGAATCCGTTTGCGTCGCTCGCGATGTGCAACTCGCCGAATTGACCGGCGCCCGCTTGCATATCGCGCACCTCAGCGCCAAAGGTTCGCTCGACCAAGTTCGCTACGCGAAATCCCGGGGCCTGCAAGTCACCTGCGAAGTCACCCCGCACCACTTCACGCTGATCGACGAAGACGTGCAATACGACTCGCGTTATAAAATGAATCCTCCGCTGGCCAGCCGCGAAGATCGCGAAGCCCTCCTCAACGGCCTGGCCGACGGCTCGGTTGACGCCATCGCCACCGATCACGCTCCCCATGAGCCCGCCCTCAAGGACGTCGAATTCGACAAAGCCCCCTTCGGCATCCTGGGTTTTGAAACCGCGCTAGCCCTTTCGCTCGAACAATTGGTGAATCCCGGCCGCATTACCCTGATGCGCATGGTAGAGCTCTTCACCACCGGCCCAGCCCGCATACTGGGCATCGAACGAAAATTGGCCGCAGGCCAGCCCGCCGACATCACGATTTTCTCCACCACGCACGAGTGGACCTACAACGTAAAATCCAGCCCCAGCAAATCCCGCAACTCCCCCTTCGACACGCGCACTTTCAAAGGGGCCGCCATCGCCACCATCGTCGCCGGCAAATTCACCCACAAACTGTCCGACAAACCGTAACTCACCAATGCTTCGCGCAAGTTCTTCCCAGAAAGCTTTTCTTCAGAACGTTTTTTTCGGGAGCGTTTTCTTCGGGAGGGCCCGACTTTAGTCGGGCCGTAGACGGCACGCTACAAAATGGGCTTCAGCCCCTGCGGCGCCTCGTCGAGTTCGAAGCCGGGAAACGCCGAACTATACGTATACGCCTCCGGAAACTCCGCCAAACACGCCTTCACCGCGTTCTGCCGAATATATTCGCGGTGATGAGCGAAATCTCGCGCGTCGCGAATCCGATGATCCACATATCCCCGTTGCCAAATCTCGCCGCGCATCTCCAATTGTTTCACGTTCATAAAAAACTCCGACTTACACGCCCTAAATCAATGCGCGGTCGGCTCCGCCGCTGGGTGCATCCCGTGTTGCGGCACTTCATGAATCCCGCGCGCAGGCGGCTCGATCCTCTGCCGGTAAAAATGATCCAGCGGCACGCGCCCTTTCCCAACTGCATACCCATTCTCGATCGCTTTGGTCACATAAGCCTTCGCCAGGGTCGCCGCTTCCACCAGCGTTCTCCCCCCCGCCAGCTGCGCGGCAATCGCCGACGCCAGCGTGCAACCGGTCCCATGCGTGTGGTCCGTCTTAACTTTGTCTCCGCCAAACACCACAATGTCATTTCCATCAAACAGCACGTCCACCGCGCGCTCCAGATGCCCGCCCTTCACGATCACCGCGCGCGCGCCCATCTCCACGATTTTTCGCGCCGCGTCTTCCATATTCCCCAAATCCTTGATCGCCAGCCCGGTCAAAAGTTCCGCCTCCGGCACATTCGGCGTAATCACGCTGGAGCGCTTCAACAATTCCGCGGCGATGAATTTGATTCCCCCCGCGTCCAACAACTCCGCCCCGCTGGAAGACTTCATCACCGGATCGTGCACCACGTGCGCAATTTTGTGCGTATCCAGGAATTCCGCTACCACCGCGGCGTTCCCGCGATTGCCCAGCATGCCAATCTTCACCGCCGCGATTTCGCAATCACCGGCAAGGGCTTCGAGCTGTTCGCGCAGTTCCGCGCTGGGAGTATTGTGTACCGCCACGACTCCCTGCGTGTTCTGCACCGTGATCGACGTGATCGCCGCTACGCCGTAACATCCATGCGCCGCGAACGTTTTTAAATCTGCCGCCGTCCCGGCCCCGCACGAGGGATCGAATCCCGCGATCGTCAATAAAATCGGCGGCGCCGCGTGCCCGTGATGATTGTGATTGCTCATCGTATTCCCAACGTCTCCCGCTCGTTCCTGCATCTCGACGAAAATAGCCGGTCACGCTTCCACGCGCGAGAAACTCCGCCCGCGCAGTCAGAAAACGCCCGGCACAAGCGAATGTACGCGCCCAACTCTCCGCAAGCAACAAAAACTTTTCGCGTGAGCGCCCATACATCATGCGCGGGAGAAGCTCGGAGAAGTTGTGGCTAGAGAAATGCGGTGGCTGCGGTGGCACTACAAAACGAATCGTGACGAGAAGTCTTATGTCGGTTGCTACGAGAACGGGACACCTCGCGAACGCGACGATGCTGAGAATGGAGATGGGTAGCGGCCTTCGCTCATGCATTCGAATCGTTGAGCGCCGAGCAAGCTCAGGGGAACAGGCCGCGTACCAGCGTCGCTTCGGCCACGCGATTTACGGCGAGAATCATCGCCCCAGCCCGTGGCGGAACGTGGTGCTTGCGCATGGTTTCCACCATTTCGTGAAACGCCCGCACAATCGTCTTTTGCAGCCGCGCAGTCACTTCCTCCGCGTCCCACACCAATCCTTGCTGGTTCTGCACCCACTCAAAATAGCTGACCGTCACGCCCCCGGCATTTGCGAGAATGTCCGGCAACACGATAACCCCGCGCCGCGCCAAAATTTCGTCTGCGTGCGGCGTCGTTGGCCCATTGGAAGCCTCCGCCACAATCCGCGCCTTAATCGCATCCGCGTTTTGCAGCGTAATCACATTTTCCAGCGCCGCCGGAACCAAAATGTCGCACTTCATCGTCAGCAAATCGTCATTGGAAATCCGCGAAGCCCCGGGCATACCCACCACCGTCCCCGAACGCTCCTTGTACCGAAACGCTTTCAGCGGATCGATGCCCCGCGAATTGGTCACCCCGCCGCGCGTATCGCTCAGCGCCACAATCTTCGCTTTCTTCTCCGCAAAAAGCCGCGCTGCGGTAGCCCCCGCATTGCCAAATCCCTGAATCGCGATGGTCGCCCCGCGCAAGGAAATCTTCTTCAGCTTGCATGCCTCTTCCACCACGTGCACCAAGCCCTGCGCCGTCGCTTCCGCGCTGCCCGCCGACCCGCCAATGCTCATCGGTTTGCCCGTCACCACCCCGTGCGACGCATGCCCGGTGGTCATCGCGTACGTGTCCATCATCCACGCCATCGTCTGCGCGTCGGTGTAAATATCCGGCGCCGGAATATCCTGATCCGGCCCGATGAACGGCAAAATCTCGCTCGCGTACCGCCGCGTCATGCGCTCCAGTTCGCTCTTGGACATGCGCTTCGGATCGCAAATCACCCCGCCCTTCGCCCCGCCAAACGGGAGATTCACCGCCGCGGTTTTCCACGTCATCGCCGACGCCAGCGCCTTGATCTCATCCAGCGTCACATTCGGATGAAACCGCACTCCGCCCTTCGCCGGCCCGCGCGCCATATTGTGTTGCACGCGATATCCCGTCAGCAGCTTCACCTGCCCGTTGTCCATCTTCGTGGGAATGGAAACTTCCAATACGCGTTTGGGCGTCCGCAAAATCTGCCGCAGCCCCTGGTCCAGCTTCAAAAATTCCGCCGCCATATCAAACTGCATCTGCGCAATGCGAAACGGGTTCAGATCTTCGCGAGGCGCAATCCGCGGCACCATCGGTGGTGCCCCGAGCGGGCGTATCGGCGTTGTAGGCTTTGCTACCGTGGCCATTGTTTTTAAATCCTTTTCTTACCGCTGGGATTCTCGAGTTTTTTTCCCCTCAGCGTCCTCGAGTCCTGCCTTTCACTCCGTCACTGGGCCGAAAATTCTCTTGCCACAAATCCTTGTGCATCCTTGCGCAAATCCTCGGGCGACGGCCTCACCCATTCGCCGCGCGCCGCAAAATCCCTGCCGCGTATTTGTCGCGGCACTCCGTCGAACAAAAGTGCACCAGTTCCCCGCCGCCGCGATACGGAATCGCCAGGGTCTCCGCCATATGCAACCCGCAAACCGGATCGCGCACCAGTTGCCGCGGCCCCACCTCGGGTCTCGGCGTCGCATCGGCCGCGGGCTCCGCTCCGCTCTGTCGCTGCTGCGGGTCCACGGCCCTTCGTAGCGCCCAACCCGCCAGCCTTCCCAGCAGCTTAATCACCCAGGAAAGAATCAGCACCCAAACCACAAACCGCACGAATCGCGACAATAATTCCATCTCTTGCGCCTATCTGTTTGACCGCCAACGGCATAAAACGGCGCCACCAACCCAAATTCGGGGTCAGCCGAGTGTATGCAAGCCCAAAAGCTCGCGTCAAACGAAAATGTGTAATTTCAATAAGTTAAGCGGCGTATCCAGCCATGCCTGATTTGCCGCGGGCCCACGCCAGCCCGCCAAGAATCTGTAAGTATAATGTATTCAAGATCTTATAGAAATCCGGCCTGCTCCCCTCCGTCTACCCCGCTCCGCCCCCCGGTATCCTCTCTATCCCCATATACGGCCGCAAAACCTCCGGCACCGCAATCGACCCATCCGCCTGCTGGTAGTTTTCCACCACCGCGATCCACGCCCGCCCCACCGCCAGCCCCGACCCATTCAGCGTGTGCACAAAATCGCTCTTCCCGCCGCCCTTCGGCTTAAACCGAATCCCCGCCCGCCGCGCCTGAAACGCCTCGCAGTTGGAGCACGAAGAAATCTCGCGAAACTCCTTCGCGCTCGGCAGCCACACTTCGATGTCGTAAGTTTTCGCCGAAGCAAATCCCATGTCGCCCGTGCACAGCAGCATCGTCCGGTAATGCAGCCCCAGCTTTTGCAAAATCGCTTCCGCATCCGCCAGCAGCTTCTCGTGCTCCTCGTAGCTTTTCTCCGGCCGCGTAAATTTAAACAGCTCCACCTTCTGAAACTGGTGCTGCCGCAAAATTCCTCGCGTATCTTTCCCCGCCGCTCCCGCTTCAGACCGGAAACACGCCGTCCACGCCGTCACGTTGATCGGCAGCGCCTCTTCGCTCACCGTTTCGTCGCGATAAAGATTGTGCAGTTCCACTTCGCTCGTCGGCGTCAGCCAAAAATCCGTATCCGCAACCTTAAACAAATCCGCCGCAAATTTCGGCAATTGCCCCGACCCCATCAGCGACGCCGTATTCACCAAAAATGGCGGCAAAATCTCCGTATATCCGTGCTCCCGCGTGTGCACGTCCAGAAAAAAATTCGCCAGCGCCCGCTCCAGCCGCGCTCCCCATCCTTTATAAACTGCAAACCGCGCCCCGGTCATCTTGGTAGCCGCCGCCAAGTCCAATATCCCCGCCCGTTCCCCCACTTCCCAATGCGGCCGCGGAGCAAACGCAAACGCCGGCGCCGCGCCCCACCGCCTCACCTCCACATTGTTCGCCGCGCCCGCGCCCACCGGCACGCTGGAGTGCGGCACATTCGGAATCCCCAGCATCATCTCCCGCTGAATCCCATCCAGATTCGCGATCCGCTCGTCCGCCTCCTTAATCTGCTTGGAGACGCCCGCCATCTCCGCCAGCAGCGCCGAAGCATCCGCCTTCTCCTTCTTCAGCCGCGCAATCTCGTCGCTCGCCTTATTCCTCTTCGCCTTCAGCGCCTCCGTCTGCGTGATCAGTTCGCGCCGCTCCCGGTCAAACACGCGAAACGATTCCAAATCCAGCGTAATATTCCGCCGCTTCGCCATCTCGGCAAACAGCTCCAAATGCTCCCGAAAATAAGAAAGGTCATGCATAGGTCCCAAAGAATATCAGATAACCGCCGCGCCTTTCTCTACCTCCCTCTGCGTACTCTGTGTCTCCGCGTTTATGCTCTTGTCTTTTCTTGCGTTTCCTCTGCGTACTCTGTGTCTCTGCGTTAATGCTCTTGCCTTTCTTGCGCCTTTTCCTCCCCTCTCTTTTCCTCTCGTGCCCGCCTTGACTCCGCATTACCACCTGACGTCCCTCTGCGTACTCTGTGTCTCTGCGTTTATGCTTTTGTCTTTCTTGCGTCCAGCAAGAACGCCGCTTCTATTTCATCGGCCGCACAAAACGCGAGGTAATCTCCTGCGCGCTCGCCGCAAGCCTCGAAGATGTCCGCGAAAAATTCCGCGCGGCTGGGCACCCAGACTCCGACGCCCTCTTCATCATCAAAACCGAAACCGAAATCTACCTCGCCTGACTCTTCAGGTTGGTTCTTGTTCGGTTTTTGTTTTTAGCAGTTGCCTTTCGCCGTCATTCTGAGCGGAACAGGCCGACGCTTTTGCTTTTCCCGTTCGCTTCCTGCGAACGGGTCGGCCTGTGCAGCGAAGAATCTCTCTTCGCCTGTTCCGCCTGTGTCTTTGCCTGTGCCTCGTCGCCCATGATCTAATCTCCGCGTGGACATGCAACTCCCCACCGCAGGCCTAGACCGCTACACCAGCGCCTCCCAGCGCGCCCGCGTCTGCACCGAGCCGTGGGGCGAAGAAAATCTCTACTGCCCAGTCTGCGACTCCCCGCGCATCGCATCCCTGGCCGCCAACACCCCAGCCCACGATTTTTCCTGCCCAAGGTGTAAAGCATGGTTCCAGTTGAAAAGTAAATCCTCGCGTTTCGGCACCCGCGTCCAGGATGGCGCCTACCAGGCGATGAAACAAAGCATGTTGAGCGACCGCACGCCCAACCTATTCCTGCTCCACTACAAACTCCCAGAGCTGCGCGTGCAAAACGTCTTGCTAATTCCGCACTTCGTCTTCACCGTTTCCATCTTGGAAAAGCGCAAGCCCCTCTCCTCAACCGCCAGACGCGCGGGTTGGATCGGCTGCAACTTCCTGCTAGACAGGATTCCCTCCGACGCGCGCATCGCAATAGTCGAAGATGGCAAGCCGTCTCCGGCATCCTTTGTGCGACGCGTCTACAACCGCCTTCGCCCTCTAGAAAAACTACACGCCGACAAGCGCGGATGGACCCTCGACGTTTTAAACGTGGTCCGCTCACTAAACAAAACTGAATTCGGACTATCGGAGATGTACGAACACGCCGACGAACTAGCAAAGCTCCATCCCAACAACGCCCATATCCGCGACAAAATTCGCCAGCAGCTCCAAGTCCTCCGCGACTTAGACCTTTTGGACTTCCTGGGTGACGGTCTTTACCAACTTCGAGAGACCTGAAAATCGGCCGGGATCCCCACCCTCGGTTTTTGAAAGTGGCGCTTTTGACTTTGACAGTTGCCGAGTTACGAAGCCGTCCTCCGCGCCCCCGGCCCAAACAACCGTCGCCCCTGCAAAACCACCTCATAGACCGCCAGCGGCACCGTCCAGCTCAGCCATGCCACGCTCGACGCCGCATCATCTCCCGAACTCCCCAGCCGCGCCGTCAACCCCGGCAAGTTATCGTGGATAAATCGAAACCACACAAACGCAAACGTCACCAGATACGACCGCAGCATCCACTCCCGATGCAGTTGCACTTGACCGCGCACAATCGCCGCCCAGGCGACTCCCGTCGTCAGCAGCCAGGCCGTCGCCAGCCCCATCAGCGCCACGCCAAACGCGCGCGGCGTCGTGTAATACGTCATTAAAAACGCTCCAGTCGCCCCCACCGCCACCGCGCCCAGGTACACGCGTCCCGTCCAGCGGTGAAACCGCATCGCCTTGCGTCGCAGTCCCGTCCACAGCTGCAACGTCCCGCACACCAGCGCCACAATTCCTCCGCTGATGTGCAGCAACAGCCGAAATCGGTGCGGCCAGAAATAATCGTAAAACTTCGGATCAAATCGGAAATAAGGAAATGCGTATTGCACCATAAATCGCGTCGCCACCGCCGCCGCGAGCAACACGACCACCGCAGTCGCCGTATTCGATGACCACCACTTGCGAGAAGTACCAGGAACCCCCGTAGCCGTCGCCAGAGAGCACCTCCGTAGCTTTATTACTAAGGGAGAGAAGACCAACAGTAGCCCGAGTCTCGTCAATACTTCCCGCTGTGTCAAGCATCTCGTGGCCGGGTACCCCACCCTCGGTCTTTGAGGGTGGGGCTCTTGACTCTGACTCCCGCAACATTTGGGCGGACACGAACGCCAGTCGGTGTATTACTTCTTCTCCATTTCGTTTCGAATGCTTACGTGACCGCCAGCCCGACGCTGCAGGGCTTCCACCGCCTTCTGTGTCCCTGCGACTAATGCCTCACGAACGTCGGCATCGGCAGCGTTAGCCGCGGCCGCCCGTAAAGACGCAATTACCGTTGCATCGCGAAGCAGTTGAGGAAAGTTCACTGGACCCGGTCCCGGTTGCCAGGGAGTCCACGGCCAAGGAATTATGACGATCTCGTAGCAATGTCCATCGAAACAAATAACCATAAAAAACTCCTTCATTCTCTTGCTGATTTGACGCCGCCAGCGGGCGTCATGGTAGGTAGTGAACGAATTGCAAATTCCGTTACAGTGAATTGCGATGAACGTTAACAGCCCAACCGGCCGCCGACCGCCTCACCCTCGGTTTGTGAGCTAGGGTGTTTGGCTTTTCCTCAACAACCGGGCTGGCGCCGCCGACTGCCCTCGTCATGCTAAACTTGCCCAGCATGACCCTCTACAGCTATCCCATCACCGTCGAACGCGAAGGTAAACGCTACTGCGCCTATAGCGACGATTTCCCCGGCGTCTACGGCCTCGGAAAATCCATCGAGCAAGCAAAAAAAAGCATCCTGCAAGCCATGCACCTGTACATCGCGCACTGCCGTAAAAAAGGCAAACCCGTCCCCGTAACCCCCTCCGTGTACGCCGAAACGGTTACCCTCGCGCTGGACTAAATGGTTTCCGCTCGCGCCTTAGTTCGCTTCTTCCTTCGCCAGGGACCAGCGGCCCTCGCGGTCCTGACGATGCAGCACGCCCTCATGACTGCCCAGTGCGCGGGCCGTCCTGGTTTCGCTACAATGCTCCCATGATCATCCACACCTTCGCCTTCCGCTGGAAACCCGGCGTCACCAACGAGCAAAAGCTCCGCGCGCAAACCGAAATTCGCGCCCTCCAAGGACAAATCCCCGGCCTGCTCGAGACCCACGTCGGTGCCAACTTCTCCCCGCGCTCCCAAGGGTACGAACTAGGCGGCGTAATGAAGTTCACCGACCGCGCCGCCCTCGACGCCTACTCTCCCCACCCCATCCACCAAAAACTCCTAACCTGGCTTCTTCCCCTAATCGATCCTGTAGAAGTCGATTTTGAAAGCCTCTAGCCGCCGGGCCATCCGTTGTAGAGCCCGGCTTCAGCCGCGACCGCCGTTCTAGAGCCCGGCTTCAGCCGCGACCGCCGTTCTAGAGCCCGGCTTCTTGCCTTGAGCTCCGAAGGGTACACCTGGAGCTTCGTAAGGCAACCGCGGCCGGCCCACCCACCACTCGCACCCATCCCGCCCGGTCCGTAACCATAAATACATCTTGACAAACCGTTAAAATAGCCATATGATTCCACATGAACTTCGCTTCCCGCCGCTCCCTCCCGCGCCCTCCTTCACTCTTTGCCAAACAAGCGAAATATGCGTCCCTTTGTTTTCAATATGTTGCGCACTCTTCTCAAATCAATAATTCGCCTATTGCCATTATTTTCTACAGCATGCGCACTCTTTGCCAAAAACACCCGGGGGGTGGGGTACCCAGCATTTCCCATTTCTATCGAACTCTCTCCAGCTTTCTCTATAAACCGTCCCGAATCTTACGTTTACACCCGACAACCCCGCCCGGCTGCGCGGTACCTTGGTACCGGCTTCAAGTACCGCGCGAAATGTAACCCTCGGCCCATCGACCCCCGCACCCGCCGCGCGCAGGATAGAAAATGTAATCGGGAGTTTGGTAAGGCTGGTGGAGATAGACATGGTTATTACTTGTTTGCTCCTGTGCGTCGGATTGCTGCTTGCGAGCGCAGCGGTTCGGTCGGATCAGCTCGACTAAGCTTCAGGTTGCGACCCTCCAATACCCCCACGCCCGAGCGGCCGGAACCCCCACCGGCCGCTCACTCTTTTTGGCTGCTTGACCCGCTCACCGCTGATCCTTTTCGCACCGGCTAATTCTGTCCGCGCCGCTCCGCGCAAGGCCCTTCGCGCCCTGCAGCGCTGTGCACAAGACTCTTTTGCGCAACAGAACGCCGGGTGGTACCGTCGTGGTGGAGTAAGAGGAATTGCCAAGCATGCGAAATTTCGCGGCACAGTTGCTGCTGCCGGCGGCGCTCACTGGAACGGCAGTTTTGTCCGCGCTCGCGCAGAGTCTGCCGCCGCAGCCGCCATCCAATCAAACAACTACGTCGAGTCAAACAGCGTCCAGTCAGACAACAGCGTCAAGTCAGACAACAGCGTCAAGTCAGACAACAACGGCCAACCAAACAGCACGTACAGCGGCGGAAACGGGCGTGATCGAAGGAACGGTGCGAGACGCCAGCGGCAAGCCTGTCGCGGGCGCTTCGATCGTGCTGATGGCCGCGCCCGTTGCCGCTGGAGCAGCAATACCAGGAACCGCCGCGAACGGTGTTGCGCCACAAACGCTTACGCAAAAAACGCCTACGCCGCAAACGCCTATGCCATGGGCGCTTGCGACAAAGACCGGGAAGGACGGCACGTTCACGTTTTCAGCGATTCGCGCTGGCCAATACACGCTGAAGGCGGAAGACGCCGAGTCGCACGCGGCGGGTTCGAGTGGGGCGGCTTCACGCGAGAGCGCACCTCGTTCACTCGAATTATCGGCGGGAGAAAAGAAGCATATCGATCTCGTTCTGGTGGCTCCGGTTCTGGCGACAGGCGGAACGGGAAACGCCGCGCAGGGCGGTTCCTCCGCCGACGCGATGCAATTTGCGGATCAGCCGAATTTCACCGTCGCGGGAATGACGGATTGGTCCAATTTTGGTTTGCACGGCTCGGACGCCACCGCACGAACCAGCGAGGCGCTTACCAAGGAAACGCTGGCGCTGAAGTCCGGCGGCTCGCGCGGGAATACCGGCAGCGCTGCGGACGCGAACCGAGTTGGAGCCTCTGCGCATACCAGTGGCGCCGCAGGCGATCCCGCGGCGGCACATCGCGTGGCGGGCGATCGCGACGAAAAGCTCGGCGATCCCGTGGCGGCCGTACACGAATACGAGACGGCCGCTCGCCTGGATGCCAGCGAAGAAAATTATTTTGCGTGGGGCAGCGAACTTCTCCTGCATCGCGCCGCGCAGGCCGCCGCGGAGGTTTTCGCCAAAGGCGCTGCAGGGAATCCGGATTCGGCAAGGATGCTGGCTGGTCTCGGTGCGGCACTGTACGCGGACGGCAGGTACGAGGAGGCGGCGAGCAAGCTCTGCGCGGCATCCGATTTGGATCCCGCGGATGCCGCGCCATATTTGTTTCTGGGAAAAATGGAGGAGACCGCCACAGCGCCGATTCCCTGCGGCGAAGTAAAATTGGCGCGCTTTGCCCGCGAGCAGCCAGGAAATGCGCTGGCCAATTATTATTACGCGCTGAGTTTAACGAAACGAGAACGGGTATCGGAAAATCCCGAGGCGTTTCGCACCATCGAAACATTGCTCGAAAAGGCCGTCACGGCCGATCCACAGCTCGGCGAAGCGTACGTGCAACTGGGAATTTTATATTCAGCGAAAGGCGATTTCGCGCGCGCCGAAGAGGTGCTGACGAAAGCGATCGCAGCCAATCCGGAACTGGGCCTGGCGCACTATCGGCTGGGCCAAGCGTACAAGCGCACCGGCGAAGAAGCCAAAGCGCAGCAGGAATTTGCCATGTACGCGCGATGTGAAAAGACAGAAGCGGAGGCACGCAAACGCGAGCAACGCGAACTGCGGCAATTCCTGGTGATCCTGAAGGAAGAGCCGGCGGTCTCACCGCCGCGTTGAAATGTCAGCACGGCACAAAATGCGTGCGCTTAGCGAACAGCGTCCCGAGCGCGATCGCGAGGGCACGGGGATGACGGCATGAGCGACATTGCGCAGTATCGAGAGTTCTGGCCGGGGACGCAGCCAAACTATTTGCACGCGCCGTATGTTTCGTCGGTGCGGCGATCCCCGACGAAGCCGCTGGTGCGCGCGCCGCACACATTGTCAGAGGTGACGGGACCAAGCTGGGGAGTGAAGGACATCGTTCCCGGCGCCTACGATCTGACCAAGCAGCACGGCGGCAGCCCGATTGGTCCACGCATCGTGGTGAGCGGGCGCGTGACGGATGAAAATGGGCGGCCGCAAACGCATACGCTGGTGGAAATCTGGCAAGCAAATGCCGCGGGAAGATATTTGCACCGCAACGACCAGGGCAGCGCGCCACTCGATCCAAACTTTACCGGAGAAGGCCACACGCTGACGGATGAGCACGGGGACTATCGCTTTGTGACGATTCGGCCGGGGGAATATCCGTGGGGCAATCATCACAATGCCTGGAGGCCGGCGCACATTCATTTTTCGCTTTTTGGCCCGGCGTTTGCCACGCGACTGGTGACGCAAATGTATTTTCCAGGCGATCCGCTGCTGGCGTACGATCCGATTTTTAATTGCACGGCAGATGAGGATGCGCGGAATCGGCTGATTTCCCAATTTGACTGGGCGACCACGCTGCCGGGAGAATCGCTGGGCTATCGGTTCGACATCGTGTTGCGCGGCCGGGATCCCACGCCGATGGAAAATGCGCATAAAGATTAGCCAGGAAGGAATTTTGTAATGGACGTTCGCGCCAGCACATGGCAAACGGTTGGGCCGTTTTTCAGCATCGGCATGAAACCGCGCTATGTAACTGATATCGCCGGGCCGAACGCCGCGGGCCAGCGCGTGGTTATCGCCGGGCGCGTTTTTGACGGCGACCAGGCGGCGATTCCAGACGCAGTGCTGGAAATCTGGCAGGCGAATGCATACGGAAAATATGCGCATGCTGAAGATACACAAGCCAAGCGGCTCGATCCCGGATTCTTGGGTCACGGGCGGATTCCGACCGATAACGACGGGTGTTTTGAATTTACGACGATCAAGCCAGGTTCGGTCAGCGCGCCCGATGGACGGCCGCAAGCGCCGCATTTACTAGTGGGCGTGATGATGCGCGGACTTTTGCGGCGATTGACGACACGAATTTATTTTCCCGATGAGACACTAAACGAGCGCGACGAGATCTTGCAATTGGTGGAACCAGCGCGTCGCAAGACGTTGCTGCTGACAGCGGATGCCGATCACGCGGGGCACTTTCGATGGGACATTCACATGCAGGGCGAGGCGGAGACGGTGTTCTTTGATTTCTAATCTATGAGGACGCAGGTAGGGATTGTCGGAGCGGGGCCGGCGGGACTGGTGCTGGCTCATCTGCTCCATTTACATGGAATCGATTCTGTCGTGGTGGAGATTAAAAGCCGCGCTTATATCGAAGAGCGTGTGCGGGCGGGGGTGCTGGAGCAGGGGACTGCGGACCTGCTGGTAGAAATTGGAGTTGGCGAGCGATTGAAAGCGCAGGGACTGGTTCATGGCGGGATCGAGTTGCAATTTGCAGGGCGCCGACATCGCATCGATTTCAAGGAACTCACGGGCGGGAAGGCGGTGGTCGTCTATCCGCAGCACGAGGTGCTGAAGGACCTGATCAAAGCGCGGCTCGACAGCGGCGGGAAGGTGCTTTTTGAAGCCGAAGAAGTCAGCGTGCACGACTTCAAGGACGGGAACCCGCATATTCGCTTTCGCCACAAACACGGCCAGGCTGAAGAGTTGCACTGCGATTTCATTGCCGGCTGTGATGGTTTCCACGGCGTCTGCAGGCCAGCCATCCCGGAGGGGGTTCTGCGAATTTACGAGCGCACCTACCCGTTTGGCTGGCTGGGTATTTTGGCGGAGGCGCCCCCTTCGTCTCACGAACTTATTTATGCCCATCACGAGCGCGGCTTTGCTTTGCTGAGCATGCGTTCGCCGAAAATTTCCCGGTTGTACGTGCAGTGTCCTCCAGACGACGACTTAGAAACCTGGCCAAACGATAGAATTTGGGGAGAGCTGCATGCCCGCCTGGAAACCATCGCGGGCTGGAAACTTACGGAAGGCCCGGTCCTCCAGAAGGGCATCACGGGAATGCGCAGTTTCGTCGTGGAGCCGATGCAATACGGAAAACTTTTCCTTGCGGGCGATGCGGCACACATCGTGCCGCCCACGGGGGCAAAAGGCTTGAATCTGGCGGTGGCCGACGTGCGTTTGCTGGCCAAAGCGTTTGAGCAGTTCTACGCGTCCGGCAAGACCGAGCGTCTGGAGGGGTATTCGGAAGCGTGCCTGCGGCGAGTGTGGAAAGTGCAGCGCTTTTCCTGGTGGATGACCTCGATGCTGCACCGCTTCGACGGCGACAACCCGTTCGATCAGCGCCGCCAGCTTGCGGAACTCGATTACGTCACCAGTTCCCGAGTTGGTGCGCAGTCTCTGGCGGAAAATTATGTGGGGTTGCCTTTCGACTGAAGAGAACCTAGTTCGGATGAAGAGGCGGTATTGGGGCTGAAATTGTCTGTGTGGAATCCACTCGAGTCCTTTTGCGAGACGCAGTGTATTGAGTCATCGGATCGAAGTGAGAAAGACGGTACGACTCTGATTCAGTAAGTCACTCTGCCAAATGATTGGGGCGACGTGACAACCCCAAGAGCGTCCCAACATCACATGGGCTGGAGAGACTGGCAAAAATCTTGCCTTCCTTCCAGTCGCCGGGGAGGTTTTTCTTTTGACTCTCCCGTTTACTGAACGCGCAAACCGGACATGTGGAATTTTGGCCAAAAGGCACTTGTCCGGTAACGCGACAAACCAGGACTTACAGCGCGGCACGAATCTCCGCCGGTGATAACATAATCGAATGACGACGAAAAAATATCCTGTCCGCCTTCTTTTGTGCGTTTTCTTTTTCTCGACTGAGTTCTCGGCGCACAGCCAAACGCCGGACCATCCAACACTCAGCGAAACCCAGCAAAAAACCCTGGATGAGAAGCTAATGAACACACTGCAGTTTGTTCCAAGGGGCCATTGTGACTTGAAAGCCGTGCAGGGGCTCCTTCAGCAAGGGGCTAGCCCAAACGCAAGAAATGAGGACGGCAATACGCTGACCGCGCTCATGGTTGCCGCCCAGAATGGCTGCTCCGACATTGTGAAGCTTCTTCTGGACGGTGGAGCGAAGGTAAATGCTAAGGCTGCCTCTGTGAGTGCCGCCGGGGCGAACGGGCTGGACGGCATCACTCCACTCTTTGCAGCGGCCTCGTCTGAAAATGCAGAGGTTGTAAGAATGCTCTTGGAGCATGGTGCCGACCTCCACGCTGAAACCAGTGACGGGTCCATAGTCATGCTGCGCGCCAGCACAAACGAAATAGTGCAGATATTTCTTGACCGTGGTCTCGACATCAACGCTAAGGATAAACGCGGATACAGCTTGTTAATCCGGTCCGCTGATGCGGGGGGCCATCATCGTCCAAGCATTGCCTTTCTTTTGCAGCATGGTGCCGACCCGAACGCCAAGACGGATGATGGGACGACTGCGCTCAAACTTGCAAAGGAAGCACGCGGCTCCGCGCTCCTTCCGCGAACTCACGACGTCGAACTACTCGAGAAAGCGGGCGCCAAGCAGTAACCCGAGGCTTTTCCTCTCAACTCCTGATAAACGCGGTAATGGTAAAAGTGAAATCGGGCCAGATCCTACTGTCCGGTAAGGCGTGCCAGGCAAGTGCAATCACTTCCGAGTTGCCCGTCACTCGGGAAGAACTCGCTGATCCGTTCCCTCAGCGTGGGGCAACGCCTTCCACGATAAATATGCGGCTCTTCGCTGCGCTTTGCCTAATTGGCCTGATCGCCGCATAGGCTGGCGAATCGTACCACTCACGCGCTTTCTCCGCGCTGTCGAAAGCGATTAGCACCATGCCACCCTTTGGCGGCTCGCCCTCGAGGGTCTGGAACTTGCTGCTAAGAACGAGATATTGGTAATTGAAAGGAGCCAGCGTTTCCGGTATCTTTTCCACATATTTCTGCATGGTCGCGAGGTCCGTTACTTCGACTTCCGCGACGACGTAGCCAGGTGGGGTCTTCCCTTGCTGCGCATGAATCGTCTCGGCGCAAGCAACTCCGAATGAGATACCAGCAAGGACGGCCAGCGCCAGTTTGGAGTTCGTCTTCATGGGTCCACTCTCCCTTGTGTGTTTTTTCAAACAAGCAAGCCATTGAATTTAGACGTGTGAGCCTAAGATTGGGCGCACCCTGTTCTCTATTTTCTGGACGGATCCTTGCGAGTGGCCAATGCATATCACGCCAGGGTGTAGAGGATCGATCCGAAAGCAACTCCGCTCGAATTGCCGGCCACCCGGAACTAATCGCGCAAATCCCGATTAACGCATTTATCGGACATGTGGATTTGGCCGAAAAAGGACTCGTCCGGTTTCGCGACTAATCAGGAATTTAGGTAGGTGCTCGGGGTGCCATCTTCTAGTGTCCTGATTAAGCTATGCCCATCAGAACCACGCGCGGATGGCGTGCCCGCGCTCACCCCAGAAAATGAACCAGCGCCCAGCCGCTCGCACGATCTCAAGC